>Ga0210405_10002560_pt1 | contig 18764 bp, 13 predicted proteins | sample IncBWH11MmetaG_FD_155492 | JGI IMG/M metagenome (GOLD analysis project Ga0210405, IMG submission 155492) | Forest soil microbial communities from Barre Woods Harvard Forest LTER site, Petersham, Massachusetts, United States - Inc-BW-H-11-M | ecosystem: Environmental > Terrestrial > Soil >... | reverse complement strand
CACCGCTGTAAACGGCGTTGGCAAGCTCGACGTCATCTTTTCGAAAGGCTTTGACGAGTGCGGCGGCGTGAACGCCGGTGGCGGTGCGAAAGGCGTCGTGGCCGACGACGGGATAGTTCGGCGGAATCATGGTGTGCGTGGCCTGGGCGACTTTTTCGCAATATTCCTTGAGGCGGGACAGATCCTGATGGATGAGGCCCAGGAGGCGAAGATTGACGAGCATCAATTCCATGGGCGTGTTGCCGACGCGTTCGCCGAGGGCGTTGGCGGCGGCGTGAACCTGGTGCGCGCCGGCAGCTACGGCGGCTAGCGAATTGGCGATGGAGAGGCCGCGGTCGTTGTGACCATGCCAGTCGACGCGAATTTTTTCGCCGGAGGGCTTCACGACTTCGTCGATGGCAAATTTCACGAGGTTGAATGCGCCGTTGGGCGTGGCGTGGCCGACGGTGTCGCAGAGCACGATGGCGCGCGCGCCGTTTCGAATGGCGGTCGAATACAAACGCTTCACGGTGCCGGGATCGGTGCGAATCGTGTCTTCCGTGACGTACATGCACGGAAGGCCGTTCTCTGCGGCGAACTTGACGGCCTTCTCGGTGGTGCGCTCCAGGTGATCGACGGTCCAGTCTTCCACCAGGCGGCGGATGGGGCTGGAGCCGAGAAACGTGGCGGCTTCAATCGCGATGCCAACGCTCTGGGAAATTTCGACGATAGGGCGAATATCGTTTTCGTGCGTGCGCGCCGCGCAGTTGGGCTTGATTTTCATGCGCTGGTTGGCGATTTCGCGGGCCAGCGCCTCGGTGTGCGTGTAGGCGCGCGGGCCGGCTCCGGGGAGCCCAATATTGACCGCGTCGATCGCCAGGGATTCCATGAGATGCAGGATTTCGATTTTTTCTCCGATGCTAGGGTCAAAGACGGAAGGATTCTGCAAACCGTCGCGCAAGGTTTCGTCATTCATCAAGACGCGCGTGCACGGAGGGATCGCCGGGGGCGTGGTGGCGTTCCAGTCGTAGATCCATTCGTTCTGCGGCAAGGCGGGCCTCGATGGCTGCGAATTCGATAATTCTAGTTGCGCAAAGTATAGCTTTGCGGCTGCTGCACGGGATCCGGGCGATACAGCGTCTTGCAGAATTCACAGCGGTATATTTCGGCTTTCGAACCGATGATCGCCGCGACTTCCTTGGGGTACTCGTAATAGCGCTTCAAGTGGCCGTTGCAGAGCTTGCCCTTTTCGTCCTTTTCATCACAAGCGCGCTGCTTGGGCTTGCGCGTTTTGATTTTGGGTGAAGCTGCGGTCTCTTCAGGCATGGAGTTCCTCTCTACCATCCGTGGTCGCGGAAAAAGGTTTTCATGGCGCGGCGGGCGTTGCGCAATTTCGCGCCGACGCCGCTGGAAAATTCAAATTGGAGAAAAGCGTCGGCGGCACGCTCCAAGTCCGCGCCGTAGCGGTACCACCATGGTTTTTCACTTCGCGGCAAGCCATCAACATCCATGTATTTCATTTGGACCATTTCGAGGAGGCCCGCTTGCCCATGCGTGCGGCCCCAGCCGCTCGCGCCACAACCGCCGTGCGGCGCTTCGGCGATGCCGAAATAGCTGATGGCGTCGTTCACCATGACCGCGCCGGCGCGGAGTTCCGCGGCGAGCGCCATTCCTCCGGTCTTGTTCTTCGTCCAGATGCTCGCAGCGAGCGCAAACGGGGAATCGTTGGCGCGGGTGATCGCTTCCCGCGCATCTCGCACGGACTGAATTGCGAGGATCGGGCCGAAGGTCTCTTCTTGAAACAGCTTCATGGAGGAATCGACGCCCGCGATGACCGTGGGCCCGAAAAAGTTGGGGCCAAGCTCGGGGCGCGCGCATCCACCGCACAGAAGGTTCGCGCCGCGCGAAACTGCGTCGTCGACCAGATCGATCATGCGGCGAACGTGCTGAGGGCGAATTAGCGGGCCTACGTCGGTCTGAGGATCGTCCCCGGGACCAAGGCGGAGCTTTCGAGTCTTCTCCACACAGAGCGCGATGAACTTTTCCGCGACGGCTTGTTCGACGAACAACCGCTCGACGGAGAGGCAGACCTGGCCGCAGTTGGTGTAGCTGCCCCAGACGGCGGCGCTGGAAGCCACCTCCAAGTCGGCATCGGCGAGAACAATCATCGCGTCTTTGCCGCCAAGTTCAAGCACGGAAGGGATGAGTTTTCTTGCGCAAGATTCGGCGATGCGCCGGCCGGTGACCACGCTACCGGTGAACATGACTTTGTCCGGCGAAGCGTCGATCAAGGCCTGGCCAACTTCGCCGCCTCCCTGAACGATTTTGACGAGGTCTATTGGAAAGCCGGCGTCGATGAAAAGTTTCTCGATCAGCGCGCCGCATTGCGGCGTGAAGTCGCTCGTCTTGCACACGATTGCATTTCCTGCAGCGACTCCGGGAATGATCTGGCTGAGCGGGATCGCCAGGGGATAGTTCCAGGAAGAAATGATGGCGACGACACCGAGAGGGTCGTACGCCAGATAGCCGCGCTTGGCTTTGGCGGCGGTGCTGTGATGCGGGACCCGCTTGGTGCGAAGCGCGCTTTCTGCGTTCTTCGACCAGTAGTCGGCCGAATCGAGAGCGACGAAAATATCGGCGAAGAGGGCTTCCACGCGCGGCTTGCCGGATTCGCGCACGACGGCATCCGCCAATTCATTGCGCGAGGCCATAATCCGTTCGCGAAGATCGCGAAGCTTTGCACATCGCTCGCGAATTGGTAACTTCGCCCACGCGCTCTGGGCAGCTCTCGCGCGCAAAACGATGTCCGGCAAGCTCGCCGTCGGCGTTCTTTCGATATGCGCCAGCACTTCCCCCGTGGATGGGTTGATCGAAGGGAGCGTGCCGATGGGAATGGCCGTGGCCGCCATAAATGGGATTCTAACCGATTTTGAGGCTGGGAGGTGGATGTGGAGCCGCCGACCGCATGAAAACCGGACACAAACGCAGGCGGCCTGCCGGGCCGGTCGAATGGCGCAGCAGGTTCAGAGATGCCAGGCTTCGTTGTGCTGGACTTCGATCATGACGAGGCCATGCGGAGGGACGGTGGGGCCGGATTTGGAGCGGTCGCGCAGTTCGTACAAGCGGTCGATGTCCGCGGGCGTGAGTTTGCCGCGCCCGATGTCGAGCAGCGTGCCGACCATCTTGCGCACCATGTAGCGAAGAAAGGAGCGCCCGCGAACTGTAAAGACCAGCTCTTCGTTGTCCGTGGTGCGGGCTAACTCGGCCGAGTAGATCTCGCGCTCGGTGGCTCGCTCTTTATCGTCCTCTTCGGAGCCTGTCGAAGCCGCAAACGAAGCGAAGTCGTGCGTGCCGACAAAGCGGGCCGCGGCATCGCGCATAGCGTCTTCGTCGAGCGGAAAGGGATAGTGGAGAACGTAACGCCAGATCATCGGCGGCACGATTCTCCCGCGATATAACCGGTAGCGGTAGGTTTTGCTCCGCGCCGACCAGCGCGCGTTGAAGTCCGGGCCGACTTCTTGCGCGCCGACGATGCGAATGGCGGGCGGGAGCAGCGCGTTCAGCGCGCGCTGAAAATCGTTGGCTGAAAGATGCGATTGCGTTCGAAAGCTGCCGACCTGGCCAAGCGCGTGCACTCCGGCGTCGGTGCGTCCGGTGCCGTGGAGAACGACGTTTTCCTGGGTCAGCCGCCGCAACACGCCGACAATCTCGCCCTGAATCGTCGGCTTGCCGGTCTGGATCTGCCAGCCGTGGAAATCGGTGCCGTCGTAAGCGATGGTGAGCTTGAAATAGCGCATGTAGAGGAATTTATAAGTTATCCGTTTTTAGGTGTCCGCTTTCAGAAGAGGCGTGCGCTTTGGCAAGTTCTTAATCAGCGCTCGGGCGCGGTACGAACAAAACGGCTGCCCGGCTTCACCGCCACGCTGCCGCCGCGGCAGAGCGGGCAATCTTCTTCCTCGTAGCTGGCGATAGGCAATTGCATGAGCGACTGCGCTTCCACTTCGAAGTCAATCTTCCCGCCGCTGCGATCGATCAGCGCGCCGGCAGCAACGACACGCGCGCCGGCTTCTTCGACAACACGAATCGCTTCCTGCGTCGAGCCCCCGGTAGTCCACACGTCCTCGACGACGAGAACGTGCTGGTCAGGAGCGAGCGAGAATCCGCGCCGCAGTGTCATCATGCCGCTGGCATCGCGCTCCACAAAGAGCGCGGGGGTTCCGCCACCGGGCGAGCCTTTCAGCTCCGGCAGCGCCCGCGCGACTTCCTGCCCGATAATCAGTCCTCCGATGGCCGGGGAGACGACAGCCTCAATCCTGGCGTCGGAAAATAGCGCCGCCAGCGCCTGTCCGAGCTTCTCCGCAAAGCGCGGATACTGCAAAACCAGAGCGCACTGGACGTACGTGCCACTGTGCAGCCCGCTGGACAGCTCAAAATGCCCATGGCGGATGGCGCCCGCCGCCTCGAACAGCTTCAGCAACTCTTCGCGTTTCAGCATGTGGCTCAGCTAACCGCTGCCGGCTCCTAAGCGTCGAAATGTCAGGAGATTAGACGTCGTTCATTGCGTTGTCAAGGATGCAGCCCCCTGCTAGACTGCTTTCTTCGCGTGGCCGGCGCGGCGCAGCCTTCAGGATGGCACCTGGACCATCTCCGGCGGGGGCCGCGAAGATGTCAGATTTCGGCCGTGACCTCAAAACGGCCATTTCTTGAAACAAATTCCATTCTGCGAACGTTTTACAGAGTTGAGTACATATAAATCAAGCCCCTTAGGGCACGAATCTTGAGGGTAAGGAGCACTATGAAGACGCTGTATGCTCGACCGCTGTTGGCCGCCATTCTAGCCGGAACGCTCGTAGCAGGACCGGTATCTCCCACTTTCGGGCAGGATGCGCCGCAAACTCCGCAAGCAGCGCCAGCCAAGACTGCCGCGCCCATCGTGCCGGTTTCGCTAGGCTCGGCGAAGCACAACTACAGCCGTTCGCCCAGGATTCTTCCCAACCTGCTCGCTCCGTATACCCCGATCAAGATCGAAGCGCCGGGCCTCACCAATTCGCCGCGCATCGACCAGCTCATTCACGACGGAAAGCTGGAGTTGAGCTTGCAGGACGCCGTCGAGCTGGCCCTGGAAAACAGCCTGGACATCGTGGTGCAACGATATAATCCGTGGTTTGCGGACACCGGCATCCTGAAAGCAGAGGCCGGAGGGTTCGGCGGCGTCACTCCTGGAGCGGTGTTTGGCGGATCAACGGCCAATAACCCGCTCTTTAATTTTGACCCGCAAGTCGTCAGCACGGTCTCTGTTGATTCACGGGTTTCACCAGTTAATAACCCGATTACGTCGGGCACCGGCACCAGTACGACCTCAAGCGCCGTTCCGCCGGCCCTGAAGAGCCATACTACAATCTACAACACCCAGTTGACTCAGGGCCTGGAGACGGGCACGAGCCTTTTCCTAGCCTGGGACAATACCAGGTCGTCGAATACGTCTACCTTTCAACTTTTTAACCCGGCTGTGCAGTCCACCATTTTCGTAGGTTTCCAGCAGCAGTTGCTGAACGGTTTTGGACGCTCTGTAAACACTCGAAACATCCGCATCGCCAAGAATAACCGCAAAATCGCGGACTGGGCCTTTACGCAGCAGGCTATCACGACGGTCACGAACACCATCACGGCCTACTGGGAGCTAGTTTTCGCGCGGGAAAACGTCAAGGTGCAGCAACAGGCCGTAACTGTCTCCGAAAAACTATACAACGACAACAGAAAGCAACTGGAAATCGGAACGATGGCGCCGCTCGACGTGACACGCGCGGAATCCGATTTGGCCACCAACCGGCAGAACCTGATCGTGGCGCAAACCGTGCATCTTCAGAATCAACAAATTCTGAAAAACGCCATTACCAAGAATCCGCTGGCGCCCAACCTCGTCAACGTCGAGATTGTGCCGAAGGACCTGCCGGAACGGCCAGAAGCCATCGAAGCCCCGTCCTTTGAAGAAGCTGCCAAGGAAGCATTTGCAAAGAGGCCGGAATTGCAGGAAGAAGCGCTCAACTTGTTGAATGGAGAGATCGACCTGAAGGCAACGCGTAACGCGTTATTGCCCACCGCCACGTTGCAGGCACAGTATGGCACCGTTGGCCTTTCCGGTAATTCACTCAACACCAGTTCCACGACTGTACCGGGCGCGGCGGTTATCGGACCCAACGGCCAGGCTGTCGAAGGTATTGACCCTGCCACTGGCCTGCCCGTTTCCATCTTCTTGCCGGCTCAGCGCACATCGATAACTGGTGCAAACAGCAACGGATTCAGTGGGGCATTGAGTCAGGTCTTTCACAATCAATTTCCCGATTACAATGTCCAGCTTACCGTTACTATTCCGATCCGCAACCGCGCGGCGCAAGCGGACAATCAGCGCGCCATCCTAACGCAGCGCCAACTCGAAGCGACGCTGCAGCAATTGAAAAACGCCGCGCTGCTCGACGTCCGCAACACTTACATCGCGCTCACCCAGGACCGCGCCCAGGTGGATGCCGCCAGCAAAGCCCGCGAACTGCAGCAACAGACGTTTGATGCCGAGCAGAAAAAATATCGGCTCGGTGCTTCGACAGTCTTCCTCGTCATTCAGACGCAACGCGACCTGATCTCGGCGCAGGGTACGGAATTGCGTGCTCTAGCCAATCTCGTCGAAGCCAAGGCCAATTACGAGCGCGCCGTCGGGCGTACGCTCGAAGTCAACCGCGTCACCATCGCCGACGCCAAGACCGGCGAAGTCGAGCGCGATACCCTCATTCCCGGCACCTTGCACGGACAGGTTGTTGGCACGGAGAAACTCTCTTTCAACGGGGGACAAAAGTAGTTCTCGCCGGTAATTCTTCTTGAGGGCCCGGGCGTTACCGTCTGGGCCATTTTTTTCGCCGGTGCCCGCCGAAGTTTCCTCTTCTCCGCATCGAATCCACGGCCCGCTTGCCCCTTCCGGGACTTTCGCATAGCATTAATCATTGGTTATGTTGCGATACGTTTTTTCGAATCTCCACCGGGGGCGCCGCGCATGAGCGAACAGTCCAAAGGAAGCACGCAGGCCGCTCCACCTTTAGAAACATCGACGAAAGATCGGACTCCTTCCGCTAAAGAACAAGCCTGGGAGAAAAACACTCTTCAGCCGGCATTGGAAAAAAGCCCCGAGCGACAGGCCGAATTCACCACCATTTCCGGATATCCGATCCGCAGGTTGTACACCAAAGCGGATCTGCCCCATTGGGATCCTGACCGCGACCTCGGCTTTCCAGGTGAGCCGCCGTACACGCGCGGTATTCATCCCTCGATGCACCGCAGCCGTCTTTGGACTATGCGCCAGTTCGCGGGCTTTGGGACCGCCGAAGACACCAATAAGCGCTTCCGCTATCTTCTGGCACAAGGCCAGACCGGCCTTTCCACTGCGTTCGATTTGCCAACCTTGATGGGTTACGACTCCGATCACGCGCTCTCCGAAGGTGAAGTCGGCAAGTGCGGTGTGGCCATCAGTTCGCTCGCGGACATGGAGGTGCTCTTCGACAAGATTCCCCTCGCCAATGTCACGACCTCGATGACCATCAATTCGCCAGCCGCGGTCATCTGGGCGATGTACCTCGCTGTGGCCGAAAAGCAGGGCGCAGACTGGAAGAAAATCTCGGGCACGCTCCAGAACGACATTTTGAAGGAATACATCGCGCAAAAGGAATACATCTATCCGCCGGAACCCTCGATGCGGCTGGTGATCGACACGTTCGAGTTTGCCGTCAAGAACACGCCGAAGTTCAATCCCATCTCCATCAGCGGTTATCACATTCGCGAAGCCGGCTCGACCGCCATTCAAGAACTGGCGTTTACGTTGCGCGATGGCATGGAATACGTCGAATGGGGAATGCGCCGCGGTCTCGACGTGGACCAGTTTGTTCCGCAGCTTTCGTTTTTCTTCAACGCGCACAATGATTTTTTCGAGGAAATCGCCAAGTACCGCGCCGCGCGCCGCATCTGGCACAAAGCCATGGTCGAGCGCTACAAATCGAAGAATCCACGTTCCTGGGCGCTGCGCTTTCATACTCAGACCGCCGGCTGCTCTCTAACCGCGCAACAACCGTACAACAACGTCGTGCGCACCGCGATTCAAGCCCTTGCCGCGGTGCTCGGCGGAACGCAATCCCTACACACGAATTCACTCGATGAAGCTTGGGCGCTGCCGACGGAATTTGCCGCGACCATCGCCCTGCGCACGCAGCAAATTATCGCCCACGAAACCGGCGTGACCAACACGGTCGATCCGCTCGGCGGCTCCTACTTCGTCGAAACGCTCACCAATGAAGTCGAGCGCGGCGCGTGGGAATACATCGATCGGATCGACGCCATGGGCGGCATGGTCGCCGCCATCGAGCGCAGCTATCCGCAGCGCGAAATCGCCGAAGCCTCCTACCGTTACCAGGTCGCCGTCGACAAAAAAGAGAAAATCATCGTCGGCGTGAATGATTTCGTGGCCGAGGAAAAGCCGCTGGACATCTTGCAAATTGACGAAACCGTAGCGCAACGACAAGCCGTCCGCCTGAAAAAGCTCCGCGCCGATCGCTCCCAGGCCGAAGTCGACCGCCGCCTCAACTCCCTCCGCGCCGCCGCCAAAGGCACAGAAAACCTCATGCCGTTTATCTATGATGCCGTGAAATCCTACGCCACGCTCGGCGAAATCTGCGACGCCCTCCGCGACGTCTTCGGCATCTACGAAGAAGTCGCCATCACCTAACACATGCCAGAAAAAAAAATTAGAGTGCTGATCGCCAAGCCGGGGCTGGATGGCCACGACCGCGGCGCAAAAATAATCGCCCGCGCCTTGCGCGACGCCGGCATGGAAGTCGTTTATACGGGCCTGCGTCAGACCCCCGAGATGATCGCCTCCGCCGCCGTCCAGGAAGACGTCGACGTCATCGGCCTCTCCATCCTCTCCGGCGCGCACAACACCATCTGCCCCCAGCTCATGAAACTCCTCCACGACAAAGGCATGGACGACGTCACCGTCCTCGTCGGCGGCATCATTCCCGAAGCCGATATCCCCGCCCTAAAACAATCCGGCATTGCCGAAATCTTCCTGCCGGGCACGTCCACGCAAGATATCGTCAACTTCATCCACAAACGAGTCGCGCTCTCCTAGTTTTCTCAACACAACCTGAGCGTAAAGAACTACGCCCTCAACGCTTTCCCCCATCTCTTTGCCTCTGCTGGTATTTCTGCCGCGCGGCCCGGTGAATCTGCTTCCATTGCTCTTTTTGCTCTTGCCGCGCTTCCGGATCGATTTTCCGCCGAAGAAATTCTTGCTCCCGCATGAGCTTCCTCCTATTTTCGAGCCGTGCCGGATCCAGCGTTCTCGCGCTTAGCGCCGCCAGCACCGCGCATCCCGGCTCCGCTTCATGACGGCAATCCCGGAATTGGCACTGCGCCACCAGCGAATCAATGTCCGCAAATGTTTGGGCAACGCCATCTTCCGCGTCCCACAGTTGCATCTCGCGCAAACCCGGCGTGTCCACCAGCAGCGCGCCGCCCGGTAACACGAACAGTTCCCTCGATGTCGTGGTGTGCCGCCCGCGGCTGTCTCCTTCTCGCACCGGTTGCACATCTTGCACTGTTTCCTCCAGCAGCCGGTTCGCGATCGTTGATTTGCCCACTCCAGATGAGCCTAGCAGCACCAATGTCTGCCCAGCTCTGAGAAACTCCTCCAGTTCAGAGAAGCCCTGCCCCGTCCTCGCGCTGACAACGCATACTGCTGCGCCGATCGCGATGCGTTCCATCTCGGCCGCCTTCTCCCGCGCTTCCTCGCAAGCGTCCGCTTTGTTCAAAACGATCACCGGCCTCGCCCCGGATTCCCAGCACTGGGCCAGATACCGTTCCACGCGACGTGGATTGAAGTCGCCATCCAATGCAGACACCAGCAGCGCCGTGTCCGCATTCGCCGCGATCACCTGCTGTTCCATCTTCTTTCCCGGCGACTTGCGAACAAATTTGCTCTGCCTCGGTAAAACCTCCTGGATCACCGCGGTCGTATCTGCGCCGTGCAATTCCACCACCACCCAATCACCGACTGCCGGCCAATCTGCGCCCTCGTCCGCGGCTAGACGCAGCTTGCCGCTCGCTTCAGCCCAGCATTCGCTGAAGTCTCCCGCGACGCGCCAGAATTTCCGTTGCTGTGCAACAACGCGCGCTGGCACGGCATTCTCCCAGCCGCCGCTCCGCCAGAACGCTTCAAAGTACGAATTCCATCCCCATCCTGCAAGAGATCCAGTAATAGACACGGAAAAATCCTCCCGCAGCCATGGCACAACACACGGCTGCCGCTAGCGCCAAGTCAGGACATCCTTCGTCTAGTGAATTTGAATTGCGGGAGGGATGTTGCGGTCAGTTCAGGCCAGCCGCGGAGACACACCCGCCCGCGAGAACTTTGCTAGTGGTTCGCACAGGCGCCTCCGTGGTTGAATGAGCGACGTCGCGCAGTCGCGCGCCATCGCCCTGAATTAAATCCTAACGGTAAGCCCAGTCCGAGTCAAACTCCGAAACATTTAACGAGCGACTTAGGTCCCAATTCTGCAACCTGAACTTACGCTCCCCGGCATTGGTCACAGACTCCTATTTCATCAAGATTCATTTCCTCGAAATGCTTTTCGAGATGAGCCCGGCCAAAGAATTTCGGAGGAGCATCATGACGATAGCCCCACCTTTTACAGGCTGCGCACTGCACCATCCATTTCCGCGTACGTCGGTCCCGCAGGTGCCATTCGGAATCGTGTGATGGGTTCTTGATGCTCACCTCTCCCTCATTTCAGTTCAGTGCACGACCTTTCCATCCGTATCTCGAATCTCCACCTTGCCCAGACTCAGCTTCTTCATGTCCTCTTCGATCTTCGCTCGGTCGCCTACTGCCAGAACGATCATCTTATCCGGCAAAATGTATTTCTGCGCCACGCCCTGCGCTTGCTCGTTGGTGACGGCATTGATGCGGTCCGGGAGCGTCGAAAAATAGTCCAGCGGCAGGTCGTACGTGAAAAGTTCCGCGAAGGTCGCCGCCGCTTCAGTGCCGCGCTCGAAGCGCCCCGGAAGCGACCGCGCGATAGAATCCTTCGAGAGAAGCAGTTCCGCCGGGGTCATTTGCGCGTCGCGCATGCGCTTTAGTTCGTTAAACACTTCTGCGGTTGCGGGAGCGGTCACGTCGGTCCGCACATCGCCGCCGGCGATGAACGGCCCCGGGGAACGATGATACGCAAAAAACGAAAAGGCGCCGTACGTATACCCGTGCGCCTCGCGCAGATTCATGTTGATGCGGCTCGAGAAGAGCCCGCCGAGGTCCGCGTTCATCACTTCCACGGGTGCGTAGTCAGGCGTGGAGCGCGCCAATCCCATCGAGAAACATACCAGCGTCGTTTGCGGAGCCCCCGGGCGGTCCACCAGTATCAGCTTGGCGTCGGTTGTTTCCGGCGAACCCGTCGCAGCCGCCGCCGGCCTCCCCGCCTTCCATGCACCAAACTGTTTTTCGAGTAGCGGCTTCAATGCGGCCAGCTTGATCTTTCCCGTAACGACAAGCGCCGCGTCGTCCGGAAAATAATTCTGCTTCCAGAATTTTTCCAGGTCATCGCGCGAAATCGCCTTGATGGATTCCGTAGTCCCGCTGTCCGGATAGCCGTACGTGTGCCGCGTTCCATAAAGCGCCGCATGCAGCACACGCATCGCCAGCGAAAATGGCTCATCTTTTTCCTGCACGATCCCGGTCAGCCGCTCGGACCGCACCCGCTCAATCTCCGCCTGCGGGAAGCTCGGATGCAATGCCACGTCCGCCAGCAATTCCAGCGCGTCAGGAAAATTCCGGGAAAGCGACCGCGTGGAAATTCCCGTCGTGTCAGTCCCCGCGCCCGAAGTCAGAGTCGCGCCAAGATCCGCAGCCCGATCCGCAATCTGCAGCGCCGAGCGCGTTGTCGTTCCTTGCTGTAGCATCCGCGCCGTCATGCTCGCAAGCCCGGGGCGTTCCACGGGGTTCACGCCGCTTCCAGCGTGCAGCACCAGGTTCGCCGCCACGAGCGGCAAGCCCGGCCTTTCGCTGTACAAGACCGTCAAACCATTCGATAGCTTGAATTTTTCCGGCACCGGCAAGTGCAAAGCGCCGGCAGCGCCCGGCTTTGGCGCGTCCTTGCGCCACTCCGCATCGGCATTCACCGCCTCGCCGTTGTTCTTCGATGGGTCCTTCTCCGGCGCTTTCGGAGTCGCCACCTCGGCCCCCAGATCCTGTTTCCCTGGCACGCCATAAACCACCGCGCGCTGATTTCCCTTCAGCTGCCCCTGTGCAAACGCTGCAATCGATTCTGTCGTGGTATTTTCGTAGCGCCCGATGTCCGCCGCCAGAAAGTCCGGCGTGCCCAGATAGTGGTTGTAGCTGTTCAAGCGGTCAGCTACGCCTCCGAACCCTCCCAGCGTCTCGAGCCCCGCGATGATTCTCGATTCGATCACGTTTTTCGCTCGCGCCAGTTCGGCGGCCGTCGGTCCTTCCTTGCGGAACGCCTCCAGCTCTGCGTTGATCGCGTTCTCAAGATCTTCCGGCTTCACGCCGGCCTTGGCCGTCGCCTGCACTTCAAACACCGAGCCGAGAATCAGCGACTGCTGGTTCACCGCCACGTCTTGCGCAATCTGCTTTTCATACACAAGTTTCTTGTACAAACGGCTGGACTTCCCGCCACCAAGAATGGCCGCAGCGAGATCCGCCTCCGCGTCGCCTGGTTTGAAAATTGGCGATGTCAGCCAGGCCATGTATACGCGCGGAAGCTGCACGTTGTCTTGTATCACCGCACGCCGCTCGGACGTAATCGGCGGCGTGTGTGCCTTGATCTTCGGAACGTCTTCTCCGCGCTTCAGCGGCCCAAAATACTTTTCAACCAATCCCCTGGCCTTTCCAGGATCGAAATCCCCGACGATTGCCAGGCTGGCGTTGTTTGGCGCGTAATACAGCTTGAAAAAATTCCGCACGTCCTCCAGCTTCGCTGACTGAATGTCGAGATGCGAACCGATGACGTCTCCGTAGTAAGGATGCTCTTTCGGAAAGAGTTGGTGAAACATCCCCTCCTCCACTACGCCATACGGAGCATTTTCAAAGCTCTGTCGCCGCTCGTTGCGCACCACGTCTTGCTGATTCGAAAGATTCGCCTGGTCGAGCTTGTCCGGCAAATAACCCATGCGGTCGGACTCCAGCCACAGCGCCAGCTCCAGTTGATTCGAAGGCAGGGTTTCAAAATAATTCGTGCGGTCGAAATCCGTTGTGCCGTTGATATCCGAAGCGCCAGCGGCTTCCAGGAAATGAAAGTGCGAGCTGCCCGGCACGTGCCGCGATCCTTCAAACATCATGTGTTCGAACAGGTGCGCAAACCCAGTCCGGCCGGGCAATTCGTTCGCCGGCCCAACGTGGTACCACAAATTCACGGCCACCATCGGCAGCCGGTGATCCTCGGAGAGAATCACTTCCAGCCCGTTCTCCAATTTGTATTTTTCGAATTTCAGTTGCGGCACTTCGAGCGGCACAGGCTTGGCCGCGGACGGCTTCGCGGCTGCTTGCGCGGGCGCTTTTGCGGGCGTCCTCGCCGGCGGCGTCTGCCCCCCAGCCGCGCTTGCGAACAATAGAAACGTGCTCCAGCCAACCGTATAAACAATCTCGTAGAGATGCCTCATCATCATGTCCTTTCAAATTGGCGCAATTTGGCGTTCAGCCAAAGGACAGCACTCGCGGGCGTCCTCAAAAACCCCGCTGTTAGCTTACCTTGCTTCCGATGGAGTGCAAACACTTTACGCTTCGCCGTCCAATTGCGCGGCCCGCCGCGGCTCGCACAATCGCGCTGAAAACCCGTATACTGTCACACTTGGTTTGTTGGGCTGCATCTTTGCCTGCGCTTTCTCATAGATCGCTTGTGCGTGAGGGCTTCGCGTGTCTTCTTCGATTCTGAAAACCAGTGCGAACTTGAAATCTCCTGAATTCGAAAAGAACGCCCGCCGCATCATTGATTTGCTGACAAAAATCAAGAACGAAGAAGAACAAATCCGCCAGGGCGGCGGCCCCAAGGCCATCGAATCGCAGCACAAAAAGGGCCGGCTCACTGCCCGCGAGCGTGTCGCCAAGCTGATCGACCCCGGTTCGCAGCTTTTTGAACTTGGTATCTACGCGGCGTACGAAATGTACGAAGAGTGGGGCGGCGCGCCGGGCGCGGGAACCGTCACCGGGCTGGCTAAAGTTTGCGGGCGCACCTTCATGCTTATCGCGAATGACGCGACCGTGAAAGCCGGCGCGTTTTTCCCCATGACCGCGAAGAAAGTCATTCGCGCGCAGAACATTGCCATCGAGAATCGCATTCCCACGATCTATCTTGTCGATTCCGCCGGAGTATTTTTGCCGCTCCAGGAAGATGTTTTTCCCGACACCGATGATTTTGGGCGCGTCTTCCGCAACAATGCGGTGATGTCGGCGATGGGAATTCCCCAGATCACCGCGATCATGGGCATGTGCGTGGCTGGCGGCGCATACCTTCCCGTGATGTGCGACCACATTTTGATGACGGAGGGCTCGGGATTGTTTTTGGCCGGCCCCGCGCTGGTGCAAGCGGCTATCGGGCAAAAGACCTCCGCCGAGGATTTGGGTGGCGCGAAAATGCACGCGCAGATCAGCGGCACGGTGGATTTCCGCGAGCCGGACGATGACGCGTGCATCAAGCGGATTCGCGCGTTGGTCGACAAAATTGGCGCACCAAACGCCTCGCCCTTCAGCCACGTGAAATCGCGCGACCCGCTCTACTCGAATGACGACATCTATGGACTTTTCTCGAGTGATCCGGCGAAACAATACGATATGAAAGAGATCATCGCGCGCCTGGTGGACGCCGGCGAGTTCGAAGAGTACCGCGCCGAGTACGGAGAAACTCTTCTTTGCGGATACGCACGTGTTGGCGGGTGGGCCGTCGGCATTGTTGCCAATCAGAAAAAACACGTACAGACGCTGGCGCGCGGTTCGGACCAGAAACGCATCGAATTTGGCGGCGTAATTTACACCGAGTCCGCGGAAAAAGCCGCGCGCTTCATTCTCGACTGCAACCAGAATCGCATCCCGCTTGTTTTTCTGCACGACGTGAACGGCTTCATGGTCGGCAAAGACGCGGAGTGGAGCGGGATCATCCGCGCCGGCGCAAAAATGGTGAACGCCGTAGCCAACAGCGTGGTGCCAAAAATAACTGTAATTTGCGGTGGGAGCTTCGGAGCTGGAAATTACGCCATGTGCGGCAAAGCCTACGATCCGCGCTTCATGTTCGCATGGCCCACGGCGCGCTTCGCCGTGATGAGCGGCGACGCCGCCGCCAGCACGTTAGCCGAAATCAAACTGAAACAACTCGAGCGTGAAGGCAAAAAGGTCGACGAGAAACAGAAAAAAGAATTGGTCGAATCCGTTCGCGCCACCTACGAACACCAGACCGATCCGCGTTACGCCGCCGCCCGATTGTGGGTTGATGCCATCATCGATCCCGCGCACACGCGCGACGTCTTGATCTGGGCGTTAGAAGCCGCCGCGCTCAATCCCGAAATCCGTGAATTCAAAACCGGAGTCCTGCAGACCTGACATGGAAAACGTGAAACTGATCGAGTGTCCACGCGATGCGTGGCAAGGATTGCCGGACCTCATCCCTGCGGAGTACAAAGCCGAGTATCTGAAAGAGCTGGTGCTCGCAGGATTCAAGCATATTGATGCGGTGAGCTTTGTTTCGCCGAGGCACGTGAAGCAGATGGCAGACAGCGAAGAGGTTATGGCGAAGCTGAACGCTTCCCTTCCCACGGGCGCCGAAACTCCAGAAATTATCGGTATTGTGGTGAATGAGAAGGGACTGGAGCGCGCACTCGCGACTTCTGGCGTTACCACGATCGGGTACCCGTATTCGATTTCGGCATATTTCCGGCGGGCGAATGCCAATATGACTCGGGACGAATCGCGCATGCTTGTCGAAAAGTTGCGGAAGGAAACGGCGGCGGCGAATCGCGGCCTCGTGATTTACATTTCGATGGCGTTTGGGAATCCTTACGACGAGCCGTGGGGACCGGAGATTGTGGCGGATACACTGGAGTGGCTGAAAGATACTCGCGTGCGGACGGTTTCGCTGGCGGACACCGTAGGCAACGCTTCGCCGCAGCTCGTCGGCGATTTGTACCGAAGCGTGAGGGATCATGTTGCGGGTATCGACCTCGGAGTTCACTTGCACAGCCGGCCGGAGAATGCGGAAGAAAAAATTCTCGCGGCGTACGAAGCGGGATGCCGGCGGTTCGACGGCGCGCTGACCGGCCTTGGCGGCTGCCCGTTTGCGGGAGACAATTTGGTCGGCAACATGGCAACGGAGCAGATTCTCTCCGCGCTGCAAAAGGCGGGCGCCGACCCGGGCATCGAATCGGCGCAGCTGACGAAGGCCCTCGAAATGACCAATGAAATTCGTACAAAGTATGCGCATGCGCCTCTGGTGAACTAGAATCATTCTGATTGAGCGTTCGTGCCGAGTAGGGGCGCAGCATGCTGCGCCCCTACCACCGAGGCTGCGGCGTCCTGGGCGAATTGGCAACGCGCACATCGAGGGGGATTGCTGCCATGTATCAAACTCTTCTACTCGAAATTACCGGAAACGTCGCCACCATCACGCTGAACAGGCCGGAAAAGCGCAACGCCATCTCCACGCCAATGATGGCTGAATTGCAGACGGCGTTGGATGAGATCGACAAAAGCCACGCGCGCGTTGGCATTCTGACCGGAGCGGGCAAAGCATTCTGCGCGGGCATGGATTTGGACATGCTCGCGGCGATCGCCAAGCAATCTCCGGCGGAAAACCAGGAAGACTCGCGGCGGATTGCCAAGCTGTTCCGCAGGATCTGGAGTTATCCCCGACCGCTCATAGCCGCTGTAAACGGGGCGGCTTATGCCGGTGGCTGCGGACTCGCGACGTTGTGCGATTTTACGATTGCCGTGCCCGAAGCAAAGTTCGGATATACGGAAGTGAAGATCGGCTTCCTGCCGGCCATCGTTTCCGTGTTTCTGACGAGGCAGATCGGAGAAAAGCGCTGCCGCGATCTATTGCTTACGGGCCGCATCCTCGAAGCGCCCGAAGCGAAGGAATTCGGCCTCATCTCGGAGGTGGTTCCGGCCGAACACTTGATGGAGCGTGCGCACGAACTTGCCAACCTGCTGATCGCGGCAAGCCCCAGCAGCCTGACCCGCTCCAAGCATCTTCTGGTCTCTTCGGCAGCGCCAGGAGTGGATCACGATTTGGAACGCGCCATCCTGGAGAATGCGCGCATTCGCTGCACACCGGACTTCCAGGAAGGACTCGCGTCGTTTCTTGAAAAGCGCAAGCCGGTCTGGCAGAGCGATTCGGAAAAATAAGGAACATGAGAATGATTGAATATCACGACGCGGTGGTGCGGGTGCGCTACGCGGAGACGGATCAGATGGGCGTGGTGTATCACGCGAACTACCTGGTTTGGTTCGAGGTGGGCCGCGTCGAATTGATCCGCGCGCTGGGTATCGAGTACAAACGCATGGAGATTGAAGACGACTGCCACATCGTGGTGGCCGATGCGCACTGCCGGTATCATCATTCGGCGAAGTACGACGAAGTGCTGCGCATCCGAACGCGCATCGCGGAATCACGCAATCGCATTGTCAAATTTTCCTATGAGGTCATTCGCGACGCGGATGGAAAAGTGCTCGCCAACGGAGAAACGACGCACGTGATTTGCGGGAGCAACGGCCGCCCGAAGACACTGCCCAAAAAGTATGAAACCGTGTTCAGCTCCATCGTCGCGCCGCAACCGGATCGGATCAAGGCATGACCGTCGCGCTAACCGGGAACGACCTCACGTTTTCGCAACTTTACGACGTGGCCCTGCGCGGCGAACAAGTTCAACTGACGGCTTCAGCGATCGAACGGATGAACGCATCGCGCGCAGTGGTTGACCGGCTAGTGGCGTCGGGGACCGCTGCGTACGGAATCAATACGGGCTTCGGAAAACTTGCTTCGGTGCGCATCTCCGTGGAGCAGGTTCGACAACTGCAAGTGAACCTGGTGCGATCGCATTCCTGCGGAGTTGGCGCGCCGCTGAGCGAAGCGGAGACGCGCGCGATGATGCTGTTGCGCGCGAACGCGCTGGCAAAGGGGTTGAGCGGCGTGCGTCCGCGCGTGGTCGAGACGCTTTGCCAAATGCTGAACGCCAAGGTGCATCCGGTGATTCCGTCGCAGGGATCGGTGGGCGCTTCGGGCGACCTCTCGCCACTAGCGCATTTGGCGCAGGTGGTCATTGGCGAGGGACAAGCGGTGTTTCGTGAAGAAGTTTTGCCGGGCGGCGAAGCCATGAAGCGCGCGGGGATTGCGCCGGTCGCGTTGGAGGCGAAGGAGGGTCTTTCGCTTCTGAATGGAACGCAGGGCATGCTGGCGTTGCTGAGTTTGGCGCTGCGCGAAGCGGGTAGTCTTGTGGACACCGCGGACGTGGCCGCTTCCCTTTCGCTGGATGCGCTGCGCGGCAGCCCCGGAGCGTTCGATGCGCGGATCATGCACGCTCGCGCGTATACAGGAGCCGCGACGACGGCGCGGAACCTGGCAAAACTGAATGAAGGCAGCCAGATTCGCGAATCACATCGTTCGTCTGAGAAAGATACGCGCGTACAGGATGCCTACAGCCTTCGGTGCACGCCGCAGGTTCACGGAGCGGTGCGCGATTCGCTGGCACAG
>Ga0210405_10002558_pt1 | contig 18776 bp, 17 predicted proteins | sample IncBWH11MmetaG_FD_155492 | JGI IMG/M metagenome (GOLD analysis project Ga0210405, IMG submission 155492) | Forest soil microbial communities from Barre Woods Harvard Forest LTER site, Petersham, Massachusetts, United States - Inc-BW-H-11-M | ecosystem: Environmental > Terrestrial > Soil >... | reverse complement strand
GCTTACGACCACTGAGGCAAGACCGCCTATCCCTGCGAAAAAGGTAAAAAACAAGACGAAAACCGGGCCGATGACGACTGTAAGATGCACGCCTTTCGCAGATGGGTAAAAGTAGAGGTTCAGCCAAACCCACAGCACGAAGGCCAAATACAGAAGGGCACTCCCCATCACGGCAAAGGTCGCGGCCAAAGGCTTCCTGTTCAGAGATTGGGTGGCAGCCGTTGCGAGCAGAAGTCCTAACGGCAGGATTGATGGAAGGATGTAGCCCGGCAATTTAGATTTGGACAGTGTGAAGAACAGAAGTGGAAAGATCGCCCAGGAGACGACGAAGATTTCGACTGGCCAGTGAAGATCCTCGATCTGTTTGCGGGCCGCGGGGACCGCGTGCCAAGTCAGCCAAATGAACCAAGGTGCTAAACCGATCAGGAGAATGGGGAAGTAATACCAGAAAGGCTGGATGTGCTGGAATTCGGGGGTAAGGTAGCGTTTGAAGTTGTGTTCGATGATGAAGACGCGGAAGAAATCGGGGTTGCGGCGGGCGCAGAGGATGTACCAGGGGAGAGCGGTAAGGCAGAAGGACGCGAGCGCGATGGGATGGAGGAGTCGGAAGGCGTCGCGCCAGCGTTTGGTGAAGAGCGCCCAGAAAAAAACGGCGCCGCCGGAGAGAATGATGGCGGCGGGGCCTTTGGCGAGGACCGCGAGGCCGAGGAAGAAACCGAAGAGAAGGAGCGCGAGCCAGGGAGTTCGCGGGAGGATTGGCGTGTGTTCGTTGCGCGTGAGACCTAGGACGACGGCGGCGCAGACCATTGCGATGGTGAGCATGGCGCTGAAGGGCATGTCCGTGGCGGCAGCATGCGAAAAGCCGATCATGCCGACGGTGGTCGGAAGCAGAAGCAGCAGCCAGCGAGCCGTTTCCGCGCCGTAGAGAGAAAGAGCGAGCCAGGCCAGAGCAAGCGTGGCGAGCAGCGCGGAGATGGCGCTGGGCAGGCGCGCAGCAGCTTCGCTCACGCCGAAGAGCTTGAAGCTGAGCGCCGCGCCCCAATAGAAGAGCGGAGGCTTTTCGAACCACGGCTTTCCGTAGAGACGCGGGGTGACCCAGTCGCCAGTTTCCGCCATGTCGCGCGCGATCCAGGCATAGCGCGGCTCGTCCGGCCCAACGAAACCAATGGCGCCGAGATGGCTGAAATAGCAAACGTAAAGAGTCGCGAGGATAAGGATGGCCCAGCCGATGCGGGTGGCGGTGCCGGTAGGCGAATTCTCGGCGATGAGAGCGGTTAATTCGGTCACGGAAAACTGAGTCTAACATCGAACCACTATCTTCCAGCGACGGACCTCTTGCATACTGTCGCCCAGCGGGAAATTCGCGCGAACTTGGTATGCCATGAAGGAATGGGGCGAATACGCGGCGGTGTGGATTATTTTGAAGGGCTTAGGCGTGTTGCCGCGGCCGATGGCGCGGAGTCTTGCCGCGGGAGCGGTGCGGATTTTCCACGCGTTGCTGCCGGGATTGCGAAAAACGGCGGAGGTGAATCTGCGGATTGCGTTCCCGGAATGGAGCGACGCGCAACGCCAGGCGGTGGTGCGCGGGATGCTGCGCAATTTAGGCTGGATGGCGGCGGAGTTTGCGCGGTTCCCAAAATATTCCAAAAAGAATATCGAGCAGATTGTCGCGCTCGATGGGCGTGAGAATTTTCTGGAAGGGCAGCGGCGCGGGAAAGGCGTGCTCTACCTGACGGGGCATATTGGCGCGTGGGAGCTGTCTTCCTTCGCGCACGCGCTTTATGGATTTCCACTGCACTATATGGCTCGGCGAATCGACAATCCGAGGATCGATGCGCTGGTGAACGATTACCGATGCTTGTCGGGGAATCGCCCGATTTTCAAGAACGATTCGGCGCGTGTGATGCTTAGGGTTTTGAAAGAGGCGGGAACGGTGGGAATTTTGGCGGACCAGAACACCATGCCGCAAGAAGCGGCGTTCGTGGATTTTTTCGGAAAGAAGGCCAGCACCACCACGGGGATCGCGCGCGTGGCGCTGCACACCGGCGCTGCAGTCGTGCCGGGATACGCTGTTTGGGACGAGGGCAGCGGGAAATACCGTTTGCGGTTTGAGCCGCCCGTGGAGTTGATTCGAACGGGCGACGCGGAGCGGGACGTCCTCGAGAATACGCAAAAATTTACCAATGTGATCGAGCAGATTATCCGGAAGTATCCGGAGCAATGGGTGTGGGTACACGGGCGGTGGAACACCAGGCCGGAGGGCGAGCCATCGCTCTACGATTTCCAGCGAGGTTGATGATGAGACGAACTGCTAAGGAATTGGCCGAAGCGATTGGCGCGAGAGTGGAAGGCGACGGCTCAGCGGAACTTGCCGGAGTGGCCGCGCCGGAGCGCGCCGGGGCGCGCGATTTGATCTATGTGGAATCGGCGAAGCATGCGCAGCGGGCCGCGGCTTCGGCTGCGGTCTGCGTTGTTGCGGCGGAGGGGATCGTGCTGGCAGGCAAAACGGTTTTGCGGAGCGCGCAACCGAAGGTGGCATTCGCGCAAGCGGCGGAGCTGCTGCTCGGGCGCGCGCCAATCGCTTCGGGGATTCATCCGACGGCGATAGTCGCGCCGCTTGCGCGGATCAGTGCCGGTGTGGGTATCGGGCCATACGCGGTGATTGGCGAAGATGCGCATGCCGGCGCCGGAACGCAGATCGGCGCGCACGCGGTGATTGGCGCGGGCTGTTGGATCGGAGAGAATTGCCGGATTCATCCGCGCGTCACTCTGTATGCCGGCGTGCGCTTGGGGAACCGTGTGGAGATTCATTCCGGCACGGTAATTGGGGCCGACGGTTTCGGCTACGCGTTCGGCGAAGGGAAGTACTGGAAATTTCCGCAAGCGGGAATTGTGGAGATTGCCGACGACGTCGAAATCGGGGCGAACAGCACGATCGATCGCGGTTCACTCGACGACACGCGCATCGCGGAAGGCGTGAAGCTGGACAATCTGGTGCACGTGGGACACAACTGTCAGATCGGGGCGCATACTGTGATTGCCGCGCAGACTGGCATTTCCGGTTCGAGTGTCGTGGGGCGTCACGTCGTGGTGGGCGGACAAGTGGGCATAGCCGATCACTGCCGATTGGAGGATGGAGCCATCGCAGGAGCGCAAGCCGGCATTCCAACGGGCAAAACCATTCGAAGTGGACAAACTGTTTGGGGGACACCGGCGCGGGAGATTGGTAAATTCAAAGAGGCATATGCTTGGTATGCCAGGCTTCCGGAACTGGCAGCGCGCATCAAAGACTTAGAGGCCAAGCTTGCAGCTAAGTGACAAGAATCCGCGTTTGCACTGGCGCGTGGTCGTTGTTGGCGGGCACACGCGCAGCATTGGCAAGACGCAACTGGTGTGCGACGTGATCTCCGCATTTGCCTCCGCGAATTGGATCGCGGGAAAAATCACCCAGTATGGGCACGGCGTCTGCGCGCAGAATGGAGAGGATTGCGATTGCGCGCCGGATGAGCATGTGTGCGCGATCAATTGGGAGACACAGGCGGACACTGGAACGGACAGCGCGCGTTTTCTGGCGGCCGGGGCGCGGCGCTCGTTCTGGCTCAGAACCAAGCAGGGATTCCTCGCGGAGGGCCTGCCCCTTCTGAGGACGGCGCTGGAACAAACGGTGGAAGGCATAGCGGAATTGCCGCCGGTCATCGTGGAAAGCAACTCCTTGCTGCAATTTCTCAAGCCCAGCTTGTATTTTGCGGTCGTCGATCCGGCGAAGGAAGATTTCAAGGATTCGGCTCGCGCGGCGCTCGACCGTGCCGATGCCCTGGTGCTGCGCGGAACTGCCGATGCGCTCACAACTGCAGCGCCTTCCTGGACAAAACTTCCGGCGCGCTTGCTGAAGGAAATGCCATCTGTTGCGCAGTGCGAGGGCGACCCCCTGCCGGAACCCCTGCACGTGCTCGTCCAGCGTTTGCTGGAGGGGCCAGCAAATGTTTCGATTTGACAACGCGGAGTTGTAAATCACGCATCTTAACCGTTGACCGTCGCGGCGAACGCGGCGATAATTTAATAGTACCCGTGTTAGCCGAAGCCTAACCGCGGCGTTGCTTTCGTGGGGAAGTTACGCAATTCGGCGGTTAAATTGATTCCAATGGTGGCTGCGCAGGCCTGCTGGGCTTGCTAGCCTGAAGTGCCGCTCTAGGGGGAGCACTGATGGCCTCATTCGTCCGAATGGGAGATGAGATATCCGTCGCGCCCGTACCACTGCCTTCGCACGAGCAGGAGTGGGCGGAGCGTCTGGAAAAGACCATCGAGCGCGGCGCGAATCACCTCCTGTCCCTGCAAGCCGAAGAAGGATACTGGCAGGGCGAGCTGGAAGCGGACACCACCCTCGAATCGGATTACATCTATTATTTGCACGTCCTCGGGAAGGCCGATCCGGAGCGCATCGCCAAACTGGCGAACTACGTGCGCCGCCGGCAGCTCGCCGATGGCGGCTGGTCCATCTATCCTGGCGGCCCTTCGGAGCTGAACGCTACTTGCAAAGCATATTTCGCATTGAAGCTGGCGGGCGATTCGCCGGATGCGCGCCATATGGCGCAAGCGCGCGAGACCGTCCATCGTCTCGGCGGCCTCGAGCACTCCAATTCGTATGTACGATTTTACCTTGCGCTGGTCGGCGCCGTCGGCTGGGAGCTGGTTCCCTCGATCCCGCCGGAGTTCATGCTTCTGCCGAATTGGTCTCTCATGAGCATCTACGAGATGTCTTCCTGGACGCGTGGCATCGTGATTCCCATGGCCATCTTGTGTACGTTGCGGCCCGATTGGCGCTTGCCGGAGCGCGCTTCCGTCGAGGAATTGTTTGCTGACCCTACGCGAAAGGACGCGGCATTTGAATGGAGCGATCAGCTGATCTCCTGGAAGAATGTTTTCCTGGCGCTGGATCGCGGATTGAAGCTCTACGAAAAATTGCCCTGGAAGCCGCTGCGCCAGCGCGCGCTCCGCGAAGCGAAATCCTGGATGCTGAATCACATCGAGCGCACCGAGGGGCTGGCCGCCATCTACCCGGCGATGATGAATTCGATTTTCGCGCTGATGGCACTGGGGCACGGCCCGGACGATCCGCTGACCTGGCGGGAAATCAAGGAGTTTTCGCGATTTGAAATCGAAGACGGCGACACGATTCGCATGCAACCCTGTGTCTCTCCGGTTTGGGATACCTGCATCGCCATGGTGGCATTGGAGGAGGCCGGGTTGCCCGCTGATCATCCTGCCTTGGTGAAGGCCGCGGACTGGATGCTTTCCAAGCAAGTGCTCGGCTCGGGGGACTGGCAAGTGAAGAACAAGGATGCCGAACCGGGCGGCTGGGCCTTCGAGTTTCGCAACGATTTTTACCCCGACGTTGACGATACTGCGTTCGTGCTGATGGCGTTGCAGCGCGTAAAGTACACCGATCCAAAGCGTATGGAAGGCGCCATGCGCCGCGGGATTCAATGGTTGCTCAGTATGCAGAACCGCGACGGAGGTTGGGGCGCATTTGACCGCGACAACGACCGGAAGTTTCTCTGCAACATTCCTTTTGCGGACCACAACGCGATGATCGACCCTTCGACCGCGGATGTCACCGCGCGCGTCGTGGAATGCCTTGGCCGGTTTGGCTGGCTGGCGGAACATCCCGCGATCCAGCGGGCTGTCCAATTTTTGTTGAAGGATCAATCGGACGACGGTTCCTGGTTCGGCCGCTGGGGCGTCAACTACGTTTACGGAACCAGCGGCGTCTTGCGCGCGCTGGAAACCGTTTCGCTGACCGCGCGTGAGTTTTGCCAGCGCGCCGTGATTTGGCTGCGCACGGTGCAGAAGGCGGACGGCAGCTTCGGCGAGTCACTGGCCAGCTATGAAACGCCTTCGACCAAAGGCCAGGGGCCGAGCACGGCATCGCAAACCGCTTGGGGTTTAATCGGATTGCTGGCTGGCGCGGAGCACAGCGACCCCGCCATCTTCAAGGCGGTTTCTTACCTCGTGCACCAGCAGAAAGACGATGGCTCGTGGAGCGAGCCGGATTTCACCGGCACGGGATTCCCCGGTGTCTTTTACCTGAAATATCATCTCTACCGGAATTCCTTTCCGGTCTATGCGCTGGCGCGTTATTCCAACCAATCGCGTCGCGCGGACGAATATGTGGCGCTGAAGTTCCAGCCGGGCGAATTCCGGCTGCGCAGCGGGTTTTAGGGCGCATGATGCGCTTCCCCCTGCGGCTGACTGCGGACCTTGCTCTGGCCCGCATTGCGCGGAGACTGCGTCCCGAGCAGGGAGCCTGCCCTGTTCAATTCGTCGATGCAGCGGAAGTTTTGCATCCCGATTCCAGCCATCCGGTTTCGCACGAAAAGATCCGCGAAATTATCGGCAGCCGCTCGCCGGTTGTTTGGATCGGGGGAAGCGAACCGCTGCTTCATCCCGGCATCGCGCATTTGGTTCGCGCCTTTACGCAGAACGGTCATTTTGTTTTTCTCGAAACCGATGGAGTACTTCTCCGCCGCCGCATTCATGAGTTTCAGCCTGTGCCGCGCCTCTTTCTTACTGTTCGGCTGAAAGCCTCGTATCTGGAAACTGGCGCTTCGCAACTGGCCTTCGAAGGCATCCGTGCCGCGAGACTCTCGGGCTTTTTGATCTGCGCTCAGGTGCGCGTCGCTCCGGAAACCGGAACGAGTGAAGTGGCGGAGTTAATTAATTTGGCGCATTCTAACCATGTGGATGGAATTGTGATCTCGCCGGCGAGCAGGGAAGTGAACTCTGCAAATCCGGACGCAGCGGCATCGTTGCGGAAAACGGAGGAAACCCGGAAGCTGATTGGCAGCGCGTCGTGGGAATCTGTTTCGCGCTTGATTGAGCCACTTGTGGGCGGCGAAAAGAATGCCGGCCGAAGCGCTGAAGAGAAAAGTGACGCGTTGGTCGAAGGAGTATCGCGCCGGAACGAAGAAGGTGTGAAAGCCGCATGACCACGCTGGTCACAGGAGCGGCGGGCTTTTTGGGCAGCCACGTGACGAGGCAGTTGGTGGCCCGCGGCGACGAGGTGCGCGTGCTCCTGCGCGCGTCCAGCACCAATCGCGCGATCGCCGATTTGCCCCTCGAATATGTAACCGGTGATTTGCGCGACCCCGCCTCGCTCGAGCGCGCCATGAAAGGCGTCAAGCGCGTCTTTCACGTCGCCGCTGACTACCGCTTATGGGCCAAGCGCACGCGGGAGATTTACGATTCCAACGTCGGCGGAACGAAAAATCTTCTCGAAGCCGCCAAGCGCGCCGGCGTCGAGCAATTGATCTACACCAGCACGGTGGCCACCATCGCCGTCGACCGCCCGGAGCTCCCGAATGAATCCACCGACGCCAGGCTGGAAGAAATGGTCGGCCACTACAAGCGCTCGAAGTGGATGGCGGAAAAAGAGGCGCTCAAGGCCGCGAAGAGCGGCTTGCCGGTCATTGTGGCCATGCCCACGACGCCGGTAGGCCCGTGGGACTGGAAACCGACACCCACCGGAAAAATCATCCTGGATTTTTTGAATGGCAAAATGCCCGGCTATGTCGAGACGGGCTTGAATTTTGTCGGCGTGGAAGAGTGCGCGGCCGGGCACCTGCTGGTCGCCGAAAAAGGAAAAGTTGGCGAGCGTTATCTGCTAGGCGGTGAGAATCTCACCCTCAAGCAGATGCTGGACACTCTCGCAAAGATCACCGGGCTGCGCGCGCCCATGCTGAAAATTCCTCACGGGCTTGCGCTGGGTGTAGCCTACGCCAATACCGCGTTTTCGCGGCTACTCGGGCGCGAGCCGGGCATTCCTATCGAGGGCGTGAAAATCGCGCGCCACATCATGTTCGTGGATTGCTCGCGCGCGAAGCGCGAGTTGGGATTTCAGGCCGGGCCGGTATCCGCAGCACTAGAGCGCGCCGTTCACTGGTACGAAGCCAACGGCTACATCGCTAAGAGCCGCGCCAAGCGCATGGCCCATGCTGCCGCCTAAGGTTTTGTAGTGGCCGGTCTTTAGACCGGTGCACGTAAATTTTGACTCTATGCGCGTCTTAGTCACTTTCGCCGTCGAAGCCGAATTTGCCCCCTGGCGGAAGCGCCATCGATTTGCTCGCAACCAAATTAAGATTCCGCGGCTAGCGCAAAACGAACCGTTCAGCGAAGTGTACGAGGGGGGTGTTGCCGGAACCGATGTGGACGTTCTGTTGACCGGTATCGGGTGGCAGGATATGTCCGGCTATATTGCGAAGAAGGTCTTCCGCGAGTTATTGAGGAGAAAACCGGATTCTTGCATTTCCACAGGCCTGGCCGGTGGCCTAAATGCCCAGTTCCGTCCTGGCGAGATCGTTGCGGCTTCTGAATTGGTTTTCCGTGGCGGCGGGAACAAGATGTACAGCAACAGAAGACTTCTAAAGGTCGCGGAAACGTGTGGCGCTAAAATAGCTAAGACCTTGATCACCGAAAGCCACATCGTTAGCGAAGCGTCGGCCAAATCTGCGATGTCCAAATTCGGTGACTTTGTGGACATGGAGAGCTATCACATTCTGCAGATTGTGAGTGGTACTCAAATTCCGGCGATTGCGGTCAGGGGCATCAGCGATGCGGCCAACGAGGACCTGCCGCTCGATTTCAACAGAATAATTGGCCACGACGGGACAGTGAGAAAAGGACAGCTAATTGGCGAACTCGCCCGCAGTCCGCAAAAAATATCTCGACTGATTCGTTTTGGGTGGCGAAGCAGAAAGGCTGCCTATTCGCTGGCGGATTTTCTAGATCGCTTTATCACTTCGTTCGTAGAATATGACGGACGAGTCGCCGCCGCTGCCTACGGTGAGGTCGCCGCCCGATGACTCGCACCGGCACCACCCTCGAAGCCTCCCGCACCCTCGGCCCCATCCCCAAAACCATGCGCGCCGGTGTCTACCGCGAAAAGGGAATCGTTCGCGTCGAAGAAGTCCCCATCCCCGAGGTTGCCGAAGGCGAAGTCCTCATCAAAGTCGCCGCCTGCGGCATTTGCGGCACCGACATCAAGAAGATCTATCACGCCTACGTGCCGCCACCGCAGATTCTAGGCCACGAAGTCGCCGGCACCGTCGTAGCCATCGGCCGCGGCGTGACAAAGTGGAAGCTCGGCGACCGCGTGATGAGTTTTCATCACATCCCCTGCGGCGCGTGTTTTTACTGCGAACGCCGCCTCTTCTCTCAGTGCAAGCAATACAAGACCACAGGGCTGACCGGCGGATTCACGCCCAATGGTGGCGGCTTCGCCCAATACGTAAAAGCCATGCCCTGGGTGGCCGAACGCGGCATCATCGCGCTGCCCGATAACGTCAGCTTTGAGGAAGCAACCTTCATCGAGCCGATCAACACAATTCTGAAAGCCGTACAGAAGGCCCGCATAGCCGCTGGCGAAACTGTTTTGATCGCTGGCTGCGGCCCCATCGGCCTGCAATTGCTGATGGTGGCGAATCTGCAAGGCGCAAAACTCTATACCAGCGACCCCATGGACGTCCGGCGAGCCAAGAGCCTATCCTTGGGAGCATTAGAGTCCTTTGACCCCACTGATGGTAAGCTTGTGGACCAGGTGAAGGCCCGCACGGAGGGGCGAGGTGCGGATGCGGTTTTGGTGGCTGTGGCGCACCCGTCCGTCGTGGTGGAAGCGTTGGCTGCGGCGAGGCCCGGAGGACGTATACTCTTGTTCGCTGCGAACGACCCGGTAACCAGAATCGAATTTCCCGCCGCCGCCGTGGGAATCGACGAGAAAGAAATCCTGGGCAGCTACAGCGCCGCCGTCGACATCCAAGAAGCAGGGGCCGATCTGGTGCTGCAAAAGAAACTGCCGGTCATGGAGATTGTGACGCACCGGTTTCCGTTGGCTAGAATCCAAGAGGGTTTGGACCTGGCCGCCAAGCCGACGGCGGAATCTCTGAAAATTTTGATCACACACGCATGAGCACGACAACGCCAAAGAAGATGGAAGTAGGCGAAGAAGTGAAAGCTGCCGTATCCCACGTCACGGTGCCCTCCAAAATGACCGCGGCCGTGCTCTATGGCAGCGAAGATCTTCGCATCGAAAAAATTGACGTGCCCGCCGTGGCTGCCGACGAAGTCCTGTTGCGCGTGCGGCTGGCGCTGACCGACGGCACCGACCTAAAAGTCTGGAAGCGCGGCTATCACGCCAAGATGATTCAGCCGCCGGCCGTGTTTGGCCACGAACTGGTCGGCGAAATCGTGGCTGTGGGCAAGCGCGTGGATCCCCGCTGGCGCATTGGCATGCGCGTAATCGCCGCGAATTCCGCACCGTGCCTGCGCTGTTATCACTGCCGCCGCGGGCAGGAAAATCTTTGCGACGATTTGTTATTCAACAACGGCGCTTACGCCGACTACATGCGCATCCCTGGCCGCATCGTCGTGGAAAATATGTTGGAAGTGCCACATTCTGTGGATGATCAAAGCGCCGCGCTGGCCGAACCCCTGGCCTGCGTGCTTCGTGGAATCCATGAGATGGAAGTGCGCACCGGTGATACCACGGCCGTGATCGGCTGCGGCCCCATCGGATTGAAGTTTGTCCGCATGCTTTCGCGGCGCGGAGTTCGCGTCATTGCCTTGGCGCGGCGCGCGGCCCCGCTCGAAATTGGCAAGCGCCTGGGTGCGGTTGCCACCTTCAATGTCACTGAGACGGACGGTGTCGTAGCCGCAGTAAAGGCGCTTACCGAAGATGAGCTTGGACCCGATTCCGTGGTCGAAGCAGCAGGCAATCCTGCCACCTGGCAGCAGGCGCTGGCGATGGTGCGGCGTGGCGGCGTTGTGAATTTCTTTAGCGGCCTGCCTTCCGGCACCCGCGTGGAAATTGATCCGGCGGCGATCCATTACTCGGAGATCAAGCTGATCTCACCGTTTCATCACACGCCGCGCTTCTTCCGCGAAGCCCTGGAAGCCATCCGCCGTGGCGATATCTCCGCGCGCGATTTCGTGACCGAAGAAATCCGCCTCGCTGATCTTCCCCAAGCCTTTGCACGCATGAAATCCCGTAGCGGCGAGATCAAGCTGGCCGTGCGGCCGTAGTTTTCAGTGCGAATCAAACCCACCCGTAAATTCGACCGAAGCGCGCAATTTGCGCTCCGGACAGTCTTGCGGAGCGAGGAATCTCTCTTCTGATGTTGCTTCCCGGCGAAATCGACATCACGCGCAACGCGCCTGAGCCCGGCTGCTCGCCGGAAGAAGCGCAGAAGTACACGCGTTGGCTGGCCACGCATCACTACGAGAATTTCAACGTCGTATCGTGGCTGCTCCCCAAAGCGCTGCACCAGCATTTCTACAATGTGTATGCGTACTGCCGCTGGGCCGATGACCTCGGCGACGAAGTGCCCGAAGCGGTGCGCGCGCTGGAATTGCTTGCTTGGTGGGAACATGAATTGGATGCCTGCTATGAAGGAAAACCGTCGCATCCGGTCTTCGTGGCGCTGCGCGAGACGGTCGTCAAGAAAGATATTCCCAAGCAGCCTTTTGCTGACCTCTTAAAAGCGTTCCGCCAAGACCAGACCGTGAAGCGCTATCCAAACTGGAACGCCGTCCTCGGCTACTGCGTTTATTCCGCGAACCCCGTAGGCCGGTTGGTGTTGTATCTCTGCGGCTATCGTGATGAAGAGCGCCAGCGCTTGTCCGATGCCACCTGCACCGCGCTGCAACTCGCGAATTTTTGGCAAGATGCCTCGCGAGACCTGGATATCGGGCGCATCTATATTCCGCTCGATGCTGCCGCCGCGCAGGGGCTCTCCGAGAGCGACATCGTCGAGCGCCGCTTCGATAAGCGTTACGTCCGCCTGATGAAGGATTTAATCGCGCGCACCAGAACGCTCTTTGCCCAGGGGCAGCCGCTGGCAAAAATGGTGGATGGACGACTCAGCGTAGACCTGGAAATGTTCAGGCGCGGCGGTTTAGCCGTCCTCGATGCCATCGAATCCATGGGCTACAACACGCTCCACCACCGCCCGGCTGTGGGCAGACTGAAGCAAGCCGGACTCTTGGGTCGCGCCCTCATGGCGCACTTAGTTGCCGGGAATGCTCATTCAGGTGAGATTCCTAAGGCCCCCGCAGTTGTAGGGGCGCAGCACGCCGCGCCCCAGTTGAGCGCAACGATCGCCCAATCGTATGAAGAATGCCACCGCATCGCCCGCGCCTCGCAAAGCAATTTCTACTACGCCTTCTTCCTCCTGCCAAAGCCCAAGCGTGATGCCATGGCCGCGCTTTACGCCTTTATGCGCCTTGTGGACGACGTTGCCGACGAAGGCGCCGACCTAGCGGCAAAGCAGCGCGGACTCGCGAAATGGCGCGCCGCTCTCGATCAATACATCACCGGCCAGGATCAAGTTTTCGATGGCAATGCCGCCATGGCCGCGCCGGCGCCGTCCTTGAGCGGCGCTTCCGAAGTTCTTCCCGCGCTGGTAGACACCATGCAGCGTTACAAAATGCCCGCGCGCTATCTTCACGACCTCATCAGCGGCGCCGAAATGGATTTGACCGTCCAGACGTATCCGACGTTCGACCGTTTGCGCGAGTATTGCTATCGCGTGGCCGGAACAGTCGGCCTCACTTGCACCCACGTCTTCGGCTTCGGAGACGCGCGCGCCCTTGATCTCGCGGAAAAGCTCGGCCTCGCTTTCCAATTGACGAATATCATTCGCGACGTCCGCGAAGATTACAAGCTCGGCCGCGTCTATCTTCCGGAAGAAGACTTGCAGCGCTACGGTGTTTCACCGCAAGACTTCGGCCACGGTGAAGCGACTCTCGGTATTCGCGAATTGCTCCGCTTCGAAGCCCAGCGCGCCTGGCAACTGTACGAAGAGGGTTCTGCTTTGTTGGGGCTCATCGATGCCGACAGCCGCGGCGCGCTCTGGCTGCTGGTTCATACGTATAGCGCGCTTCTCGGCCGCATCGAGTCGCTGGACTTCGCCGTTTTCGGCGAGCGCGTTCGTCTTTCCAAAGCGGAGAAAATGATGTTCATCGCCAAGGCGCGCTTCGGCCGCCACACGGAAGAGAATATCCTTGAAAAGCGTGATCGTGATCGGCGGCGGGCTGGCGGGACTGGCAGCCGGCGTCGCGCTGGCTGAATCCGGCTGGCGCGTACGTCTGTTTGAACAGCGTCCCTTCCTCGGCGGCCGCGCAACCTCCTATGTCTTGCCAGACGGCGAGCACGTCGACAATTGTCAGCACGTCACCCTCGGCTGCTGCACCAACCTCGACGATTTCTACCGCCGCATCGGCGCCGCTGGCAAAATCAAATTCTTCGACCGGCTCTTATTTCTCGATCCGCAAGGGCGCAAAGGGGAAATGCAAGCGGGCTTCCTGCCCGCGCCGTTTCACCTCACCCGCTCCTTCGCAACTTTTGCACCGCTGAAGTTGCTGGATAAGCTCTCCATCGCACGTGCCATGCTCGATATTTTGCGGACCCAGGGTAAGCCATCGGACCTGCTCGAAAACGGGGGAATCTCCATGCTGGAGTGGCTCCGCCGTCGCGGACAAACGAAGCGCGCCATCGAACGGTTTTGGCGCGTGGTACTCGTGAGCGCTCTGGACGAGGAACTCGAACGCACCGACGCCCGCTTCGGCGTTGATGTCTTTTGGAAGGCCTTCCTCTCCAACAGCACCGGCTATCGCATGGGAGTCCCTGCCGTCCCCCTTGCCAATCTTTACGACGGGTGCAAATCCGAAATCGAGCGCCGCGGCGGGGAAGTGGTTCTGCGCGCTCCGGTGCGCGGTTTGAAATTGGAAAATGGCGAGCTCGCCGGTGTTCGTTTCGACGAAGGCCGCGAGGAAACCGCTGATGCTTACGTCTTCGCAGTGCCTCACGCAATGCTGGCGGAGCTGCTGCCCGAAAGCCTGAAGCAAAGCGACCCCTCGCTCGCAAACCTGGACAAAATCAAGGATGCCCCCATCACCGGCGTGCATCTCTGGTTCGACCGCCCCGTTATGGATGAGCCGTTCTTGACCCTCCTTGACACCACCACCCAGTGGATCTTCAACAAAACCGTTCTCTACGCCGATTCGAACGCAAAAGACCAGGCAGCCCCCAAAGGGCAGTACCTGCAACTAGTCATTAGCGCGTCACACAACCTGCTGCAGAAACCCCGTCAGGAAATCATTGACCTCTGCTTGGCCGAAGTCCGCCACGCTCTTCCCGCAGCTCGCAACGCCGAGTTGGTAAAAGCCACCGTAATCAAAGAAGCAGAAGCCACATTTTCACCCGAGCCGGGAGTCGATCGCTGGCGCCCCAAGCAACAAACCGCCATCCCGCGCCTCTTCCTCGCGGGCGATTGGACCGACACCGGCTGGCCCGCCACCATGGAAGGTGCCGTCCGCAGCGGCTATCTCGCCGCCGAAGCTGTTCTTCGCAGCGATAACGCTTCCCGGATATTTCTGCAGCCCGACCTCCCGCCTGACGGCTTCATAGCCATGTGGCTCGGCAAGCAAGACTTCGCCGCGCTTCTGTAAATCTGCTCTATGATGTATACTATACATCATGAGGCGCACCCAACTTTACCTTCACGAAGACGTCTGGAAGGCCCTGCATATCCGGTCTCGCCAGCAGCGCACTACCATTTCTGAGCTGGTCCGGCAGGCTGTCCGCGAAAAGTACGGAAGCTCTCCCGCTGGCCGGAGACAAGCCATGCAAGCTGTCGTTGGCCTCTGGAAAGATAGAGACGATTTGCCTGATTCCGAAACTTACGTGCGCCGCCTCCGTAAAGGAAAGCGGCTGCGGAGACTCGCTTCTTGAAGTCTGTCCTGATCGACTCCGACATCCTCATTGAGGTCACCCGCGCACGCGATGACGCTATCCTCCTTCGATGGGACCAGGTGAGTCAGGCCGAAACTCCGGTGTTGTGTTCGCCAGTGACCGTCGCGGAGCTTTGGCATGGAGCCCGCCCGGGGGATTCCCGAATCCTTAGTGCACTTTTCACAGCGATCCACTGCATTCCGATCGATACCAAGATTGGAGTTCAGGCGGGAGAATATCTAAGACAGTATGCCAAGAGCCATCAACTGGAATTGGGAGACGCGCTGATAGCGGCGACTGCCTGCCTCCACGATCTGGCCCTCTGGACGCGCAATCGCAAGCATTACCCCATGAAAGACATTGTCTTCTACTGAGAACTTCCTTCAACCGTCTCCAACCACGCAATCCGCCGCTCTCTCGCAGTCAAGCTTTCCCCCTTCGCGTCAATCGCCTCATATTCTGATCGGTGCACCGCCATGAACTCCTCATAAGCGCTACGCGACTCCCAGAAATCCATTGTCAAATACACACCACTGCGTAACGCATCCCGCACCAGCCGCGTCTCATAGTAGTGGGAGTCTTTCCGGAACAGCCGTACCCAGTCACCGTCCGGGCCATAGGCGTTCTCGAATCTTTCTTCACCACCCGGCTTGACTTCGTACTCCCATAGGGCTACAAACATAGAGGTCCCATCTCCTGCTCGTTGGACGTACGCATCTCTGCAAGCAAACTCTAGGGAATGATTGCGCGGTCCGGCCGAGTGTAACAATCCGATTGGATATAAGCCAAGTTGGCAAGCGCGACAGCGCCAGAGTAGGAGTTGTAGTTGTGGCAGCCCGTCGAAACGGGCGGACGGAGGTATTTGTGGATCGAAAGTACAGTCACCGCGGTTACCGCGACGCGGAAAAGCAAGATAAAAAGGACAAGTCGCACGACCGCAAGCCGCCCGCTGGCGGCCCGCGCGGCGCCGATCAATTCGGCCCCCGCACCCCACGCATGGTCGGCACGGTCACCCGCGCGCGCTGCGCCAATTGCGGCGCCGTCCTCACCCCGGGTTTCGATGCCAATGGCACCTGCCCCAAGTGCCAGTTCGAATTGCACTGCTGCAAGCAGTGCCGCTTTTTCGATTCCGGCGCGCAATTCGAATGCACCCAGCCCATCCCGGAACGCATCTCTCCCAAGGACGCCAAGAACGCCTGCACCTTTTACGAATTTCGCATGACCATCGAAAAAGACACCGCGCCAACCTCCTACACTCAGCCGTCCGCCGCTGGCTCCACGCTCCCTTCTGGCCCCCCGCGCCACACCGACGCCCGCCAGGCCTTCGAAAACCTCTTCAAAAAATGACGGCCCCTCCGACCTGCTCTTCGGCGCCGCAGCGTCTTTTCCTCCGCCTCCGCAAGCTCCGATTCACGTCAGTCCAAAGGTAAACATCCCTGACCTACCCCAAAGACCAGTTTTTTTCGGCGCACACCTGTACGCCCGCAAGCCCCCGGTCGCGGCGCTGTCCGGTATGTTTGAACTTGGAGGCGACACAACTCGCGAGAGCGCATTCAAGGGAGTTGAAGTTTTAGTCAAAGCCCAGTTTCAGGAAAGAGATACCCATGTACAAGAAAGCGAAAGCAGCGAGAAGAGCTGCCCGAGGCTTCCTGGCGTTGGCCCTGGTCCTCGCCGCCGTCAATCTGCCTGCGCAGGAGACTCGCAAGGCTATTTCAAATCCCGTCCCCCGATATCCCGACCTGGCGAGAAGCCTCCGCCTCGCGGGTGTCGTCAAGGTGCAAATCGTGATCGCCCCCGACGGAAAAATCACATCAACGAAAGTCCTCGGCGGTCATCCGCTGTTCGTGAGTTCCGTCGAAGACACGCTCAAGAACTGGAAGTACGCGCCAGCCGGCGTCGAAACGACCACCGAGCTGACGTTCAATTTTCATCCGTAATCCCGTCCTCGCCCTGAAAATCCTCAACGTTCCTGGCGATGCGCGACCCCTAGGCCAGCAATTTTTCCAGCGGCTCCCAATAGTTCATTTTCCATCCCGCCGCCAGATGTTCCCCGTCGCCTTTGGGAAATCCGGTATGGTCAAACACGATCTTTGTTCCCACTCCCTGCTCCACAAGCTCGAATCTCGCAATCGAATAGATCCCCGGGTCCCAGCTACCCGCTCGCCAGGCCTGCACGATTCGTTCGTTTGGCACAAGTTCGATGTGCCGCCCTGTGACATACCCGCCAAAAAGGGAGAACGCTCCGCCCGCTTCACGGCCGATCTCCGCGGGCTTCGCTCCCGGCGGCATTCCGGCCTTCATTGCTCCGCTCATCTGTATCACCTTGTCGAACTGTTTTGCCACCGTCAGTGCTTCATACACCCGCTTCCGGCTGGCCTTGAACACTGGCTCCTGGTGAATCGCCTCCGCCGTGTGCGAAATCTCCTCCTCCGCTCCCGCCCAACTCTTCGTTGCGCCCAGCGCTAGTCCCCCGCATGCCATCGCCACACCGACGATCGCTTGCCGCCGCGTCGGTATCTCCAAAACTCCATTCGAATTCTTTCTCTCGTTCATCATTTTTCCTCCAGAAGTTTTCGCGCGACCACCTGCATCACACCACCCCGCCAAAATATGTTCAAGATAATCTTTTCCTGGAAACGGTAACCCTTTCGGGGCATACTTCAGCACCATCGCAATAAGGAGCCCCCATGCCCTACCCCGCCGCTCATCGCCCAGCCGTCAAGAAATCCATCATTGATAGCGCGCGCAAACTCTTCAATCGCCACGGCTTCGAAAGCGTCTCCATCCAACAGATCATGGCTGGCGCCGGCCTCACTCACGGCGGCTTCTACAGCTATTTCCATAGCAAAAGCGACCTCTACGCCGAGGTCCTCACCTGCTTCTTCACCGACCCCAACTGGAAAAGCTGCTGGGAAGGCGTGAAAGTGGACCTCTCCTCCGGCGACGTCGGTCCCCAAGTCGTCCGCGCCTACCTTTCCCGCCAGCATTTTGAAAACGTCGAGGATTCCTGCCCCATGGTGGCCTTGCCCACCGACGTCGCCCGCAGCGGCAAATCCGCCAGGACCGCCTTCGAGACCGTCTTCCGCTCCATGGTCAGCGTCCTCGAGCGTAGCCTCACCCACAACGGCCGCCCCCGCCGCGCTACCGCCCAAGGCATCGCCTCTGTCTGCATCGGCGGCATGGTAGTAGCCCGCGCCCTTGTCGACCCCGCCCTCGCTGGCGAACTCCGCGATGCCTGCATGTCCGTAGCCCTCGACCTCGGCGGCTGGGCCAAGGCGAGCACAGGGAAAAACAGAAAGTCCAAAGTACTTGGCGCGTCTTGAGAGCTCGCGTGAAAACTCCGAATTGCTTAGGATGTCAGGCCATTATCAACAGTCCTTTCAGTGGGCGAGCGCAGGTGTCCGAATTTGCGACATGGTCATCCTGAAAACGGGCACCCCAGGTCGACGCATCGCGTACTAAGTGATTTACAATGTGGTGTTTAGCATTGGCACGTGTGATGCTATATCCACATCCAAGAGAGGGTCATGCCCATGTCATTTTTTCGCGATCTAAGAATTGCCTTCCACTCGCTCCAACGGACGCAAGGGCTTGCCTTCACTGTGATCCTGACGCTGGCCCTCGGCATCGGCGCCAACGCCGCCATCTTCACGCTGGTGCGCGGCGTGCTCCTCAAGCCACTCGTCAACCGCGATGAGGATCGCCTCATCTACATCCGCCAGAGCGCGCCGGGTATCGGCGACGCGAACTCAGCGTTCTCCGTGCCTGAAATCCAGGATTTGCGCGCCAGTGTTAAGACCCTGAGCGCGTTGGGCGAGTTCTCGACCCTCGAGTTCACTATGATCGGCTTGGGCGAGCCTCGCGTTGTTCAATCTGGTGTCGTCAGCGGCAACTTCTTCGAAGTTATGGGCCTGCACCCTGTCCTCGGGCGTCTCATCGGACCTCAAGACGACGGCCCCAAAGCTGACGGCGTCGTCGTTCTCACCTATCGTTT
>Ga0210405_10002557_pt1 | contig 18782 bp, 19 predicted proteins | sample IncBWH11MmetaG_FD_155492 | JGI IMG/M metagenome (GOLD analysis project Ga0210405, IMG submission 155492) | Forest soil microbial communities from Barre Woods Harvard Forest LTER site, Petersham, Massachusetts, United States - Inc-BW-H-11-M | ecosystem: Environmental > Terrestrial > Soil >... | reverse complement strand
AAGGGTGTGATTCGGGGCGGGGGTTGGGTTTGTGCTCGGCGCGCAAGGTAGAGGCGGTGCTTGCAAACACCAAGATCCCTCGCTGCGCTCGGGATGACAATCCATCGTCTAGCCAACCCGATAGGGAGCTGAGCAGTTGGGCGAACTGGGCGGCGACTCTTTACGCGATCTTCGGTACAAAGCGGAATGTCTGCGGCTGATCCCACTCCCGCGACAGATCCTCCCACTTCGGGTTTGTAGATGCCACCAGTGCGAGCCGCTTTTCGCGGGTCCAAGCTTTGATTTGCTTCTCGCGCTCAATCACGTTCCGCACGTCCTCAAAGCTTTCGAAATAGACGAGCCTAGTGATGTTGTACTTGGCCGCGAAACCGGGCGTCAGTTTCAGTTCGTGCTCCCGCACGCGCCAGCGAAGGCTGTTGGTCACGCCGGTGTAAACCCGCTTGGAGGCATTGGCCATGATGTAGACGAAGTAGCGTCGTTCTTCGGTCATGGGGGACCTCCCACTTGATGTCATCCCGAGCAAGGCGAGGGACCTTGGTTTTTGCTGTCGCCGTCACTGGTTTGCGCTGCTAGCGAACACCAAGGTCCCTCGCTTCGCTCGGGATGACAACCCTTTTCTATCTAGCCAACTCCCGATAGTGTTTCTTTAGCGCCGTGCTGCCACGATTGGCGCCTTTACGGAATCTGTTGCAGTTGGCATGGTCGTGACTCGGGCGCCTTGCGACGGTGTTTGCGCCGGCGTCGTCGCTGCAGGTTGCGCCGTGGCTGGAGTTGCAATCAGGCCCAGCGACTTGCGGACTTCGGTGTCGAGTTTCGTCATGGTGTCTTTGTTGTCCTTGAGGAACTGGCGGGCGTTTTCGCGGCCCTGGCCGATGCGCTCGCCTTTGTAGCTGAACCACGATCCGGATTTTTCCAGGATGTTGCCGTTCACCGCGAGATCGAGGAGGTCGCCTTCGCGCGAGATGCCCTCGCCATAGAGAATGTCGAACTCGGCCTCGCGGAAGGGCGCAGCCACTTTGTTCTTGACTACTTTTACGCGGGTTCGAGATCCGGTAACTACGTCGCCATCTTTAATGGCCGCGATGCGGCGAATGTCGACGCGCACCGAGGAATAAAATTTCAGCGCACGGCCGCCGGTGGTGGTTTCGGGATTGCCAAACATGACGCCAATTTTTTCGCGGATTTGATTAATAAAGATCAGGCAGGTGCGGGATTTCGAAACCGTTCCCGTTAGCTTGCGCAGCGCCTGCGACATGAGGCGCGCCTGCAGTCCCATGTGGCTGTCGCCCATTTCGCCGTCGAGTTCAGCCTTTGGCACCAGTGCCGCCACAGAGTCGACGACCAGCACATCGATAGCGTTTGAGCGTACCAGGGCTTCGGTGATTTCGAGCGCCTGCTCGCCGTAGTCGGGCTGGGAAACCAGAAGGTTGTCGACATCAACGCCCAGCTTTTTGGCGTAGGCGGGATCGAGCGCGTGCTCGGCATCGACGAATGCGGCCATGCCGCCGGTTTTCTGTGCTTCGGCGATTACTTGCAGGGTGATGGTGGTCTTGCCGGAAGACTCAGGGCCGAAGACTTCGACGACGCGTCCGCGGGGAAAGCCACCGACGCCGAGAGCGGCGTCGAACGAGATGGCGCCGGTCGAGATCACCGAGATGGGGACGATCGCTTCCTTCGACCCCAGGCGCATGATCGACCCTTTGCCGAACTGCTTTTCAATCTGCGAAACCGCCATCTCGATTGCCTTGCCGCGTTCATCCGCCATGGGAGTGTGGCTCCTTTAAGTAATTGTTAGTGGGTCTGGGCGGATTATACATACAGAATGAAGCGAATAAAAGGCGAATCTAATAATAAACAGTGGAAAAATGTTCCGATATGGGAGGCACCTCACATGTCATCCTGAGGGCCGCGTTCTTCACGGACCGAAGAGCCCACCTGAGCTTGTCGAAAGGACCCATGGATTCGTCGACAGCGTCTATGGTGTTAGCCAGATGCACAGGTCCTTCGTTGGGAATCCTCGGCGAAGCCGAGGACTCCACTGCCTCAGGATGACAAACGAAATGCATGATTAGCTTCCAATCGCATCTACCTCTGCAGCAAGTCCACCGGCGCGGTCACATCGTGTACGCGAAAATACTTGGCCAGAGCTGGATACTTTCGCGCTACGGCCTCGTACATGGCATAGGCCACGTTGCGGTAGGAGACGTGGCCGGCCGGGGTGGTCCGGAGTTCGGAGATGTAGACGGCTTCGGCAAAGTCCATTTTGAAGAGGGCGCGCTTGCGATAGGCGAGCGGGATTGCATACTGCGAATTCTCTTCGGCTTCGGGAGTTTTGCGCGCGGCGAGTTTCTCCACGGCAGCTTGCGTGCGGCGCATGGCTGAGTCGAAACGGACGCTCACCCCGGCGTCATCGAGATCGAGCAGCATTTCGTAGCCGTGTTGCGTGGTGAACCCCTGCATCACCTGGATGCAGCGGCGGTGACGGTGCATGTCGCGGAAGCCGCCGGTATCCATGAGAATGTCGAAGCGGAACTGCTGCCCAGCGCGGAAGGCGCGCGACATTTCGTCGTACTTGCCGCGATGGCGCAGGCCGAGGTCGATGATCTCGCGCCGCCGACGCTCTCCGGCGACTTGCACTGCCTGACGGATTTGGCGGTAGGAGAAATGGCAATGCTCGTAAAGCAGGGTTGTCGCGATTTCTACTTCCAGCGGCTCTTCATCCAACAGGTCGACGATCGCCTTCGACGGGGCAAGCTGCTCGTGCGCCATCAGTTCGCGCGCTGCTTGCCGCAATTCGCGCCGCGTTTCCATTTCATACGGATTCGGGTCGGCATACTTCACCAGAGTCGGCGCGGCACGAACTTCGTGAAGCAGTTCCTGCTCGGCGCGCGCACCCAACTCAGGGTTCAGCTTGCGGATCTCGTCCACCAAATTCCGCAACGACTCGGCATTCACGTTGTAGGCCGCCGAAGTTGCCGCTTTTTTCAGCGATCCACCGAGCACGCGTACCTCTTTATGCGTGTGCGACAGCAGATGCGCCACCTGAGTCTCAAGCGTGCGCGCGTTTACGATTTCGCCGAGCGATGTGTTCGTGGCCAGCGGCAACAGGTAGCGTGTGATGTCGAATGCCCGCGCCTTTAGGGTGCGCTCGTAGGCGTCCTGCTTCATGTCGGCGGGCTTGGGAGTGATGTTGATGAGATGCTCGGTCATGTGCGCCGAGAGCGCGTTGTATTCGCCGAACAGGCTATCGAGTGTCTCGCAGTAGAGTTTGCGAGCCTCGTCGTCGGCGCCGAAGTCGGGGATGTAGTAGCCGCTCTTCTTGAAATCCTGATAGCGCGTCGAGCGCTCCTGGCCGTCCCAGCGCTGCTCGTCGGCGAGTTCAATCGCGGCCAGTATCGAGAGGCGTTCAACAGCGAGAGCGATGTGCGCCAAGTCGGCGATCGAGCGGTGGCCGTACTGAAAATAGAAAGTGTTGAGAAATTTCTCCGCTTTTTGCGAACTGATCTCGCGCAACGATTCCTTCATCGACAACGCCGAGCGCGAGTACTTCGCCATGGCGTAGGCCTGAATCTCCGGCTCGACGCCGTAGACCGCGAAGACATCGGTGGAGGGCGTCTCAGGCTGCGGCTCCTGAACGACGGTGGGATGCTCTGCAGCCGAAGCCCGCTGCGGCGAACGGTGTCCGGAGCCGGCCGACGCCGAATCTGACTGGGATGATTTCAGGTGGGACGGCTCGGGCATCAATGTCTCGTTCATATTTTGGATGATCATTCGGCTTTTGCATGTTACGTGTCGAGGTTAGACGAGTGCAATGCCCGTTGGCGGGAGGGGACCATCCGCGGGAAAACCGCTTGCTCAGTTGGTCATACTTGGGTTACAACGGTATTGCGTCCTCCGGCCCGTGTGACGTAACGTCTCGCTACCGATAGTATAAGTGTGTGTGTTCGCACTTTGGATCGAGACCCCTTGACCGATTCCAGCATCAAAACAACCGTGAGTGCGGCTGAAAACCCGGCGTCGCCCGATCTCCGTCCTGTTGACTACGAAAGGCCACCGGTCGTCGAAACCGCGTTTCGTTTCACTTTCCCGCCGATAAAGGGATGGAATGTTTTCCATCTGGGGTTATTCTGGGCGCGCTTACGCAAGCGTTATCAATTCGCGGAGGCCCATTTGCCTGTGGGTAGCATCGAAGTCGAAGATTTGGACTTCAAACTCGGTCCGGAGATTCGCCTCGAAGCAATTCCGCTGAGGTCTTTTCTGTTCGATTCGTCCAAGAATCAATTGCTTCAAGTGCAGCCCAACGCCTTCGTCAGAAATTGGAGGGCGATTGAGGCCGAGCAGAAGTACTGCCACTATTCCGAGCTGAAACCCATGTTTCAGACGGACTGGGCCGAGTATCGAGAGTTCCTTAAGGATGAGAATCTGCCGTTGCCAAGCGTATTTCAGTGTGACGTGACGTATATCAACCACTTCGTGAAGGGCCGCGAGTGGAAGACACTGGACGACTTCGCCCCGCTCTTCCGGGGCGTGAGAATTGAGCTCGGCGGTGTGCTGGTGACTTCGATGTCCTTCGGAGCGACGGTCGGCGATCGTCAGGTGCGAATGGAAGCAGCACCGGCGATACGCCCCGCCGACGGGACACCAATCATCCAACTTACCCTGAACGTGAGCGGCAAACCGGTCACCGCTTCAGAAAAAGACGTTTGGGCCCAACTCGATAACTGCCATAAGGTGCTGGTTGAGACCTTTGCGGAAATCACAGCGGAAGACTTGCAAAGGCAAGTCTGGGGGAGAATACGATGAACTTCTTTTGCCCCGAAAATTGCGCATATCTCGATCGAGTAAATCCGCATCGCGACACTCTCTGGGCCGACTCTGTTTTCGAAGTGCCACGCATGGTGGACAAGAGGCCTTGGCTGGCTCATGCTTTTACGGAGCTGCTGCAGGTGCAGGGTGCTGGGAGAGTCGCGCCAGGCATTGGGGACTTCCGAATCACCGATGAAACGCTGAACATGGCATTCAGGGTGCTCGGCAGTGTCAAGTACAGGTTCTTGCCAAACCCGTCGGTCGCGGCCCTCTCCGGTGGTGGGCTTCAGATCACCTGGGCAAGCGGTGCTGACGCTATCGAAGTCAGCATTTTCCCTGACGAGGGTGTCGGTGTTGCACGGTTGATTGACGATGCGCCGCAGAAGGTGATGGATCTAGGTGCAGCAGACTATGGGCAGGTGAATGATCTCCTCGCAGACTTCGTTGGCTGATCGATTGCATAGATGCCTCCGTTCGTCGATGATCCCGTTAGATACCCTAACGAGGTGCGGCTCGTTCGCATCTTAAAGAACGACACTTTCTGGCACCCAAAAGACGTTCCCACCCGGGCTTCGTCCGGAGCCTTCCTAGACACTACCAAGCAAAACTCTTGCTTCGTGGTGGATCAATTAACCGCTGAGCATTTCGAGCTGATAGCCCAGACGTATCCCGACAGCAAGCTAGGGGTGGTTACGGCCGGCCATGCCAGGGCGCACGGCTACTCGGTTTGCGAAGACAATCCTTCCGATTTCCTACCCGCCGATCATGCGGTTCTTTGTCCCCCGCAGGGAGTGGCCAAGAAGGATTACATCCGGATGGCCAAAAGGCTGGCTCCGCTCAGCACGATCTACCAGCCGCGTTAAAGGCTCAACATAGCCCACGTACCTGCTGCCGGACGGTATAATTCGCGGTTTGCGGGTAAGGAGAATCTAATGTCCCTTTCCGGACGAGTGGCGTTCGTCACCGGTGCGTCACAAGGTATTGGACGCGCCTGCGCGATGAAGCTCACCACCCAGGGTGCGGCGGTTGCCGTAGCCGCGCGTAATGAGGAGAAACTGAACGAACTGGTGAACGAAATCGCCAGCGCCGGCGGCAAGGCTGCGGCTTTCGCGCTCGATGTTAGCGATGAGGAGCAGGTTAAGTCGGCGATTAAGGCAGCGATAGCGCAATTCGGCAAAGTCGATATCCTGGTGAACAACGCGGGCATCACGCGTGACCAGCTCGTCATGCGCATGAAACGCGCCGACTGGGACGCCGTACTGCAAACCAATCTGACCTCGGCGTATCTCTGCATTCAGCAGGTTTCATCTTCCATGCTCAAGCAGCGCTGGGGGCGAATCATCAATATCACCAGCGTTTTTGGCCAGATGGGGCAGGCGGGCCAGGCGAATTACTCGGCGTCGAAGGCTGGACTGATTGGCTTGACCATGGCTATTGCCCGCGAGTTGGGATCGCGCAACATTACTTGCAACGCCGTAGCGCCCGGGTTCATCGAAACCGCAATGACCGAGGTGCTGGGCGACGAGTTCAAGCAGAATGCCGCCAAGCAGATTCCGCTGGGCCGCGTAGGATCGGTCGACGACGTGGCCAACGCCGTGGCGTTTCTTGCGTCGGACGACGCGTCTTATATTACCGGCCATGTTTTGAATGTGAATGGCGGCATGTTGATGGGATAGAAAGCCCTTCAACCATCCTCGGCTTCGCTCAGGACACGGAGGGGTCACAGAGGAAATGGAAACTGAGAGCAAGAGTTTTGAGAATTGCCCTGCGTCCCCGGCGACCTTTGAGGTAAAGGTCTTGACGTTCGCTCAAGCGGAATCGCCCGAACAGATCGCGCAAGCCCGCGAATTGTTTCTGGAATACGCGCAGTCCCTCGGCTTCAGCTTGTGCTTCCAGAACTTCGATAAAGAACTCGCAGACCTCCCGGGTGACTATGCTCCGCCCGCGGGTCGGCTGTTTTTGGCAGAGTGCAAAGGCAAAGTAGCAGGCTGCGTCGCCCTGCACAAACTGGAGCCTGGCACCTGTGAGATGAAGCGCCTGTATCTGCGGCCGCAGTTCCGGGGCAAGGGGGTGGGACGCGCTCTGGCCGAGCGAATTATCGATGAGGCGCGCCAGATCGGCTACCAGCGCATGCGCCTTGACACCGTGGAGCCGGTGATGAAAGATGCGGTTGCCATGTATCGCAAGCTGGGATTTAAGGAAATCGCTCCGTACCGTGCGAACCCGATGGCGGGTACGATCTATATGGAGTTGGAATTGTGACTGCGGTCCAATTACGGGCTGCAATCTAGACTCGATGAGGATTGTTCGATCAAGAAGTCCCATGAGGAAGAAGCCATGAAAAAAATAGCCGTCCTTCTACTTGCCGTGTTGTTTCTTTCCGCGATCACATCGATTTGCCTAGCTGCTGACAGCAAATCTGTCTCCTACAAAAGCGGCGATGAAACTGTGCAGGGCGTGCTCTACACGCCTGCCGGCAAGGGACCATTTCCCGCGATCATCGTCATCCACGAGTGGTGGGGACTGAATGACTGGGTCAAGGACCAGGCCACAAAGCTCGCAGATCAGGGCTATGAGGCTCTTGCCATCGATTTATATCGCGGCAAAGTGGCGACTACGCCGGACATGGCGCATGAAATCATGCGTGGCGTTCCGGAAGACCGTGCCAAGCGCGACCTGCATGCGGCGTTCGAATTTCTTCAATCGCAGCCGAATGTGAAGAAGGACCGCATTGGCGCCATCGGATGGTGCATGGGTGGCGGCTACTCGCTCGATGTCGCGCTGCAAGAGCCCACGCTTGCGGCTGACGTCATTAACTACGGCCATCTTGCGACTGACGCCGAGGCGCTGAAGAAGATTAATGCTCCGATCCTCGGCTTGTTCGGCGGCCAGGATCAAGGGATTCCGCCCGCTGACGTAAAAAAATTCGGCGAGACTTTAGACAAGATGGGTAAAAAAGTCGACGTCAAAATTTACGACGATGCCGGCCACGCCTTTGAAAACCCGAATAACAAAACCGGCTATCGCCCCGATGACGCGTCCGACGCATGGAAGCGCACGGTAGATTTCCTCGCAGCGAATTTGAAAAAATAATCCGGAATTGCCAAGGAACGAAGGCATCAAAACGCGGCTGCACCGATGCGTGCGGCAAGGGTTTTTTCCTCATAAGTACAGTTATATCTTTAGCCTTGACCTTGTGAAATTTCCGAAAAAACTCCTAGGAAGAAAGTGCCGGGACATGGCACGAATTTCCACTTGCCAGAAAATCCCGATCTGGTTACTATGTCGCATCCTGAAATGCTCCCCCAGATCAATATCGGCGAGACGATAAGAAACTACCGGCTGCAAAAAGGCATGTCTCAAGGAGACATCGAGAAACGCACCGGTTTGCTGCGCTGCTACCTTTCGCGAGTGGAGAACGGCCACACCATTCCTTCGCTCGACACGCTCTCAAAAATTGCCGGAGCGATGGAGATTGCGCTCTCGCAGTTTTTCTCCGAGTCCGGGCACAGCAACGGCTCGAAGGGACTGCCGCAACTTTCGGACGATGAAGTACGCTTCCTCAGCCAGGTGCGCCGCTATGCCAGCAACCTCAATGACAGCGATCGCAAGCTGGTGCTGGCTATGGTGAAGAAGATGGCGGCGAACTCGAAGTAGCTGCGAGTCGCGAGCCCCGAGCAGGCGCACTCGGAGTTGCTCAGCGGCCGGAAACAAAAACTCCCGCTAGATTCTTAGACGTAAATAAACCGCCGCAGCGCGTTCGCTCGCAACCCGCGACCCGAGACTCGAAGCTGCTTACTTTCGTACCATGACTTCGGTGACCACCGGGTACCTCGCCGTCGCGTTCACTTCTCACTAAACTGTTCACTTGGAGACCCCCAAGTGACTACCGACGAAGAACTGAACGTGCTCGAAACCCAGCTGCGGCGGCTGAAGATCGAGTACGAGGTTTTTTTCAGCAACCCGACAAAACGGCCACCCACCGACATCGAGTGGAAGGTGCTTTCGTTGCTGCGCAAGTTTTCCGACGGCGGACGCATGAGCTTCTCGCAGCGCTTCCGCTACAACGAAATGGCGCAGCGCTATGCCATCTACAGCGATTTGTGGCGCAAGAAATCGCGCGTGCGTGAGGAAGGTTACCGCCGCCCGCAGGACGCGCTGCTTGCCGTGGCCGGAGTTCGCCCAGAAGATGAACACAAGCCCCAGCACAATCCGGTGTACGGCTTGAGCCAGGCCGCCACGGCTGCGGCCTCCGCGCCAGCCGCGGCTCCAGCGCCGGCCACCTCGCAGCCGTTCACCATGCACGAAAACGAAGCGGGGCGTGAACAGCTCGAGCGCCTCTATAACACGCTGGTCGCAGCCAAGAAGAAGGCGGGAGAGAATGTCTCCGGCAGCCTGGATTCGTTTTCTGTTTTCGTGCAGAAAAAGACCGCGGAGATTCGGAAACAGTATGGATGCCAGGACGTGGAATTCTCCGTGGAACTCGCCGGCGGACAGGTCAAGCTGAAGGCCAAGGCAAAAGCGAAAGCGTAGTCGATGGCCCTTTGATCGGAATTATCCTATCCCAGTCTCGGCACGGTTTTCCTAGCTGCAAGGACTAAATCCGCCCATGGCACCTCTCGCCCCCACTCCGATACAAGTTCGGCCTTTTTCTTCCGAAATACTTCGAACGCGTTAATCACTTTCCGCGGTGTGGCCAATGGAATCGCTTCAGGACGCGTTGCCAGCCACGCTACCACAGTCCTAATTAAATTCTCGGTCGTTCCATCGTGAATTTTGGGATCAAAACCACCTAGGTCGGATATGTATTTGGCATATTGATGTCCCTCGCGAACCAGCACCAGCCAATCGTGTTTGTCTTTCTTGCGTGGCGTTGCCATGCGACGGCCCATCGCGATTCCGAGCTCTAGGGGCATGTTAAATCTCGCCAGGTTTTCGTTGCCTTCCCCTCTGCAGCGCGACAAGTCATGAATGGAATACTTCGAAGAAAAGACGGCGCGGGCTATGCGTTCCATTCTGGACTCTGCGACCGTGCCCGATTCAAGAGCGCTGCGAGGTACGAAACCACAACAAGTGGAGGCAAAGACTATGGCATCAAAGAGTGTTTCGAAGTCGTCATCGAACGGACAATTTACGAAAACCGACTTCGAAGGAATCGTGGTCAGCTTTCCCGCACCAAAATGCTCTCTGAATGTCTGGGGTTGACGCTTCATCGCAACTCTGGATTGCAGGGGCCCAGAAGCTAAACGATTTTAGGCACTTCGGATGCACGCAACGCATAGGCTTGCTTTTCGATCAGGTCGAGCCGGTCGGTCTGCTCTTTGATAGCTGCTCGGCTCTTCTTCGCGGGCACTCCTTCGTTGAGGATCTTTGCGATTTCTTTTGCCACTCGGGCCCAATCCGCCCTGCGGCCATCCACTTTAATACTCGGAGGGTGGCGAAGAAACGCAGGTTGGTCAGCATTACCAATGAGCACAGGCATTAAGATTTTGTCTTCGTCCAGCCAAAAGCGCTCAAGGGCTGCCCTATATTCTCGCTGCACCCAATCGCTAGCGGATATTTGCGGGCCTACGAGAAAGACCACTACGCGGGCTTCTTTCATTGCATCGAGCATCTGGCTCTCAAGAGCCGCTTCCACCGAAACCTGTCTGCCTGGCAACCATGTTGAAACCCCTAGCCTTTCGAGCTCCCAAGCTAAGGCCTCCGCCTGCTTCCGGGTCTTGGGGAAGTAGGAAATGAAGACAGAATTCATATCTCAATGATACGCGCCCTACGCTGTTTTGTCGCCGGTGTTACCAGATATCGCGCGGCGAAACCAGATTCAATGATCCGAACTAGTCTGTCGGTCCTGATAGAATTCCTTCTTCGTATCATCACTTCTTATCGAGGTTTTGAATGTCCCGTAGTTCGTCTCGCGTGGAGCGCGCCATCCTCAGCGTTACCGACAAGACCGGCCTCGTCGACTTCGCACGGCAGCTTTCTGGACTCGGCGTCGAACTCATTTCCACTGGGGGTACGGCCAAGCTGCTGCGCGAAGCTGGTATTCAAGTCAAAGACATTTCCGAGCTTACCGGCTTTCCTGAAATGCTCGATGGACGCGTCAAGACGCTGCATCCGAAGGTTCACGGAGGCATATTGCATCGCCGTGAAAATGCGGCGCATATAGCCGCCGTTGCGGAGCACGGTATTCAGCCGATCGACATGGTTGTGGTGAATCTCTACGCATTCGAGAAGACTGCTGCCAAGCCCGGCATGGCTTTTGAAGAGCTGATCGAGAACATCGACATCGGCGGACCATCCATGACTCGCTCCGCCGCCAAGAATTTTCGTGATGTTGCTGTTGTTACTTCTCCGGCTGACTACCAGGCGATTGCCGACGAACTTGCCAGCTCCGGCGGCGCTCTCTCGCTCCAGACAAAATGGAAGCTGGCGCAGAAGGCCTTCGCCACGACGGCTGCGTATGATTCAGCCATCGCATCGACGCTTGAAGGAATCCCGGACGTCAACAATTTTGCGCCGACAGCAACCGCGGAGCTTCGCTCCGCCGGGAAGCCGAAGGCGGCTGTCCCCACAAAGATCGAAGTATTTCCGCAAACCCTGCGCCTGTCGTTTCAGAAAACGTTTGACCTGCGCTACGGCGAAAATCCGCATCAGAGGGCGGCTATGTATTCCGACGGATCGGGCGTAGGGGTCGCGAATGCGCGTCAGATTCAGGGCAAGGAGCTTTCCTACAACAACATCGTCGACCTGCAAGCTGCCTTGGATCTCGCGCAGGAGTTCGACGAGCCGGTCTGCGCGATCATCAAGCACACCAATCCCGCTGGAACAGCCACCGGCAAAACACTCGCGGAGGCTTACCAGCGTGCTTTGGAGTGTGATCCTGTTTCAGCGTTCGGCGGCGTGATTGGCGTGAACCGTGCGATCGACGGCGCGGCCGCCGAAGAAATGCACAAACTCTTCCTTGAAGTGATTGCTGCCCCCATCTTCGACGAAGCCGCGAAAGCCCGATTCGCCAGCAAGAAAAATCTTCGTCTCGTCGAAGTAAAAGCCGCGCCGCAGAAGTGGGTTCTCAAAAATGTTTCTGGAGGAATTCTCCTACAAGACAACGACCAGCGCCCGTTGCAGGAGATCGACCTCAAAGTGGTGACCCAGCGCGCGCCAACGCCGGAAGAAATCCGCGCGATGTTATTCGCCTGGAAGGTTTGCAAGCACGTCAAGTCGAACGCCATCGTGTACGCGCGAGATGGGCAAACCGTAGGTGTCGGCGCAGGACAGATGAGCCGCGTCGACTCGGCAAAAATCGGGGCCATGAAAGCGCAACTGCCGCTCAAAGGCACGGTCGCGGCCTCGGATGCTTTTTTCCCGTTTCCCGACGGCGTGGAAGAAATCGCCAAAGCGGGGGCGACCGCGATCATTCAACCCGGTGGATCGCAGCGCGATCCGGAAGTGATTGCAGCAGCCGACCGCTTGGGTCTGGCGATGTTGTTTACGGGTGTGCGGCACTTCCGGCATTAGACGTTCGCAGAGGCGAAGTCAGTTTTAAATTCTTCGGGGTGGTCGCTATAGAACATCATTGCCATAGAACAACACTTAAGAAAGCCGATTCGTTTGGTGCGCAGTCTGGCTGCCGCTCGATGCCGGTGAAGTGGGAGGTCCTTCTCTCCGCCTGAAAAACGGCTACGCTCAGGATGACGCTGCGGTCTGGAAGGCCGACTGCACCACACAAATTATTTACCAAACTTGACAATCTACGCTCCTAATCCCCTTGGTCGCTGACCTTTCGGGCTTTATTACGGTACGCGAAACTCGCAGGGTTTTTCTGTAATTCGACCTCACCTCGGGTTAGAATTAAAGCACCCCACCCCGGGCGGTTTTGCATCCAATCGCTATGGTTTAGGGAGTGCACTCCGGTTCAATCGGATCAGTTCCAGCAGAACGGATTCAGTCGAATCGTCAAGTCCAGCAACGTCAGGTTGAGCATGAAAAGATTTTTTTCCGCACTGATACTGATAACGTCGTTATTTTTCGCAGCGGCCGCATTTGCGCAGACCAGCCCGTCTTCTCCAACGAGCTCCAAACCAGCGGATTCCAAGCCGGCGGATTCAACTCAAACCAAGACTGAGGCTTCGGCGCACAAAGCAGATCGTGGAGCCGCCTATTACCACTACATGCTCGCCCATATGTATGAAGAGCAGGTAACGGTTTATGGCCGGAGCGAGTTGGCGAATAAGGCGCTGGAAGAGTACCGGCTGGCAATTGAGGCCGATCCTTCGTCTGAATTTCTGACTTCCGGCCTGGCCGAACTCTACGTGAAGACCGGACGCATTCGAGACGCCGTGCTGCAGGCTCAGGACATACTCAAGCGCGATCCCAACAACATTGAAGCTCACAAGCTGCTGGGCCGCATCTATCTGCGGTCGCTTGGCGACATGCCTGGCGGCGGCAACGGCTCGGAGAACGTGTTGAAGCTGGCGATCGAGCAGTATGAGCAGATCGTAAAGATCGAACCGAATAACGTTGACGACCATCTTCTTCTCGGACGCCTCTACCGCCTGAACAACGATTTGCAGAAGGCGGAAAACGAACTCAAGATCGCGATCAAACTCGATCCTGATTCCGAAGAAGGAGTGACCACTCTCGCACTGCTTTACAGCGATGAAGGCGACACTGCCCATGCGTTGCAGGTGCTGAGTTCTGTTCCTGATACCGCCCGCTCCGCCAAGCTGTACGCCGCGCTCGGCGCCACCTATGAGCAGCGAAAGGATTACAAGAGCGCGATCGATGCTTATAAACATGCCATCCAACTCGACCGAGATAATCTCGATGCGATTCGCGGGCTCGCGGAGAATCTGCTGAACGATGGCCAGATTGACGCCGCGCTCGATCAATACAAAGTAATCGCCGACGCGAATCCAGAAGACGCGCAGACTTACCTTCGCATCTCGGAGATTTACCGGCGCCAGGGTAAGTACGAGCAGGCGCTCGACAGTCTGAAAAAAGCACAGACCATGGTGCCGGATGCGCTTGAAGTCCCTTACAACATCGCGGTGGTTTACCAGGCTCAGGCTCGCTACGACGAAGCCGAAAAGATTTTGCAGGACCTGCTCAAGAAAACCGAAAAGCCCGACACCAGCTATTCGCAGTCCGATCGCAACAATCGCGGCATCTTCATCGAGCGTCTCGGCATGGTCTACCGCGATCAGGAAAATTATCAGGCTGCGGTCGATACCTTCCGCAAGATGATTCCGCTGGGCGACGATAACGCCAAGACAGGTTATCAGGACATTATCGACACTTACCGCGAGGCGAAGCAGTGGACGCAGGCGACGGCTGCCGCCAAGGAAGCGATGCAGAAGCTGCCCGATGACCGCGACATTCGCATGGTTCTCGACGCGCAACTGGCCGACACCGGCGATCCCGACAAGCCGATCGCAGACATTCGCTCGCTGCTGAAGGGTACGCCGGAAGATCGCGAGGTTTACATCCGGCTGGCCATTATCTACACGCGCCTCAAGCGCTGGAGCAGCGCCGAAGAATCTCTGAGCAAAGCCGAGTCGCTTTCGACCAAGCCCGATGACAAAGAGTACATTTACTTCCTGCGCGGTTCGACTTACGAGCGCGAAAAGAAATACGACGAAGCTGAAGCAGAATTCAAAAGAGTGCTGGCTGCGAATCCGCAGAGCGCCGTTACCCTCAACTATCTTGGATACATGAACGCCGATCGCGGCGTGCAGCTTGAAGAGTCTGTCAGCTACATCAAGCAGGCCGTGAGCCTTGAGCCCACCAACGGCGCTTATTTGGATTCGCTGGGATGGGCCTATTTCAAGCTTGGCAAGTACGACCTGGCCGAAGAGACGTTGACGAAAGCGTCCTTGCGCATGGGTTCTGACCCAACCGTGCAGGATCACCTTGGCGATCTCTATCAGAAAACCGGCCGCCTGAAACTGGCCGCCGCCCACTGGGAGCGCGCCGTAGAAGAGTGGAACAAAACCGTATCCGCCGAAGTTGAGACCGATCTGCTCGCGGCTACACAGAAAAAGCTCGATGCCGCCAAGGTGCGTCTGGCGAAGGAAGACTCGGGAAAACAGTAGATTGTGTCGAGTACCTAGTACCTAACTACCTAGCGAATTGCCCTCGCACGCGGTGATCAATGCTCTTTTATTATTCTGTGCTGGGCAGTGGCTACCGCCCCTTTGTTAAACTCCCGGCATGTCCGATCCTTCCGAGTGCTCGCTGTCGAATGTCGACATCCGCGCGGCGACCATCCACGATATTCCTGAGATCCTGTGCCAGCGTCGCGCGATGTACGAAGACATGGGACATCGCGGCGTCAAGATTCTCAACGTCTATACGTACTCTCAGTTTCGCCGCCGCGGCATCGCTCGGCGGCTCATGCAGACGATGATTGCCTGGTGCGCGGGTGAAGGCCTCGCCAGAGTGGCTTTGCACGCGAGTGAGGACGGGCGTCACCTCTACGAATCGCTGGGATTCGAGCTGAGCAACGAAATGCGCCTCAACTTACGGTGAGAATCGGCGGCAAGAATAACCACCGGGTGCTAAACTTTCTCCATGCTGGCCGGCTACGCGGTGCAGGTGGAACAATCCCGCGGACGCCGCTTTCCCGAACCGCAACATCCCTACCGCAACGATTTTCAGCGCGACCGGGATCGCGTGATCCACGCGCGAGCCTTTCGCCGCCTCGAAGACAAGACCCAGGTTTTTACCCGCCGCTACTCCGACCACTTCCGTAACCGGCTCACGCATACGATTGAGGTGGCGCAAATCACCCGCACCGTCGCTGGCGCGCTTGGCCTGAATGTGGATCTCGCCGAAGCGCTGGCGCTCGTCCACGATCTTGGCCATCCGCCGTTTGGCCACGCCGGCGAGAAGGCGCTCGACGCAGCCATGCGAGCGCAAGGGCTTTTCTTCGACCATAACCTTCATGCCCTGCGCATCGTCGAGGACTTCGAGCAACGTTACGCCGCCTTCCGCGGGCTGAATCTTACGTTCGAAGTGCGAGAAGGGATCATCAAACACTCGCGCGATTACGATGCGGCGAAGCATCCCGAACTCGCGGAGTACCTGCTCGATCAGCGCCCTCCGCTTGAAGCGCAGCTAATCGATTTGACCGATGAAATCGGCTACAACACCGCTGACCTCGATGATGGATACGAAGCGCATCTGCTGACGCTTGAACAGATTCGAGAAGGCGCGCCAGTGTTTGAACGCTTCTTTCCGGAGGTCGAGCGCGAATATCCCGATGCGATCGACAAGCTGAAATTCAACGAAGCTCTCAAGAAGGTTTTCAATCGACTGGCTGGAGATCTGATCACCAATACGCGGATGCGACTGAAGCAATCTGGCGTTGCGACGCTTTCTGATGTTCGGGGTCACGCCCAAAGGCTGGCAGCCTTCAGTCCCGAAGTTGAGGAAGAGCGGAAGCAGATCAAGAATTTTCTCTACGAGAATCTTTATTACAGCGTGTCGCTGGCCGAAGAAAAAGATGATGCCGAACGCATCGTTACCGACCTCTTTGCCTTCTGGATGCAGAACCCTTCAGCCCTTCCCCGTCAATATCAGGAGAAGGCTGACCAGGAATCATTGCCCCGCGTGGTCTGCGACTACATTGCCGGCATGACCGATCACTTCATCATCGAACAGTATGAAAAACACTGCGGCCGTGCGCTCTAAGGCAGCACACATAGCTCCGTCATCCGAGAGGACGGCAGGGCCGTCGAAGGATCTCTGCTTCGAGCCTGTGGCCCGACCTCCAACCAGGACCGGGTAAATGAACGCTGTCGCCTGATTTCGTCAATCGTCCGGTGTCTAGTAGGGTAGTCTCAACAACATGCTTCGATACGCGGTATTGATCCTTGCAGTTATCGTTGCTGTTTCTGGTCCGGCATTTCCCGCCGATTCTGCCATCCGTCAGATTGAAATCAAATCTTCTTGGGGCGGCTTGGGAAGGCCGCAGAATACGGAGTTGGCGGTCCGTCATGACAATGGCGAGTACCGCCTCGGGAGTATGCGAATTGACCCGGCTAACGTGGAATCGTTGTTAGCTTCGGTCCGGCAGCCGGCGCAGATGAAGCCTACGCTCCAAAATCTCGGCATGACTCACGAATGGTTGACGAGCGCCGCGGACAAGCTGGAAAAAGATGCCGAGCATAACGATGGGGGCGACTCAGCGCTTTACAAGTTGGGTCATGGGAGCGCTGACCAAAAAGGATTGTTTCGACGCTCCTATACCGATCCCAATTTCATGGCCAAGGTTCTGCCGGAGATATTCCGCTGTTGTCACACTGACGATTATCCAGGCGTTAAGGTCAGAGCGAGTTCATGTTGCCTTGGAAAGTGGAAGGCGGGAACACGACTGTAGAAACATTCAACAAGAACATCTCGGTGGCTCTGGCCGCAATCATGCCTAGGAAAGCAACCAATCGTGAGCGCATCTCTGGTCAAGGGTTGGGCCTCACGCTCGCGTGGGTCGTCATGGATGCAATTGAGGGTGATTGGAACCTTTCTGACGTCAAAGCGCATGCGAGCGAAGCACTTATGAAGATCGGTAATGTCTACAAAATCCTCAGCGCAGACATCAACCCGTACCACGATGTGACGTTCGGCATTTACGTTAAGGACGGCACAAAGGCGAAGGAGAAGAAAACTTCCACCTCGAACTGAAGCGATCGGACTTTCCACAGGGGTTTGCAGTTACTGCGATACTCCTCTACAGAGACGGGACAGTATTGGGGGTTGATCAGTTCTTGCAGGATGCCTCCCGGTATGAGGACCTAGCATTGTCGGTTCCGTGGCTTTCAAAGTTGCGGGAAGAATATCCGAAATGGGGAACGTCGCTGCTTTGGGTTCACGATAAATCTCTCAGCGATAAGGCACTTCAAAACTTTGCTGCTGACATGCACGCACTGGGGAAAGATGCGCTGGTGAACGAAGTACGGCAGGTGCAATCGCAGGTGGCAGTTCTGAATGTCAGTTACGGCGATTGGTGGTTGGTCCTGCCAGATCGGCGCATGATTTTGTGGCGCTACGAGTCAGTCATGGGCCTTTTAGGATGGAAGAAGTCCGATTTCTCTGCTCACGAATGCACCGACTACCAAGCCAACAACGGCGGATGCGTGGGCGCGCTCATCTCGCCCGATGGTGAACTTGTTAAGTGAGGCGAACTGATCCGCCAACGCGATAGCTGGGGAAAAATCGCGATTACACTCATTGTTCGGTCTTTCGATCTATCCATACTACTGCTCACTTCGTTCCTGCCACTGCTGCCACCACATCGAATAAAATCCGCGGGCCACGCCGCACTTCTTCCACGCGAATCCGTTCATCGTTCCCGTGTTCGGTGTTGCCTTCTTCTTCCGTCGCGGTGTACGGATTGAAACCGTAGGCCTTGATGCCTAGCGGTCGGTAGCGCTGATTCTCGGTGTAACCGCTGGTGATGTGCGGTACCACCGGGGTGCCGGGAAAGTACTTTTCCGATACTTTGCGGATGACGTCGTACAAGGCCGTGTCCGTGGGCGAATAGTTGGCTTCGCGGAACTCAGCGATCATCGGTTCGATTGTGACGTTGGGATCATCCACCACGTGCCGGAGCTGTTCCAGCAAAGTTTTTGGATCGCCGCCGGGAAGAATGCGCACGTCAAGGTTCGCCCAGGCCTCCGGCGGAATCACGTTGGTCTGCTCGGAACCGCCCATCATGGTGAGCGAAATCGTATCGCGCAAGAGAAAGTTCAGCGCCTCATCTTTTTCGACTTCCTGCTGAAATTTCTTGTCTTCGATGGCTTTGCGAATGTTTCGATACTCACGGGCTTGTTCGGGCGGTTCGTAAGGCGCCATGGTGCGCAGGAACTCGTCGACCACCGGCAGCACTCGGAGCGGCGTGTGGTAGGCCAGAATTTTATCGAGCGCATGCACCAATCGATTCGGTGCCGAATCCGGGTTGGGACGCGAGGCATGCCCCG
>Ga0210405_10002556_pt1 | contig 18785 bp, 20 predicted proteins | sample IncBWH11MmetaG_FD_155492 | JGI IMG/M metagenome (GOLD analysis project Ga0210405, IMG submission 155492) | Forest soil microbial communities from Barre Woods Harvard Forest LTER site, Petersham, Massachusetts, United States - Inc-BW-H-11-M | ecosystem: Environmental > Terrestrial > Soil >... | reverse complement strand
GAAGATTTGAAGAAGGAAGTTGGTAGTCCTCAAGTTTTGATCAAAACGAATCGGAATTCATAGAGCATGTGGTAGCGAGCAAGGCAGAATCTTGCCGAAGGAAGATGGTCATGTTAATATGACTATGGTCAGTTGGAGAGCGCCATGAAGAAAATGCAAGCGAGCGTGTTTAAGTCGCGTTGTTTGAAGGTGATGGACCGGGTGCAAGCCACCGGCGAGCCGGTGATTGTGACGAAGCGAGGGAAACCCGTCGTGAAGGTGATACCTGCGGAGCCGGAAAAAGATGATTTGTTCGGATTCATGAAGGGCCGGATGGAGATTGTGGGAGATATCGAATCTCCTGCAGTCCCGCTCAGCGATTGGGACGCACTTAAGGAAGACAAGAGAGAATGATACTGCTCGACACGCACGTTGTGGCTTGGATGGCGAGCGAACCGGAAAGACTCTCGCGACCCGCCAGTGATGCGATAAGGGATGCAGCTGGGAGTGGCGGAATCGCGATTGCAGCCATCACGCTTTGGGAATTGGCACAGCTGATGACTTCAGGGAGACTGAAGATTACCGGCGCCGTGGATGCATTTGTGGAAGAGATCGCCGGACGGATGGTAGTGATTCCGATCAGCCCGAAAATTGCAATGCTGGGGACACAGTTCTCTTCTCCGTATCCGCGCGATCCTTCCGATAGGCTGATTGGCGCCACGGCCATTGCAGAGGGCATCGCGCTTGTGACCAAAGACCGCGACATTCGGAGTAGCGGGCAGGTGAAGACGATTTGGTAGTGCCTCCGTGGGTGAGGTGCACAAGGCTGCGTCCCAACATCGGAATTGGTAAACTAAGGTTCGGCATTTTTTGAGAGCGAGGCGAATATGTTTCCAACGGATGTGGTGATTGTGGCGGGGGCGCGGACGCCGATGGCGCGGTATACGGGGGCGTTTTCGGAGGTCAGCGCGATTGATTTGGCGGCGCATGCTTCGAAAGAGGCGATTCGGCGTTCGGGCGTGGACCCGGCGGAGTTCGACCATGCGATTTTTGGCAACGTGATGCAGACGAGCGCGGACGCAATTTATGGCGCGCGGCACGTGGGATTGAAAGCGGGGCTGAAAACCGAGACGCCGGCGGTGACCGTGAACCGGCTCTGCGGCTCGGGGATCGAGGCGGTGTCGCAGGCGGCGCAGCGGCTTTTGCTGGGCGAAGCGACGATGGTGCTTGCGGGCGGGATGGAGAATATGACGCAGGCTCCATTTGTGATTCGCGGGGCGCGGACTGGATTGAAATTGGGCGGCGGGGCCCTGGAGGATTCGCTATTTGTTGGGTTGACGGACAGTTACTGCGGATTGCCGATGGCGATGACTGCGGAAAAGTTGGCGGAGCAGCACGGGATCACACGCAAAGAGGCGGACGCGTATGCGTTGCGCAGCCAGCAGGCGGCGGATGCGGCTTATAAGGCGTGCCGGATTCGCGAAGAGCTCGTGCCCGTGGAAGTGAAGCAGGGGAAGAAGACGATTTTAGTGAGTGAGGACGATCACCGGCGACCGGAAACGACTATGGAAACGCTGGAGAAACTGCCGCCTTCGTTCAAGAAGGACGGAATTGTGACGGCTGGGAATGCGAGCGGGATTGTGGATGGCGCGGCGGCAGTGGTGGTGACACGTGAAAAGACGGCGAAAGAGCGCGGGCTAAAGCCGGTGGGAAGAATTGTGGCGTGGGCGACGGCGGGAGTTGACCCAAGCATTATGGGAATTGGGCCAGTGCCTTCGTCGCAGAAAGCACTGAAGCTGGCGGGTCTTACGATTGAGCAGATGGACCGAGTTGAAGTGAATGAGGCGTTTGCGGCGCAATATTTGGCGGTCGAGAAAGCGCTGGGTTTGAACCGCGACAAGACGAATGTGAACGGCGGGGCGATTGCACTGGGGCATCCACTGGCGGCGAGCGGCACGCGATTGCTGATTACGATTTTGAATGAGTTGCGGCGGAATAATTTGCGGTATGGATTGGCGACGGCGTGCATTGGGGGCGGGCAGGGCATCGCGATGATTGTTGAGGCAATGAATTGAAAAGCGACGCTTGAACGCGGGCACAGCGATTGCTGCAGTTCGTAAGGAAAGAAAAAAGGACAACGCAGAGACGCAGAGTGCGCTGAGAAACGCGGAGAAGACTCCTGGAGCGGCACTTTCTGCTAGACTTGCGTTTCGCACCGCGCACGCTTGTCACAGTCATCTGTCAAATTTCAGTGAGGATAAGAATGGCGATTCAAAGAGTGGGAGTTGTGGGGTGTGGGTTGATGGGGTCGGGAATCGCGCAGGTGTGCGCGGCGGCGGGGTTTGCGACGGTAGTGCGGGAAGTGAGTCCTGCGATTGTGGAAAAGGGGCTGGCGAGCATTGAGAAGAATTTGGCGCGGCTGGTGGAGAAGGGGACGATCACAGCTGCGGCGCAGGGAGAAATCCGTGGGCGGTTGCGCGGCACGACTTTGCTTGAGGATTTGAAGGATTGTGACCTGATCATCGAAGCGATCATCGAGCAGTTGCCGGCGAAGCGCGAACTTTTCTCGGCGCTGGATGCGCTGTGTCCGCCGGCGACGATTTTTGCGAGCAATACGTCTTCGTTGACGATCACAGAAATTTCCGCGGCGACCAAGCGGCCGCAGCGGTTTGTGGGTTTGCATTTCTTTAATCCGGTGCCGGTGATGAAGCTGGTGGAAGTGGTGCGGACGATTGCGACGGACGCGGACGTGTATGAGGAGATGGTGGCGTTTGGGACGAAATTGGGGAAGACGGCGGTGCGCGCGCACGACTCGACGGGGTTTATTGTGAACCGGTTGCTGGTGCCGTACTTGTTGGATGCCATTCGTGCGCTGGAAGAAGGTGTGGGATCGATCGAAGACATCGACAATTCGATGAAGCTCGGCTGCGGGCATCCCATGGGACCGCTGACTTTGCTGGATTTCGTGGGATTGGATACCACATATTACATTTCGCAGATAATGTTTGAGGAGTTTCACGAGCGGCGGTTTGCTTCGCCACCGCTTTTGAAGCGGATGGTTTTGGCCGGGTGGAATGGGCGCAAGGCGGGACGGGGATTTTATGACTATGCGGATCCGACTAAGCCGAAGGCGATGAAGTTTTAGGTCTGACTTGCAAAGAAGAAGAATCTAATACCGAGCGTACTGAGGTCACGGAGAAGAGGGAACGAGACGCGATATGGGTTACGAGAATATTTTGTACGAGAAGAGAGATGGGATCGCGTTTATAACGTTCAATCGGCCGAAAGTCTTGAATGCATTGAACCGTCGGACGATGGAAGAGTTGCAGCAGGTGCTGCTGGATGCGCGCGGCGATGAAGCGGTGCGCGTGTTGATTTTGACTGGGGCGGGAGAAAAGTCGTTCGTTGCGGGTGCGGATATTGGCGAGCTTTCGCAGCAGACGCCGGTGAATGGAAAAGAATTTTCGTTGTTTGGGCAAGGAGTGATTCATCTTTTGGAGACGATGGGGAAGCCGTCGATTTGCGCGATCAATGGGTTTGCTCTGGGCGGCGGATGCGAGATTGCGATGGCTTGCACGATTCGAATTGCGAGCAAAACGGCAAGGCTGGGGCAGCCGGAAGTGAAGCTGGGAATTATTCCAGGCTACGGCGGAACGCAGCGGCTGGCGCGGCTTTGCGGCAAGGGCGTGGCGCACGAGCTTTGCCTGGCGGGCGAAATGATCAGCGCTGAAGAAGCGCTTCGCGTTGGACTTGTGAATCATATTTACGAGCCGGCGGAACTTTTGCTGGCGGCCGAGGCGCTGGCAAAAAAGATTATTGCGAACGCGTCGGTTGCGGTGAAGTACACGATGGAAGCGATCGAGCGCGGGATTGAGATGCCTCAGGAGGAAGGGTTGTTCCTCGAGGCGACGCTTTTTGGTTTGGCTTGCGCGACAGAAGATATGCGCGAGGGGACGAAAGCGTTTTTGGAGAAGAGGCCGGCGAAATTCGTTGGGAAATAGATGAGGGTGGAAGAGAAAAGACGGGAAAGAGGGAAACGATAACGCAGAGGCGCAGAATTAACAGAGTTTCGCAGAGCAGAGGGAGCCAGGCCGGGAAATGCAGACTGGAAAGATTGACGGAGGGTTAAGCGCAGCGGGTTTGCGGTTCGGCATTGTCGTGAGCCGGTTCAATAGTTTTATTACCGAGCGGTTGCTGACGGCGTCTGTGGATGCGCTGGAACGTGCGGGGGCGGCGAGCAAGGATGTGGACGCGGTGCACGTGCCGGGTGCGTTCGAATTGCCGCTGACAGCGAAAAAACTTGCTGCGACCGGACGCTACGATGCGCTGATCGCGATTGGATGCGTCATTCGGGGGGAGACTTCGCATTACGATTACGTTTGTTCGGAGACGGCGCGCGGATTGCAGCTCGCGCAGATGGATTCAGGTGTGCCGATCATGTTTTGCGTGCTGACTTGCGATACGTTGGAGCAGGCGATTGATCGCGCGGGGCTGAAGGGCGGCAACAAAGGATTCGAAGCGGGGCTCGCGGCCATTGAAATGGCGCATTTGTCACGCAAACTGCGCGGCACAAAAATGAAGGTATCCGCCAGCGGAAAGCCGCGGCACAAGTAACGTGTCGCTGCGCACAAAATCCCGCGAGTTCGCGATGCAGATGCTGTTTCAGTGGGACATGAGCGAGCAGGAGCCCGCGAAACTGGAAGCAAAATTCTGGCGGGCTGCGAAAGCGGCGGATTCCACGCGCGCGTTTGCAAATCGACTGTTCGAAGGCGCGGTAAAAGAAACGTCGGCGATCGACGAACTAATCGTCAAGCAGGCGGAGAACTGGCGCCTCGAACGGCTCGCGGTGATCGACCGCGCGATTTTGCGGCTGGCGATTTACGAATTGCGGACGACAGACACACCACCGAAGGTGATTCTGAACGAGGCAGTTGACTTGGCGAAAAAATTCTCTTCCGAAGAAGCGGGCTCTTTTGTGAATGGCATTCTCGACGCTGTGCATAAATCATTGAAAAATAAGTAGTTAAGGCTGTTGGTGGAATTACATCCGCTTCGTTTGCAACACTTCCAGCTTTTTGCGAATCTTACGAAACTTTCTTCGCGACGTGGTGTTTTTGACTCCCAAACCCGGACAGGTCCCGGAAGTTTTCTTCAGGAGAGAAAACCATGCGTGTATATCAATTCACTAGGGCAAGTGTGCTCGGACTGATGTTTGCGGGCCTGCTGGCAGGGGGCGCAAAAGCTCAAAGTCCGGACTCGACCTCACAACAGCAGGACATCAAGCAGGATAAGAAGGACATCCGCCAAGACAAGAAAGACCTGAGCAAAGATCGTGCAGACCGCAACGCAGATCAGAAAGACGTCAACCAGGACAAGAGCGATATCAAGAGTGACAAGAAGGACATTCACCGGGACAACAAGGACATCAATGCGGCCAGGCGCGACATTCATCAGGACAATAAGGACATCAAGAGCGACAAGACCGATCTGAGCAAAGACCGCGCCGACCGAAACACGGACCAGCGCGATATCAATCACGATAAGGCCGACCTCAGCAAGGACCGCGCGGACCGAAACGTGGATCAACGCGACATCAACCACGACAAACAGGATTTGAAGAAGGACGATCAGAAGTACGGGGCGAACAGCTCGGAGGCCAAAGCGGACCGCAAAGACTTGAGGCAAGACCGAGCGGATCGAAATGCCGACCAGCGCGACATCAACCGCGACAAAACCGACTTAAGCAAGGATCGCACGGATCGGAATACGGATCAGCGCGATATCAACAAGGACAAGAAGGACCTGACCGCTGATCGAACGGATCGCAACAATGACGTCAAGGATCTGAACAGCGATCGCGAAGACCGCAACCAGGACGTCAAAGATCTGCACAGCGACCAGAAAGACTTGACACAGGACCGCAAGGATCGCAATAAAGATCAGAAGGACATCAACAAGGACAAGAAGGACCTCAAGGCGGATCGCAAGGACCTGAGGAAGGATCGCCGAGCGGCAGCGGCTCCGGCTTCGCGCAAACACTAACTAGGGTTAAACGCAACGTTAAGGATGCGAGAAGGCCGCTCAGAAAGACTTGGGCGGCCTTTCTTGCTCGCACCGTTTTCGAAATGAGTAGCGAATCAGACGCGGATCGTGCCTTCGAAGACTTTGACGGCGGCGCCGCTGACGCGCGGCACTAATTTTTTGCCGCGCTGTGTGACTTCCACTTCGATGTGGCTGGGACGGCCCATTTCTTCGCCCTGCAGAATAGCGAGCGTGTGGCCAGCCGCGAGCTTGCCGTGCTTCACGAGATATGCGCCGAGTGAGCCGGCGGCGGAGCCGGTCGCGGGATCTTCATAAATTTCCCAAGGAAGCATGCCGCGCGAGAAGACTTTGCTGTTGCCGCTAGGCGCAAAGCAGTACGCCATCGTCGCGTTTTTGCCAAGCAGCTTGCGCAGCTCAAACATGTTCATGACGATCTTGCTGAGCGCCGCGCGATTCCGGAGCGGAACCATGAGATTGAAGATGCCGGTTGAAACGCACTCAGGGTCGAGATGCGGGTCGAAATCCTTCGGGGTCAGACCGAGTGATTTGGCGAGGGCAGCTTTTTTAAACTTGACGGGGCGGAATGCCGCTTCCGTCTGCGTCATGGTGACGCGCTGGGGACGGCCATCCTTGAAACGAATTTCCACCGGCAGCACACCTGCGCCAGTCTCCTGCATCACGTGCACTCCGCCTTCTTGTGCAGGGACCACACCGAGCTCAGCAAGAAGGAACCACGTGCCGACGACCGGATGGCCGGCGAGTTTCAGCTCCTCGCGCGTGGTGAAGATGCGCAGGCGGGCCAGCGCGCGTTCATCGGTCGGCTTTTGTACGAAGACCGTTTCCGCGAGATTCATTTCGCGCGCGATGGCTTGCATCTGATCGTTCGAAAGGCTGTCGCCGTCGGTGAAGACCGCGAGGGGATTGCCTTGGAAGCGCGTTGTGGTAAAGACATCGAGTGTGTGAAAGCGGTGTTCCATTGGTTTTTGAGCCGTGGCCGGAGCGGGTTCGTGAATCAGATTTGCTCGAGCTGAGCGACGGTCCTTTCATTGGTGACGTTTCCGGTATTGAGCGTGGACTTCGGTTCAATCAAAACGATGTGTGCCTCTTCATCTGCAACGGGGCAGTGCTCTACGCCGCGCGGGACGATGACGAACTCACCTTCGCGAACGACAGCTTCGCGATCGCGGAACTTCATGCGCAACGTCCCTTTGACGACGAGGAACAGCTCGTCTTCGTTCTCATGATGATGCCAGATAAACTCGCCTTTTAGCTTTACTACTTTCACGTGGCAATCATTCACTTCACCTACGATGCGAGGATTGCAGTAGTCCGAGAAGTGGCTGAATTTGTTCTTGAGGTTGATCGTTTGCATGACTCCACCTAAAGGGCCTTGACCAGCTTGGCCACAGTATCGAGAACGCGCTGCGTCGTTTCCTGCTTCGACGTCTCGCAGTAAACGCGAAGAAGATTTTCCGTGCCGGATGCGCGAACCAACAGCCAGCCAATCTCGCCAAGATAGATTTTGATGCCGTCCATGTCTTCGCGACGCGCGATAGGCCAATCCTCAAAGCGGGTCAGCTTACTGTCGGAGAAGTACGCGATTGCTTTTTGTTTTTGGTCCGGCGTGACGTCGAGATCCACACGGCCGTAATGGTATTCGCCGAATTCGGCATAGAGCGTGCGAAGCATGTCGCCCAGAGACTTGCCATGCCATGCCATCAGCTCGGCGAGGAATAGCGCGCAAACGGTGGCGTCGCGTTCGGGCAGATAGAGGCTGGTGCCGATGCCGCCGCTTTCTTCGCCGCCGATCAGGATGTTTTGTTCGAGCATCAATTCACAAATATATTTGAAGCCGATAGGCACTTCGTGGAGTTTGCGGCCGAATTTGGCGGCAAGTTTATCGATGAGCTTGGTGACGGAAAAAGTTTTTGCGATGTCGCCGGGAAGATTGCGCGTGCCGGCAAGGTGCCAGACGAGAAGCCCAAAGATTTGGTGCGGATTGACAAACGAGCCGTCGCGATCGACTGCGCCAATGCGGTCCCCGTCGCCGTCCGCGCAGAGGCCGGCGTCATATTTGCCGGCAAGAACGGCCTCTTGGAGGGACGCAATGTGCGGCGGAATGGGCTCCGGGTGCACGCCGCCAAACCGCGGATCGCGCGCGCCGCGAATTTCGTCGCAAGCGACTCCGTTGCGAGCGAAAAGCGCCGGGAGCAAACCGGTCGCCGAGCCATGCATGGGGTCGGAGACAAACCGTAGCTTTGCGTCGCGCAGCCGCTTCCAGTCGATCAGTTTCTCGATGGTGTCAAGGTACGGAGCGCGCGGCTCAAGCGATTGAATCAGTTCTTTCCGGGGAGGGAGAGGCGTTACGGCGTTCTTTTGAACTTCGGCCAGCTCGATTTCGATTTGCGCGACGATGGACGGCAGAGCACTGCTTCCGTAGCTCGCTTTGTATTTGACGCCGTTCCATTGATAAGGGTTGTGGCTCGCGGTGATGAGAATGCCGCCCGCGGCGGCACGCTGGCGAACGAGCAATGAAATTGTGGGCGTTGGACAGGGCTTGTCGGCAAGCCACACGGGGGTTCCGGTCGAGGCAATCACTTCGGCAACCGCTGCGGCCACGTTCTCTGACGCAAAGCGGTGATCGTAGCCAATTAGCACGCCCTTGCGCGCGTCCTCGCAGCGTACGACGTAGCGCGCAATGGCTTGTGCAACGATGCGCGCGTTGGCGAAAGTAAAGCCTTCGGCGATAACGTCGCGCCAGCCGTCCGTCCCAAATTTAATCGCAGTCATAGAAGGCAAAAGAAGTATACGCGAAGCGATATATCCGCCGAACAGCCGTATTGGACTGAGGCAGCCAGAAGTCGTTGTCACAGGAGTTTGTTGAGCCTTCGCTCTTCCAGGGACTTTACGATCTTAGCGACGTCCTGTGCGCGGTCGCGGGGGACGATGAGGAGGGCGTCGTGAGTTTCGACCACAATCAAGTCGCGGACGCCAATGGCCGCTACGAATTTCGTTGGGCTGTAGAGAAAATTGCCAGTGGCATCGAGAGCGAGGCCGTGGCCAGCCAAAACGTTGTCGCCGGATTGTTTGACGAGGAGTTCGTACACGGCGGCCCAGGACCCGATGTCGCTCCAGCCGACTTCGGCGGGGATGACGAACACGCGCCGCGGGCCTTCCTGGCGTGTGGCATTTTCGAGGATGGCGTAATCGACGGAAGTATCTTCAAGTTTTGGATAGATCGAGCGGAGGCGGCGCTCGTAGTTTTTTTTGCCGATGGTCTCGGCCAGGGATTCGAGAGCCTCGTGCGTTTTTGGAAGGAAGAGCTTCAAATTATCAAGGAATGTGGAGACGCGCCAAAAGAACATCCCGGCGTTCCACTGATAGTCGCCCGAGGCGACGTATTCCTTGGCGAGATCGACCGCGGGCTTTTCCGTGAAGCGGCGAACCGCGAAGGCGGGAAAACCGCTGGAGCCGAGAGGGTCACCGAACCGCTCGACGTAGCCAAAGCCCGTGTCCGGGCGAGTCGGGGGAATGCCGAGGACGATTATGCGGCCAGGTACGCGCGCGAGCTCGAGTGCGGCGCTGACGATTTTGCGGTATTTTTTGGGCTGCGCGATGAAGTGGTCGGCGGGCAGCACAGCCATCAGCGCATCGCCTTTTGCGGCGCGGCGCACATGAATGGCTGCGAGCGCGATGGCCGCAGCCGTATTGCGGCCGATGGGCTCGGTCAAAACGCGTTTGCGCGCGCCGGCAGGGAGTTGCTTTTTGACGGCGGCAGCTTGCTCGGCATTCGTGACTGTCCAGATTCGGTCGGGAGGTATGAGCGGGAGCAGCCGCGCGACGGTTTGCTCGAGCATCGTGTCTTTGCCGACGATGTTGAGCAACTGCTTGGGTGTGCGCGTCCGGCTGCGCGGCCAAAAACGTGTGCCGCGCCCTCCCGCGAGGATCACGGCGTGGATTGTGAGATTGGCCATAGCTATGCGCATTCCATGCTACTCGAAGACTGTTTTTGCGAGCTCTCGCCGGGAGTGGCCGTTCTGCTCCAGACCGGCGCGGAGCCTGGGCAAATCCGGAACGTAGGTTCGCAGGAGCTTCGTGGCTTCTTTTGCATTTAAAGCGAACTTCCCCACTCCCGCGGGAATTAGCCAGCACTGGCCGCTCTGATAGACGGCCGAGCCGCCCTCCCACGCGAAATCTCCGCTGCCAGTAAGAATGACAAGCAGTTCAAAGTGCTCAGAATCTGAATGGGTTTCAATCTGAGTGAAGTCTTTCCATCGTTCGGTAGCGAAATACGGACAAGCGACAAGCAGGTATTTTTGGAAGTTATGCGCGGGCAAACGAATTCGCGATCCTTTTCCATATCCATGTATCAGACGGCCGAATTCAATCACATCTAGGGCTTTTTTGACGTGTAATTCGCGCGGCTTGCCGTGGTCATCCACTCGACCGTAATCGTACACGCGATAGGTGAGGTCCGAATACTCCTGCACTTCACACAGGATCATTCCTGGACCAATTGTGTGGGGCGTGCCAGCAGGCACGAAGAAAGTGTCTCCAGGCTGGACGCGCCAATGAACGAAGAGATCTTCCAACTTCCGAGTCTCGATCGCAGCGAGGAGTTTTCCTTCATCCGCCTTAGGCACCAATCCGATTAGCACGCTCGCCCCCGGCTCAGCGGAAACTGCGTGCCACATCTCGGTCTTGCCGCGTCCGCCAGAGGCTTTTTCGTGCTTCGAGGCATAAGCGTCGTTCGGATGCACCTGGATAGACAACTTGTCCGTGGGGAATATGAACTTCACTAGAAGGGGAAACTCTGCGACGCGAGCGAGTCGCGTGCCGCGCCACTCGGCGGGCATTTCCCCCCACGCCTCGCCAAGCGTTTTTCCGGCGAACGGTCCGGTAGCCACTTTGCAATTGATCCCAGTCAGCCAGGCCTCGCCAATCGGCGATTTGAGATCTTGCATTTCCGGGAAAAGTGGCGCGAGAGACCGCGAGCCCCACAAGCGCTCGGAAAAGACCGGCTCGATGCGGAAGGGCTCAGGGCTTGTCGGGAATGGGGTCACAATTTAGGCTGCGGCTTCGACGCGCGTGAAGAAGCGCTCGAGGCGGCGCAGTCCTTCGTCGATGCGCTCGATGGACGTCGCGTAAGAGAGGCGCAGATAACCCGGCGCGCCAAAACCTTCGCCTGCGACCAACGCGACGCGTGCTTGATCGAGGAGCAGCTTTGCGAGTTCCCCGGTGTCTTTTGCGATCGCGTGGCCGCTTTCGCCATTCGAGAGATGCGCCGCAACATTCGGGAACGCGTAAAAAGCGCCGCCGGGCATCTCGCACTTCACACCGGGAATGGCGTTCAAGCCTTCGACGATGCGCTTTCGGCGCCGGTCGTACTCGGCAAGCATCACCGGGATCGAGTCCATCGAGCCGGTCATCGCAGCGACGGCAGCATATTGCGCGATGGAGGTGGGGTTCGACGTCGATTGACTCTGCAATTTGGTCAGCGCCTGAACGAGCTCCCCAGGCGCCAGCGTATAGCCGATGCGCCAGCCGGTCATCGCAAAAGTTTTCGAGACCGAACCGATGATAATGACGTTGTTCTTCGAGTCCGGCGCGCTGGCAATCGAAAACGGTTTGTGCGGCTCGTAGGTAAAATGCGAATAGCACTCGTCGCCCATCAGCCAGACATTGTGTTTCTTGCAGACCGCCAATATCCGCGCGTACTCATCAGGAGGAACAACGCCGCCCGTCGGATTGCTCGGCGAATTCAGAATCAAGAGTTTCGTTTTCGGCGTGATGGCCTTTTCAATCGCAGCGGCTTTGACGCTGAAACCGTCTTCTGGCCGCGTCTGCACATAAACCGGCGTACCCCCCGCGTACTTGACGATGTCCGGAAAACTGACCCAGTATGGCGCAGGAATAATCACTTCATCGCCCGCTTGCACCAACACGCTCATCACATTAAAAATGCCATGTTTGCCGCCGACGGTAACAATGCACTCCTTCGGCGCGTAGTCCGAGCCAAGCTCGCGCTTGTGCCACGCGCAAATCGCTTCGCGCAGCGGCATGATTCCGCCGGTCGGCGTATACTTGGTTTTGTTTCCCTCGATGGCCGCAATGGCCGCCTTCTTGATGTGGTCTGGAGTCGGAAAGTCAGGCTCGCCCGGCCCGAAATCGGCGATGTCCACGCCCTGCGATTTCAGCCGGTCAGCTTCCGCGATGACCGCCGCCGTCGGCGAGATTTGTATGCGATTGATGCGTTCGGTTAGTTGCACGCTTTCTCCTGTGGGACAGGCTTCAGCCTGTCTCCTTCCTCCAAGTTTTTGCCCGTGTCCTAGCGCTTAGCTCGGAGCACAAAAGGTTTCTACAAAACTTTCGCTCGCAGCCGCTGCTCCACTTCCGGCGGCACGAGGTCCTTCAAGGGCCCGCCAAGCTGGGCGATCTCCCGCACCAGCTTCGAGCTCAAATAACTATGCGATTCTCCAGGTAGCATGAAGACTGTTTCCAGCCGCGGCTCCAGTTTCCGGTTCATCAAAGCCATTTGCAACTCGTACTCATAATCCGAAATGGCGCGAATCCCGCGCAAGATCACGCCCGCTCCGCGCTTGCGCGCATAATCGACAAGCAACCCGTGAAAGACGTCCACTTCCACGCCGGACCATTTCTGCGTTACCTCGCGCAGCATCTCGACGCGTTCCGGCACCGAAAACAGCGGCCGCTTTTCGACATTGCTCAAAACGGCGACGATCACCAGGTCAAACATCTTCTCGCCGCGCTCGATCAAGTCGAGGTGGCCGTTCGTGACGGGGTCAAACGAGCCGGGATAGATGGCGATGGATGTTTTCATGGGCGCCGCATGGAGTTCCTTATTCTAACTCAGGCCGCGAAATTGTTGCGCCGCAAACTTTATGCTACCTGGCAGCAGCTCTTTGAAAGACACAGATTTTCTCTTCGCACCGGGCTGCGACTGTGACAGTATCCTCGATGCCGCGCCGCGGGCGAGGCAATCGCGGATTGTTCTTGCTTGCCATTCTAAAAGGAGTCTCGAAAACATGGTTTCTGGCCCCTCGGTGCGAGGTTTCGGTTTGTTTATGATGGGAGTTTTGATGCTATCTCCGTTGGCGGAGGCGCAGGAGCAGCGGACGCTCTATCTCATGCCCGTTCCTTCAAGCGTCCAAATTGGCACGGGGCGGCTTCTCGTGGATTCCAAATTTTCCGTAGGTTCAACGGGGTACACAGAGCCGCGGCTTGACCGTGCCATCGAGCGTTTTCTCCGCCAGCTGTCCCGGCAGACGGCGATTCCACTGGCTGGAAGGGCGAGCGCCCCCGCAAAAGCCGTCCTTGTCATTCATACCGACCATGCCAGCAAGGAAATCCAGGAGGTTGGCGAGGATGAGTCCTACGTCCTCGAAGTAACTACTAGCGGCGCGAAACTTAGTGCCCCAACTCCGCTCGGCACATTGCACGGTCTACAAACTTTTCTTCAACTAATAGAAGTGTCATCCGATGGCTTTGCAGCTCCCGAGGTTTCGATCAACGACAAGCCGCGCTTTCCGTGGCGCGGGCTGATGATCGATTCAGCGCGCCACTTCGTGCCGCTCGATGTGCTCAAAAGAAACATCGACGGCCTCGAAGCAGTGAAAATGAACGTCTTCCATTGGCATCTTTCCGAAAACCAGGGCTTCCGCGTCGAGAGCAAGAAGTTTCCAAAACTTCACGAGATGGGCTCCGACGGCCTCTACTACACGCAGGAGGATATCCACGACCTAATCGAGTACGCGCGCGACCGCGGCATTCGCGTGGTTCCCGAATTCGACGTGCCAGGCCATAGCACCGCCTGGTTTGTCGGGTATCCGGAACTTGCCAGTGGCCCAGGCCCATACGGAATTGAACGTAAATGGGGCGTCTTCGATCCTGCTTTCGATCCCACCAGCGAAAAAACGTACAAGTTTCTAGATCAATTCGTCGCCGAGATGGCCAAACTTTTCCCCGATCGTTTTTTTCACGTAGGCGGCGATGAAGTGAACGGAAAGCAGTGGGATGCAAACCCGAAAATCCAGGAATTCATCAAGGCTCACGACCTGAAGAACAATCAGGGACTGCAATCGTATTTCAACAAGCGCCTCGAGCCCATCGTGAGCAAGCACGGCAAGAGCATGATCGGATGGGATGAAGTGCTCGATCCGACTCTTCCGAAGGACATCGTCATTCAATCCTGGCGCGGACCGGATTCGCTCGCCGCAGCCGCCAAGCAGGGCTTTCGCGGCATTCTTTCTAACGGCTATTATCTCGATCTAGGCTGGTCCGCCGCGCGCCACTACGCGGTGGATCCGCTGAGCGGCGCGGCCGCGAATCTCTCCCCGGAAGAAAAGGCGCGCATCCTCGGAGGTGAATCCTGCATGTGGGCGGAGTACATCAATCCCGAAAACATCGACTCGCGCATCTGGCCGCGAAACGCTGCCATCGCGGAACGTCTATGGTCTCCCCAGGAAGTGACGGACGCCGCTGCAATGCACACGCGCATGGAAGCGCTCGCCAATCGGCTGGAATGGCTCGGCCTCACCCACAAGTCGTATCACCGTCAGATGCTTCAGCGCATCGCCGGCCTGAGCACTCCGGAAGAATTCACCGCGCTCAGCACGCTCGCCAGTGTCGTCGAGCCGGTGAAGGACTACACGCGCGAGAAAACCGCAACTGCCGAGCCAACGAGTGCCACTCCGCTGAACCGCCTTGTCGACGCAGTGCCCCTAGAAAGCGCGTCTGCCCGCCATTTCGGCGAACTGGTTGACCAGTTCCTCGCAGCTTCTTGCCATAATCCTGTCGCAGATGCCCGTTTGCGCAACCAGCTGACCGCTTGGCGGGACAACGACGCAAAACTTCAACCGCTAGCCCAACGATCTTTTCTTGTGAAGGAAGTGTCAGCAAGCTCGCAAGACCTTTCGACTCTGGGAACAATTGGCCTCGCCGCTTTGGATTTCATCGCAAAGGCACAACGAGGGCAGGATGATTGGAAGGCCCAACAGCTTACGGCACTTCAGCTGATTCAAAAGCCAAAAGGCCAGCTTTTGCTGATGCCTGTGCCTGCCGTGCAGAAGCTGGTAGAAGCTGCATCTACCGGAGGAACGTGCTTCTCACCGAACTGACCCAAGATATCTTTGTCGGGGCTTGCCCCGCCCGGGGAAGCTACCTTGCGGGAGTTTTTAATGACGGTGGCACTCGCCCGATCCTGAATCCGTAAACGTCTTTCCCTCTTCCGGAATGAATTGCCAAGTGTAGTGCCCCGGCGTGAGCGTCAGTTTAATGACGCCATACGTGTCCGTGTTGCGCACCTCACTGTTGGCAATGGCAAAGCCTAGAGGGTCATGATTCCGCCCGCCTGTCCCGACCACAATCTCGCGAATCCCATTAATGGGGTCGGCCTTGCCGTCAGGATCCTGCGGAGCAAACCGCTCGTAAGAATGCTCATGCCCCACCACGACGAGCGCCGTGTGAGCCGCATACAGATCCCGCCAAAGTTCCTTCAATTCCGGATGGATCGCGTGACTTTTGAAGACACCGCTGCTGAATAGCGCGTGATGGCCGTACGCCAGCACGCAAGACTCAGGATGCTCCGCAAGGTCTTTCCGCAACCATTCCTCTTGTGGCGATCCCGCACCGCAACCCCCCAAATCCTTTGCGCCGCAATTCGTGTTCAAGGCAACGATATGCCACGAGCCGAGGTCAAAGCTGTAGTAACCCTTACCTGTAGGACCAGCCTGCGCACCCCAATACTTAAAATAACCCGAAGCCGTAGGCTCCCCATACTCATGATTGCCCAATGTGGGCCTCGTACGCGCCTTAAACTCTCCCCAGGTCGGCCCGTAACAGTTCTGAAATTCAGCAGCACTGCCTTTTTCATAAGCAAGGTCTCCCGCTGCAAACACAGTGCCGGGTATCCCCTCGATGAGCTTGGCCGTAGCGCGCGCTCCTTCTGGGTTCTTGCAACTTGCGATATCGCCCGCGCCAACCAGGACGAAGGTTTGCCCGTCAGATGACGCTCGGGCGGATGAGGGGTCTTGACGGTGCTCAATTGCTGAAGGCTGCGCCGATTGCGTACAGCCAGTCGAGCCGAACGTGGCGACCAAAAGCACCAAAAGGAAAAGGACAGGCCAATCCGTCCCTCGGATTAAGGTACGCGCCAAACGACGAGTGGCCCGGGCTCTTCTTTCGTTGATTTCTAACATTTCTCACTGGCAAGCCTATCACGACGGACGTGAACAGCGCCCGGTATACCGTTGACCCCTCAGAATCGACCGTCCATTGCAATATACGACCGTTCGCCGAAATTTCCTGGCAAGTCCGACTAAATTAGTCTTATTATAAGCCGCACGAAATAAAGGGTTTGGAGGTAACTACTGAGCCCGTTGGTTTGACTTGGAAAGCAAAACAGAGTATGCTCCTATTGCGACTGATTCAGTCGCATATCCTGCGTGGGCAGGAACCAGAGTGAGAAATGTTTAAGCTATCCAAAAAAGCCGACTACGGCCTAATCGCTGTGAAACATTTAGCTATGCACCGGCAAGAGCACGCATGCAGCGCGAACGAAATCGCGGAAGAATACGGCATCTCGGTCACGCTGATGGCCAAGGTCCTCCAGCGTTTGGCGCGCGAGGGCGTCGTCGTTGCGAAGCACGGTTCAACCGGGGGCTATCAGTTGGCGAAAGACCCTGGAAATGTTAGTGCGCTGGATGTAATTTCCGCCATTGATGGCCCCGTGCTCATCACATCTTGTGTGACCAGCCACGGGAATTGCGAAACCACGGAGAGGTGCTCGGTTCGCGAGCCGCTCCGCAAAGTGAATGAGAGCATTTTGGGAGTTTTGAGCACCGTTACGATTGCGCAGATGAGCGAGGACCCCAACGAGCCCGCGCTTGTCGCACTGTCGGGCCCGATGCGCTCGGGTTCGCACATGAGTTCGAGTTAGGAGACGAAGGAAATGGCCGTCAAGCTGCCGATTTACATGGATAATCACGCAACCACGCCGGTGGACCCTCGCGTCGTGGAAGCGATGCTGCCGTATTTCACCGAGAAATTTGGTAACGCCGCAAGCCGCAATCACAGCTTTGGCTGGGCCGGCGAGGAAGCCGTTGAAACTGCCCGTCAGCAGATCGCCTCGCTGATCGGCGCCACGCCGAAAGAGATCATTTTCACCAGCGGCGCGACCGAATCCGACAACTTGATGATCAAGGGCATCGCGGAAATGTTCCGCGAAAAAGGCAATCACATCATCACCCAGTCCATCGAGCACAAAGCGGTCTTGGACACCTGCAAGCGCTTGGAAAAAGACGGTTTTGAGGTCACCTATTTGCCGGTGCAGCGCGATGGCCGCGTCAGCCTGGATGATTTGAAGGCTGCTATCCGGCCGACCACCATCTTGATCACCATCATGTACGCAAACAACGAAATCGGGATTATCAACCCGATCCCCGAAATCGGCAAAATCGCCAAGGAACACGGCATTTTCTTTGCCGTAGACGGTGTGCAAGCGGTGGGGAAAATCCCGGTCGACGTGCAGAAAGACAACATCGACCTCCTGGCCATCAGCGGCCACAAAATTTACGGACCGAAGGGTGTTGGCGCGCTCTACGTTCGCCGCCGTAACCCGCGAGTGCAGCTCTCTGCCATCATTGACGGCGGCGGCCACGAGCGCGGCATGCGTTCCGGCACCCTTAACGTGACGGGCATCGTCGGTCTCGGCAAAGCGTGTGAGCTCTGCCAGCAGGAAATGAAGGAAGAAGCCGTTCGGCTGAGCGGATTGCGTGATCGCCTCAAGAAAGGCTTGGAAGCCAAGCTTGACGAGGTTTTCATCAACGGCTCGCTGGAGCATCGCCTGCCAAACAACCTGAACATGAGCTTTGCCTACGTGGAGGGCGAATCCCTGCTGATGGGCATCAACGACATCGCGGTATCGAGCGGCTCCGCTTGCACTTCGGCCACGCTGGAACCCAGCTACGTCCTCAAGGCGCTCGGCGTCGGCGAGGACCTGGCGCATACTTCGATCCGCTTCGGCCTTGGGCGCTTTAACACGCAGGAGGAAGTCGACTACGTCATCGAAAAGATGGTCCAGGTCGTCACCAAGCTGCGCGAGCTTTCACCCCTTTACGAGATGGCTAAGGAAGGCATCGACATCTCCAAGATGAAGTGGCAAACGGCCTAAAACTTGCATCTAATGAAGTTGGGCAGGAAATTAGGCAGAACGAGATCTCAAGAAGAGAAGGAACAGCAATGGCAAACGAAGGCACAATCCGAATTCACCGCTCGATCGGCGGCACAGGAGCCGCGTTTCGAGTGACGTTTGTACCCTATGAGGAAGGCGAAGAGGCCCCCGCCGCAGGCGAGCGCTCTTTCCACGAACTCCAGCAGGTTCGCGCCTTCCTGAAAATGCTTGGCGTGGGCGCCGAGTTCATCAAGGACGCGCTTCGCCAGCTAACGGCAGGCCGGTCGGCATCCGTGCCGAACGTCACGCTTTCCGAAAAGGCCGTCAAGAGCGCAGGCTTTGGAAATCTCGTTAATTTGGCAAGGAGCAACAGCTAATGGCATATAGCGATAAGGTCGTTGAGCACTACAACAATCCGCGCAACGTCGGAAGCTTGCCGAAGGAAGACCCCAATGTTGGAACGGGTCTGGTCGGCGCTCCCGAATGCGGCGACGTGATGAAGCTGCAGATGAAAATCAATCCCGATACGCAGGTCATTGAAGAAGCCAAGTTCAAGACCTTCGGCTGCGGCTCG
>Ga0210405_10002554_pt1 | contig 18797 bp, 18 predicted proteins | sample IncBWH11MmetaG_FD_155492 | JGI IMG/M metagenome (GOLD analysis project Ga0210405, IMG submission 155492) | Forest soil microbial communities from Barre Woods Harvard Forest LTER site, Petersham, Massachusetts, United States - Inc-BW-H-11-M | ecosystem: Environmental > Terrestrial > Soil >... | reverse complement strand
GGGAATCAAAGGCCGACGATCCGCCTCCGGCCACCCGCTGGGCAATGAAGCCAAACGCGAAAAGCAGGACTGCGATCATCAACAAAGGGATCAGTGCAATCGCTCCGGCGTCATGCCCAAGATGGTGCGAATGATCCGCCGTTGGCACTTGGCGGCGCGTGATCAGGTATCATCCGCCGCCGTCATTTTTTCGGTTTGGCTGCGGGCGCAGACAAGGCAACAGCCGCTTCCGTCGTCAGCAGCAGGAAGGTGAGTGTTTCCTCGAGGTAGAGGCGAACCGTCCTGTCGTTGTGACTCAGATAACCGATGGATACGTCCTCGCCGACGTGCAGGTCGAAATCGCCGCCGCGCGTGGTCAGAACGAAGGCGCCGGTAATCGCCGGGGCCCAGATGATCTCGCCGTCGATCAGGCGTCTGATGTGCTCAAGGACCGGATAGCCGTGATCTCTGGTTTCGCTCAGTCCCGTATAGGCATCGGCACTCAGCAGGACGGAGTAGGGACCATTGACGCCGACGAGACGCAGCTGGCTCAGCCCCTGGGCGATGGCGTCCGGGTAATCGCGGACGTCGGCCGGAAGCGTCATGATCGGATTGCTGGTTCCATTGCGGACGCCGGTGATGCCGGCAGCGGCATAACCTTCGAAGATCGCCCGGTCTTCCGCGAAGGCCAAAAGTCGCGCGGCATCCTTGGCGGGCTGCCAATCCGAATCGTCGGCGCCGCGTTCCACGTCATCGATCTGCTGGCGGTCAAGTTCGAACGGGACCCGGAACTCGACGAGCGCATTGACCACGCGCTGTCGCGCCAAAACTCCGTCCGACGGCGGCGCCACGTTGCGCAGGTGGCCGGTGCCGACGGCAGAGAGAGCAACGCCACCCGGACAGTGGACGTCAACAACGCGACGGCCGGCGAGATGGCGTTTGAAGGTGCGCGATGTCTCTTCCTCGATCTGAGACCAGGCCGCATCGGATATCGGGGCGAGCCCGCGGTGAAGATTGTTCATGAGGCAGGGTCTCCTTTAAGCGATCCAATGCCAAGCGAACCCTCGCGCGCCGGCGCCGGCGCCGCAGCGGTTGTTTCCGGAAGCTTTTGCCCGGCGACTGGAGCGTCTTCGCCGACGTTGTCGAGAAAGGTCGCCGACGGAACGAAGAACAGGTTGCCGGTTTTGGCAAAGCTGAAATCCAGCAAGCGGTCATAATTGCCCGGAGGGCGGCCGATGAACATGTTCTCCAGCATCTGTTCGATGGTCCGCGGCGAACGCGCGTAGCCGATGAAGTAAGTGCCGAACTCGCCCTCGGTGACGCGGCCGAACGGCATGTTGTCGCGCACGATCTTAATCTCCCTGCCGTCTTCGACGATAGTGGTCAGCGCATTGTGGGCCGATGTCGGTTTGACGGCGTCGTCGAGTTCGATGTCGGAAAGCTTGGTCCGGCCGATAATGCGCTCTTGGGCTTCGGTGGGCAGCGCGTTCCATCCGCGAACGTCGTGCAGGTATTTCTGCACGATCACGTAGCTGCCGCCGGCGAACGCGGGGTCTTCTGCGCCGATATAGACGGCATCGATGGCCTCCTGGGCCGTCGGATTTTCCGTACCGTCAACGAAGCCGAGGAGATCGCGGTCGTCGAAATAGCGAAAGCCATGGACTTCATCGACCGGCGAGGTCGCGTCGCCGATCCGGGCCATGATCTGGGTCGCCAGCTCGAAGCACAGGTCCATGCGCTTGGCGCGAATGTGGAAGAGGAGATCGCCGGGCGTGGCAACCGCATGGCGCGGGCCGGCCTTGATCTCGCGAAAGGGGTGCAGCTGCGCCGGCCGCGGTTGGCCAAAGAGACGATCCCACGCGTCCGACCCAATTCCCATGATGCAAGAGAGATTTGATTCAATGTCGCGGAAGCCGACGGCGCGGACCAATGCCGAGAGGTCGCTGCAGAACGACCGCACCGCCGCGCGGCCGTCCGCGGCCGGCCGCACTGTCGCAACCAGAAAAATGGCGGCGCGAGTCAATGCTTGAGTCACCGGCTGTCGAACGGCGGCGGAGCCGGTATTCACCTCGGATATGGTCAATGGAATAAACTCCGTCCGCAGTGCCAGTTAAAAGCCACCCGATAGTACATTATATCGCTTGCGCGAGCGCCGTGCCTGCAGCTCGTCCAGGCTGGTTTACGCCGGTGGGCAAGTCGAACGACACGATCCGCCAGGATTTACATAAGTCAAAAATGTTCACGCGAGGAGTGACACATGAGCTTTGTCAAAACGAAGGACGGCGTTGAGATCTTTTACAAGGACTGGGGCAAGGGCCAGCCTATCGTGTTCAGCCACGGTTGGCCCCTGTCGGCGGACGACTGGGATACGCAGATGCTGTTCTTCCTTAACCACGGCTATCGGGTCATCGCCCATGACCGGCGCGGCCATGGCCGGTCAAGCCAGGTCAGTGACGGTCACGACATGGATCACTACGCCGACGATCTGGCGGCGGTGACTGCCCATCTCGACCTGAAGGACGCTATTCATGTGGGCCATTCCACCGGCGGCGGCGAAGTGGTGCATTACCTCGCGCGGCACGGCGAAAGCGGCGTGACCAAGGCCGCCATCATCTCAGCAGTGCCGCCGCTGATGTTGAAGACGGCGGCCAATCCCGGCGGCTTGCCGAAAGATGTCTTCGATGGATTCCAGGCACAACTCGCCGCGAACCGCTCGGTATTCTATCAAGACATTGCCTCCGGGCCATTCTATGGGTTCAATCGGCCCGGCGCGAAAGCCTCGGAGCCGATCATCGCCAACTGGTGGCGTCAGGGCATGATGGGCAGTGCGAAAGCGCACTACGACGGCATCGTTGCCTTCTCGCAGACCGACTTCACCGCAGATCTGAAGAAGATTACCGTGCCGTTCCTGGTGATGCACAGCGAGGACGATCAGATCGTCCCATATGCCGATGCCGGCCCGCTATCGGCCAAGCTGCTCAAGAAGGGGACATTGAAAACCTACAAAGGCTTCCCGCACGGCATGCCGACGACGCACGCAGATACAATCAATGCCGACCTGCTGGCCTTCCTGAAGGCGTAAGACTTGCTCAGTACCACGGCGTAGCCGTGGCGGCAGAGTTGAAACGCGAACGGCGGGACAACTTTGCCGCCACTCCTGCGCTCGACATCCTTGCAGCGGCTCGTGAGCCATTGATGCCTGAAGCAAAGCCGGCGCACTCTCGCGTGATGAGCGAACTCACGGCGGTTCTGATCGCCTGCTGCCTTGCGATGCTCGCTGTCGGCGACAACAGCACGGCCATCATGGCGGCTCTGCCGGCGATGACTAACGGCTTGCAACTCGGCGCGGCGCAGGTGGAATGGGTCGTCAACGCCTACCTGCTCGCTGCCGCGGTATTCATCATTCTCGGCGGCGAAGCGGCGGATCGGTTCGGCGCCCGATATTCCTCGACTGTTGGCATCGGGGTGTTTGCTCTCGCCTCATTGTTGATCGCTGTCGCCCCGGCCGGGATCGTGGTCATCGGCGCGCGTGCCTTGCAGGGGCTTGGCGGAGCCTTCGCCGTCGCGGGCACCCTTGCGGCGGTGTCGGAGGCGGCCCCCGATTCAAAGCGCGCGCAGGCGATCAGCGCCTGGACCGGCTTCCTGATGCTCGGCTTCAGCATTGGACCGCTGGTCGGCGGAGTCATGACGCACTATGCGGGATGGCGCTCCAACTTCTGGCTCAATGTCGTCGTGCTGGTCCCCGCGGCGCTGATGTTGCGGCGGCGTCCCGGGAGAGGCGGGTGGACGCGTCCGATGGACTGGACAGGACTGGGCCTTCTCGCGGTCTTCATGGTCACGCTGGTCTCGGGCCTTCATTCCCTGGCGACGGTCCGCTCCACCCCGCTGGCGGCAATCGTCGAGCTTGCGTTGGCTGCGTTCGCCTTTGCCGTGCTGATCCGGGCGGAGCGACGGCATCGTCAACCGCTGATCGACCTCGGCGTCTTTTCGCATCGGAATTTTGCCGTCGCCTCCGGGCTGGTGTTTCTGCTGATGTTCGACATCATGACCTTCCTTCTCTATTTCAATTTTTTTGCGCAATCAGCGGTTGGCCTCGGCATGTCCGCGGTTGGCGCTGGGCTTGCTCTCGTGCCGCTCTCGATCGCGCTGTTCGGGTTCGCGCGAGCGGCGCCCTGGCTCGCCGGCGCCGTCGGCCTGCGCAGGCTGCTGATCGTTTCGTCGTTGTTGCTCGCGCTCGGTTGCGCGATCGCGTTGGTGTCGTCGGCGGCGCACGTGCACATGACGACGTTGATGCTCGGCCTTTTTGCGATCGGCGCCGGGATTGCAATTCCCTATGCGTCCGCCCCCCGCGTCGGCCTCGCGACGCTGCCGCAGACGCAAGCCGGGAAGGGCTCAGGCATACTCAATTCGTGCAGCTTCCTCGGCGGGACGATTGGCGTCACCTGCGGGGGAATCGTTTTCGCGCTCGCCGGGTTCCCCGGCGTGCTGGCGATGCTCGGCCTCTCGGCATTCGCCGGCGCGGCGCTCTCCTCGCGACTGCTAACAGAATAGAGGCGAGAACCGCCGTATGTCGCAGCGGTCGTCTTGTGCGGCCGACCGGGAGTGGCTCTATTGACCGGTTTCCCCGACCTGACCTGACGGAGGCTTTCGTGGCCAAGGCCGACACGGTGTTCTCAGGATCGATTCCGGCGCTTTACGACAAGTACCTCGGCCCGCTGATCTTTGAACCCTATGCCGAGGACCTCGCGCAGCGGCTGTCGACTCTCGATGCGGCGCGCGTTCTGGAGGCCGCCGCGGGCACCGGCATTGTCACGCGCGCGCTCCTGCACGCGCTGCCGGGCAGCGTCGCGATCGTCGCGACCGATCTGAACCAGCCGATGGTCGACCACGCTGCCGCGCAGGTCTCGTCGGGCCGCGTCACCTGGCAAAAGGCCGATGCGCAATCGCTGCCGTTTCCCGACAGCGTGTTCGATGCCGTGGTCTGCCAATTCGGCGTGATGTTCTTCCCCGACAAGCGCCAAGCCTACCGCGAAGCGCGGCGCGTCCTGAAGCCAGGCGGCCGCTTCATCTTCAATGTCTGGGACAAGCTCGAATACAACGAGTTCGCCGCCTTGGTTGTTGCGGCGGCGATCGATGTCTTTCCCAACGATCCTCCGCTTTTTCTGGCAAGAACGCCGCACGGGTATCACGACAAGCAAGCGATCGTCGCCGATGTTCGCAGCGCCGGCTTCGTCGATGTTACGGCGGAAACCCTGACCCGGCGCAGCGTCGCGCCCTCATGCCGGGACCCCGCCATCGGCTTCTGTCAGGGCACCCCGCTGCGCAACGAGATCGAGGCGCGGGATGCCGGCAAGCTCGAGGAGGTGACCGAGGCGGCCGCCGCCAAGATCGGCGCCCGCTTCGGCAATGGCCCAGTGGATGGAATGATCCAGGCGCACGTCATTACGGCAAGCTGACACTCACTCGGAAAGCGAGCACCTCGTCCCCGAGACCTTCCCCATCATGCCGGCGGCTTCCTTGCGCAGTTGCGCGAGCGACGGTCCGTTCGAATGCGCGTCGAAGGCGGCCTGGTCCTGATAGAGTTCGTAGAGCATCACCTTGTCGCCGCCGTCGTGCGGGAGCAGAACGTCGAACTGAAGGGTGCCCGGTTCATCCTTGAGGCAGCGGGCTGCATGCGCCCGCAGCAGCGGCAGGAACTCGTCCCGGCGCCCGGGCGCAACTTCAATCGACGCAATGAGCGCAAACTTCGGCATAGCGGCGTCTCCATTTCTGCGCCCGCTAATGGGAGCGCGAAGGATCATAGTGTGCCGTATCCGCCGCGGCGCAGGATCGGCGCCGGCCGCGGCGGTGGCCCCCATGGACCGTTAGCATTTCGCCCGTGGTTGCGTCATCGCGCTTCGTTGCCCAGCGGCCAAGCCGTCATCGGAGGAGCCGCGAAGACGGGACGCGGACGGGGAGGAATGCCGCCGCCGGCCGGGCGAGCGGCGCGCGCGTGCGGTGGCGCGCAAGGTCGCGGACGCGCCGGCGGCCGTCATTCGCGAGCGAATGCGAGGCGAGCGATCACATGCCGGCGAAGTTGGCCGGGCGCTTCTCCAGAAAGGCCTTCACGCCTTCCTTGAAGTCTTCGGAGGCGCCGGCCGCCCGCTGCGTGCGGCATTCGAGATCGAGCTGCTGCTCGAAGGAATTTTCCGGGCTCTCCCAATACAGGCGGCGGATCAAGCCGAGAGCGACGGTCGGGCCGGCGGCGAGATCGTGGGCGAGCCGCCGCGCTTCGCCCATGAGCGCCGCGTCGTCGAAGACCCGGTTGACCAGGCCCCAGGCGAGCGCCGTCTCCGCCGGAAGGCGTTCGCCCATGAGCGAAAGCTCGATGGCGCGCGCGCGTCCGATCAGCCGCGGCAGCAGCCAGGTCGAGCCGCAATCGGGGACGAGCCCGATGCGCCGGAACGCTTGCAGAAAATACGCGGAGCGCGCGCAGAGAACGAGGTCGCCCATGAGGGCGAGGCTCATGCCGGCGCCGGCGGCCGGCCCGTTGACGGCGGTCACGAGCGGATAAGGAAGCTCGCGCAGCCGGCGCAGGAACGGATGGTACTGCGTCTCCAGCGCGTAGCCGGCGCCGCGCGGCAGCGGACCGTTGCCGCGTCCCTGCAGGTTGGCGCCGGTCGAGAACGCGCGTCCCGCGCCGGTGATCACCAGACAACGGATCGCGGGGCTCGCCTTGGCAAGCGTGTCGAGCGCAGCAGTCATGCCCTCGAGCATTTCCGCCGACACCGCGTTGAGGACTTCCGGGTGGTTCATGCTCAGGATGGCGACGGTTCCGTCGATTTCCAGGCTCGCGCGTTCGAACTCCATGGGCCCCTCCGTTGCTCGATGCTCGTGCTCGAAGCCGTGCCCTTTCCGCCGCATCGGGCGGCTGGCGTCGCGACACGGGCCGTCTCTGCGTTTTACGAAGCGTTATCGGCAAACACCATATACCGGCCGCAACCTGAAAGATCGGGGCGAGTGCGCAGGGACGGCATCGGCGTGTTGGATCGGTCGGGCCGGCGGCAGAGCACGGAAACCGGCCGTTGCGGCGCTGCCTTATTTGCGGCGCAGGAAGCTGCGAACGGGTTGATGAATCTGGCGCCGAGCGGGCGAGGAGCCTCAGGGCATCCGGTGCTGGTCCTGCCACAGTGCATGCTTGCGATGAGACCGAGCCGCCGCGTCCCCCTATCCCGCCATTGTGATTGGGTGCAGCGCGCCGCCTTGGCCGTACCGTCGCGGTTTTTCCTGCGCCGCTCCGCTTCAAGCTTGGTCGTCATCGCCGCCGCGCTCGCCGGCTGCGCCCTCAACGAGGGTCCCGGACAGCTCGCCGTCGATCCCGGCCGCTACGAGTTTTATCACTGCGGCGACCTGGCGACTCGATTGACGGTCTTGCAGGCCCGCGAGACTGAGCTGCGCACGCTGATGGCCAAGGCGGGGGAGGGCGGCAGCGGCGCGCTGGTCGGCGCGCTTGCCTACCGCGCGGACTACGAGGCGGTGCTGAGCGAGGAAAAACTGCTGCAGCGCACGGCCGCGGAGAAGAAGTGCGCGGTCGGGCCGCCGCCTGCCTTTCAGAGCGGCCAGACCGTTCGCTGACCGCAAGATGGATTGAGTCAACCGAGCGGACGGCGCGCCGGCGGCGTCGGAGCCGGTACCCTCGCGCGCCGCGTCAGGCTCTCGCGATTCCCGCTACCGAAAGCCCCCGGTCGCGAAGGCGATGCCCACGCCGGCAATAGCGAGAAGGACGAGCGCGGCTGCGCTTCCGGCAGTCTTCCGTCCACCGGCAAAACCCGCGGCATACACGGCCTTGAGAATATTGTTGGAGGAGGCGGCGATGAGGATCGCGGCCGCCAGCACGCCGTTCGGCATCCCCGAGGCTCCCCCTTGCGCCAGATTGAGGACGAAAGGATCGATGTCGGTAATGCCGACCACGGCGGCGAGCGAATAGACCCCGGAGATGCCGAACTGCGTCGTGATCCACTTCGAGACGAGCGACACCAGAACGAACAGCCCAGCAAACAACGCCGCAGGACCAAGCTGCAGCGGGTTTGCGCCGGACGCGGGCAGCGCCGACGCCGGCGCGTCCGCATCCGCGGGAACAGGCCCGGCAAACCGATACTGCAGCGCGCAGATCAAGAGGCCGGCGAGCGCCAGCCCGCAGAGCGGGATCACCAGTGTCCGCGCGAGCGGGCCGTTGAATACCGCGACGATCACCAGAATGCGCAGGTACATGATCGCGGTGGCGAGCGTAATGCCCGCCTGCGCCTGCCGCTTCGTCACCGATCCGGCTTTCGCCTGCCGCGCCAGCACGACCGTGGTCGCGGTCGATGAATAGAGGCCGCCCAGCGCCGCCATCCACAGGCCGCTCGCGGCCGCCTTCCAGTAGCGCTGGACGAGGTAGCTCACATAAGACAGCGCGGAAACGACGACCAGCGCGAGCCAGGCTTGATGGGGCGTGATCGTCGTCAGCGTCGTCACCGGCTCGTTGGGAAGGAGCGGCAGGATGATGCCGGAGAGGATCAGGAACTCGCCCGCGATCGCGATCTCCCTGACGTCGAGTTGCCGCGCCAGCGCGTGCAGCTTTTCGCGGCCGGTGAGCAGCAGGACCACGGCGACCGTGGTGCCGACCGCGATCCAGTGCGGCAAGGCGAGCGTCACCGCGCCGAGGAGATAGGCGTGGACGTTGAGCAGGGGAACGACCAGCCCGACATTCGGCTCGCCGGTCTCGTCGGGGTCACCAATATGCCGGCGGTAGAAGATCGCCAGCCAGGCGCCAAGCACCAGAAGGCCGGCGGTGAACGGGACGAAATGCACCGGATCGAACAGGTAGAGCACGCCGCCGGCAAGCGCCAGCATCGGAAACGTGCGGATGCCGCCCGGGCGCCTGGTGTCGGTGCGGGCGAAGAAATCCTCGAAGGCCAGGCCGAGAAACAGGCTCAGCGCCACAAGCAGCGCGACGCTTGTCACCGAAGGCACAGTGATCATGGGCGTGTGATCATGAGCGTGTGATCATGAGCGTGTGATCATGGGCGCGACCAAAACCTCGCCATGGCACGTTGCGGCGGCGTATCATACATAGCGGCCAGACGCGACCTCGCGCGGCCATGCGCCATGTTGCGGCGAGGTCCACTCATCGGAGCAGATCATGAGCTGGTTACCCGACAAGGACCCGGTGCTCGGCGACAAGGCGTCCTGCGACGCGCTCGAACTGATCGTGGTGCCGCGGGTGCGCGACCTCGGCGACGGTTTTTCGGTCCGCCGCGCCCTGCCGCACGCCAAGCGCCAGATGGTCGGCCCGTTCATCTTCTTCGACCAGATGGGCCCGGTGCAGCTCGTGGCCGGCCACGGCATGGACGTGCGCCCGCATCCGCACATCGGGCTCGCCACCGTCACCTATCTGTTCGACGGCCGCGTCATGCACCGCGACAGCGAAGGCAACGCGCTGGAGATCACGCCCGGCGCCATGAACCTGATGACCGCGGGCCGCGGCATCGCCCATTCCGAGCGCACCCCGGCGAATGTGCGCGCCAGCGGCGGCGGCATGTTCGGCATCCAGAGCTGGATCGCCCTGCCGCAGGACCACGAGGAGATGGCGCCGTCGTTCCAGCACTTCGATGCCGCAGTCCTGCCCACGATCGAGGACGGCGGCCTGCGCGCGCGGGTCATCGCCGGCTCCGCGTTCGGGCAGAAATCCCCGGTCGGGATGGTGTCGGAATGGCTCTACGCCGAAGTCCTGCTCGACGCCGCCGGCCTCACCGCGCCGCTCGATGCCGACCATGAGGAGCGCGCGATCTATGTGACCGAAGGCGAGATCGACATCGCCGGCGACACGTTCGAGGCGCCGCGGCTCCTGGTGTTTCGCCCCGGCGACCGCATCACGGTCACGGCGACGCGCCCGGCGCGGCTGATGTTTCTCGGCGGCGCCGCGCTCGAAGGCCCGCGTTACCTGTGGTGGAATTTCGTCTCCTCGCGGAAGGAGCGCATCGAGCAGGCGAAGGAGGAGTGGAAGAGCGGCCGCTTCGCGCTCATCCCCGGCGACGACAAGGAGTTCATCCCGCTGCCGGAGGCTTAAAAACATCGAATTCTTGCTGGGTCAGAATCCGCTCGACAATGGCCACTCGACCATGATCAGGTGAGCTGGCGGATGCTAAAAATTCTTTCCATTCATTCCGGGCACCCGTCTGGCGGATAAGTAAGAATGGTTTCCGTACCCTTGTTACGTTGAAAACTTGAATGTTTCTTTCCCCCCAATCAATAATTTTTAGATGCTGGACTACTAATTTGCCCTTGTATTGAAGTTCAATCCGATAATCTTGAGTTGGAACTGTAAAAATGAACTGACTACGGCCACCGCTAACTAGCGTGAGCCTTTCGTAGAGGCCTTTCTGATAGTCAATATTATTCGGGTCGGTAACACCGAATGGACCAAATTTTACTTCGAGGACATCTAAAAATCCGGTGCTATAAACATTCAATCTGATTTGCGAACTTCTGTTTTTCAAATCTTCAGAATCAACACACAAATAAGCAAAACGATCAGTGCCTTCGAGCGTAGCAGAGCAGCAACTTTGTGCCGCCCAATGTTCGATTGTACCTCTGACGGAAGAAAACATGCCAATGCAGCCTAAGAGGATAATAGTTGTGACAAGTATTTTTTCCCTTCGGCCCTTCTGCCACCTAATGACCATGACACTGGCCACTATCGTTAGAGTGGCCTGACTGATGGCCGCTAAAATGTCCCAAAGCATCGGAATCTCCGTCTCTACAGATTCTATCCCGGAATGGGGTTTTCGTAGAACGGATGGCCTGTGGAATTAGGCCAGTACCTCCGGGTCGGCGCTGGCCGAGCCAGCCCCCCGATCCCTTGCGAACAAAACGGGAATTGTGATTCAGTCAGGCTTCGTGTCACACGAATGATTCGTGTGACACCGGTGATTCGGGCCGATGGCGGCGGGGCGCTTGGAAAAACTCAATCCGCAGCAGTGCCGCGCCGTCGAGCACGGCGGCACGGCGGTTGGCGAGGCCGGTCCGCTGCTCATCATCGCCGGGGCCGGCTCGGGCAAGACCTCGACGCTCGCGCATCGCGTCGCCTTCCTGATCGAGAACGGCGCCGACCCGCGCCGCATCATGCTCTTGACCTTCTCGCGCCGCGCCGCCACCGAGATGACGCGGCGGGTCGACCGCATCCTGAGCGGTCTCGCGCGGGGCGGCACCGCCGCAATGACCGAGGCGATATGGGCGGGAACGTTCCATTCCGTCGGCGCGCGTTTGCTGCGCGAGCATGCCGAGGACATCGGGCTCGCGCGCGCCTTCACCATTCACGACCGCGAGGATTCCGCCGACCTGATGAACTTGGTCCGCCACGACCTCGGATTTTCCAGGACCGAAAGGCGCTTCCCGACCAAGGGCACATGCCTCGCGATCTATTCGCGCGCGGTGAACAGCGAAGCCGCGCTCGAGGAGGTACTTGGTGCGTTTTTTCCGTGGTGCGCCATGTGGCGCGACGAGCTGGCAAGGCTGTTCGGCCAGTATGTGGAGGTCAAGCAGCGCCAGCAGGTGCTCGATTACGACGATCTCCTGCTCTACTGGGCGTGCATGATGCAGGAGGCGGCGATCGCGCGGCAGATCGCGGAGCGCTTCGATCACGTGCTGGTCGACGAATATCAGGACACCAACCGGCTCCAGGCTTCGGTGCTGCTGGCGCTGCGGCCGAACGGCAGAGGCTTGACCGTCGTCGGCGACGATGCCCAGTCGATCTACTCGTTTCGCGCCGCGACCGTGCGCAACATCCTCGACTTTCCCGGCCATTTTTGCCCACCGGCGGACGTCGTCACCCTGGAGCAGAACTACCGCTCGACGCAGCCGATCCTGAACGCGGCAAACGCGGTCATCGGCCTCGCCGACGAGCGCTTCACCAAGAATCTCTGGTCGGAGCGAAAATCCGCCGAGCGCCCGCAGATCGTCAGCGTGCGCGACGAGGCGGACCAGGCACGCTACGTGGTGGATGCGGTGTTGGCGAGCCGCGAGGCCGGGCTGGCGCTCAAGACGCAGGCGGTCTTGTTTCGCGCTTCGCACCACAGCGGCCCGCTCGAAGTGGAGCTGACCCGGCGCAACATCCCCTTCGTCAAGTTCGGCGGGCTGAAGTTTCTCGAAGCCGCGCACGTCAAGGATTTGCTGGCGTTCCTGCGCTGGGCGGAAAACCCTCGCGACCGCCTTTCCGGCTTCCGTGTGGTTCAATTGCTGCCCGGCGCGGGGCCGGCGACGGCGGCCAAAGTCCTTGATTGCATCGCCGGGCCGGCGGATCCAGCACAAGCGCTCGGCGAATTCAAGCCGCCGGCGGCGGCCGCTGAGCACTGGGCTTCGTTCGTCGAAGCGGTCCGGCTGGTGCGCGGCGCGGCCGCGGGCTGGCCGGCGGAACTTGATCTTGTTCGCCGCTGGTACGAGCCGCACCTGCATCGCATCCATGACGATGCGGTCTTGCGCGAAGCCGATCTCCTTCAGCTTGTGCAGATCGCCGCGACCTATCCGAGCCGCGAGCGGTTTTTGACCGAGCTGACGCTCGATCCGCCGGACGCCACCAGCGACCGGGCCGGCGAGCCGCTGCTCGATGAGGACTACCTGATCCTTTCCACCATCCACTCGGCAAAAGGGCAGGAGTGGAAGTCGGTCTTCGTCCTCAACACCGTCGACGGCTGCCTGCCATCCGACCTCGCCACCGGCTCGAGTGCGGAAATCGAGGAGGAGCGGCGGCTCCTCTATGTCGCGATGACGCGGGCCAAGGATCACCTGCACCTCATCGTGCCGCAGCGGTTCTTCGTGCACGGGCAGCGGACGAACGGCGACCGGCACCTCTACGCGGCGCGCACGCGCTTCATTCCGGCGGCGCTGCTCGAATGCTTCGAGTGCCGCGGCTGGCCGCCCGCCACGGTGACGGACGTTTCGGCAAAAGCGGCGCGCCTCCAGGTCGACCTGAAGGACCGCGTGCGCCGGACGTGGGGATAGGGCGCAGCCTCAGAGCGCTGTAAATCGCAGCCGCAGAGAGTTGGCTATGACGGAGACCGAGCTGAAGCTCATGGCGGCGGCCGCAACAATCGGGCTGAGCAGCAAGCCGAACGCCGGATAGAGAACGCCGGCGGCGAGGGGGATACCGAGCGCGTTGTAGACGAAGGCGAGCACGAGGTTCTGCCGGATGTTGCGCATCGTCGCGCGGCTGAGCGTGCGGGCGCGGGCGATGCCGGCGAGGTCGCCCTTCACCAGGGTTACGCCGGCACTCTGCATCGCCACGTCGGTGCCGGTGCCCATGGCGATGCCGACATCGGCCGCGGCGAGCGCCGGGGCGTCGTTGACGCCATCGCCGGCCATGGCAACGACGCGGCCTTGCCCGCGCAGGCGCTGTACGACGGCCCCCTTCTGCTCGGGCAGAACCTCCGCCTCGACTTCGGTGATGCCGAGCTTGGCGGCGACCGCCTGCGCCGTGGTGCGGTTGTCGCCGGTCAGCATGACGATGCGGATGCCATCCGCCCGCAGGCTCGCGAGCGCCGCCGGCGTCGTGGCCTTGATCGGATCGGCGACTGCGATGATCCCGGCCGGCCGGCCGTCGACGGCGACGAACATCGCGGTCGCCCCGTCGCGCCGCAGCGCGTCGGCGCGCGACTCCAGATCGGTGCTGGGCACGCCAAGGTCCTTGAACAGGCCGGCATTGCCGACGGCGACCGCCCGGGCGCCGATCGTGCCGGTGACGCCCTTGCCGGTGACCGACGCGAAACCGGTCGCGTCTTTCAGTTCGACGCCGCGTTCCTTGGCCGAGGCGACGATCGCGGCGGCGAGCGGGTGTTCGCTCGCGCGTTCGAGGCTGGCGCCGAGCGCCAACACCGTTGCTTCGTCGAAGCCGTCGGCCGGCACCACCGCGACGACGCGCGGCTTGCCTTCGGTCAAGGTGCCGGTCTTGTCGGCGACCAGCGTGTCGATCTTCTCCAGCCGCTCCAGCGCCTCGGCATCCTTGATCAGCACGCCCGCCGTCGCGCCCTTGCCGACGCCCACCATGATCGACATCGGCGTGGCCAGGCCGAGCGCGCAGGGGCAGGCGATGATCACGACGGAGACCGCCGCCACCAGCGCATAGGCGAAGGCCGGCGGCGGCCCGAAGATCATCCAGGCGACGAATGCAGCAGCGGCGACAAGGGTGACGGCGGGAACAAACCAGGCGGAGACGGTGTCGGCGAGCCGCTGGATCGGCGCGCGGCTGCGTTGCGCTTGTGCGACCATCTCGACGATGCGCGCGAGCATCGTGTCGGCGCCGACCTTCTCGGCGCGGATCACCAGGCTTCCGGTGCCGTTGATGGTACCGCCGATGACCTTGGCGTCCGTGGCCTTCTGCACCGGCATCGATTCGCCGGTGACCATCGATTCGTCGACGGTGCTGCGGCCCTCGATCACCGCGCCGTCGACCGGAACGCTTTCGCCGGGGCGCACGCGCAGGCCGTCGCCGATATGCACCTCACCGAGCGGCACCTCCTCATCCTGGCCGTCGCTGCGGATGCGCCGTGCCGTCTTTGGCGCGAGGTTCAAGAGGGCGCGAATGGCGCCGCCGGTCTTCTCGCGCGCCCGCAATTCGAGAACCTGCCCGAGCAGCACCAGCACGGTGATGACCGCGGCGGCTTCGTAGTAGACCGGGACGATGCCGCCTTGCTGCAAACTTGCCGGAAACAGCCCCGGCGCGAAGGTCGCGGCGAGGCTGTAGAGATAGGCGGCGCCGATGCCGAGCGCGATCAGGCTGAACATGTTGAGCGAGCGGTTGCGAACCGAGGCCCAGCCGCGCACGAAAAACGGCCAGCCGGCCCACAGCACCACCGGGGTGGCGAGCACGAACTCAAGCCACACCGCGATCTGCGGCGGGACGTAGTGGTGCAGGTTCACGCCCGGGAGATGCGCTCCCATTTCCAGGACGACCGTCGGGCCCGCGAGCGCGGCGCCGATCCAGAGACGCCGGGTCATGTCGAGGAGCTCGGGGTTCGGCCCGGTTTCGTCGGCCGGAGCGAGAGGCTCGAGCGCCATGCCGCAGATCGGACAGGAGCCGGGACCGACTTGGCGAATCTGGGGATGCATCGGGCAAGTGTAGATGGCGCCGGGCGGAGCCTTCGGCTCCGATGCCGGCTTGCCGGTCGTCAGATATTTTTCCGGATCGGCCGCGAACTTGCTCAGGCATCCGCCCGAGCAGAAGAAATAGGCGAGACCATGGTGGCTGTGGCGGTGCGCGGTCTGGTGTGGATCGACCTTCATGCCGCAGACCGGGTCGAGGGCGGTCGCGGCTTCGGCACAGTGCGCGTGCGCAGCGTGTTCCATCTTCGCTTCGACTTGAAACGGGTACCGGGTAGGGGTATATAGCGGCCATGCGCGCCTCTGCCAAGACATCGGTGATGAAACGGCTCAAGCGGATCGAGGGCCAGGTGCGCGGCTTGGCGCGCATGGTCGAGGACGACCGCTACTGCATCGACGTCGTCACCCAGGTTTCGGCGGTGCGTGCCGCTTTGCGGCGTGCCGAGGAGGAGATTCTGGCCGACCATGTCGCCCATTGCGTCGAGCACGCGATCGCGTCCGGCAACAAGGCCGAACAGCGGCGCAAGGTTTCCGAGCTGATGGACGTGGTCACGCGCGCCGAGCGCTGACGGGCGGCGAGCCTTTCGCGCCGTAAATGTTCCAGGACGGTTGCAGATCGAAGCAACTCTGCTCCAAGGGACGAACCAACAAACTCGCTCTACAATCCAGTGCGCCCACCCTCTAGAATACCGGTGCGCGATAGGGCGCTGCGTGCGACCGCTGAAAGAACCTGCCGCGCGCGGGCTCCCGTTCAGAGGCAGGCTACGGGTGTCAAGGTCAACTGCAGACGGCGAGGCCGCTCATAGGCGGCACGCCGATGAAATAGCTGCGCTGCTGCAAGCAGTGCTGACGTCGCCGGGCACCACCGACCCCGCCCTGCGCGGAGCCGCGTATCGCGGCGATGCCGTTCCGGGCCTGCTCGCCGGCTACCTCGTGAAGGTTCGCACCCAGTCTTATCGAGTTACCGATGACGACGTAAATCGGATGCTGACCGACGGCTATTCCGAGGACGCGGTTTTCGAGCTCACCATTGCGACCGCACTTGGCGCGGCGCATCGGCAACTTGAAGCCGGCTTGCGCGCGTTGCAAGGAAATTAGCCATGCGGCTGCGCGTGCTCGACAGCGGCCATCGCCTGCGCGGCCGGATGTTTTTTTGGCTGATGCGCGCGGTTGCGGGCACCGAGGACGCCGTGGCCAAGACATCGCTCTACCGGCCCAGCTTCTTCGGGCGGGCGTTGCTGCGCTTCATCCGCTCGGCAATGCGCGGCCAATCGGACTGGTCAGCCGGCGAGCGCGAACTCTTTGCTGCACTCGTCTCCCGCCTGAACAGCTGCCCGTTCTGCGTGAGCGTCCACGTCGGCATCACCGCGCTGGCGCTCAATCCCACCATCACAGCGGAGCAGCTCGACCATTGGCGCGACATCGGGTTGCGGTCGCAGGTCGCGGCAACGCTCGCGTTCCTGGAGAAGGTCACGCTTCATCCCGATCAAGTCGGCGTCGCCGATGTACAGCCCCTGCGCGCCGCCGGGGTTTCCGAAGCGGCGATCGTTGACGCATTGCACGTCTGCTTCCTGTTCAATGTGGTCAACCGCCTGGCCAATTCTTTCGGCTACGATTGGGGAAATGAAGCCAACGCCCTCAAGGGTGCGGCAATTCTGAATCGTATTGGTTACCGCGTGCCCGAATTCCTGATGCGGTGAGCCGCGCGCGATTTCGCTGCGATTTTTTCAGATTCACCGCGGCGAGGAACGTGGATGATCGGATGACTCGTGTCTGAGCTCAGCGTGCGGCTGCGGCGGCGGCGATCAACCGAATCTCTCCCGCGCCAGCGCCGCGCCCTGGGCAAGCGCTGCGAGTTTCTTCGCGGCGATGTCGCGCCGCATCGGCGCCATGCCGCAATTGGTGCAGGCGACGATCCGCTCCTTGGGCACATAGTCGGTCGCCTGGGCGATCACCGCGGCGACCTCGTCGGGCGTCTCGATCGTGTCGGTCGCAACATCGATGACGCCGATGAGGACGTCCTTGCCGTCGAGCAGCTTGAGCACGCTCATCGGCACGTGCGAGTTGATGCACTCGAGCGAGACCTGATCGATGCGACTCGCGGCGAGCGCCGGGAAAAATTTCTCATACTGCCGCCATTCGCCGCCGAGCGTCGCCTTCCATTCGATGTTGGCGGGAATGCCGTAGCCGTAGCAGATGTGCACGGCGGTCGTCGCGCTGACACCCTCGATGGCGCGGTGGAGCGCTGCGATCCCCCAGCCGGCGGCATCGTCCATGTAGACATTGAACGCCGGCTCGTCGAACTGGATCACCTCGACGCCGTCGGCGGCGAGCCCGCGGGCTTCCTCGTTGAGCAGCGCCGCAAACGCCATCGCCATCGTGACGCGGTCGCCGTAGTGGGTATCGGCAATCGTATCGACGATGGTCATCGGGCCGGGCAGGGTGAATTTGAGCTGCTTGCGCGTATGGGCGCGGGCAAGACGCGCCTCGCGCGCATGCACCCGCGAGCGCAGCCGCAGCGGCCCGGTGACGGTCGGACACATCGCCTTGTAGCGGTCGGCGCGGATGCCCATCTCGACGCGCCGTTCGAAGTCGATGCCCTCGACCGCTTCGAGAAAGCCGTGCACGAAGTGCTGGCGCGCCTGCTCGCCGTCACCGACGATGTCGATGCCGGCATCCTCCTGCACCTTCAGCGCGAGCAGCGTCGCGTCATCCTTCGCTTGCGCGAGCGCGTCGCCTTGGAGCCGCCACGGCGCCCACAGCTTGTTCGGTTCCGCGAGCCAGGACGGTTTCGGCAGGCTGCCGGCGACTGTGGTCGGAAACAAGGGGAGGGCGGCGCTTGGTGACAACGGGAGCACCTGCTGGGCTGGTGTTTCACAAGGTCGGAAGTTCGCGACCGGCGTTCATGGCGTCAAATCCAGACATCATTCGCGGCGGTCCGCGCGCCGCTGGCATGCCCGGTATTGCGGACGCCGCGCGGCTCGACGAGCAGCAGCTTGACCTCACGCTCGGCATACGGCTTGTGCTCGACGCCCTTCGGCACAACGAACATCTCGCCGGCCGAGAGCTGAACGGCGCCGTCGCGAAAATCGATCCGCAGCGAGCCGTCGAGCACGATGAACGCCTCGTCGGTGTCGTGGTGATCGTGCCAGATGAAGTCGCCTTGCAGCTTGACGATCTTGAACTGATAGTCGTTCATCTCGGCAATGACCTTCGGCTGCCATTGCTCGTCGAACAATCCGAACTTTCTTGCGAAATTGATCGCTTGGTAGCTCATCCGGGATATCCGTCAGTCGCGCCGCGTACATTTCGTCAGGGCCATTGCGGCAAGCGGCCGATTATCGGCAATCTTGCCCCCGTTGCGCAATCGCTAGGAGAGGCGCCATGACCGACGCGGAAGCTCCTCCGGCACTCGAATTCGTCTTCGCGGCGCAAGTGACCGTCGACCGGCCGCTCGATCTCGGCGACGTGGGCAAGGGTGGGCGGCGCATCGTTCCCATCACCGGCGGCGAATTTTCTGGCCCGCGATTGCGCGGCAAGGTCGTACCGGGCGGCGCTGATTGGCAGATCATTCGCAGCGAGGGCGTGGCCGAGCTCGAAGCGCGCTACACATTGGAGACCGACGACGGCGCGCTGATCTACGTGCGCAACCATGCGCTCCGCCACGGCCCGGCGGAGGTGCTGGCGGCGCTCGCCACCGGCCG
>Ga0210405_10002553_pt1 | contig 18805 bp, 17 predicted proteins | sample IncBWH11MmetaG_FD_155492 | JGI IMG/M metagenome (GOLD analysis project Ga0210405, IMG submission 155492) | Forest soil microbial communities from Barre Woods Harvard Forest LTER site, Petersham, Massachusetts, United States - Inc-BW-H-11-M | ecosystem: Environmental > Terrestrial > Soil >... | reverse complement strand
CGGTTCGCGCCTCCCGCGGGCAGGTCGTCAATCGTAATGGCAATCGTGCGCTGAGGCGCGCCGCCCTGTCCGCGACCCGCCGGGCACACCAATCCGGACAAAACACCGCCAAGAATCAAAATGTAGGGTTTTCGCATGCAGGCATTCTAACCGAAACCTCAGCTACGGCATCCGCTCAATCGAGCTTTCGCGCCTGAGGGACTACTCCACTGTCACCGATTTCGCCAGATTCCGCGGCTGATCCACGTCGCAGCCGCGCCGCACCGCAATGTGATACGCCAGCAGTTGCAGCGGGATAATCTCCAGCAGTGGCGAGAGTAAATCCGGCGCCGCGGGTAATTCGATAACCTGGTCCGATGCCTCGCGTGCCAGATGATCGCCCGAAGTCACCACGGAAATCACGATGCCGTCGCGCGCCTTCACCTCTTTGATATTCGACATGCTCTTTTCATAAAGCATCATCGAAGCGGGATCCGTTTCATCCCGAGTCGCCAGCACCACCACCGGCAGATTCTCATCAATCAGCGCGTTCGGCCCGTGTTTCATCTCGCCCGAGGGATAGCCCTCCGCGTGAATGTACGAAATCTCTTTCAGTTTCAGCGCGCCCTCAAGCGCAATCGGATAATGAATGCCTCGGCCAAGATACAGAAAATCCGACTGCCGGAAATATTGCCGCGCCAGAGTCTCGTAAAATCCCGTCTCTTCCGCTTGCAGTATCGTCTCCATCTTGTGTGGAATCCGCGTGAACTCCAGCATCAGTTTTCGCGCCGCGTCCGGTGCCAGCCTTTCTCGCACCTGTCCCAGGTACGAAGCCAGCAGCACCAGCGCCGCCAGTTGCGCGGTAAATGCCTTCGTCGATGCCACGCCAATCTCCGGCCCCGCGTGCGTCAGGATCGTCCCTGCCGCCTCCCGTGTAATCATCGATCCCTTCACATTGCAGATCGCCAGGCTCGGTGAGCCCTTTTGCTTCGCCTCCCGCTGTGCCGCCAGCGTATCCGCCGTCTCGCCCGACTGGCTGATCGAAACCGTCAGCGTCCTCGAATCAATAATCGGATCGCGATACCGGAATTCGCTGCCGTAGTCCACTTCCACCGGCAATCGCGCCAGCCGCTCAATCATGAATTTCCCGGCCAGCCCCGCGTGCCAGCTCGTCCCGCAAGCCACGATCCGCACGCTCTGGAATTCGCGGAACGCCTTTTCCGTGATGGCCATCTCATCCAGAAAAACTCTGCCGGTGTCCTGCGAAATCCGTCCTAGCAGAGTGTCACGCACCGCGCGCGGCTGTTCGAAGATTTCCTTCTGCATGAAATGCTTGTAGCCGCCCTTTTCCGCCATGATCGGGTCCCACGTCACCTGGTGTGCCGGTCGCTCCACCGGCTTTCCGTCCAGATCCGTCACCCGCACTCCGTCGCGGCTCAGCACCGCCACGTCGCCATCCGCCAGGAAGAAAATCTTCCGCGTATGCTCCAGCAGCGCCGGAATGTCGCTCGCCACGAAATATTCGCCGTCGCCCAGCCCGATCACCGAAGGCGGCCCAATCCGGGCCGCAATCAATTTCTGCGGATCCTTCGCCGAAAGAAATACCAGCGAATAAATGCCACGCAGATCCTTCAACGTTTTCCGCACCGCGTCTTCAAATGGTAGCTTCTTCGCGTACTCCTCCACCAGGTGCGCCACAATCTCCGTGTCCGTCTCCGTGACAAACTTGTGCCCTTCGCGCTGCAATTTCTCCTTCAGCTCCAGGTAGTTCTCAATAATCCCGTTATGCACCACCACGTACTGCCCAGTGCAATCCCGGTGCGGATGCGCGTTCTCTTCCGTCGGTCGCCCGTGCGTCGCCCAACGCGTGTGCCCGATTCCGTACGTTCCCTCAATCGGCGATTCACGCAGCACCTGTTCCAGATTTTTCAGTTTTCCCGGCGCCCGCCGGATCTCGATCTTCCCCGTGCCATTCACAACCGCAATTCCCGCGGAATCATAGCCGCGGTATTCCAGCTTCCGCAGCCCCTCGATAATCACGGGGACAACTTTCTTAGCCCCGATATAGCCGACAATTCCGCACATGCGGCATTCTCCTTGGATTTGTACGTTTAGGGTAACACGCGCATTCCCGTGGGCATATGGAATGCCAGCAACACGATTGCCAAACTTACCTTCGGTTGGGTTCGCTTACAGGCCGCTGCAATTCAAACGTGTTCAGCTTCCGGTTGGCGTCAAAATAAAAAGTAACACGCGCGATAACCGGCTGCATCGCCGCCGTATCCGTACGACGGATATTCGCTACAATCGTCCCCTGCTTCTGCGCGGCCAGGATGGGATACCCGTGATTGTCCAAAAAAAGTACAACTTTCTCCTCCGGCGTCCGCGGCGGAAGTTGCTGCTCCAACATCGTCTGGATGGTCTTCAGTTGCGGATCTTCCGCACGGCCAGTTCCATGACAGCCCGCCAAGCTGACCACCGCGAGAGCAACCATCAACCTGGCCTGCTCTCCGCGGCGCGGCGAAAACGTCCTTCGGAAAGATGAAAAGCGCAACGCCATTCAACTGCTCTTATTCCACGATCTCGAATCGGAACTCTTCGATCACAGGATTGGCCAACACTTCCTTCGAAATCCGCTCGACCTGCTTCTGCGCTTCGTCCCGGTTCCAGCCATCCAGATTCAGCACAAAAAATTTCCCCTGCCGCACATCCGAAACCTGCTCGTAACCCAGGCTCGACAGGGCATGGTGAATCGTCTTTCCCTGCGGATCGAGCACCGTCCGCTTCGGCATAACCCAAACATGTGCTTTCATGGTCTTCAGTATATCAATTCACTCCCAACCCGCGTAGCGTCCACCTTCAGGTGGACAAAATTCTACCGAACAGCCCCAAACGCAAACCGAAACCCGTTCTCCATCACCCCCGCAATCTCCTCCTCTGACAATCCCATCCGACGCGCGTTCCTGTATTCCTCTTCCAGCGAAGTGTGAAACATCGCCGGATCATCCGTCGAAATCGTCACCGGCACGCCTCGCCGCACAATCTCCGCCAGCGGATGTTCCTCCATCGTCACCACATCCTTCCGAAGCTGCACTCCCAGTGCCCCCGTGCGCAAATTGCTTGCAGGGCAAATCTCCAAAGGAATCCCTCTTTCCGCCAGCATCTCCATCAACGCCGGATCCCGAATCGCAGCAATGCCATGCCCGATCCGCTCCACACCCAGAATCTCAATCGCCTCGCGGATCATCTCCGGCCCGCCAATCTCTCCGGCGTGCATCAGTTTGTGAAAGCCACACTCCGCCACGCGCTCATAAACTTTTCGAAACTCCGCGGCCGCCAAGCTAAGTTCATCTCCCCCGATCCCAAACGCCACAATCCGGCGCGAATTGCATCCCCGCGCAACCTCCACCACCCGCATCGCCGCCGCCGCGCCGAATTGCCGCACCGCATCGAAAATCCAATTCATCCGCAAGCCTCGACGTTCAAAAGGTTCCGTCGCCTCCAGAATCGCCGCAAAATTTGCTTCCGGCTGCTGCTGCCGCAAAAACATTACGCCAACCGATAGCGTCACCTCGGCATACACCACCTTCTGCTCCAACAGTTGCTCCGCCAGGTCGGCAGCGATCAGCGCAAAATCCGCCGGTTCCCGCACAAACGACGTCACCCACTTGAACGCATCCAGAAATCCCGCAAAATTGGTATACGCATACCGCCGCCGCACCTCCTCCTCCTTCAATGCCACGCCATGCCGAGCCGCCAGCGCGCTGGCTATCGCAGGACGGATCGATCCCTCCAGATGCAAATGCAACTCCGCCTTGGGAAGGGAAGCGATGCGTTCGGGAAAGGGATTGGCGTGCACGTTGCGAATTTAGTGAGGGAGTTGCGGCTTCCCTGCGTTCGTCCACGCGGTCAGCCAGTAAGATCCTACGTCGGTCGAAGCCTCCGAAAGCTGCCGGATCAGCGACGCCGCCGTCAAATTATAAAATCGGTCGTAGTAGTCGTCCGTATACGAATTCAGCCCCTTCATCGCGCGCCGGTCGGCAAGCAGCAGCGATTCCACCAGGCTGTGCGCTTCCAGGCACGCCTCAAACGCGTAGTCCGTCGGATCGCTGATGAAAAACGCATCGTGCGTGCTCATCGGAAAAAAAGAACCATACCGTGCAATCAGCCCGCTGTTAAATCGGTCGTTGATCCCGTTCTGTTGCGTCAGCCGCCCGTCGAAATTCTCCGTCGTGTTGAACGGGTCATGCGCCTCCGCAACATAATTCGCCAGGAACGCCGCGTCCAGCTTCGCCTGTTCCCATCGCCCGGCCCGCATATCTTCCGTTAGCTTCTGGCTGTACACGCCAATCTGCCATGGCAGCAGCCCGGTCGCCTGAATCTTCGATTTGCTGTATTTCTCGATCGCCGCCTTGTAGCTGCGCGGCAAAGCCGAAAACGGAAACTTTCCGTATTTATCCAGCTCGATGAAATGGTTGTTGCGCTCCCACGGATGCTCGTCAATCAAGCCAAGCGGGTCGTCTACGTGGTCCATCAAAAATTTCCGGTTGTTCTCGAAAAACGGCCGTATCTCATACGGAAGGGTGTCCACCGCGTGATTCACCAGCAGCCGCTGCGCGCTCTCTCCCCAGGCCAGCGTCATCCGTGGAGCCAGCAGCCCCAGCACTGCCAGCATCAAAACCGCCGTTCCGTTCGTTCGAAAGTGCACAGAGAATCGCAGGGGCATCGCGCGTGTCCTTAACCGATTCTTACTCAGTTGCGCCGGACAGCCTTATGATACTCCTCCTGCGGCCATAAAAATAATAAATCACCAGCCCGATAATCAGCCAGGCGAAGAAGCGTATCCAATTCATGATCGGCAATCCAGCCATCAGCAGCACGCAGGTAATGATGGTGATCACCGGCGCAAGCGGTCCGCCCGGCGCACGGAAAGCTCGTGGCCGTTCCGGTTCACGGTAGCGCAAAATCAGCACGCCAGCCCCAACCAGCGCAAACGCAAACAGCGTCCCGATGTTCGAAAGATCCGCCAGCGTTCCAATGTCCAGCAGTCCCGCCGGAATCCCCACCACAAATCCCGCCAGCCATGTCGAAAAATCCGGCGTATGAAATCTCGGATGCACGCGCCCGAAAATCCGCGGCAGCAAACCGTCGCGCGACATCGCGAACCACACCCGCGCCTGCCCCAGCTGAAACACCAGCAGGGAAGAGATCATTCCCATCAGCGCGCCGCACAAAACCACCAGCCGCACCCCGCCGAAATGCAGCTTCTTCATCGTGTTCACCACCGGCGCCGCATCGTCCATCAGCGTTTGCCACGGCACCAGTCCAGTCAGCACCACCACCACGGCGATATAAAGAATCGTGCACACAACCAGTGTCGCGATGATTCCCCGTGGCAGGTCGCGCTGCGGATTCTTGCACTCCTCCGCCGCCGTCGAAACCGAATCAAATCCAATGTACGTGAAAAACACGATCGATCCGCCCGTCAAAATCCCGGGCCATCCGTTCGGCGCGAAAGGATGCCAGTGCGACGGCTTGATGAACCTCGACGCAAATCCCACGAACACCAGGATCGCCACAATCTTCAGCAGCACCATGATGTTGTTCGTTTCCGCGGACTCTTTGATCCCCCGCACCAGAATCACCGTCAGCAGCATCACGATAATGAACGCCGGCCAGTTGAACCCGAAATGCCACCCGGGCCCATAAATCATGTTGCCCTGCAGATCGGGCAAGCCAGTCGGCAAATACGCCGGCGAGATCCACTTCGGGTCCGGATGCCATCCAAACCAGTCCAGCAAATCCACGATGTGAGCCGAAAATCCCACGCTCACCGCCATGTTGCTCACGGCGTACTCCAGAATCAAATCCCACCCGATAATCCACGCGATCAACTCGCCCATCGTCGCGTACGTATACGTATACGCGCTCCCGGCAATCGGAATCATCGCCGCAAGCTCCGCATAGCAAACCGAAGCAAACCCGCACACCACCGCCACCAATATGAAAGAGATCGCAATCGCCGGGCCTGCCCCGGGCCGTCCAAACGAAGTGGAATGGGTAATCAGATACTGCAAAAGGGGAGCGTTCAAAATCGAAGAAACTTGCAGTTTCTGCCCGGCAATCGCCGTTCCCACCACCGTGAAAATTCCCGAGCCAATCACCGCGCCGATACCCAACGACGTCAGGCTCAGCCATCCCAGTGACTTTTTTAATCGGATTTCTGCGTTTTCGGAGTCGGACAGCAGTTGGTCAATGCTCTTGCAACGAAACAGTGGTGACGCCACCCAAGCTCTCCGATCGCATCCGCGCCCCGGCGCCAGCCAGGAACTGGCCGCCCAACCTGTTCGGAGTCGGACACGCAGTGTAAGAACGTTAGCGCCCCACTCTATCGCGACTCTCCACCCCGCGCAACTCGCCCCACCGCAGGGTAGTCCGTCAGCTTCGGATTCTGCGACTTATGGGACCTGCCTAGGACTATAGTAAAATCTGCAGTGAGAACCGCTTAGATCAATATCCCGAACTTCCACGATGGTCATTTCGAGGGACTACGAATTGGACCAAGCAAGTTGGTTGAACTTTACCTGAGAACACAGGACGGCGGAGCGTTCATGTTGGTTTTGCAAGAAGCGGATGCTCTGACGGGTGCGCACGGGTTGGTCTTTTTTCGGGCTTTTGAGGTCCGACAGTCAACTAATTAGCGCGGAGAAGTGAAGCAACGGCCAGTGCCTACCGTAGGGGCCACCTTCAGGCGGCCCCTCTTGCTCCGTCAGGTGATTTATGGAAGACAAATCATTCCTCTCTTAAAAGTCATGATCGCCACAACAAAAACGACGATGAGTGTCGGCACAACTTTTAAGAGTTTCATTTCCCGACCATATCGCCGCCCGGAAGTCGTGTCTGTCCAAAATTGTACAATTCCACGCCATTGCGGGTTCCGCCACCTGAGTTGCCGATAGTTGGAGGCGGCCCAATCAACGCGCTTCGTAAAGGAACACTGGTAGACCGCTGGCCTTCGCTTCAGGACTTCTTCGCCTTCGCCGGAGGCGCCAGCGCCACCGCAGCCTCCGCGGTGAGCATCAGGAACGTAAAGCTCTCCTGCAGGTAGAGCTGCACCGTGGAGTCGCTGTGGCTCAGGTAGCCGATGGAAACATCCTGGCCAAGGTGCAGCGAAAAATCGCCCCCTCGCGTGGTCAGCACAAAGGCTCCCTCGATCGCGGGCGCCCAGATAATCTCATCCCTCACCAGCCGCTTCACGTGCTCTAACACTGGGTATCCGTGATCACTGGTCTCTGCAAGTGCAGTATAGGCATCCGCACCGAGCAGCACCGAATACGGGCCATTGACCCCGACCAGTCGCAACTGGCTCAAGGCTTGCGCAATCGCTTCCGGGTACGCGCGCACGTCGGCCGGGAGTGCCAGAGCCGGATTGCTGGTTCCCTTGCGAATGCCCACGATACCGGCCGCAGCATAACTCTCAAATATGGCCCCATCTTCGGCGAAGGCGATCTTGCGCGCGGCGTCCTTCCCCGACTGCCAGTCGGAGTCGTTCGCACCGCGCTCGACATCGTCGATTGCCTGCCGGTCTAGCGCGAACGGCACACGCAACTCGACCAGCGCCTTAACCTCCCGCTGCCGCGCAAGGATGCCGTTCTGCGGCGCCGCAATCTTCTGCAGGTGGCCGGTGCCGACGGCGGAGATGCCAGAACCTGCCGGACCCTCCACGTCCACAACGCGCCGCCCGGCAAGGTAGCGCTTAAGCGTGCGCTTTGTTTCCTCTTCGATCTGGGCCCAGGCCGCATCGGAAATGGGGGCAAGCTCTCGATGCAGGTTATTCATGGGAGATTTCTCCTTTTAGGGAACCAATGTCCAGCGAACCATCGCCCTGCTTCGGCAGGGAAGTAGGGGGTTCTGCACCCGTCGGCGCGGCGGAAGGCTCATCGGCCGCAGGCTGGTCCTGGGCCACAGAATCCAGAAATGTCGCCGATGGCACAAAAAACAAATTTCCGGTGACCGCGCGGCTAAAGTCGAGCAGGCGGTCATAGTTGCCGGGTGGCCGGCCAACAAACATATTTTCGAGCATCTGCTCGATGGTGCGGGGTGAACGGCTGTAGCCAATGAAATAGGTGCCAAATTCTCGCTGCGCAACGCTGCCAAAGGGCATGTTGTCTCGCAGGATCTTGACCTCTTTCCCGTCCTCGACAATTGTAGTGAGTGCACTGTGCGCTGAGGTTGGCTTAATGGAATCGTCCAATTCAATGTCTGAAAGCTTCTTGCGGCCGATGATTCGTTCCTGCGCCTCAGTAGGTAGCGCATTCCATCCGTTTAAATCGTGAAGATACTTCTGCACAATGACGTAACTGCCGCCGGCGAAAGCAGCGTCCTCCTCGCCGATAAGCACGGCGTCAATGGCCGCCTCGCCCCTCGGATTCTCCGTTCCATCGACAAAACCGATGAGGTCACGGTCGTCGAAGTAACGGAAGCCGTGTACTTCGTCTACCGGCGAAACGGCATCCCCAATGCGCGCCATGATTTGCGTCGCAAGCTCGAAGCATAAATCCATGCGCTTCGCGCGGATGTGGAACAACAAGTCACCTGGTGTGGCGACCGCGTGGCGTCCTCCGGCACGTATCTCGCGGAACGGGTGCAGTTCCGCCGGCCGCGGCGCCCCAAAGAGCCGGTCCCACGCGTCCGATCCAAATCCCATGACGCAGGAGAGGCCTCCTTCAATATCGCGAAATTCGACGGCGCGAAACAGTGTGGCGAGGTCTCCGCAGAACGAGCGGACGGCTGCTCTTGGCTCTGGGCCCGGATTTAGCGTCGCGACCAGGAAGATGGCGGCGCGGGTAAGCGGCGCGGCCACGGACTGCGCGAGAGCACGCACGCGCTTCGCTGCTTCGGGCTTTTGAATTGGATCGGAATCCCTCAAATGCAATCCTGGTGGAGCTTGCTGAGATTAGATGCTCGAAATATCGGAATGGCCCTAAATGTAAACAATTGGCCCGCCAGCTTACCATTGCCTCAAGACGAACGTCCACGCCGCCTCGAAATAACAATCCTCTACTCTTCGTCCGTCGCACCAACCGCCCAAATCGCGTCCGATTTTCCAATCAAAAACGCCACAAAACAAATCCCCAGCACCGAATGGTCCAACGAAGCCCCAAAATACTGCCAAATCGGCGCTCCCGCCCCCGGATAGTTTGACGAAACCAGCAGCGTCAGCATATACAGCAAACCAAACAAGCTGGCCCGCCGCAGCCAAAGTCCCAGCGTCAACGCAATCCCAATCGCCAACTCCCCATACGCCACCAGAAACGCAATCGGCCGCGCATGAGGCAACACGAAATTCCGCAAAACCGGCGCCATGAACGGATACGCCCCGCCCTCCAAAAACTTGTTAATCCAAAATTCAAATCCCCCGTGCAAGGTGAATTGCGTCCCAAAAACCTTGTACTGCCCAAAAATCAAAAACAATATCCCCACGCAAATCCGCAAAAACGCCAGCGCCCGCTGATTCGCGCGCTGAGGATCACTGTGGTTTCGCATGGGACTCCCTTTCGGCTCCCACAGCCTATCACTCTAAGTTCTATTCTTGGCGCTTCAAGTGGAAGAGACTCTTCAGGACCTGCTGCAACTGCGCGTACCGCTCATAAACCTCTTCCCCGCTGCTGCTTTTCTGATGGGAGCCTTTATCCTGACAAACGCACTCACCGGACGTCCAGCGTGGCGGCTGCTGCGTCCGCGACGAACTGCCCGAGTGCCTTAGGGCTACGAAACACGTGGAGCATTGCATTTGGCGCATGGTTGGCAATCGCGGCCCTCAAAATCGGACGGCTCCGGTACCGGTATGCCAAAAGCCAACGCCAGAAGTCAGCGCGTTGATATGATCGACGAATTGCTCGCCAAGCGCAGCGGGCAAGTGAGAAATCCAAAAAGATGATCGTATCTGCCGCGCGAAGCCGGACCTCCACGTCATCATACGGTCCGAGGTCACCTTCGATGATCCACCGGTCCCCTGCAACAAGCTGCTCCTGCATTGCAACCCACTGCTCGCGAGGCGTTGCGATAAGCCCTGGCCGCCAGAAGATTTTATCCAACTCAATAATCGGCAGCCCCGTAACAGCGCCCAGCCGCTTCGCGAGGGTTGATTTACCGGACGCTCCGCGACCTAGGATGAGCACACGTTTCATACTAAGTTCAGGTTGTGGCGTTTCGGCCGGATCGCCCCTCAGACCTGCTGCAACTGCGCATACCGCTCAATAAACTTCTTCGTCCCGCGCCCCGGAAAACTCACACTCACGCGCCGGTCCTCATCCTCGCCCTCAACACCCACCACCGTCCCCACCCCATATTCCGGATGCCGCACCTTCTGCCCCAGCAGTGGATCCGCCTGTCCGCCACGCTTCATCACCGACCGACCAAACGAAGGCGTCGTCGCAGCCGCACGTCGCTGCGGTGTCCGCACGGCCGGCGCGGATATGCCCCGTACCCGCCGCGTAAACTCCTCCGCGCTGTAGGAATATTCCGGGTCCGGCTCATACCGCCGCGTCTCCCCAATGTCCGCCATCGACCCGCGCACCGTCTCCACCAGCTCGCTCGGAATTTCCGCCAGAAACCGCGAAGGCAGCGACGCCCGCATCTGCTGCTCATTCCCAAACACGCGCCTGTACACGGCCCGCGTCAGCGTCAAAGTCTTCCGCGCCCGCGTCATTCCCACGTACACCAGCCGCCGCTCCTCCTCAATCCCTTTTTCCTCATTGATCGACCGGCTGTGCGGGCAAATCCCATCCTCCATCCCGGTCAGAAACACGTGGTCAAACTCCAGTCCCTTCGTGCTATGCAGCGTAATCAGCGTAACCCCCGGCTTCCCCTCAAACGAATCCGCGTCACTCACCAGCGCCGCCGCGTCCAGAAAATCCGTGAACGATTCGCCCGCATCCAGCGCCTCGGCCACCGCACGCACCAGTTCTTCCAGGTTTTCAATCCGCGCCACGTCTTCCGGGGTGTTGCGGTCCTTCAGCATGTCCATGTAGCCGGTCTCTTCCAGCACATACCGCAAACAATCCGCCGGCTCTTTTGTCAAATACCCGTCCTGCAGCCGCTGAATCAATTCGCGAAACGCCCGCAGCGGCGCCACCGCCCGGCTCGACGCCGGATTCGTCATAATCGACTCCATCGCATCCCAGAACGACAGCGATTCCTTCTGTGCCACATCCCGCAGCGCCTCCACGGTAGTCTTCCCGATGCCCCGCGCCGGCACATTCAGCACCCGCAGCAGCGAAACATCATCCTCTGGATGCAGCGCCAGCCGCACATACGCCAACGTGTCCTTCACCTCCGCGCGATTGTAAAAACTGAACCCCCCCACCAGCTTGTACCGCACCCCCCGCCGCCGGAACACCTCTTCAAACGATCGCGACTGAAAATTCGTCCGGTACTCCACCGCGCACGTCTGGTCCGGATCGTCGCTCAGAATCCGTTCCAGCTCTCCGGCCACAAACTCCGCCTCCGCCTGCGCGTCGCGCGCCTCGAAATAACGAAGATTCCCGCCCGTCTTATTTTCCGCCCGCAGCGTCTTCCCAAGCCGGTCCGGATTGTTCGCCACCACTGCCCCAGCCGCATCCAGAATCTTCTGCGTCGAGCGATAATTCCGCTCGAGGCGAATCACCTTCGCGGCAGGGAAGTCCTGCGAAAAGCTCAGCAATATGGAAACATCCGCTCCGCGCCACCGGTAAATCGACTGGTCCTCATCGCCCACCACGCAAACATTCTGCCGCTCGTTCGTCAGCATTCGCAGCAGTTCGTACTGCACGCGGTTTGTATCCTGATATTCGTCCACGTGCAGATATGCGAATCGATTCCGCCAGCGCTCGCGAACCTGCGGTACCTGCCGCAGCAGTCTCGCCGACCGCAGCAGTAAATCGTCGAAGTCGACCGCCTTGCTTTGCTTCAGCAATGTCTCGTACCCCGCATAAATATCCGCAACCTTCCGCGTGTCCGGCCCAAACGCCTCCGCCCGCACCTGCTCCGGCGTCTGCGCATGATTCTTCGCGTAGCTGATGCGGCTCAAAACATTCCGCGGCGTCAGCGCCTCGTCGTCAATTTGCAGCTTCGCCATCGCCAGCTTCACCGCCGCCAGCTGGTCGTCATCGTCGTAAATCGCAAAATCCTTCGCCAGTCCCGCATGCACAGCCTCGCGCCGCAGCAGTCGCGCGCAAAGCGAATGAAATGTCGAAATCCACGGCCGCTCCGGAGGCACACCAGCGCGCAGCAACAGGTCGCTCACACGCGTTTGCATCTCCTCCGCCGCCTTGTTCGTGAACGTCACCGCCAGGATCGCGTTCGCCGGCGTCCCCTTGGCAATCAGGTTCGCCATTCGAAACGTAATCGCGCGAGTCTTCCCCGTCCCGGCCCCGGCAAGAATCAACACCGGCCCTTCCGTGGTTTCCGCAGCAAGACGTTGTTCAGGATTCAGTTTTTCCAGCAGGTTTTCCATGAGGTCCGGGGCAATCCGAATAGTTGTCGCGCATCCATGTTAGCCGACGCCGCTGCACCCGGCAAATCCACGCGCGAATCTCAACGAATCACTACCTAAGTTCTCCTACGCAAAAAACGCCGTTCACGGAAGCGCCGCGCAAACGGTTTCATCCCGGTGCCCCGATTTCACTCGAAGTCGCCAGTCGCGGACAATTAGTGGACTACCAGAGGAGCGGAAACTGTTCCGATCAGCCCGCTCAAGTTATCGCGAACACCGAAGGTCACCCTGTATTCTCCCGGGAGCAAGGTGATGCTCCCAGGATAGGTCAAACCCTCGGACTTCGCGGCTTTGGCGGCGTCCGGATTAAGCTTGCCATCGACCGTTTGCGAAAACACCCCGGCGCGAACTCCGGTAACGTTCGTCGCCACCGCCGCAAATTGCAGGCTGATGTGATTGCTGTCTTGCTCATCAACCTTGGCCCCCTCGGCAGAAATTCGGAAGCTGAAACCGATATGTCTCTCTGCCACATCCGTCCACGAGGTCGTTGCGGTCCACAACACCGTCAACGGAACGCCCGTCGAATCCAGGGGCGAAACCAGGGCAGTTTCCCATTCCCGATCCTTTCTTCCCGCCTCTTCTGCCGGCCGGGCGATATAATACCCGGACCGCGCCCGCACTCGGATTTCCGGCCGGGCAACTCTTACGGACAGCTTCCTCCATCCAGCCTTCGGATGCTCTGTGTTTTCATAGAAGCCAAGCAAGTAATAGTCCGTTGAGTCGTCAACCGCCATTCGAAAGCAAGCGCGCGCATCCATGCTGCGATCGCACAATTTTCCACCTGTTGCATCGGCAAAGTTCTCGAGATTGCCGACGTTGAAACGAACATCGGTATGGTCGGGCAGTGGCCTGCCCACACTCGGATTCACCCCAGTCGCAGTTCCAAGGTCCTCCAGGTCCAACGGATAGACCGCGATGTTGGCGTTGTTCAGAGCGCGCCACGCGCTTTCATAATAAGGAAGCAAACTCCTCTCCAGACCGCCGTAGTCATACTTTGCGTGCTGTCCGGACAGACTCTGATCGTCGATCTCGAACTTTTCAAGATCATTCATGTCAAACGGAAACCCGCCCGTTGCCCAAATCAGCGACTTCCTTCCGGGAATTCCCGCAAAGGCCTCGCCAACCTGACGTATCGCGTCCAGTGTCAGCCTTGTACGGATGCCCTCATTCAGTTGCTGTTGCCGCGCCGCGATCTGGAAATAGCGGAGGTGATTTATCATCACTGCCACACTGCGCGCACTCGTAGGGTTTCTTGGGTCGTAACTGGAACCGGCACGAAACATCGAATCGACGGGGTTGTCTTGCGGCAAATCCTTGCCCGAGCCAAGTCCGGTAATGGTCTTTAACGCTTCCACAAGCACCTGAGGATCGTCCGTGAAATCGTGAATCACCTGCAGGCCGCGGTTGTCGAGGGCCAGCAGACACATCGGCTCTTTTACATCCAGGGATTTGGAAAGCAGCTTGAAGAATTGGTCGCGTGCCGTTTGTTGCTCGGTTATCGACGAATTCATCAGATCGAACATGAAAATCGTCAAGCGTTGTGAGGTCCCCTCGACCGTGTTCGTGACGCCGGAAGGTACCGCAGGGCGCTTCATTGGCTCCGCCTGCGTTTTCACATGCACAAAAAACGAAATTTGTTGCGGCTTCCCATTCTGCAGAACGGTGAAATCCTCTTGTTTCAGCCCGGGTACGTGTACCCCTGAACGATCGGTGACGATGGTGGGTACAAGCACCAGCCCGGTCCGCACCTTGATGGTTGGCAATTGTTTTGATGCATCCGAAGAAGTGTTCTGACTGAACGTTGGGCTCGTAGCCAAAAACACAAATGCAACGAGAGGGAGTATAGAGATGCTGGTCCTGTGACGAACAGCCATGCGATCCCAAAAAGCCGGTCAGTAGCAACACGAACTATACGCGCTTGTGTACTAACGTCGCAAGGGCCAGACCCAGCTAAGTGTGTCACTAACCAATATGGGGCTTAGTTCGACGAACCGTGGCTGAAATCAATATCAAAATACGAAATCGCCTGCTGCGACGTCATCCTCTGCAAATCCGGCACATACAACCGCGCCGTCTGCAGCAAATCCCACTCCCCGCGCAAATCGAAATACACCAACCCCTCCATCGTACTGTGCGCCCCAATCACGCTCGACGGCATCCCCGCATTCTGCGCTGCCCCGTGAAACTCCTCCCAATTCTTGTCCCGCGTCGGCTTCGGCCGGCTGATCGGCAGCGGTATCGGACTCCTCCGCGCCGTCGGGTCCTTCCCGTTCTGCTTCAGCATCACCGTATCCGCCACGTCATCCGCTGACAGCGCCTCCAACTCCTGCCGGTTCTCCGGGTCCAGCAGCACCAGCAGCCGAATCCGGTGCAAATTCAATCTCACCGCCTCATCGTTGTCGTTGCGAATACTCAGCCGCAGCGCCACGATGCCCGCCGCAAACGGCGTCTTCTTCGGAAACTTTTCCTTGTAACGGTTCGCTTGCGTCCACGGATCCACACCAATTGTCACGCCTTCATGCGCATCAAGGATCGAAGTCCGCAAAGGCCTGCTCTGTTGCCCAGCCGCGACCCGCCCCAATAAAATCCCCAGAAACACCACCACAACCACAGCAAGGAGTTTCTTCATGAGGCTATAATAGACTGTTTGCATCCTGAGGCCTTCGATTCTTGGGGAAGAAGCGGGGTTGCTCCACTCCTCGACCCTTGGGCGCACGCGAATCCCGGAACAACCGGAGTCACATCGAGTGTATTTCCTTTATAGCGTAATCATGGGCTTGGCCGTCCTGCTGACGTCGCCCTATTGGCTAATCCAGGGCCTGCGGCACGGCAAATATCTTTCCAATCTCGGCCAGCGCCTCGGCTTTTCCATTTTGGGACTCGAAAAACTCCCCGCTCAACATCCCGGCGCCATCTGGATTCACGCCGTCTCCGTGGGTGAAGCCCTCTCCGGTGTGGCCCTCGCCCGCCACCTGAAGGACTCCTACCCCCAGTGCCCCCTCGTTGTCTCTACCACGACGCTCACCGGTTACGCCCTCGCCAAAGAGCGCATGCCCTTCGCCGACGCTGTATTCTATTTTCCCCTCGACTGGGCCTTCAGTGTTCGCCGCGTCCTCAACGCCGTCAAACCCGCCGTCGTCGTCATCCTCGAAACCGAAATCTGGCCAAACTTTCTCCGTGAAGCAGGCCGCCGCAACATCCCCGTTCTCTTCGTCAGCGGACGCATCTCCGATCGTTCGTTCGCTCGCTGGCAAAGCTATCTCGCCGCGTTCGGCTTTTACTTGAAACCGCTCCTCAAATCCGCCCTCGGCCACGCCGGCGGCTTCCTCATGCAATCCCAGCAGGATGCCGACCGCATTCGCGCCCTCGGAGCCCCACCCGAAAGAGTCACCGTCAGCGGCAATCTCAAATACGACTTGGAATTGCCCGCGCCCACTCCCCTCGCCAGATGGCTCGAAGAAGAATGCGCCCGCAACGGCCGTCGCCCCCTCATCGTAGCGGGCAGCGTTGTCGCCACCGAAGAGCCGCTGGCTCTTCTCGTGTTCGGCGTAGTCCAAGGCGATTTTCCCAAAGCCCTGCTCGTTCTCGCTCCCCGCAAGCCCGAGCGTTTCGCCCCCGCCGCCGAATTCATCGAAGAATCCCACCGCAAATTCGTCCGTCGCTCCGAATTGTCCCTATCGGGTCCTGGCGTTTCCCCTAACGCCAGCAACGGCCAGAACTCGATCCCCGACGACGTCACCGTCCTCCTCCTCGATTCCATCGGCGAACTAGCGTCCCTCTACCGCCTCGCCGACGGCGTTTTCGTCGGTGGCTCCCTCGTGGATTCCGGCGGCCACAACATCCTCGAACCTGCCGCCTTTGGCAAAGTACCCGTGTTTGGCCCGTCCATGGAAAATTTTGCGGCCATGGCCGCCCGCTTCGTGGAATCGCGCGCCGCCATCCAGGTAGAAAGTCCCGAAGACGCGGGTGTCGAAATGATTCACCTCCTCAAGGATCCTGAAAAAATGCAGCGCATGGGCGATACCGCGCGCCAATTGGTCGAAAGCAGCCGCGGCGCGCTCGATCGCGCCCTCGCCGCCATCGCCTCGTACCTCGCCCAGCATCTCGGTGGTCCCGCGCGATGAATCTGCCGCCGTGGCTGCGTCTGCTGCTGTGGCCCGCCTCGGTAATCTACGGCGATCTCGCCCGCCTGCGCGCCCGCCTGTATGCGCAAGGAACTCTCAAAACGAAACGCCTGCACACTCCTGTCATCAGCGTAGGCAATCTCACCGTCGGCGGCACCGGCAAAACCCCGATGGTGATTTGGCTCGCTGAGCGACTTCTCGCCGAGGGTAAACGTGTCGGCATTCTCACCCGCGGCTACAAAGGCGCCGGCGGCACCAGCGATGAAATCGAACTGATGAAATTCCGTCTGCAGGATCGCCTGATGTTCGGCGTTGGCTCCGATCGCTACGAACAAGGCCGCCGCTTAGAAGAAAAAGGCGTGGATATCTTCCTCCTGGACGACGGTTTCCAGCATCTTCCTCTGTTTCGCGACGTCAACATCCTCCTGATGGACGCCTCGCAACCCCTCGGCGGCGAAAGCCTCCTGCCCGCCGGCCACCTTCGCGAGCCGGTTTCTGCCATGGACCGCGCGGATATGCTCGTGATCACTCGCCTCGAAGCTTCGCCGGCAACCCTCTCCACAATCGAAAAGCTCCAGGACTACCCCGTTTTCTCCGCCGTCACCCGCCTCCTCGGCTTCCGCCGTCTAGGGGCCGGAATTCAACTCTTCTCCACTCAGGAAATTGGCACAGGCCCTTTCTACGCCTTCTGTGGCATTGGCAATCCGAAAGCTTTTTTTCAAGACCTGAAAACCTGGAGCATTCCCGTCACTCAAACCAGCGAATTTCCCGATCACCATCGCTACGACCAGCGCGACGCGCTCGAACTCGAGCAGGTAGCCCGCACCAGCGGCGCCAAAGCATTCGTCACCACCGAAAAAGACGCGCAAAATCTCTCCGGCGTATCCTTCTCCGAAATTCCCGTCTTCATCGCCATAATCGAAATGGAACTCCCGCAGCAAGATGCATTTCTTGGTTTCATCCGCGACCGCCTGGCCACCGGGAGCGCCGTGGTATGAAGATCATGATCCGCGCCACAAACTGGGTCGGCGACGCCATCATGGCTCTGCCCGCGTTGCGCGCCGTTCGCCAGCGCCATCCCGACGCAAAAATCAGCATTGTCGCCCGCCCTTACGTCGCCGATATTTACCGCGAGCAGCAGGTCTGCGACGAATTAGTCCTTTATGATCCCAACGGTGAACACCGCGGCTGGGGCGGCCGTGAAAAACTCGCCGCCGATCTCCGCAACCGCAAATTTGACGTCGCCCTCCTCCTCCAGAATGCCTTCGACGCCGCCTGGCTCGCCTGGCGCGCACAAATCCCCCGGCGCATCGGCTACGCCCGCGACGCCCGCAGCTTCCTGCTTACCAAAGCCATCCCGCTCCCCAGGCCCGGCGAAATTCCCGCACACGAAAAGTTCTATTATCTCGAACTTCTCCGCCGCGCCGGCTGGCTCGATCAACTCATCGACGAACCGTACATCGCCCTTCGAGTCCCGGACGCAGCTCGCCAGCACGCGATCGAAACTCTCATCGATGCTGGCGCCAGGCCGCACGCCCTCCGCATCGCCGTGGGCTCCGGTGCCTCCTACGGCTCCGCTAAATGCTGGCCGCCAGATCGTTTCGCCAAAGCATTAAACGCTTTGCTCACTCACAACGACGCCGACGTCATCCTCTTCGGCACTCCCGGCGAACTCCCTGTCTCCACCGCCATCGCCAGGGAATTGCAGCGCGACCCCATCAACCTCACCGGCAAAACCTCCATCGCCGATCTCCCCGCTCTGCTTTCCCAATGCCATCTCTTCCTCGGCAACGATTCCGGCGCTATGCACGTAGCCGCCGCCGTCGGCCTCCCGGTCGTCGCCGTCTTCGGCCCCACCGATCCCGAAGGCACCGCCCCGGTCACCCCGCGCGTGGCCATCGTCCAGCAAAAACCCTATTGCAGCCCCTGCTTTCTCCGTCGCTGCCCCACCGATCATCGCTGCATGACCGGTGTCACTCCCGCCATGGTCGAATCCGCCCTTCAATCACTGCTAGCGGAGGTGCCTTCTGCCTGATCCCTCCGCCCGCCGCCCAGCCGTATTCCTCGATCGCGATGGCACCATCGCCGAAGAAGTCGGCTACTTGAATCATCTCGACCGTTTTCGTATGTTTCCGTTTGCGCCCCAGGCCATCCGCCGACTGAATCA
>Ga0210405_10002552_pt1 | contig 18808 bp, 21 predicted proteins | sample IncBWH11MmetaG_FD_155492 | JGI IMG/M metagenome (GOLD analysis project Ga0210405, IMG submission 155492) | Forest soil microbial communities from Barre Woods Harvard Forest LTER site, Petersham, Massachusetts, United States - Inc-BW-H-11-M | ecosystem: Environmental > Terrestrial > Soil >... | reverse complement strand
TAGTGACACGTCGCCGGAATCAGGCGCTCATGGTTCGGCAGCGCGGTCAGAATTTCCGGCGGCGGAAACGGGATGTGGTGAAAAAATCCTATCTTGTTTCGATGGCCGAGGCCGCGCAGCCCCTCGGCCAGCGGCAGCAAGTGATAATCGTGGACCCAGACGATGTCGTCGGGCTGCAGCAGCTTGTGCAGTTCCGCGGCGAAGTGCCGGTTGACCCGCAGATAGCCGCTGAGATCGCGGCGGGAGAATTCCGCCAGGTCGAGCCGGTAATGCAGGATCGGCCACAGCACCCTGTTGGCGTACCCGTTGTAATATTCCTGAAAGTCTTCCTCTGTCAGGTCAGCCAGCACGTAGGACTGACTGCCGCGTTGCACCGTCCTGACGGCCGCCGCGGCGTTCGTCGCAACCCGGCCGCTCCATCCGAACCAGATGCCGGGATGACGCCGCAGCACCGGGCGGATCGCGACGGCGAGTCCGCCCGCCCCGCTGCCGCCGTCGCGGCCGGGAACCACGACCCGATTGGAGACCACGATCAGCCGCGCCAATGGTCCTCTCCTGCTGCCGCGCAACGCCAAACGCAACGCTCGCGTGAGCGAGCGCCGCAAGGTGTTCTTGGGCGGCGACGGAACCGCTCCTGGAGCATGTCCTTCGGAATCGGACATCCTCCAGGAATCATCGCGTGGCGCATGTTCTGATCGGCGAACCGATACCCACTTCGCCGGAACATGCGCTGGCAACCGGCGAGGAGCGGCTTGCGGATGACTAGGTCTTAGACGCGCGTGATTGCTAGAGGGCGGCGGTCTTGAGAATCAGCTCCGAGCAAACGTCGACCAGGTCGGAGCTTGGATAGGAGCCGCCCGGCAATGTCACCCAGTCCTTGGGAAAGAGATCGCGCCGCTGCCACGAGCTGGTGCCCTTCAGCGTCACGCGTTTCGCGGCGGCATCCGATTGGGCATTGAACCTCTCGGCACAGATCGGCCCGAGGGCGGCAACGACGGCTCTTTCCGAGCGCGCGCTCGCAGTCTTTTCGGCGGTACCGGCGCTCGTCCAGCCGAAGCCGAACGCGAGCACGACCCACCATACGATTGCGCCCGCCACCGCACCCCAACACGCAGGTTTCACCTCGGAAGGTAATTGCATGGGATTTATCCTTTCCCACTTGGAGAGGAAGGGTTTCCCTCTCTGAGGCCTGCAGCAGTAGCACGGATGGCGAGATCAAGGTGACTTATATAATACGTGCCTTCTTTGATTCTGACCGATCCGCATCGTCATGGCCGGGCTTGTCCCGGCCATCCACGTCTTTGATCTGTATAGGGTTTCAAGACGTGGATGCCCGGCACGAGGCCGGGCATGACGAGTCAGGGATCGCGTCCGCCGGTATAATTCCCGCATGCGTCGACGGCGCGGGTGGTTTTCCAAAAAGTCTCTAGATGGCGCCGAGACTTCGTTTGTCGAAGACCCCGAGGTGCTTCTGCGCGTCCACCGGCATGTCGGGCACGCAGATCGCCCGGCCCATGAACGTGGTCCACGGCTTCTCCGCCAGCGGCTGCAGATGCGCGAAGTTCCAGAATTGCCGCTCCTTCATCTCGATCTCGGTCACGGCGTTGTCGAGCACCCAGGCCCGCAGCATGGTGAGCCGGCTTCTCTCCGGGTCGTTGAACATCGTGTCCGGCAAGGGCTTTCTCATTGGATTGTTTCCTTAAGGCGGTTGCTGCTGCCGTGCATTCGCACGACTGCGGCGCAATCGCGCAAACACCGAGGCCGCTTTGTTCGAAATGGGCTCCGGCGCGGTCGGCCGGACACGGCCGGCATAGCACGCAATGGTAACCGCCGTGTTACGAGGGCCGTGCGTTTTCTCCGGACGAACCGCAAAATCCGCGTCACTCCGGCGGCGTCCCGAGCGTGACCGGAATGGCCGCGAAATGGGCGGCGAGGTCGGCGATGTCCCGATCGCTGAGCGGCGCAGCCACGATCGACATCATGTCGTTCCTGCGCGCGCCGCCGCGATCGTCCTGCAGCGGCTTGGCCAGGCAGATTTCGCTTTGCCCGGCGAGGTTGGGCGCCTTCGGGGAGCTTGGCCGCGTCGTCTATGCCGTGGCAGGTCTGGCACGCCAGCGCCTTCTGCCGTCCCGCCTTCCGTGCAACGTCGGCGGGCAGGGACGCGAGGCGCGCCGCGCGCATGGTTGCGGGCCGGGGGGCGGACGCCCCCGGCTGCGCGGCGAGATCACGGCGATGCGCCGCCGGATCGGCCCATTTCGGGCTTGGAAAATTGCCGGCCGTCCCCTAGATAGGCCCCGTCGCGCCGGCGGCGCCCGGCGGCGCGACCCGGATGGCGGAGTAGCTCAGCTGGTCAGAGCAGCGGAATCATAATCCGTGTGTCGGGGGTTCAAATCCCTCCTCCGCTACCAACCTATGTTCTTGAAATACCGCACGCTATTTGGATTCGCTATTCGTTCCAACACCGTCATTCCGAAACGAATTTGGGCCGTTATTCCGAAATTCCGTTCCTGCACTGTTCGCTGCCGCAGCCTCCGCCATCAAATGCGCGTACCGCTTCCGGGTCGCCGCAAGCGCACGGCGCATGGTCCTTTTGGCGTACCGCTCATACGCGCGGCTGCTGTGCGCCGACAGAGCCCGGCCTTGTCCGTCGGTCAATTCCGCTTCTTCGAGTTCGGTCAGCCCGCCATGACGGCAGGAATCAAGAGTAAAGGTTGATGGTAAGCCGGACTTCTCTCGCAAACGACGAACAAGATTCCCCATACCAAAGATCGTGTATATGCGTGTCGCCCGCGCCGTGCCATCCTTCGGGGTAGGACCGGTCTCATGCAAAACAATAGGGAGACCGCGTTTGGGAACCTTCGCAAGAACCTCCTCCGCGTCGGCATAGAACAGCGTGCCATCATCATCTTGGAGGGGGTGCAGCACCACAGCGCCGGTCTTATGGTGAAATATCCTAATCGCTTTGGGCGCATCATTGGCCCGGTAATCGCTCCAACGGATGTGCCCTCCGACAACGTTCTCGGGACGTTGCACCCACTCAAAGCAGATCACGGCCGCAGCGGCCGCCTCAGGGTAGCCTGCCTCCATCGCGATGTTGGCGAACGAGTAAACCTGTTTTCTCGTTGCGGCAGGCTTCTCAGCTTTCGTGCGGCGCTTGAGCGTCACGCCGCGCCATGGGTTGGGCACGTTTTTGTCGAACAAGTCCGGATGGAGCCGGTGGACTACCTTCCAAGCACGTGCGCACAGCGCCACGGCCTTCTCCGCCTGACGGGGACGCTCGCCGCGCGGACCCTCCAATATACGCTCGTAGATCTTGTCAGCCGCTCTTGGTGTTATTGCGCGTACCTGTCTATTACCAACACGATCACCCTTCTTGGTGATCATGCCAGCCACAAGCAACATGGTGCGCTCGTAGTCCGGGCGTGATCGCTTGGATACCTTTTCCAAATAGGCCTTGGTTTGTTTATATTCCCGGAAGAGCCAATCAACTGTTCCGTGCCTCACCATGCCTTGGACAGGCTCGCCCGCCTGCCGAGCCCGCCACTCATCGAAGAGAGCGTTTAGGATGGCAGCCCTCCCGCCATTTCCGTCGTCCCCGCAGGCGACATCGTAGTTATCACCTAAAGGTTCGTTGGGGATTGTACAGCCCTGTAACCGGTAGCTTTTGGTGAGGTAGAAATAGAAACCCGTCGAGCCGCTCTTTAGAGTCTTCACCACAACGAACCGGGGGAGGGGCCGCACGAACATCACAAATCCTCTGCGACGTCCCGAACGGCCCGCAGATCTGGGGGCAGAATCGCTTGGTCCAAATCGTCGCGCAGCCAAAGTTTTCGCCGCCCCTCGTTGACCCGTGGCAACGGATACTCGGTACCAACGCGTTGCATGAAAGCTCGAACGGTGCGCTCTCCGCAATACCCCGCCGCTAGCTCAACCGGCATTCTTGGAGGCCATGAGCCGGCGGGGATTACAGACAGGCGCGGTCTGGCGGGTTGCAACGACGCATCCTGCCCCCGGGGTGGAACCGGTCGATTGGCGGAGAAGGCGGTGAGGCGGGCCATGTCGAGGTGCACGAAGTGGCTACCAGTGCAAAATTACTGGCTAAGAATAGGGACCCAGGCCGCGCATAAAAATGGGTGAACAAATTCGCCCAACACCAGTTTTCGAGCCCAGCAGGGTCGCTGAACCTCGCTGGGTCAAACCATTTATTCAGTTGATCATGGATGCTCACCATCGTAGGATCATGAACCTCGCACTGCTCCTTCTTCCCGCGATTGAGACGCGCAGTGGACAAGAAGTCATACACAATTGAACGTCGCCTCAGTAAGCTGGCCACTGAATTCAAGCGATTGCGCAGTCAGAATGATGCTGATTTCTCCTCACTTTTTCAAAAGTTGGTGCGCCATCTCAGTGAGCAACCGACGGGAATCGCTATCGATGCGGATGTCGACGGACCGTTGATCCAAGTATGCAAGCAGTTCGGCTTGGATGCGGAAAACAATGCGCACCTTCAGGTACTCGTGCGCCTTCTTGCTCATGCCATTCATGGGCCAAGGCACAAACGTGGGAGGCCCAAAGGCGCGTGGCCGAGGTGGCGATTAAGAGCATTAGACGAACGATTCAAGTCCCAACTCAAAGAAGGAAAAGTAAGAGAAGAGGCCGCGAAGTCGATTGCTGAGACGAGCGAGTTCAAAGGCAGCAATGGCAAGGCGCTAACCTGGACAACGTTGAAGAGAGTATGGACAAATTACCAAGGCGCTGAAAAGGTCGATATTCTGGAACTGGTCATCAGTTTGGCTAAGCGCGCGCGTATTGCCGAGACGAGCGCCACGATGTCCGCCGATGGTCCAAAATCAGCGCCTACGAATGAGCTTGCCGATCTGGTGGAGCATATCTGGCGCGAGCGTGACGCCTGAGACCGCTAACCGAGTAAGCCCCCGGTGACGCGGGACAATATTTAGGGACCTAATTTCGCACCCGGCGCTTCTTTTATTACGCGGGCGGTTTTGTAACCCGATTTTTATGTCCTGACCCCGGCCCTACGTCGGCCGTATGGCGCCGACCCGCAGCAACAGAGATAAAGCACCCGCCAAGGGGCAGCAAGCGGCTGCGAGAGTCGCGGGCAAGTCCAAGCCGCCGAAGAAGCGGGCTGGCAATGGTCGTGGCGCGAGCGGCACGGATCTCCGTGGTCAACGTGGTCGAGCCACCAATGATTCGGCGGGCCGGGCTGAACCGCTGCCGCGCAAGGTTTGGGCCGTCAAGATTCTTAAGGTGTGGCAGGCCGCCCTCGAATCCATCATCGAGACCGGTCGCCTCTTGAGGGCCGCGAAGAAGGATCTCGATCACGGCGAATTCATGAAGATGGTCAAAGAGGACATCGGATTCTCAATTTCTAAAGCTGAGCGGCTGATGAAGATAGCCGCAGACGCCCGTATCACAGATTCGGCACATATGCCGATTATGCCGCCGTGCTGGGGTACCCTCTACGAGATTGCAAAGCTGAACAAAACGGACTTCAAACTGGCGCTGAGGACCGGCATCATCCGCCCGGATTGCGAGCGTGAGCGGATAAAAGTGTTCCGCCGCATACAGGCTAACAAACGAATAAAGCGGGCGAATGTGATCACGCCGGAGGGCACGTTCGCCACGATCTTTGCAGACCCGGCATGGCCTGACATGGGCCGACTGCCATATCCTGCCCTGACCATGGAAGAGCTTAGGCACCTTGGCGGGCTGATAGAACAGAAGGCAGCGAAGAACTGCTTCTTGTTCTTGTGCGTGCCCGAATCGCCCCTCGAACTGGCCCTTGATCTGATCCGCGAGTGGGGTTGGGAGTTCGTCAGCCGCATTATCTGGGATAAGGGCGCCGGGATTCAGCCCACCGGCCAACCGCAGATAACCCACGAGTTCACAATCATCGCGCGTCGAGGCAAACCAACCTTCCTTACGACCAAAGGTTTTCGCACCTGCTATAGGTGGCCCAGACCGGGCGAGCACAGCAGAAAACCACCGGAAATGTTCGCGGAATTTGCGCGCGTGACGTTCGATCCACGCTTGGAAATGTTCAGCCGGGAAAAGCACGATGGCTGGGAACAACACGGCAACGAGATCAGCAAGTTCCAAAGGGTTGCTTGATCGCAGCGCCCAGAGAGACGCCAATCCCCCGACATTCACAGTCGAGCAGGAGCACTGCCGTCTAAACGTACATGTAGTCCTGCAAAGCGTGACAATTGACTTGCTGATCAAGCGCAAGTGGAGCTATCCAGCCAGAACGTGTAGTGAGTATGGCTGGCGATGTTTGAAATTGTAAAGATCGTAATTGGCCGGCGGTTTTGCGGTTCCCGCCGCCGGCCAATTACGCGAATGCCGTGGCTGTATCAAGCGTGCGACTACCAGCCACATGTTTTCCGATTCTCCGATGCGGCACCGATGTCAAAACTCGACATATCGTTACGTCGATCAACTGGACCCTCAAAGCCTAGAAATATACTGGTCCGGGAATGGAGGGCCTTCGTCAGCAGCATCTTTTAAAGCACGGGCAAAGTGACCGGTCGCGCTGACGATTCTGCGACCGTCACGACCCACACGAAATTCCGCCAAGCCCAGCCCCAAAAAAGCAAATAGGCAGCTTTCCTTCGTATTGATGTACCTTTCTCGATGTCGTATCGATGGATGGATGCTCTTGTAACGCCTAAATGTGTCATAGAAGAACGCCGTTAGAATTGGGCATAGCTTGAATCGTACGCGGGCAGGGTTTTTCATATTACTATTTGCTCCATTGGGGTTATGATGGTGGAGGTTTACAAGGTGATACCCGCCTGAGCAGATAACTTTCGTCGTGACCCCCTTACTCGACCTTTGGCGCGCTATAAAGCACTCGCACGGCGCCCAGGCCTTGAGGTCGACGGGGTACATTTACAACGCTCAAGACTGCCGGCGGGTTTGCCCGTTCCCGCTCTGCCGGCCATTCGCGCTATCCACAAAACTAATCAGTCCTCAGAGTTAATCCTGTAAAATCAAAGGGCGCCGCCATTGGAGCGATTTTAGGCGTAGGTACGAGATTCCCAGCGCAGTAAGGCGAAGCTAATTTAACCCGAGATCACTCCAAACTATCTGTACCAAGTGATTTGTCCCTTACCACCATGATCCTTGAGAGGCTCCAACTCCGTAACACCCATTGACACAAACGCCCATTTATAAAGCCTTTCCCGACTTCACCCCCAAAAACCTATCACCCTCCTGACCCTGGAAACCCATGAGACTGCAGCGTCAAATAATAGCCCAATATGCAGAGCGTGAACTAGAATCCCAGCACCTGCTCTCCAAAGGTCTCGTAAGAAAACCCTACCGGTCGCCAGATTGGGAGGAAGAACTCAGGTTTGTCCAGACTGATAGGCACGACCACCTCAATGCTACCAATTACTTTGTTAGGATGTGCATGACCAAAAGACTACTCAAGCACATGTTCAGGTATTTTGGGGTGACTGATAACAAACCTCACCCTGGTTATCCCGTCTACTTTGTTACCCTTTGCGATGCGACCTTTGTAGTCTCAGAGGGTAAAAGCTACATTCCGTTGGATCCCTTAAAGAAGATGGTGAGATCTGCATTGCGAGGCCTGTCATATCTGGGGGTGATTGAGCCAGCGACCTACGTGGACTACCGACGCCTGGATAGAGAAGGTAGGCGTGTGGTCTGCTGGCATGCTCATCTTGTCGTCTGGGGAGTAGCCCGCAAGGAGTTGAAGGGACGAATTGATGCTTTAAATGCCAGTGTGGATGGCCAAGTTCCTGAGTTTCAAGGGATGGCTCTCGGTCTCAAAGGGGCTCATTTCAAGGCTATTGAGCGGGGACAGTTTGGGACCAAGATCGCGTACATGCTAAAGATGCCACGGAAGCAATATTCCGTTGGATTTAGGCGTAAACTCTATGAGGAAACTGGACTGATTGCCTACTATAACAACAAGCGTAAGGCGGGGACAAAGGCTCGTGTTGCGCTGTTTCGTCTGATGCGCCACCTCCGTCTTGAAGAGTTAATGATCGCGGGCGGGAATGGGTCGGAGCTGCTAAAGGTCGTCAAGCGTGAGGCACAAAGGGAATGGCGGCAGACATCAAGCTACTTTCAGAAGAGAAAACCGCAAAAGAGTAGGGGCGACAATGCTCCGGGCCAAACGGAGCCAGTGCGTCCTGCCCCCCACTTTGAATCGCTTCGATCACATCCGCCAGCCACAAGCTCCACACCAATTCTGGTCGACGCTTATCTTACCAAGATCCGACCATCAAACGCGGTTGTCAGGTCGTCCAGCGCGGAAGGACGTATCCGGGCGCATCGGGCACGTGCTCCCCCGTAGCAAATCATCGTGCTAAGTTTTGCCGAGTATTTTTCAATTAACTCCTTTCCGTTGCGCTCCAAAATACTAATTTTAATACAGCAAAAACCCATTTAGGCCACCAAAATCATTACTTCTATTGCGAGGCACTTTGATGATTCAACTTCTTTATGACGTCTCCCCTAACATCACTCCGCGGGTCGGCCTTTCCAAACGCATCCAGCGCCACTCTCCAGCGGAAGCCATACGTCGATATAGCGACCGGGAGATTGAGCGCGATCTCAGGCGGGTGCGAAAGGCGTGGAAGTCATATGGCAATGCGCGAGACAGGCTGGCGATCTATCGATACCTCAAGCAGGTATATCTCGTGGTGATTGGCTGGCGAGCAGTAAAGCGATCCCAGGCGCGGGCTAGACACATATTGCGAATGGATAAAGCATCACCCCGGTACATGGTCGCCGAGCCGTTTAATGTCGTGATCTTTGCGACAGCCGATCATGATCTCGATCACCGCGCCCGGTCAAAATGGTCCCGTTGCCTGCAATTTGCCGCGCGTAACGAAGTGCCAGCCGACAAATTGATAGGCTTTGTACGGCGACATGGTGGACTGAGTAAATGCGCCTTGTTTCTGGGAAAAGGTGCCCGCCGATGACAATAATTCAATTTTGACAATGATCGGTCTTCCATGTGATCAGCTAAAAGAAAGTATGAGAGTTTGATCGCGACAAAGGGTCCCAAGTAATAAATCATCTAAATTGGATTTGACTGGCACATCGGATGATGCCATCCGTCGCCTACACAGCAACTTAGGAGAGAGATATGTGCCAGAAGCAAAATACGGGAGAACAGAAAGTGGAGACGCAGGAGTCGGATCCAGTTCCAGGGCTGAATACGGCCCAGGGTGCGGCGGAATGGTCGTCAACAGGAAAGGGAGGAGAAGACTTGGCGCCAGGTCCAAGCCAGGAGCTTAATGCGCCCCAGGGCACCAAGGCGGAGTGGCCGGGAATCTATGAGGAAGATGGAGACGAGGAGACGGAAGTTAACGCGGTACGGCAGTTTTACCTCCAGGAAGAGCTTGCAAAGCTGGCGATCTCCGAGACGGTCAATATTGCACAGTATCTTCAGCGAAACGTCCACCTTCACCCAAGTAAAGCCTTGGAGATGGTTTTGGAGGAGCTTATTGAGAAGCTCGCGAGCGCTTGGATAAGAATGGGCTTTTATAAGGCTACGACTGAAACTCCCATCGAAGAGGCTGGAAACTACCTCGGCGACACTGGGGCATACGCCAGGGTACTTCAGATACGTTATGGTCGGAGCCCCGACCCGGACCCTATCCTCGTAGCCATCCAACAAGCGAACGAACTGAGTGACAAAATAGACGCAGCGGAAGACGACGACGACCACCACACCACGCTGTCACAAAAATATGATGAGCTGCTTGATTGGCTCGCGGAGCAAGGCGTTGAAACTATGGCGGTCGTCAGGCCACCGAAAGAATTCTACGAATGAGAGCCGCGCGGGCGAGCAATGATGCCGGTCACTCGCCTTGACCAACTTCGTTCCGCGCGCCAGCTTGGTCGCAGTCCTCCAAAGCGACAGTCGGAGGGGCGTCGTTGCCAAGCCCCTTCAGTGTCGTGATCTTTGGGAGAGCCGATGATGATCTCGACCACCGCGCACGTTCAAAATGGTCGCGCGCCTTGCAGTTCGCCGCTCGCCATCAAGTCCCGCCTGAGAGATTGATTACCTTTATTCGGCGACGCGGCGGGTTAAATAAGTGCGGCATATCGCTCGGAAAACGGCCCGCGCATGCTGGTCGGCGGTAAGGGACTGCGTAAGTCGCGAGGCCGCCAGGGTCAACTATTTCCTACCTTCAGTGAGCCTCTTGTCTATCTTGGCTGCTTCGGTCTTTGCCTTTTCTTTGGAATCGGTAATGGTTTCCGTGCCCTCCTCGTTAAGCCTGCCGACTTTCCACGTGATGTCCGCTTGGATGACGTATCGGGGTGTAACCATGCAGCCTATATCGCACAACACATCATAGGCGAAATCGGGTAATGCCAATCAGCCCGTACGCCCGCGCCCGCATGTATGACGTTACGCATATATTAAATGCTGCATCGAATAAGCCCAATAATGCTCTTCTAGCACGGTACGCAGAGTTTTGCCTTGTAAAGTACTTGAGTGGGCGCTGGAAACCCCTCGCTGCTTTAGATCAACAATTGGGAGACGCTCCGTGTCAGACGCCGCTTTTCTAAACGTGTTAGATCGCCGCTCTAGCTTCGAGGCTGTTATTCGGCGTATGATCGGGGAAAACGTGCGACGTTATCGGCTCGCAGCAGAACTCTCTCAGACGGAGTTGGCGAACCGCATGGGCTTCTCTACGATGTTCATAAGCCAGTTTGAAAATGGAATAGCGCTTTCAAGCTTAGCGCATATTTACCGCTTTGCCGCAGCATTGGGGCTAAAAGTGAACGTGCTGCTCGACTTGCCCATTCAGCGAACGAGTCCATCAACGTTTTTAGCAAATAAAAGTGACATGACAAAGAACCAAGACAGACCCGGTAGCGATCAAGAGCGAGAGGATGTTACGTTCCGACAGGCGGAAGCAACGCCGACTCTATCGTATGCTGAGGATCCTGACGATGAAGACCGGGTCGCGAAATGGTGGGCTGCTGGGCTCCAAATCGATCCCGCGACTGCAGAAATCGAGTCGTCGAACTTTATGCAGGTATCGGATCCGGACGGGATCGACGTCGATGTTCCAATGACGTATTTTAATGTCTGGGAGGTTTACTTCGCCCGTTCCCCGGGAAGCCCCGCGTGGGTCTGTTTTTGCTACCTGCCCGAGGCCACCCGTGACGCCCTTTGGGAAAGGCTCAAGAAGTTGCCGGAGGACCATCGCCTATTTCCGCTTACCTCCATATGAGGCGATGGACACTAGGCTATCACGCTATTGGCCAAAACCCTTCCCGGTGAGATGCAATCGCTGCGTGACGCTGTCGATCCACAAGTCGCGGCGGCCTTTATCGGCGCTTCCATGGACATGCGGACGCAAAGAAGATTGACCCGTCGGTGCTGCTAGAGACGCGGCTATATCCGGACATGTTTCCATTGGTATGACAGGTGGGTGCGGCGACCGATCACGCCATGAGTGCATGTGGACGGTTGGCAGGCGTTGAGTTGCCGACTTTCGCTACACCGAAAGCTCGATTCCTGAACTCAAGGATCGTATCGCCAAGGCAATCGAATTCATCAAGAGCATCAAACCGGCGCAGATCGACGGAAGGTTGGCAAACGCGACTTATGGGAACGCCAGTGACGCTGTAGGGTTGCTCTTTAGCTAGCGACCCGCGATCTCCCTACGACTATGGCTTCCTGCGGGATGGTGGCGCGTGCGCTTGGGTTTACGGCCGCTACGTTGATCGAATGCCCGTATCAGGCGCCGGCACAACCTTGGCAGCATGTCCGCTTTTGGTGGGAAGAGCGGACATGATATGCTCAACCTGAGCTTTTCCGCTTTTGACCCGACTGAGACATGGACGGCTCGGGTAGGTTGCGGTGCAAAAGACCCCGGGGTAGACATTGCTCGCCGGCATTTTCCGCTTTCGGTCTTGCGCAGCGAACACTTGGCACGTGCCAATTATGCGAAAAGTTGTCCACACATGATGGGTAAAGTTGTCCACACATGATGGGATATTACGTGGTAGGTTGGTGGTCATCCGAGTGCATAGTCCCGCCGTCCTCGTTCCGGCGGCCCTTGCGTTTGGCTGGTGGTCGCATGACAGGCGGTCGCTTCTCACGGGCAACCGCGCACGCGCGGGAATGGATCAGTCAGATGCCCCGTCGTCCGATATTCGTCCTCATGGTCTTAATGCTTTTGCCCTCACTTCCAAGTATCGCGATCGCACGCTGCTCATCGCGCCCAGGATTCGCACAGTGTATGGCTGGCTGCCCCCACTCGGCGTTTAAGGATTATCTCCTTTGCATGCAGAACGCCCACTCTACGGCACAACAGCAAGCATGTCAGTTTGCGTATGAAGATGAAGTAGGGCAATGTTTTACGTGCTGCTGTCGGGCAAATCCGACATCGCCGACATGCCCTCCCAGTTGATCGACCATGGCCTCCTTTACGAAGTCTTTCTATCCGCACATTGCGATGTTCGGTCCAGCCGAGCTCTTGGAGTGCTTTCAGGAACGCCGCGAGGTATTTTTGGCCATCTGGGTCGGCGGGCACATAGCCCCCCATCAGCACGCCGATCAACCGCACACTGCCGGATTGCTGACCGGCAGCGACATACGGCCAGCCGATTGCCGCTCCACCTATAAACCCAATGAATTGGCGTCGTCGGATGCAGATAGCCATTTGACCCTCCGCAGAGGAGTTAAATCCAGCGATAGCACGCTTCAACTTCACCGTCCCCCAGGAGGGCTTGGGGGACTTCCGGTGTTGGCACTTTTCGGACATGGCGGGAGCGCGCCGGGACTTCCGCTATGGGCGGAATAGCGGACATGCGCCAGCGCGGCTAGAAAGTCCGAGTCTGACCCAGAGCGGTAATTCGGTTACTTGCGTCGCGAGTGGCCGTAGACGGCTGACTGTGAGCCCGTGGGTCCGCGTTGTATGTATCGATGGCGACTCGGCGCACGATAGCTGATGCAGGCAGCGCGCGGAGAGCCACCCGGCCCGCAAGCTCTCGTGACCGGGTCGGCCAAGTATTCACGTGCAAAGTCATTGGTAGGTGCGGGATCGGGGTCGGATCCCATGTGGCGCGACGGTGAACCAGCTTCTGGTCGACAAACCACCTGATCTCGGATGGATCCCATTCGATCGTGAATTGATGCAAGGCCTTTGAAGCATCAAATCTCAACTTGATAATAACGGGCGTTCCCCGATAGCCGTAGTCGAATTTCGCCCCGTCGGTGCCTGGGTTGTAGAACACATTGACCAGAAGATGGTCAGGCTGATTTCCTAGTATTTCTACATCGATCTCCTGTCGGGGCGAGTCACGATGGAGGAAGAAACCGGTTACCAAGCCGGGAACATTGGTGGCTTGCAATGTCGCTTCAAAACGCCCGAACAGGAAACTGGCGCGGCTCGAGATCGCGGCCGCTCCGAGATTCCGAACGCCAAGTGGCTCCTCAGTGACCGTAAGCGAGAGACCGCCGCTCGCTGATGAGGTTACGTTAGCTGGGCGAAAAAGACCGAGGTTTCCGGGGAAGGTATCGTTTCGCAGCAGCCAACGGACGGACTGGATTTGAGCGAGATCGTCCTCGAAGCACACCCGCAAAGAAGCTGACGATGCCTGCCTCTCGAACGCACTCGCGCTGATTCCGGCCCAACCTGCGCGTCGTTTCGCTATCCACGGCGACGGGTCGTGCCGAAGCCGCCTTGCAGGCGCGGCCATTTCCCTGCTTGGTGGCACTCGCTGGTGCCTTCGCAGTCCAATATCGCGAACAGCCGGATATTGCCCATCCGGCGGCGACAGCTTCAAATGGTCACAAAGTGCACGCCAACTGCTTGTGTGTTCGCGACGCAGATGAAGGACGTCGGCTCCCTCCAACGCGGCTGGTACAGCGCCACTGTTGACATCAGCGGATTTCGAAAGGTCGTCGATCACAATGTACTTGGCGTTCGGGTAACGCTGGGTGAGCACTCGCATCTGCGATACTAACGAACCGATGTTGACGTAAGCATCGAAAACACGATCAGTACGACCTGCGAGCAGGCTCCCAAATTCACATTCAGGGATGTTGTCAAAATCGCTGCAACAGCGATAGCCAAGCATCGAGAGGGCCATTGCAAGCGACGAGAGCCCAGATCCCGGGGCTCCGAATGCGAAAACCGGCGAATGGGTCGGCCGCCGATGAAACAGCGCCGCGTCGCCGGTATCGAGAATGCCAATCCGGCTCAGTGCCGGCAGGACCGAGTATGAATTCGTCGAGCGGAGATCGCGACGTTGGTTGATCACTGAGCGGCGCAACGCCCGAACTTCCAGCTCTCGGAATTTGTGATTAATCCAGAGGTCGATCGGGCCGCGACATGGAAGAAGGTCAAGCAGCGCCTGAGCCCCCTCCTTTGACAGCACGTAACCGGACAAGTACCAGAGACCGCGTTCCGGCCGAAAGACATTCTTCGAAAGTAGTTCCTTTGGAGCACCGTGGCGCACCTCCCGGTACGACACATACAAGATATCGAACATTGGAACGGCCCGATCAGCGCCTTCCATCTCGCGCCACGCCTCCTCAAGGATCCGCCCAAAGCTGCGCTCAAACCAGACGTCGTCCTCAAGCACTAGAGTATAGGAAGCATCGGACCGCGCGATCTTTTTCCAGATGCCGATGTGCGAGCATGCAATGGCGATCTCTGCGTGACTCATCCTAATCGGGCGCTCAAGATCAAATGTATCCGGGACTGCGTGAGGCTGCGGTTCGACGAATAGCTGGTCCCCAAGGGTGTAAAACGGCTCGACATCCCCGCTATGAAGGAATTCTGCGGGGTCGACCTGCGCGTCACATGCGGAGTATCGGACGACGCACTCCGATAGCGGCCTGCCAGATGCGTCCAAGACGCAATTGAACTCACGCAACATATCATTCCAACGGTTCGTTTGTCTGTCGAGGTTGATGACAAAAATCGAACCAATCCCCGATTGATGAGTATCCGACGCCCCCAAGAGCGCAAGGCACCGCTGCCGCGGCAGGCGGGATCGGCATTGCAAAAATAGGGTGTGGATAAAGCTCGACGCTGAGCGCAGGGGTTTGGAAAGGTTCATTTGTGCATTATTCACTCTTACGAGCGAACCTCTTTTGATTTGATAATCGCCAGTTTCTTGCATCGCCACGGTGACTCAGTGGCCATCGCGAGACGGCAAACGAGTCCCAGTCGCGCAATACAACCAAATCGCTTTCAACGTCGACCCCGGACGACGCGCCGAGATCGAAGATCGACTTCGAAAGATTCCCGGGCCCGGTTGTCCCTTGAATCTCAGGTAATACATCCTCGCCGGCAAGCTCAAGAAGACTTGTCGCCTGAATGAGCGCCCGTTCGATGATCGGATGTCCTCGGCTTGCAATGAGTGGATTATTGTTAAAGTAGAAAATCCAACTCGGGTCGCGGGCATCCGCACAGAGGAACACGGAAGGATTTACCATTGCCGAAGAAGCGATGTCGTAACAGAGGGGTTGGAGTTTGAGCCGACCGTCCTCGAACAGCCAGCCGATGTCGGTGCCAACGCAGACATCGTCCGCATCGACATAAAAGCCGCCTTCGACTAGTAAGTAGCAAAGCCGGAAGTAGTCGGCCTGCATTGCAGGGTGGTAGCAGCGTTTGAAGGCGCACTCGTGCCGCGTACCCAACGAACCACCGATGAATGCCTCAGCGGCGTACTCGTCGAATAAGCGATGCGTGAAGCCGCTCGTCTCCCAACAGCTCCACGATGCGACGCATTCCTCGACGTCGTGCGGCAACTGCCTAAGGTCATGCCAAAACTGCACGATCGTTCTGGGTATCAGATGATCGTATCGAGTCTTGACGGACTCCTGCCCCAAGCGTCGTTGAACCAGCTTTCTGATGAACTCCGAGCGCTGCCGATGGTGCTCGGGATTGTCGGGCTCCTGCTGCATCCAGGTCACCGTCGTTAAGATCAGGCTTTCGCTCGCGTTGGCGACTACGAAAATCTTGATGCTACTTGGCCGGTACTGCACTATATACTTCAAGTTTCCTTTGCGCGATAGGGGGAGAGGCGCACTAAGTGCACCTCACCTCGGGCATAGCCGATTGAATAGGACTCGATCGCTGATGATCGCTCAACACGGAGGTCGCTAGTAACGTGAAGATTCTCTCGTATAACCCCGGCCACGATGGCGCTATCGCGTATCTGCAGAATGCTCATTTGGCGTTTTCGATCGAGGCGGAGAAGAACTCGAACTATCGACACTCGCCGATATCCAGCCATGACGTGTTCAACGTTCTTGGCGAAGTGGACAATATACCCGACGTTATTTGTACAGGTGGTTGGTGGCCGCGAGACCACTACGATTACTTACACGGGCCGCGTGTTCAGTACCGGGGCGTGTCAAAGAACGACCTCATCACAGACCAACGGCATCTTTTAGGAAGGTCAGTCCACTATTTCTCGTCTTCTCACGAGCGATCGCACTTACTTTGCGCTTTCGGCATGTCGAGCCTGCCAACAGGCACTCCGTGCTATGCGTTGGTATGGGAAGGAGAGATAGGCGCTTTCTACGAAATCGATTCGGCGTTGAATATAACGCTCCTTGCCGATGTCCTGAATCAGGTGGGGAATCGTTATGCCTTACTCTACGGCCTAGCAGACCCAACCTTTCCTAAGGATGGAGCCTTTCCTCGCGTGGAGGACGCAGGGAAGCTCATGGCCTTGGCCTCATTTTCAAATCGCAGGACACCTACAGCTGAAGAAAGGAGACTGCTCCATTTTCTACTGGACGGTCCGCGCCGAGAACTGAGCGCGTACCGAGACCTTGAGAAGTCGCGACACTACAACGTGGGGCTGGAGGATCAAGAATTTCGTGACTTCGCAGGTATTTACCACGACAAGATCTTTGATATCTTTTATCAATTCGCGAAAGCGAACATGAAGAAAAAAATACCGCTAATTATCGCGGGTGGATGTGGCCTGAATTGCGATTGGAACACTAAGTGGAAAGAGGCCGGTTTTTTCCCTGAGGTCTTCGTGCCGCCTGTAGCTAACGATTCTGGTTCAGCTATCGGGACCGCGATCGACGCGCAGTTCCATTTTACTGGAAACCCGAAAATCGATTGGAGCGTTTATTCTGGCCTTGACTTCATCACGACCGACTCTTTCGATTTGGCGCCATACGATCTCTACGAGATAAACTATGCATTAATTGCCGACATGTTGGCTAATGACCTCATTATCGGATGGGTGAGCGGCAGATATGAAATCGGCCCGCGGGCGCTGGGGAACCGATCGATTCTTGCTGCACCATTCCGAGAAAGCACCAGAGTGCGGCTGAATGAGATCAAGCAGCGCGAACAATTCCGTCCAATTGCTCCTGTTTGCTTAGAGGAAGAAGCTGCAAGATGGTTCGGCTGCGATCAAGCAAGTCCATTTATGCTTTTTACGCATCGTTTAGGAACGAACGCGCTGGCGGCTGTTACCCACGTGAACCGGACTGCTCGCATTCAGACAGTGTCATCTGCGACTAATCGAAATTTGTACGATCTGCTTATCGCATTCAAGGCACGGACCGGATACGGCGTCTTATGTAATACCTCTTTGAATTTCAAAGGGAGGGGATTCATAAACAAGATAGGTGACCTTTCGACATATGCCGTAGAGCACAATTTGGATGGGTTTGTGGTTGAGGGGCGGGCTTATCTTTTGAAGGCGGCGAAGAGTTACCAAGCTTATTTAAGAACGCCGAATTCTCTAGCTGTTGAGTTGCGAATGGTTGCAGCGCCGGCATCTGATCGCTCTAGCGCCGCGCTAGGCACGCGCGTTGATTGACAGGTTTCGCGGCGAGCCTCTGGAACTGACGTGCCTGCCTTTTTCGGACAAGCACTTTCTGGAAGATGACTCTTGTTCGAGCTCGCCTGTGGACAGTTTCAGTTTGGACTCTACCAGCGAAACGGACAGCTTTGTTTTCAATGACAAAAGGATCAACAGATCGATGTGCCCAAGCTCTTAAAAGGGACAGTCCTACTCACGAAGTCGTTCGCCCTGCTTCTTGTCTGCCAGTACGCAGGACCTTTGCGCATTGCCGATGCACCGAGGTGAAGGCCTGTGAAATCGGCCACATCGCCATGGCGTGCGACGCCTGCTGGAGTTCCTTCCTCGGATCCCCGTCGGTACGTAGCTCTGTGATCCATGTGCCACGCCGCCGGGTTACAAGCGCAACAGTGAAGTGGATGTCTCGGTCGTCCTCGATGTGATCCAGCTTCTCGGCTTTGACGAATTGAGTCATTGCCTTGTTTACAATCTCGGCACAATGAGAGGGGGGTATACTTAGAGATCTGACTGCCTCGTTCATGAGGTGCGCTTTGCAGATATCCAACAGCGAAAAGAGTCGCCGCCCGCGCATCTTCCGGCCACCAACAGCCGCTGTGTCGAGCAGGCCCCGCTTTACCCAGTTGTTGGCCGTCTCGTGATCAATCCCGGCGACTTGGCATAGCTCCGCTTGGCTGAATAGCGCGGCCGTCGTGTCCATGTGACCCTCGGGCATGGCTCTGGAACTATAAAATGGTCGCATAGCCATTTCAAGGCTTCCGGACGGCCTTTCCTGACTTGCACTTCGCCGACGACCATATTATGGTCATATGACCACTAACCGGGGATGGCTGGCCGCAGGGGTATAGCCGAGCGGACGCACAAGGCGCCCCCGATACGGTGGTCGCTAGGGTAGGGACCACCCCCAGCGGACTGGTTTTCAAGGGACTGAACCTCAGCGGACACACGGAAAGGGCCGATGGCGACCATCCTGTATGCC
>Ga0210405_10002550_pt1 | contig 18810 bp, 20 predicted proteins | sample IncBWH11MmetaG_FD_155492 | JGI IMG/M metagenome (GOLD analysis project Ga0210405, IMG submission 155492) | Forest soil microbial communities from Barre Woods Harvard Forest LTER site, Petersham, Massachusetts, United States - Inc-BW-H-11-M | ecosystem: Environmental > Terrestrial > Soil >... | reverse complement strand
TCTTTCTCAGAACCGCTGCGTCCCCGGACGCATCGCTGTTGGAGGCGGCTCCAACGCTGGCCTGCTAGTGGGCGCCGCGATTACCCAGCGTTCCGATCTGTTCCGTGCTGGCATTTGTCTTGGGCCCTTGCTTGACATGATGAGGTACCACCTCTTTGATTTTGCTGCTGGATGGGCCGATGAATATGGCTCACCCGACGATGAACGTGACTTCCGCTCCTTGCTGTCTTACTCGCCGTACCACCGGGTTGAGGATGGCGCGAGCTATCCAGCGCTGTTACTCATCTCGGGAGACGCGGACACTCGCTGCAATCCGATGCACGCCCGAAAAATGACGGCTCGCTTGCAGGCCGCTAGTAGCTCAGGGCACGCCATCCTTCTGGACTACAAGCCTGGGTGGGGCCATATGCCAGTTCAGGCCCTGTCCACTAAGATCGAGGCTTTGACCGACAGGCTCGGCTTCATCTGCCACGAAATTGGAGTTCAGGTCGAGCCAAGGAGGTCTCCATGATCATGTTCTTCCAAGCCTTGTTCGCCCTCCTCGTCTACGACATCCTAAGCAAGTTCCGTCCATTCAAGACTCTTCACTCGACTGTAAAGGGATGGAAGGTTGCCAAGAAGTCGCCTGCCCAGGACACCGTCGACCGCGTCTGCTCTGCGGTCAATTACGCCTGCGCCTGGTATCCAAAGCAGGCCCTTTGCCTCCAGCGATCCTTTGTCGCTACCTATCTGCTCAGGAAGTACGGCGTCCCGGCACAGATGGTTTTGGGAGCCCAGAAACTCCCTTTCAAGGCACATGCCTGGGTTGAAGTAAATGGACGGGCTGTGAATGAACGGTCCAGCGTTCAAGCTTACGGTGTTTGGGAACGCTGCTAGGGTCAACCAAGAATGAGCGCACAAGCAGGCATCTGGAATTTTAACGGCAAGCCAGTGGATGTGGCCTTTCTCGACAAGCTCACTTCGGCCATCGAGCAGTACGGGCCCGACGGCGGCAGCACTTACATCAATGGCTCGACCGGAATGACGTACCGTGCTTTCCATACGACCCTGGAGTCCCGCCTTGAACGACAGCCCTACGTTACAGTCCGCGGAAATGTAGTTACCTGGGACGGCCGCCTCGACAATCGAGACGAGTTAGTTCCCCAGCTACGGGATGAGTTGTCGGTTGACCAAACGGACGTTGCTCTTTTCGGGGCTGCTTTTGAATTCTGGGGCACAGACTGTTTTCGCCGATTAATTGGCGATTGGGCCGTCTCGATCTGGATGCCACTTGAACGCCAACTCCTCTTCGCATGCGATTACTTGGCTATTAGGCACATTTTCTATTATCCCAAGAAAGATCAAATCTGCTGGTCAACCGATCTTGCCCCGCTGGTGCTCCTCTCGGGTGACAAGTTCCACATCGACGATTACTACATTGCTGGCTATTTTGCCCACGATCCCGATTCACATCTCACGCCCTATCAAGAGATACGCCAAGTTCCAGCGGGGCAGTTCGTGCGTGTCCATAAGGATAATGTATTGGTTCAACGCTACTGGCGTTTCAGCCCCAAGTCTCGGATTAGGTATCAGACAGATGCTGAATACGAAGAACACTTTCGTCACGTCTTCCGCCAGTCTGTCCGCCGCCGTTTGCGTTCCGATTCACCGATCCTGGCAGAGCTGAGTGGTGGGCTGGATTCATCTTCAATTGTCTGCATGGCCGACGACATCCGGGGGAAGGAAGGAATGTCCGCACCATGCGTCGATACGCTGTCTTTCTACGACAAGACTGAGCCGAATGGAGACGATTGGGTTTACTTCAAGAAGGTTGAAGAAAAGCGCGGGAGAGTTGGGGCCCACATCGATGCAAGCAAGTACGGTGAGTCGGCTTCGTTGGAGTATTCAGAATTCTTTGCCTTGCCGGGCCATCTCGGCGCAGGACAACACGTCGAGGCCGAACGAGCAGCGGTGGTGCGAGTCGGTGGCTACCGGGCGATCCTATCAGGCATAGGAGGCGACGAGTTCGCGGGAGGCATTCCAGACCCTCGTGCCCAACTTGCAGATCTTGTCGTCCAGGTCAAATTTACCGAACTTGTTCGGCAGCTCACTGCTTGGAGCTTGGTGAAGAGGAAGCCTTTGGTTCAGCTCCTTTGGCAGTCTTTACTGGATTTGTTACCACGTTGGTTGCGCCGCTACATGGTCAAAGATGCAAAAGTCGAACCCTGGCTTGAAAAGGAGTTCGCCGCGCGCACCAAACTTGCCACTCGACTTTTGGGCCCTAACGAGACGTTTGGACTCCGGCTACCAACTCGGCGCTCCTATATCGCTGGCGTTCTCCTGATGGCTAACAAGTTAGCAAAGGTAAGGTCGCCGGTGCTGGGGCTCGAGGAGTACCGATTCCCATTCCTTGATCAAGATTTCATCAAGTTCATCCTCTCCATTCCCGCCCAGCAGTTGCTTCGGCCAGGAGAACGGAGGTCTCTTATGCGCCGATCATTGGCCAATCTCGTGCCGGAGGAAATCCTGTCCCGGCGAACAAAACAATTCGGGGCCCGCACTCCGGTTGTCTCGCTGGAAAAGAACTGGGACCAATTGCAGTTAGTGTTCGCTTCTCCTCTTAGCTCAAGCCTGGGATACATCAATCGAGCCTGTTTTCTGGAGACGCTTGAGGGTGCAAGAAACGGAAAGGCAGTCCACATTGGGCACATGTTAAGGACAGTCGCACTCGAGTTTTGGCTAGGCGATTTGGTTTCGCGCCGCGTGATTGATGTGCCGATAGTGCGGCCAATGCGCGCTACAACGGCCTCTCAGGCGGCCAGAGCCTAAACTTGGCCACACCGGTTTCCACTACTCCCGCTAGCAGAGTACTGGATCATTCTAAGAAAGGAGGACAAAACAATGAAATATGAAAAGCCGGAAGTAGCGGTTCTCGGCAACGCCAGCGAAGTGATCGAAGTGATTGCGAAGTCTGGAGTGCCGCACGACGCTAATCAAACCGAGCTGACGGGTCCTGCGTATGATCTGGATGAGTAGTTAGAATCAAGTCAGCCGTGTGCCGTCGGCAATGGTTGGCGGACTCCCTTCCCGATTGCGCGCAATCGGGAAGGGTCCTTTTTACTTGCCATCGCGAAATATTGTCGAAGAAGAATCTCCATACGCTGCTGCGCGACAAACTGCTAGTGAGAACATCCTTCGTGCCTCCAATTTAATTCGACGTATATAACAATTCACGGGTCAACGCCAAACGAAAATTCTCATCCCCATTATTTAAGATAGCAGAACCTTATAAGGAGAGAGAACGAAACAATGAATTGTATATCACCGGAAATAGTCGTTCTTGGAAGTGCGACTGACGTAATCGAGATAGTCTCACAAAAAACTGGCGCTCCAATTGATCATTACGGAACTGACCTGACGGGCCCAGCATACGATTTGGACGAGTAGTCCCAATCGAATGAGCCAATTGTTCAGCGATGCGCCATCTTCCTTTCTCATCAGGCGCAATTCGGAACGGACCTTTTAGCTTATCGGCAAATAGTGCCCCTGCATGTTTCAAGGAGCAGGGCCACTTTAGGGTTTGGTATTTTCTTTGCGGTGCTCCCTGAACAAACGCCAACGCGCGTACTGCTCCGCTTTAGCGACATCAGGATCTTCGCGCCCATTCAGCCAGAAGTCGAACCAATCTACATCTCCCTGTTCGGATGCAAGTCGCTCCAGTGGCTTTGTGACTATGTGCGTCGCATCCGGAAGTCGAATTAGGTCCACTGGTTTGTCCTGCAATCGCAAGCCTGCGTAGACCTCCCAGTTCATTAGTACAGAAAGCAGATCGTGGACCTCCACACGCAATGGGGCATCAATCTTATCTAAGTTAAAGGCAGGGGCATTCTTGATCCAGGCATTCAAACCGTCGCCGAAGGGTTGCGAGCCGTATATTGCGATACCTTCCTTCTTAGCCCCCAGGTCCACACCAAGCAGCCCCTGCATGTACCCCAGAAACTCTGAATCGGCGATTGTTGCAGCGGCAAATAGCTTTGGGCTCTTCGTGAGTGCTTCGAGGGTGTAATAACCTGTCCGACTGAAGCCGATCAGTCCAACACGCTCCCGGTCGACTAGCCCATCCGCAGCGAGATGATCTATCGCCGCTTCGTATCCATATACGTTTACGGATGCTTCCTGCGGAGTCGCGATGAGGTCAGACGCGTCCTGAACCTGCAATACCACGATCCCCGTCGTCGCCAGGGGGCGTGCCGCAAACGCTGTCGTAAAAGTTCCTACGGTCATGAATTCGTGTCGGCGAAATCCGTGAGTTTGGATCACAAGTGGATACCGACGACCAGGTATGTAGTTTGGCGGCTTGACTAGACCGCCAATCCAGTTCCGGCCTGTCTTGTCTTGCCATTCGTATTCTGATACCTGGCCCAAGTCCATAGCTTTGAGTTGTGGATTGGGCTCCCACAGCTTCCGGCCATGGCCTCCAGTCCAATCACTGACAAAGACCGACGGCGCTTCGTTGAGATCTTGATGGACGGCTGCCTGAAAAGGCGCACGAACGTGGGGCCGGCGCACGATCGATGTCTTCCAGACGCCATTCGCAAGTCGGTAGGTCTCCGTTTGATCTACAGGACCTCCAGAGCCTTGTTTGGCGCCAGACGTCTGATACTTCAGGGTCACCTCGCCTCTAGCCTGATTCCAGGTGACGTCACTGAGGATAACTAGCGTCCCGTCTCGAAAATACTGCTCGAGCCCGCCCTGCTTTACAAACGCCACACAGGTCGCATCATGGGTTCTAACATCGACGACCACGACACACGGCCTCTCGCCACGACGACGCTTCTGAGTCTCGTCAGTGTTCTCAAGCGGAAGGAAGGTGTTTAGAAGAAGCACGCGATGACTATCTATTGACCAAATGGCTTTGTTGGGGCCCTGGTACAGCAGGTTTTCGCCCAAAGGCGCGTTGATCATGTCACTCTTGCCGGTTTCAAGGTCAATCAACGCGTATTGTTTGGGTAGGCGCAATCGAGATAGTAGGTCATCTTTCGCTGTTACGGGAGGCGATGCCTTAAGTCGGTAAGTGTCCGAAAGTCCGGGGAATGCTGGCTCGTAAGCCGCCCAAGCGTCAGGGACGCGATCGGCATGTTTGGTGACCGCGACAAAACGCCCTGATGGTGAAAGCGAAAGTATGTCGGTTATGAGCTGGATTGGTTTTGCAGTCGCAGGATCGATCACTGCCTTTGGTCTGTTCGAGCGAATCACCCACAGCTCCGCAGGAGTTCCAAGTTGGGGAAACGTGGTAGATGATTCCCCCTCAAGCTGTGAAATGATGGTGTGTCCCGTGATCACAGTTTCACTTCTTCTTAGCGGTCTGCCCATCCGAAGCGCCACTGTGTACGCGACTGTATTCTTGACGAAATCGTATTGCGTGACATCTTGACCGTTCGGCGTGACCTTTTTCAGTTCACCCGTATTCACGTTCACCGTGAACAAGTTCCGGTCAGAGGTTTTGTCCCGTCCTAAGAACGCGAGTTTCCCGTCAGGCAGCCAGCGCAACTGAGTAACGGAGGGCTCATTTGCCACAGCCCCCATCCTTGCAACAGCCTTGGGCTTGGGGGGGGCTGCTCCCTCCGAGGTGTCAAGAAAGCGTTGCACCGCGTCAACTTCAAACACCCACACCGTACACTCAAGCTCATTCGTTGAAAGCACGCCACGCTGCGTCACCACGGCAAAGAATTTATCGTCAGGTGAAAACTTCGCGTCGTCTGTCTGCAATTTCGTTGGGCTAAAAGGATACGGATCAATGAATGTCTGCATCTCAATTGCGTCCCGAACTGTGAAGGTGCGAGATTGGGTGGGCGACGAGACGGGGCACGACAGTATCCAGAGTATCGCTATCCCGGCCACGAACAAGGCTGCCCGCCATCTCCTATCCGAATGGCCTAGTTGATCTTCACCGACGCGGTGGATTTTGTCCCCCACAAATCGACCCCGTCGCCTGTCCGTGCACTGAAACGCCGTTCTTGGCATTGGAACAACGAAAGGCTTCACGAGAAAACCCGCGTCAGAATTGAATCTTCAAAGCGAGTTGGATGGACCGTGGCCCGCCGATCTGATACAACGGGCTAAAAGCACCGGTGCCTAGATTTCCTCCGCTAAGGCTCTGGCCGAGCAGCTGCGTTGATAATCCAAACCCAGCCGTACCGAACCCAAACGCGGGGTTGAGGAATCCACCGCTCGGCGGTCCAAAGTTTGGGTGGTTCAGTACGTTAAACATTTCCGCCCGGAACTGTAATTTCAACGACTCACGGATCGGAAATTCACGATGAACGGCAAAGTCCCACTGTGTAGCGCCAAATCCTCTTAGGAAGTTTCTTGGCACGTTGCCCTGCTTAGGAATAAACGTTATAGGATCGAACGGTGGATCCGTGAACGCCGCTGGATTAAACGCCTTCCCGCCAGGATATTGCGAGCCAAACAAGTAAAGAGGCTGTCCCGGAACCAGATCGGGCCGGACATCTGCCTCGATGCCGCTACTGAATGGGACCAGACCAGAAAAACTGATGTCAGTAATATCAACGGGCGGAGCGGAACGGGCCAGAATGATGCTTTCGAGGGACCATCCACGCAGGATTGCGTTTGTGAAGCTATTGATCTTTGGAGCCGGAAGGTCGTAGGTCACCGCCGCGGAAAAAGTGTTGCGTATGTCGAAGTCGGAAGGTCCCCGGTTCGCATTTATCGCCGAAGGATCTAGCGTATTTGCAAAATCCCCGAATGCTGAACCGGCGGAACCCGTATCAATCGAGTGCGACCAGGTATAGGAAGCAAGGGCTTGGACGCCATGTGATAAGCGCCTTTGAAATTGCACCTGGAGAGCGTTGTAATTGGAGGTGCCTGCGTTTGTTACCAGCTCAGTAAACCCGAAATTAGGATTGAATGGTATGATCGCAGTCTGTAAAAGCCGTCTGCCAGACGCGCCAATGTAGGAAGCCGAGATTGTCTGCTGTTTTCCTAAGGCCTGCTCTAGAGCGACATTCCACTCAAGAGTGTAGGGCAGTTTGAGGCCCGGATCGAAAGCAAACAAACCACTGGGATTGCTCGCGCTGGGTGGTGTGATTGGAGGTGGCGCGGCCACTGTAGGAGACAAGGGGAATGTGCCGCCAAGATCGAGATGTAGACTTCCAAAGGGATACGTTGTAATAGCGAATAGGTTGCCCGCCTCTGAGCTGGCAAGATCGTAAAAAACACCAAATCCTCCGCGAAGCACTGTTTGCCAGTCTTGACTCTGGCGCAGCTGATAGGCTGCCCCAAACCGAGGCGCGAAGTTACCGTAGGTGGTCTTGTAGGGCTGTGTTCCGGCGGGCGCCAGAGCCAAGTTCGAAGGATTCTGTAAATCAAATCCGGTCACTGCCGGGAAGCCGGGGCCATTAATGGCCTTAGCCACAAAATCAATATCCCATCGGAAGCCGTACGTCAAAGTGAGACGGGGAGCGACACGCCAGGTATCTTGCGCATAGGTCCCGAGGTTACGGAACAGGAGGGTAGCATTGAGACTGGAAGATACACTGCTGAAAGAAAGATTTCCGTTCTCGGCTGACGAAACACTCCCGAAAGTTGCGCTCTGTGAATATCCATGTGGATCGACCACGGTCGACAATCGTCGAAAGTCAATTCCGAACTTCAAGCTATGTGAGCCCTTTTGAATGGATAGACTGTCAACCACATTGATCTGTCGCAGCAAGTTCTGTGTGAATTTCCCGGCCTCTAAGGCACCCCCGATCAGGGAATTAATCGTCAGGCCGAAGAAGCCTTTGTCGGAAGTGAAAGGACTCGGAAACGGCAGCGCTGTAAGCGGAACAGCCCCTCCGAAGTTATCCAAATTTGCAAAAGTACTGGCATTCGTTCTACTGTAATTGAATCGCAGCTCATTAGTAACTGTTGGGGTAATTATCCAGGTACCGCCGGCTGTTGCCGTCTGCGTCGTGATACGAGTCTGGGAGACTGTGTTTAAGGAAACTGTCTGATTACCTCGTTGATTGATTTCCGAAGGGGAGTAGTTGTATCGCTCAAAAAGTGTCCACTTGCCACTCAGTTTATGGTCAATACGTACGCTGTAGGCATCGAGCGTCGCAGGATTGGAAAAACTGGCGTTGAACTGGGCGGCACCAGTTGGCTTTTGACCGGAGGAAGGACAAGTGGGATCCGTCGCGGGGTTACATGGCGCGAACAGCTCCGGCCCATTGGGCAAGGGAAACGCATTCAGGAAGGGCTGCATGGCAGACACTGCCGAGGCGCGCGCATTTCCGAACGCTTGACAGGTGTCATCGCAAGGGACAGTCGTCAGCGCGGTCTGCGGCAAACGGAGGCGAAGACCCTCATAGGAGAAGAAGAAGAACGTTTTGTCTTTCAGAATCGGGCCGCTGAACGTACCGCCGAAATCATTCTGGCGTTCCTCCGCTTTGGGAAGCGGCGGCGTGACCGCAGTATTGAACCAGTTGTTGGCATCTAAAACGTCATTCCGGAAATAATCGAACAAGCTACCGTGAAATTGATTCGTGCCCGAGCGTGTGAGGATGGAGATTTGACCTCCAGGAGTTCGCCCAAATTCCGGTGCATACGTGGAGGTTTGGATTCGGAACTCCTGCAGGGCATCCACGGAGACCAAGCTGTTAGTCCCGCCCATGACACCGAATGCTCCAAGCGCACCCCCGAGTCCATTGCCGGGACTTCCGGTTACACCCGCCCCGATTCCGATGTTAGCGCTCACACCGTCAACCATCCAATAATTGGAAGCAGCACGTTGTCCGTTGACGCTAAACTGACCGGCGTCGTTGAAGTTGCTTGGTGTCAGGACCACTCCTGGCGTGAGCTGGATCAGTGTCTGAAAGCTCCTGCCATTCAGTGGCAAATTCTCGGCAAATTGGCGATCAACAACTGTGCTAACTGTTGCATCGGTTGTGTTTATCTTGAGATCGTCTGCCTGCACCGTGACGCTCTCGGCGACTGAGCCGACCTCTAGCCTGAAGTTTTGCTCGATGTGATCTTGAATATTGACAATCAGGCCAAGCAAATCGACCTGCTTAAATCCCTGCTTTTGGATAGTGATTTGGTATTGCCCCGGCTGAACGCCTGGAAAAAGATAGATACCGGCATCGTTCGTAGTCGTGGTTGTGATTGTCCCACGCTCCACACTGTGAAGGCGCACTTCCGCCCCAGACACGGCAGCGACAGTCCGGTCTGTGACCAGCCCTGAAACCGTAGCGGTCTCCGTTTGCCCGACGACGGAACAGGCAAACCACAAGACAATGAATAACGAAGGACTGACGACCCGCAGGAAACGCGACAGTGTCATCATCGAGTGGACTCCCCTTGTCTCTTTAATGGCCTCCATCTCAGCAAAATTCGCCATCGACAATTCGAATGATTTTCGATCTGAGCGCGAGCAGCGCCGAAGGACAATCATCGGAGGTAGTTTGTAGTTGATGCGGCCCGGAGAACGGAAAGCAAGCTACGGATGATTAGGTTGGTTTCCTAAGTAGGCGTAAAGAACTTTTTTGCCGTGAGGTTCGTTGTACTGCTTGCTGGCAACTTCGGTTGTTACGAACACTGAATTAATCTTGACAAGCACGCTTGGATCATCAAACGTCATCGCCCAACGACTTTGACCGTCGTCTTTGTGGAGAATCCCCAGGCTATGCGCCACCTCTTTAATGCCGGCCTTCTCACCCCAGACATGAAAGACCACGTTTGCCTTGAACTGCCCTGGGGCGTCCAAGTCATAGGCATAGAACACGAGTGATTTCCCCTCGATATAAAAGACCCGTCCGAACGAGCGCTGCCGCTTTCCGTTCGAATCCGCATCGTAAACATCCACGATGTGCAGGTTCCGTGTAGCTACAAGATCACCCAACTCCAGCTTGGCCGACTTAAGATCGTTCTGGCGGCGAAGCTCCTCCTCTGTCGTGTCAAGTTTCGCTGCCAGATCCTCCCTTATCTGCCTCTGAACACCAAGTTTGACCTCAGACTCCGCGAGTCGCTCACTGAGCGCCTCGGCCCGGCTTTGTAGCATGGCGACCTTATTCTGCGCTTCCTGCAGTTCTGCAGAAGAGTGCTCCGAAGCACTCTTCACTTGGATTGTAAGATCTGCGAGTTTCTCTTTGGCCACCGTTAACTCATCGCTTAGGGACTGTCTTTCGCTCTGGGAAGCCGAAAGCTCCTGTTTCAGCTTCGCAAGCGTGCTTTCTAGCTCGGATTTCTGCCCCTCAAGCTGGCTCAGGCGATCATGGTCACCAGTCAACGAAGCCCCCGCTCCGCTAGGCGCCTGCACCTGAGTCGGCTGCTGCAGTATATGCTTGCTTTTCCACACACCCGCATAGAACCCCGCAGTGCCGAAAATCACGCAAGCCGTCACCACCGCCGCAGCGCGCGACGGAAAAGAAAACAGTCTTGATTCTGGGCTGGAGAGAACGGGTTCGACTTGTCTGGCTTGTTCTCCGCCCTGTTCTTTTCCGAACGTTGAGGATGGCAGGTTTTTCAGAACAAACGGTTGCCTTCGCGGCCCTCCATTGATTTCGTTGACCAACTCTTCTGAAGCAATCCGTGACAGGAACCTTTCGCGCATCCCATCTGGCGGCACAATGTCCGCTGCGGGCGCGCCATTCTCGGCGAGCAGTGGCATGACTTGAACGCTTACCTGCCCAAGAGACCATAGAAACTCACGGCACGAATCGCACGTGGAGATATGTGCGTTCAATTCACTCATTTCTTTCCCGCCAAGCTGGGCCGTGGCCGCTAATGCACACATTTCTTCATAACGTCCATGGCGATTTGGCCACATGCGAATGGCTGCTCGCACTAGTTTGCTATTGCTTTTCATGACCGTTCCCAAACACTGCCCGAAGAGCTGCGAGCCCACGGTATAGATCATGTCGAATCGCGTGTACAGATTCTCCCAAGCGCTCAGCAATCTCTTCCGCTGTTAGCCCCTCGTAATACGTCAGCTCAAGGACCGCTCGCTGACGCGCCTTGAGTTCTCCCAACATCTCTTCCGCGAGCCGCACGAGTTCCGGCGATTCGCCTGCTAGTGGGACACTCGCCCCACTCTCTAACACAGCTTCGAGTTCCTCCCAATGGTAGAAGTGGTTGGCAACGAGGTGCCGCTTCCGGTGCAAGGCTCCATGATGGGCGAACTGCAAGAGCCATCCTTTAAGTATGCCCTTTCGAGGGTCAAAATTTGCCGCCGTTCGAAAGATGTCGAGAAAAACAATCTGGACAACTTCCTCGGCCTCGCCCGGATCTCGCACGATTCGCAAAGCTATGCTGAAAACAAGATGGTGATACCGGTCAAACAAGACTGTGAGGGCGTCTTGACGACCGCACTTAAGGAATTGCATCAATTTTTCGTCGGAAAGATTAGAGATGTCGGAATCTGAATCGAGGGGATAACAGTGAGCCACCGCGCGGACAGGATTGTCTTTCGCGCTCATGGCTTCATAGACCTCAACTGGAAGATGTGAATTGCTGAATGTGGTCGGGAAACCGACCACCCTTCCGCGCGCAAATTACTCGCCGTCGACCTTGCCTCGCACTCGGTCAAGCCGCGCTCTCCACGATTTCCGGGGACAATCCTTCAACGGGACCGTTGGGACTCTTAGTTAGACCACCACGTCTCGACCTACCCCTGCGAACTGGTATGTATCGCTTCGCGGTTTCTGCTGTCAATCCCCTGAATCCGGAGACAATTGGCAAGTCATTACAACCAAATAGCTTACTGGAACATTCGCATGTCGTTGTATTGCTTCTATTCCTCGGTAAACAAACTAGACCCGATCTAGTTTTATTTGCTCCGGGCAAACCACCCGAGTACGCAGCTTGTAATTGAAGCCAAGGCGAGGAACTGGCGCCATGGAAGAGCCGGAAGCAAGGCGACCATTCATTGGGAGATGAAGTTGCCGCTAGAATCCTTCTATTTGAATTTGTGCTCTGTTTTCCGACCAGCCAAATGCAGCGATCGGCTCCTGAGGGAGGCTTACATTCTCTGGCTGCTAGCCAAGAGACGTAAGCTCTTCTGGACACTGCGCGAGCGCTCACATCGCCCGCCTTATACGCCGGCTCGCGTTGCCGTCCACATCCAGTGCTTCACGCAGCCTTCTCGCCTCAGCCTCAGCCACCCTGCTGAGCCATTCTGAGGCATTTGTGGATTGCGGATCGTAGCTCCAAGCACGCGAAACCACAGCGATAAGCAGATTGAGGACTGCTCGCTTTCCAAGTTGGTTCTTGCCGAAATGGCGAACTGCAAGCTCTTGAAGCTCTCGACTACAACTTTCATAGAGCGTCATTACCGCAACCGCGTCCCTCGGATTTGCTCTTAACCGCACAAGCGCATCCTTCGCCCATGCGTTCTTTTCCTTTTTGTGAGAAGGCAACTGTCTCTGATTAATCATTTGTGTAGCTTCCGTCCAGTTAAAGTAGTTTCAGGCAAGCGGATCTTGTATTTCAGCAAGCGCTCCGTTGAACCTGCGACCTTAAGTTGCTCGAATGCCCATTCCAAAATGACTTCTCCAAGGTTTCCGAGCTTCCGCTTTTCGCGGGCAGCAAACTCTTCAAGCTCAGACCGCAGAGCTTGTCGGACCCTCACGCTGATTTGCGCTTTCCATTCCCCCATTGAGTGCTTTCGTACTTATGCTTTCAGTGGAAGATGCACAACCAAAAGACTCGGAGCAGACGTTGCAGTAATTGGTACGTCTGCCCCGATTCACTTGCGATTTGGTTTTGTATTTGTGTTTTCCCATGCGGTTCGCTGTCTCTTGAGCCGACTGTGATCGTCTCGTTCGCAAGTCGCCAGCGCTCCGGAAACATGTGCGTTGAGTGCAGCGCGCACCTCTTCGAGCCGAACCTCGTAGACTTTCATCTCCTGCCTGGAGAGAGTTCCGATCGACTCCATTCGTTGGAGAACGCGAATCAAGCGGCCCACATTGCGGTTCCACAAATAAATTTCGGAATACCCAGCTGCCTTCATCGTTTTTGATTCCTTCCATGAGAGACTTGAAGAATTGTGGAGATGACGGTTGGACACACGAATGGAGCAGCGGTCCGAATTCCGGCCGCAATGGGCAATAAATCTGCCATGACTTCAACTATGGAGGGGATTCCGCGACCGGCTCAGGCGGGAAACGGGCCGGGTAATTGGACGGCGTAGAAAGTTGCGCCCCGAATGGGAAATGGATAACTTCTGTTGCAGCCATCGTTGCACCTCAGACGTGCGACTGTGGTTAGGGGCGCGCTCGGTGTGCCAACACCGGCGCGTCCCGCTACTTCTTTTTTCTCTTTCGAGGTTTCTTACTACCTCGACCCCAGTAATGTTCCTTCTTGTATTTCTTGAGCCTTTCTATGTCTCCTTCGGTCCAGAGCCGGATTTCGAGGCCATTCAAAGACTGGACAGGAGGAGCTTTAACCTTGCCATCTACAATCCAGCGGTAGAGGGTGCTCCAGCCGATGCCGAGCATCTTTGCTACTTTAACTGTAGAGAATGTCGGCATGGATATAATGAAATAGGCCTATTCCATTTGTCAAGCGCAAAATCAGCGCATGGATCTAAACAGCGAATGCCCCGCTTGCACCGCCCACAAGAGTATCCCACTTCGCGGTACTGGGCATGGGGCTTGTTTGTATGCGGCGCGGCTTAGGCTCAATCAGCCGCATCCAGACCCTCAAGGAACTGACGCACGAGGGTCTTTGGTTTACTTGACTTTCCAATTGTCGCCGGATTAAGGGGATTGACAGGTTGAGTCTCGGAGCGATACGTGGACAAACAGAGAGGAAGACCGAAGCACGGTGGGTCGGTAAGTATGGCCATGGTTGAGTCGCTCGACCACTAGCAATAAGTGGAGAGAACTACGAGTTCTGAACCAGGTAGGGTGAGCCCACCTTGTTGCTCTACCTAGAAAGCAGATGGGCATCCAAGGCAGGGATTTGACACCGTGAATAAGTACGAGCGAGCATCGACGATCAGACGTGAAGAGAACGCGGCGGCATCCGTCGAAGCGTTTCAGTCCCTTGTTCTAAGGCTACTGGGATTTGTGTTTCTCTTGTTTGTGGCCTTCAGGCTCCTTAAAGAACATTTCATCTAGGAAAAGTGGCCGTATCCTGCTGCGAGTGCTTTGGTTATCGTAGGTCTTGTGGTCTTTCTAGCACTAGTATTGTTCCGTTCTGGTCGCCCAAGACGTCCCAGCCGGTTCCACTGAGCATCGTTCTTAGACGCCACCGTTTGACGCCGGGCGAAGCGGGATGCCAGTCGAGCTAAGATATTTACACGTCGCCGGAATAATGAAAACGCTAACGCGGCATGTGAATTCGCACGCGAACGCCTGAAGAAGTAACATGAGTTTCTCAATAGGGCAGCGATCGCGTTTGTAGGTAATTCCGGGATTGAGAGGATTCAAGACGATGACTGTTAAACAGCTAATCAGAAAGCTCAAAAATCCGCCTTGCGAGCGCATAGCGGCCATCCGCATCGAGTTTGCCGATGGCGGTATTTACGAAGTCGCGCCGGACACTCGCTATGCAACGTCAAGTGCGGAGAAACGCGGCATCCCGGCGCGGAGGAAACCGCTAACCACTGGCGCACCCGCTGGGCGGACTCGTACACACTTTACCTCACCACAGTAGCAGGTGAGCCGCCCGTTCCATTCCGGGCTCGTTCAGGCACTTGCCTTAGACAATCTTAAGATTCTTGAGTTGTTTCTATTGTGCGCCGCTTGCCCGCTGCAATCCACCCGGTCCTGAGGGTTGGAGATCGCACTTCAGACTCGGCGTTCCTGTGCCGCTATCCTGCGGCCGCGAGTGAATTGCCGCTATCGTCTTTGCTTCTTCCCAGTCGGGGTGAGAAACAAGCACTTCAACGGTGAGAGACCCATCCGGCTGCTCTTTGCATAGGATGTTGACGGAATCCCACATTTCCTGCTCTTTTCCTGCTCGCATCCGTTGTCCGACGCGCACCGATAACGTGTCCGTGCCAACCTCAAACCGCCCTTGGCTCCCTGCATCACACTGCACCTGAAACTTCCGCCTGTCAGGCGGCGCCATTAGATCCACACGGGTCTCCTTGACCACTTGTAATATGGGGCTTCGGCGTGCGGTTTGATATGGTACGCAGAGCGAAAACCGACGGTACGCAGGTACCCGAACGACATGCTGGGGGTCAAGGACCTCGTCGTGAGTAAGCGGATCACAAAAGAGCCACGTGATTATGAGAAATCCGGCGTCACGGCTATTGCAGCTCAGCAACTCTTTGGAAGCGGAGTCAAACTGCGTCCGGGACAAAACTTCGAGTACGTCATCACAAACGCCGAAGCCCGCGTCCCCAACGATCGCGTTCGGGCACTCGCACTCTGGGAGGGATGCTTTGGCTACGACCGAAAGAAGTATGCCGCCATGCTGCACGAAGCTTTTGAACCGTTTGTGCTTTGTGTTCCAAAGCGTGCGGAGCCCGTTCTTCTCAGCGATTGCATCTCCGAAAATGACTTGAAGCCTTTCCCTCTGTTCTCCGTCCTAAAATTGCCGTTTCCCTAGGCTTAGCTCCTGCTTGACCCTAAATATATTGCAGCATTTTAAAATTGGGTCAGGAAACTTCCATTCGTTCAAGCTCGGCAAGGTAGTGTGGTGGTAGGTGCCAATACCTCGCTCCCTCAACAATCAGGTTCTTGTCGGCCGCGTTAGGCCGGGGCGGGTTATTTTGCCGTTGAGCAAAGTAAATCCACACGGTCAACGGTTCGTGTAGGTTGCCGTCCCTGAAGACTTGCCTTTCGTCCCTGGTATACGAATTCGCGGCGAGTGCCCGACCCGGTACAAAGCCTTCAGAACTATCCAGACTTCCGACATCTTCTTCATCAAATTCAAATACCGCGCCCCACACCTCCGCGTTCGCGTCTGGATTACTGGATGGGTCACTCAAACCCAAGCATGGGAGACCGCTATGGCAAGCAACTCGTGGAAGATGTCAACTACCGGCAAGACCAAATAAAGAAGGTTGGTCTCGGTTTCGAGCTTCCCGAATCGCTATTTGGGCTACGTGGGCTACAAATTCTGGAGGCTACAGCAGCAGCGTAATGAATAACCCGATGAAAACAAGGGAGAAAGTGGTCGGGGCGAAAGGATTTGAACCTTCGACCTCCTGGTCCCGAACCAAGTATCAAAATCCCATAAACGCTTTAATTGGCGTCGCTTACGGGACCAGAAACGTTGTTTCCCCTCTCTCAGTTGTCCGTAAGTTGTCCGTAGCGCAACGACTTGAAGCATAAAGCATGCGGTCAAAGACCGAATGCTCTGATTCTCTGCTTAGGGCGGAAGATGGCGGCGGTTTGCTAATTCATCCTGCCCTGTTCGTGCTCACACCATTTCATTTGTATTCAATAATTTACGACGCTGTTGTTTGCGCCAGATTACCTCATTTGCAGGCTAGAGTGCACCAAGAGTGCACCGAAGTTTTCAGCGATAGTGTCCTTTTCGCATTGGGAAACCATTCCTACAGATGATTGCGCGTTTATCAGGAGCTAGAGCTACTCCCTTGCTCGCATTGAAACACTGTACGTTTGGGCAGCAGACCACCTAACAAACATAACTTATGCTTTACCTTCGTATCGTTGCTCATCCGGGGAATCACATGACCAATCGTCAATGGCAGACTTCTGTTCTGATAACGATGGCGCTTGTCGGGATTGCGTTCGGGATTTGGCTCTTCAGGTCGGGTTTTGTTACTCTCGGGTGCTTCTGGATGGGTGTATTTCTTTGGCGCGGACAGCACTTTTTGGTTTGGCTCGTTGTTCCGACGAAGGCTCCTTCAGAAGTCACATCTCAATTCACTTCAACATCACAACGCGTACTGCTGTCGACCACTTGCCTGCTCGGTGCAGCGGTCTGCGCTGTTGGAGTTTACTTGTCTTGGTGGTGGCCGGAGGAGTGGCAGGCCGGACTTGTATTCATTCTGTTCGGTTTGCTGGTGCTCGCCCCAGTAACACTTCGGGAAATCCAACTTCGTCGAAAGGCGTTCGCTCGGAGCTAACCGGGAACTCGGACTCGGTCGTGGTCTACAATGGGTTGTTTGGATTTTTAATTAAGCGGGGTCTACAAGAGATGCTGACTAAAGTATCTCGCCACGCCTTCTATGTGGCCACGGGCTTTGCAACATTAGCGGCCGTCGGAGGAGTTGGCGGAATATATCTTGAATTCAGGGATCGTACCAATCATTTTGTTGGGCCCGCCATAATGCTATCAGCAGGGATAGCCTTGATTACCCTTGCTTTCCTTGGCGAGAAACCAGGACGAGGCCACAGGATTGTCGCTGTTCTTCGAAATTCTCTCGTTGTTTTGTTTGCTGTGGTCCTCGTTCTGGCGCTCCTGTTTATTTTTCTTGGACCGCTTCACTGATGATTTTCCTTTGGCCGGACATGATGAGCTTGCTGCTCCTATGCAAGAACTCTTTCGTTCGAGCAAGGCCCTCGCATCGGTGACGACCTCGCCCGGTTACTTGACGTTTACGGATGCATATTCGTTCACCCTCGCAGGCCTCCCCGGTATTGCGCCGCTACAGGATTCCCCCAATTACACTATGGTGGGACACTCTGCGGCGGACACCTTGGACAAAGTCAATGAGTCAACCCTCACTCAAGACACAGCGATGATGGCCTCGATGGCGATCTGGATCGCCGATTATCCTATCCGCATCGGCTCGGTCTGGTCCCCAGAACAAACATCGCAATCGCTTCAAGAACAACGCAGATCTTTGCAATTGCTCGGCCTTTGGCCTTTTTGAAACTGATTCAAACGGGTTTAGTCGTTACTTTGAAGCCACGAGGTCCGCGTACTTCACCTGGAGTTCCCGATGGATGGATCGGAACTGTTCCGTGCCACACTTGCGCAGCCGTTCACCGTAGGACTTCACCAATCCTCGAGCGGCATTCACCAGGGCAGTTCGCGCGCTCACCAGTACCGCTCGTGCACGGATCTCCGTCAGGTGCAACTGGGCCTGCGCACTGCGATGCTTCACCGGGCTCAGCAGTTCGGGATCGATGCGCGCCAGCCGCGCCAGCGTGCGCGCATCCAGGCGATCATCTTTTTTCCGGCTCTTGGTGATCAAGCGCACCTTCTGGGCGTGCCCCACGATCACTTCGTGGCCCAGCACCGTCAACAATCGGCTCACCCAGGGAGAATGCGTCCCCGTTTCCATCGCGATACGGCACCGTGGCATGCTAGCAAATACCTGCTTCATGGCTTCCGGTGTGGTCGCCAATTTGTGTTCCAAAACAATTTCTCCTGCTTCATTCATGACGCAGTACGCACTGGAGCGATCTCCCAAATCCAAACCAATCGTGAGCTGCCCTTGGAAAATGTTTTTCCTACTCGTCCGCATAGTGCTAATCTTCTGCATTGCCGGTCTCCTTTTCTTTGTGCTTCGAGCACGTCAATCATTGGGAGCGTATCGCATCCCGTGGGAGACCGGCCTTCTCATTCCATCTGTCCTTTTAGGGCCTTCGGCCCGCGAAATCTTATGAAAATCACTCAGTGGTAAGATCGCAACGGCCCGGAGCGGCGAGGTCGCGTTTATCAGTGGAGAGTTCAAGACCGTCCATCTGTCTGATCCTGAGCGTGCGTGTTTGAGCGAATAATTGGGCGTCGTTGTCTTCCCGTGGGGAGCGGCGATAGCCCGCGACTCTGGTTAAAGTAATCGCAGCACGCTCTCCGCTCCCGGCCAGGAGGAGCTTATGTCGTACAGGATCGCGGGAATCGATGTTCACAAGAAGATGCTGGCTGTAGTTGTGTCCGACGTTGAAATCGAAAGCG
>Ga0210405_10002548_pt1 | contig 18814 bp, 15 predicted proteins | sample IncBWH11MmetaG_FD_155492 | JGI IMG/M metagenome (GOLD analysis project Ga0210405, IMG submission 155492) | Forest soil microbial communities from Barre Woods Harvard Forest LTER site, Petersham, Massachusetts, United States - Inc-BW-H-11-M | ecosystem: Environmental > Terrestrial > Soil >... | reverse complement strand
CGCCAATACGCCGCTACGCTCCGCCACTGCCCTTCGCCACTATTCTTTCCCATTCTTTCTATTGTAGCTCTCGCTCTGGATCGTCTTTCGCAGCGATTTCGACATCCCGCTGGCGTCGATTTCGTCGGCTCGAGCCCGCTGTTCTTGAGCCTTTAACTCCAAATTTTGCTTCACTGGCATCGGTGCATTTGCTGCGACCGCCTCGAGTTCTTTTGCATTCGCACGCAAAGACTCTGCGGCGTTGCGGTAATTACCGGCATCCGCATCGGACATCGCCTGGTCTTTTGCTAAAGCATTCAGCTGCAGCTCCCGCTCTGCGGCGACTGTTTGGTTAATTGCACCCGCCACCTCCTTCTCGTTTGTCGTCACTCCGATCCGAACGTTTTGCTCTGTGCTTACTTCCTGGGATCCATTGATTTCATCGCGATAGGTGACTTTGACCGACGCCAGATCCATTTGCGTGACCGCATCTTGTGCTTTGACTCGGCAGCGCAAAAACAAATAGCGCTTCTGTCCAGAAGCGAATGGGCTAAATTCAATCACCGTTTTTCGATCGACGAACTTTTCTGGGCGTCCGATCAGGTCCATCGGTTCGACCCCATCCGCACAGGTAATAACAACCTTGACATTTCGAGCAGTCACGGTCTGTAAACCGCCAAGTTCTTTGGCAAATATCTGTGGAAGCTTTTCGGCGTCCTGGACATAATAATAGTTGGCATCACTCGCTTCAGCGAGGCCCGCCATCAGGTCTTCGTTGTAATCGTCTCCAACGCCAATCGTTGTCACCGAAACGCCTTGGCGCGACAATGAACGACCCAAGCCCTTCAAGGCAGAAGTTGAACTCGGTCCCACATTCGCGAGTCCGTCCGATAGCAAAATCACCCGATTGATCCTTTCGGTTCTCGAATCGATTTTGAGAAGCTGCTTTCCTCCAGTTTCGACTCCTGCGTAGAGTGCAGTGCTCCCACCCGGTTCGATCCGTTGGACTTGCGCCTTCAGCGCCTCGCGATCCAAGACATGCTGACTCGGAAAAAGGATATCGACCGTGTCGTCGAACTCAATGAGAGCCAAGTTATCTTGTGGCGTCAATTGATCAATCAACTGCATCGCTGCCTGTTTTGTCTTCTCGATTTTCGCTCCAGCCATCGACCCGGAATGATCAATGACAACCGCAATGTTCAGAGGTAATCGATCCGGCGTTCGCCCCGTGTCCGAATCCACATCGATCTTCACCACCACCTCTTGCTCTTTACCTGCCCTTACCAGCCGTCGATCGGGATCAAGCTGAAGGTTAAGGGTTGCTGCTCCGGCACTCGACAAACCGAATGCCAACGCAATGCCGCACCATCGGAAATAAAGTTTCATCCCTCTAGTCTGGCGTGGATCCCGATTCCTTGTGTCAGAGCGCTGTAAATGTTTTGTAAAAGATTCAGCAAATCCCAAAACGAACGGAACTCCCGCAACCGGCAATTCAAACGCACCCCTCCTTTGGTACGCAAGGGTTTGTCAGGCGTGGATTTCCAGCGAAACTCGAAGGCGAAGAGGGCGACGATCGGTTTGCGTTCGAAGTAGCGGGAGAAGCAGACGTCAGCGATAAGGTATCAATCCAGGGTAGGCGGCTATGCGATCTGCCTTAGAGGCTTTTCCCTCAAAACTTCGCCCAACGTTTACGTGCGGATGTCCGCCGAGATACCAGTGAATTCAGTTAGCGGTTAAGCAAGATTCCTCGCGGAAACAATTTTACCCGGCCGGACAAGGGTCCTTCGACTACCTGATGAAATCGCGCCCCGCCTTTCATTTCAGCAAGAGTCACTAACCTCTCATTGAGGGTGTGCCTTCCGGCGAGGTCAGCCTCGCGCCGGAGGAACGTTTCGCATTCAAGGGCCTGAGCACGCTGAATCGGCTCTGACATGATCGTGAGACTTTCCAAAGCGAGACCATAAGTCCGTTTGTGCCGCGCGAATGCACTCGTTACATCGCAGGCCGTGCCAGGTTTCACCGAAGCTCCGTGCTCGGTTAGCACCTCTATTTGGTAAACGTACTGCAAGTTTGACGGCTGCTCCGGAAAGCGCGCAAGGACACCCACCGTGTTAATGAACTCGGGACATCGTCGCTCTTTTCCCATACCTACGGTGAAGCTATTACCACTTGAATGCGCTAACTGCCATTACCCTATCGGGTAATCGAGCCGGGCCTCCTCTCCTGAGGGCCACTTTGAGCCTCGCTATCGTGAGCCGAGAGCTGGTCGAAAGCACCCCTTTGGGTAACAACTCAGAAAAATCATTGCACAATTACGGGCCCTTGGGGAGTCAGTTGTTTGGATATGACTTAGCTGAAGCTGATGAGGCCGCCTTGTTTCGCGTATTCACGGAAGAATTTGTGTTCATGTTTTCGTCTTCGTGAGACAATCGGAAAATGCCTCGACACGGTATCCCTTTAACCCTGCTCGAACAACTCAACCTCACGCTGCCAGCCCAACCGCCACCGCGCATTAGCTCTCGCGGAAAGCTTTTGAATCAGAACCGAGACATCGCTCCTGTGGTAGGATCGCTGAACGACGCCGCGGCGGATACGAGGTCCGAGTCGATGCCAAATAGATCGATTAGCGCCCGATGTCTTTCCGAAAATTCCCGCAGGCCGGGCGGTACCGGCGGGAGGGCGACATTGGGGTCCCATCCATGCTCCAGGAACGCGGCTTGCAGCCATGAGAGAAACAGCGACCGATAGTCTTCGTCAAGCAGATCATCGTACAGTCCGATGACGCGATCCAGCGTTCCCTCCCCATCGACCCAGTCGCAGAGGCTCTCGTCCTGGAAGAATAGATCGACAATCAGATGCGCATCCTTGCGCTTGATGTTGATCGTCTCGCCGAACCCGAACCGGCGAAACGCTTCGTATTTGATGGCGGAAATGGGGAAGCGGAACGCGAGCCGGCGACTGCCCCAGCTTGCCGTATAAAACAGCGCGTCGAAATGCCACGTCAGCACTTTGATCGGATCGCCTCGGAAATCGCCATAGTGATATGTGAACGAAGCTGAAGTCCTGCTCACTTGGGCCCGGGAGGAAAGGTCGGATATCTCTTGCATCGCCACGTCGCTTAGCGAGCTCTCGATCTTTCGAAACTCGTAATATTGGTATGTGCCCATTGCAGACAGCGTATCAGATCAATCCATATTGTGAACCGCGACCGAGGCCCTATGCGGCAACCGACGCAGTTATTTAATAGCAGTTTCTAAACTTTTCGAATAACGATCCGACCCAAGATATGGCCCCAGGGTAGTCGTTCGTCTCGAGGATAAATTCTTGGCCCCGGCCCGCAGTTTGCAGTAAGTATCCTCCCGGACACGGTTCCCACCGCTTTTGGTCACGGTGATAGGTCATCGTGTGTTTATCTCTAGGGCAAAATGAGCTTGGAAGCCGCCAAAGCGAACGTTTGTTCTGGCCCTTGTCGGTTAAGACAAGAGGCGAATCAAAGCGGGGGAAGACTCCGCCTCCCTCTATTTTATTATCATCGACCCCAGATAGGCTCATCCACTTTCGGGCTAGGTAGACCGAGTTATTCTCGTAGCCTTTCCAATGAGCGTACGAATCGGCGAGATGCGGGTGGCGTACTAGCCAAGGATATTTGGCAATAATAGCAGATGGATTATCTCCTACAGGGACAATCTCACCAATCTGTAGCCACCCGAACAGAACATGCAGATCAGGTTCACTCGCGATGTACTGCCATTTGTCAGCTACGTTTTTGACTCGGCGAAACCATCCAAAGAATAGGAGTAAATCGCCCTCCCCCACCTGGTTATTCGCTAGATGCGTTTGTGCCACTGCGACTTGCCCTAGGGACGGCAGCCACTCTGGAGGACTCCTTTCAATTGCCGCGTACGCCAGGTCTGGGTCCAGATGCGCCTTGTGGGATCCTAGCACTTTTTTTACCGTTAAACTCTCTACCACCGGGCCTAGTGAGCATTCCTTTTTATAGAAGATGTCCTCAAAGTTAACATGTAAGTTTGGTCCTTCCGGGGAGTTTTGTCCTTCCGGGATAGGTATAGAAATCATAGTGTTATCGTCAAAGATAGGGCTAGCACAGCCGCCTGCGCTGGAATCGAAACCTTTGCGACTGAGGATTATGTGCTTTGGGAACATCTTTTTCCACTCAATCAAATTCTTGACCCTATCAAATTCCGCCCGGCGGCTCGTGTAAGTAAATGACGCGCTCGGCGCCAGTCAGTGACCGAGTCACTCGACCCGATGCGAGCGCGAGTAATTCGTCGAGCGGACAACACACTTCAGCGCTGACGATCTGCGCACTGCTGTAGATGGGGGGGCGGTCCGCGGGATCCCAGCCGGCGGTCACGATCATTTTTCCGTTCGGACTGAACGCCGCAGTGGCCACGCCGCGCTGGAATCCACGGAGTTGCATTACTTGATTCCCCGTCGCAGGGTCCCAGACAATCGCCTTTTGGTCATCCGCAGATGTCAGCACGAACCTTCCATCCTGGCTGAAGGTCGCGCTGGTGAGCTCGCCCGAGTGACCTCGTAATGCGAACAGTTCCTGTCCTCGCTCTGCGTCGAAGATCAGTGGGTTTGAGTAGTGCGACGCGGTCAGGACCAGCTTGCTGTCGGGGCTGAATACCGCGCTGACCACGCCGTCATTGTAGCCCCGGAACACCGCAGTAGCCTGGGCGGAGCCGATATCCCACACCCGCGCCGTCTGATCTTCGCTCGCGGTGACCAGCAGTTTTCCATTGGGACTGAAAGCGACACCATTGATTCCCTTAGCGTGGCCTTTTAGCTCGGCGACGGGTTTTCCGGTCGCTGTGTTCCAGAGTCGCGCGGTAGGATCGAGGCCGGCAGTCGCGATCAATTTTCCATCGGGGCTGAAAGCAGCGGACCGGACACCATCGGTGTGGCCACGCAGTTCGTGGACGCACGCACCCGATGTCGCATTCCAAACGCGCGCAGTTTTGTCCCGGCTAGTAGTGACCGCGAGAAGCCCATCTGGACTGAAGGCTGCGGAGCCGACGTCATCGGTGTGGCCCGCCAGCACATGGAGGCACTCACCGGTGGATGCGTCCCACACCCGTGCGGTATGATCGACGCTTGCCGTAAGAACGCGCTTCCCATCCGGACTGAAAACGGCTTCCCAAACAGCGCCTGTGTGGCCGCGCAACTCGCTGATCTGCTTGCCCGTGGCGGCATCCCAGACCCGCGGAACCGCATCCCGCGCAGCCGTTACGATAGACCTGCCGTCGGGGCTCCAGGCGACATGCCACAGGATATCGGTGTGGCCGCGCAGTTCCAGGCGGCGTGGCACCCGCCAAACTCGCGCTCCCTTGCCGCCGCCGCTGACCACGGAGGCGCCGTCCGGGCTGAAAATCGCGGAATTGAACGTATCCGGCGCCCGGAGGACGGCGATTGCGTCGCCGGTCGCGAGCTGCCAGATGCGCGCCGCGTTATCAGAATCACAGGTGACAACGAACTTCCCGTCGGGACTGAATGAAGCATAAGCCACGAGGCCCCTGAAGCCTCGGACCTCCACAACCAAACGCCCGGTCGCCACTTCCCAAACTCGAGCGGCTCCGTCGAAGCAGGCGGTAATGACGAACTTGTTATCGCGGCTGAACTCATAATGTTTGATGCCGCCGTTGTGCCCGCGCAGCTCGGAGATCATTTTCCCGGTCGCAACGTTGCGAATCACTGCCGTGTAGTCAGGCGCCCCATGCACCAGCAGGGTGCCGTCGGGGCTGAAGACTCCACCCCACCCCTGGTTGTCTTGCGAGTTCCAAGTCGAAACGTTGCGCCCAGTCGCCGTCTCCCACAGCCGCGCCGTGTTATCCTTGCCTTGTGTGAACACCCACGCAGCATCCGGGCTTAGTACCGCGCTGCTGATTCTGTCTTGGTGGCCGCGAAGCTCACAGAGCGTTTTCCTCGAGTTCATCTGCCACACGCGGCCGACGGAGCCCGCAGCGCTCGCCACGACAACTCCGTCGAAAGCAAAGGCGGCGCTCATCGCAGGCGCATTTGGATCGCTGACGGCCTTGATCGTTCGACCGGAAGAGGTGTCGCAAAGCCGCACTGTTCCTGAGAAGGAGACCAACACGATCGACTTTCCATCGGGGCCGAACGAAGCGGAATGGAAACCTTTCTCTTCTTGAATCTCAGCGATCTCTTCACCCGTTGCCGAGTACCAAAGTCGCGCGCCTTTTTCATTTCCGGTCGTCAAAAGATACTTGCCATCGGGACTGAAGCACACGCTCCTTACGTTCTCCTCGTGGGACCCCAACACCCGAATCAGATGGGATCCCAGCACCGCCTGCCGCAGCGCCGACTCGGCCTCTGCCGTCGGCCAGCGCTGAGCTGCTTCGATGCCCAGCAACACACTGAGCTCTGGATCGATCTGAAGCTGCGTCTGCGAGGTCGCCGCCAGCTCACGGGAGGCCGATATTTTCTGCTGCGTGACGGCGATGTCCCGCTGCTTCACGGCCTCCTGTCGGGCAAATAGGGCGACCACTGCCAAAATGACAGCGACTACCAAGCCGAAGCTGACTGCTCCAAGCGTAATCCGCTGCCTCTTCGCGGCGGTTTTGCGGCTGGCGATGATGTAGGTGGTTTGGAGCGGCGTCGGCTGGCGCTCTTTGTCGGCACCAGCCTCGGTAAGCCAGCGCTCGGCTTCGCGTAGATCATCCCCGCGAAGGACGAAACTGGCGTTCCTGCCCTTGGCTTCCCACTCGATCGCGCGCGTGAGCAGGCGCGTGTGGGCGCGGAGCCAGTCAAGGTCGGTGTCGAGTGCGGTGATCAGCGTGGCGGTTGCCTCTTCGAAATCATCGGTGTCGCGGCAGAAGATCCAGTTCAGCTTCGCCAGCGCTTCCGGCACCGCTTCGGCATTCACGTCGCGCGCGACGAGCGGCACGATGCGCTTGTTGTGCGACACCGCGTGCGCGATCTCACGTCCGCAGACAACCGAGGTGACGGAATCCGGCGTGAGCACGAAGATGAAGGTATCGGCACCTTCGATCGCGCCGTAGATCGCCTGCATGAACTCCTCCGTCGGCCGGATGCCTTCCCAATCCACCCACGCCTCGCGCTCGCGCCGCTTCAGCGCTTCATCCAGGCGCCGGACGAACTCCTTGTCCTTGCGCGAGTAGGAGATGAAAACTTCAGCCATGGTGCCTCCCCGGTTGCGCGGCCTCGTTGTGCTTCCGCGGCAGCCGCGAGTTCGTAAAAGACGTTCGCGTTTAGAACAGAAATGTCGGCGAGAACGAAGTCTCTGTCACGACCATACTCGAATCTTATACCCGTGACCCGCTTTGGCCATACTCTCATCGGAGATAATTAGCCGAAAGACCCGAGCCTATAAATAGAGCCAATGCGTCGTGATCGGTATGTCGCTATCCTCGCGGGGATGAGAAAAAACTCTGCCACTGCCCCAACTGGGACGAACCAGACCTAGGGCACAGGTGTCGGCCGTCGTAGTTATTGATCGGGAGCTTCAGAAGAAGATCAAGAAGGCGCCAAAAATTGAGCATTGAGACTTGGCCCTATCGATCGTCTGCGGAAAGATTTTTTATCATTTTCGGGAATAAAACTGGATCATCGCGGTTAAAAGAAGTGGGAGTCATTTTTTTCCGTCTTGAACCCAGCACCGAGACGGTTTTAGACGATTTTTAGTCTTTTTTACCGGGAATTTTCACCACGAGTTGCAACCATGAAAAAGATCGATTTTTCTTATCACTCCGCCCCCGTGGGTCGGAGACTTGCGACAGCCCTATTTGTTCTTGGGCTGCAGTTGTCATTGGCGGGGTTTCCGGTCAGCAGTCTACGGGCGGCGGGCGAAAACGATGAGCGGAACGCTTTCACCTGGAAAAATCTTCAGAGTGACATAGCGGGTGTCGCCGATCGTACCGATTCGAACCTGGTAAATTCCTGGGGCCTGGTCATCAACCCGACGGCGAAAGTCTTTTGGATTTCTGACAATGGTACCGGCGTGTCCACGCTATATCTTCCTGACGGAACTCCCGTCCTGCTGGGACAATCAGGTCAGAATTTCGTGACGCTGCCACCTACTGCTGTCGACCCACCGACTCCACCCGCAATGGTAGGCACCTCCGCACCCACCGGGATTGTCTTCAACAACCCCGCGACAAATGCGTTTTTAATCCCCGGGACCACCAATCCAGCCATATTCATCTTCGATGGCGAGGATGGGGGCATCTGGGGCTGGAATCCCGGGGTAAATCTCCTGAACGCCACTCTGATTGTTAAACCTTTGTCATCAGACCCAACCACGAATTCTGTGTACAAAGGGTTAGCTTTGGCGAGTCGCACACCTGGCGGGCCAACCCTATACGCCACTAACTTCCGAAATGGAACCGTCGATCTGTTCGACAGCAGCTTCAATCCAGTCACTCTCGCGGGCGCTTTTGTGGATCCCAATTTACCACAGGGGTATGCACCGTTCGGTATTGCCACTTTTGATAACTTGATCTACGTGACATACGCGAAGCAGAACGATCAGAGGCATGACGATGTCGCTGGTCCGGGTAACGGTTTCGTCGATGAGTTTGACACTCAGGGGAAGCTGATTACGCGCCTGATTTCGCACGGGGCCCTAAACTCACCGTGGGGCTTGGCGGAGGTACCGCATAAGTTTGGGAAATTTGGTCGCGACGTCTTGCTTGTCGGGAATTTCGGAGACGGCACGATCAACGCCTTCAATATCCATACGGGCACTTCTCTTGGTCCCCTGAATAATCGTCGGGGCGAGCCACTCGCCTTCAACGGTCTGTGGGCGCTGTTCTTTTTCGATGACCGGCTCTATTTTACCGCCGGGATCGGGGATGAATCTCACGGCCTCTTCGGGTTTATCAGACGGGCGGAAGAACGAGAAGATCACGACTCGCACGATCACGATTAGCTTCTCTGAAACTTGAGGTTGGGCGTCGCCGGTCAGGTGGCCTTTGGAAGTTCAACCAGATCACATCCGAAGCCGGTGGCGCGTTTGCGTAGGGAGCGCGGTGCCATAGAACCACCCACCGAAAAGAAAAACCCAATAATTTCCGGGAATAAATCGACTATCCATCAGTATGGACTTTAAGGAGTCGGCAAGTACCTCGACAGGCTGTATCTCCCAAAAAGGGAACACAATAAAATTGCCTAAATACAATGGACGCCATATGAGAGCTTACGCGCACCCGATACTCATGCTGAAAAATATAATCCTCTTTATCCTGTACTTTGGTACCCCAGCCTTCGCTAAACCAGGAGATAGCCTGGGCGATACGGTCAGTCAGGCAGGTCTTTTTTCCTACCAAGCGCCAAAAGGCTGGTCCGTAAAAAGTACCCCCCTGTCCAAGTACGAGGTCGCCGTTGATGCCCCGCGAAACAATTTTGTCGCGAATATTAATGTCGTGGTCGAATCCTATCCCGAATCTCTGGCCAAATATGTATCGTTGAATAAGCAGTACGTAGCCGCATCGGGCGTATACACCGTTTTTCAGGTTGCTGATGAGCAACCGTTTGAAACCGCGACGGGAGCTAAAGGCGTGCGCCTGGTCGCGAAGGATCAGCTAAACAAACAGGATATGCAGCAGATTTTCTATTTTTTCGAGGGATCATCGAACAACAAGTTTGTCGTGACCGCGTCGTGCCTGGCCGGTGATGGCGTTCAATATGCGCCGGTCTTCGACGCAAGTGTGAAAACGTTTTCACCTCAGTGACACTATCCCCGCAAAAATCACGCAAGAGCCGAAGCGACGAGACTTCGGCGAGCTCAGTCGAGTCGCTCATTGCGGGCTAGAAATCTCTTAAACAGAGGCTGCGCCTCTGTCTAAGAGCTGGACAAAATAATTGCGGGACAATCGGGCTCTCTTCGCTGCAGAAAACGCCGACTGATCGAGGACGAGGACGACGACGAGCACGAGGACGAGGATCCAAACTTCGGAGTTTGGGTTTTAGAGGAAGGCCTCTCAGAGCACGGGGCCGAGCGTGGCAATGAGGTTATTCCACAGCCGGCGTGACATTGGCCAGGCCGCCACCGCCTCCTCAGTGACCCGATTCGACCGCGCGATGTATTCCTCCTGGCGCTCACGCACCGCGCGGGTAAGTGCGGGATCATGGAACAAGATGTTGTTCTCGTAGTTGAGCTCGAAACTACGTCGGTCCATGTTCGCCGAGCCGATCAAGGTAACCTCGCCATCCAGCGTCAGTGATTTCGTGTGCAGCAAGCCGCCTACGTACTCGTAGATCTTGACCCCCGCGGTGAGCAGGTCCCCGTAGTAACTGCGGCTGGCCGCTCCGACGAACCACGAGTCGTTCCTGGCGGGAAAGACGATCGTCGTATCCACTCCCCGGTAAGCGGTCGTGCACAGCGCACTGTGCAGGGACTCGTCGGGCACGTAGTAGGGGGTGGTGGCGACGATCTCGCGCCGCGCCGCGAACATCAGGGATTCGAACATTTCAGGCATGGCCGAAAAGCGCACCGTCGGGCCCGTGCCGATCACCTGCGCGGGCACCCCTCCCGGAATGGGCAAGGGCAGCGCCTTGCTCAAGAGCTCGTCGAGGTTCTCATCCACGTACGTCATCCAGTCGCTCGCGAACAGGAACTGGTTCTGGCGTGCGACGGGGCCCTCGAGGCGCATCATGGCGTCCACCCAGGGCGCGTACTTCGCCTTGACAAGAAACTCTGGATCGGCACAATTCTGGCTGCCGCAGTAAGTGATCCGATCGTCAATAACCACGATCTTGCGATGGTTCCGGAGATCGATCCGACCCTCGAACAGCCGCAGCAGCGGGTTACCGATGGGGAGGCCCGCTGCCACACGCACGCCTGCCGCGCGCATCTCCCGCCAATGGTTGGAGCGGATGATCGTACGCGAACCGAGATCATCGGCCATCACACGGCAAGTAACGCCGCGCCCAGCCGCGCGCTTCAAGGCCTCGACGACCTTAGTGCCGTTGTGGTCCGGCAGCCAGATGTAGAACAGCACATGGACGTGATCCGTCGCAGAATCAATGTCGGCCACCATCGCGTCGATCGTGGCGTTGGAGTTCGTCAGAAGGCATGCGGTGTTGCCACTCACTGGATCGAACCCGCTGATCGAGTGGCCGAGCCAAAAAAGATGCCGGTAACGGTCGGGAACGGCAGCTGCAAATTCCGTGGCGTCCCCAGCGGTCTGACGCGGGATTCGCGGCATGCGCTTGAGGACTGCATGCAATCGCTTTACCCGACGACGGCCGATGTTCACTTCGCCCAGAAGCAGATAGGCGAGCATGCCCCACAGAGGTAGGACACCAACGACCACCACCCAAGCGATTCGGGAAGCAGGGTCGCGGTGAGGTCGAAGCAGGATCCGCACGATGACCGGTAGCTCGAGCAACGTAACAAGTGCGATAGCGAGCAGCGAGTGGTGGAGCGTTGAGATCATGCGTAGACTTTGTTAGCGATTAAATTCCAACGAGGCTCTTTGCCCTATTTAACAGCCATATTGGAGAGATCAGCACAGCCGTGAGTAAAGGAAAAATCAATGCATAGTTGGCAAACGAAGGACAGTTCAAATGTCGCGCATCACTAACGCCATCCGAATCATCGACTCCCGCGTGCATTTTTTTCCGCGTTTGATTAGTCGCGTTCATTCCGCCAGTGGAGGGCAAAATCCTCGCTTGGAAAAGTCGATTCTCTTGGTGCATGGAGATATCGGTATCAAACGTGGAAAGCATGGATTAACCGATCAGCGTGGCCAGAACGTGGCCTGTCCCTTGCGGTTACTTGGTCCCTAACCGATCAGCGTGGCCAGAATGTGACCTGTCCCTTGCGGTTACTTTTCGCAAGAAATATGGGATTTCCCGGGCGGAGGCCGTTCGGCGTGCCGTGGCGAGTTTTCTTCCGAAAGGCCGGGGGCGGAGGTTTGGATTTCCGTAACGACCCGCCTTTCGGCTACTGGAAAAATCGTGACGTGGATTCAGTCGAATACCAAAGGATATTGCGCGCGGAATGGGACGGTCATTCGGTAGGGGGTAGAGCATGCTCTGCCTGAGTCAACTACTTCCCGGTCTCCAATCAAACCTCCGCTCTGGACGCCAGTTGAACCCTGTCACGGCGAAGGTTTGATGTTCTGGTTCAGATGGAACAGATTGTCTGGATCATACTGTTTTTTGATCTGTGCCAGGCGATCATAGTTGGCACCGTAAGCGGCGGCCACCCGATCCTTTTCTTCTTCCGTCATAAAGTTCACGTAGGCACCACCGGAGGCGTATGGGGCAGAGGCTTGGAAAAACGCTCGTGCCCAAGCAACGCACCGCTCATCGTCTGTCCTCTCATCCCATCGCCCGTGGACGTTAAGCACAAACTTTGCGTCCCGATTACGATAGGCCATGGCATCTGCCGGAACCCGATTGGCTGCGCCGGCGATGAGCCCAATGAAGATCTCGCACTGCGGCGAGGGCAGCTTGCCAGCGAACTCGATCATCGAGTTCAGCGCGCCATCACTGAGTTCTGTGAAGTTATGGGATTTCCAATAGTTTCTGGCGCCAGGCGTAAGTAGAGGATCAAAAGCTTTCTGCCATTGCGTGTACGGCTGAGCACCGATGTGTTCACCGTGGGGAGCACCAAAACGGAGCAAAGGCTCAATCAGTTTCCTGCCTTGAGCAGCATCCCCGACGTAGAAGGTGACCAGCACAACCACCTCCTTGCCATGCACGTCTCCGGGAAGAAATGGCAGGGGGGGAGCCTTGCGCAATATAGCCCACACGTTGAGCTCCTCCGGTGCGGATTCTACAAATTCGCGATACTGTGACAAAACCTGCTTTGCCTGGTCGAACGGGAAAACGATCAACCCACCCAGGATTTCAGGACCCACCTCGTGGAGTTTGAATTCGAACTGGGTGACAACCGCAAAGTTACCGCCGCCGCCTCGAATTGCCCAAAACAGGTCGGCGTTTTCGTTTTCGCTGGCTCGGATCCTCTTGCCGTCCGCGGTGACCACATCTACAGAGACCAGATTGTCGACTGTCATGCCGTATTTCCGCGTTAGCCAACCGAATCCGCCGCCTAGAGTTAGGCCCGCAATCCCGGTGGTGGAGTTGATTCCTACCGGCGTGGCCAGCCCGTGGGATTGTGCCGCCTCATCAAAATCGGCCAGTGTCGCGCCTGGTTCAACATAGGCGCGCTTCTTCTCGACATCGACGCGGACATTCCGCATTGTTGAAAAGTCAATCATTACGCCGTTATCACACAAAGCGTTCCCGGCAATGTTATGTCCCGCACCTCGAATTGATATTTCGAGTCCATTCTCGCGCGCGAACGAGATTGCATGTGGAACGTCATTGGCTTCTGCACATCGCACGATGAGAGCGGGTCGCCGATCAATCATCGCATTCCATATTTCGCGAACCTCGTCATAACTCGAGTCAGTCGGTAGAACGATCTGGCCCTTCACTTTGCTCTTAAGATTCTCGGTTGTTTCTTTGGATATATTTATCATGTCTTTTTCGTTTCGATTTTCAGCAGGGTGCCTGCGCTGAACCCTTTTCCATGGCCTGATCCGTAGAGCATCCAGCGACGATGGTAAATGGAACGAAAGACCCAGCGGACCAGAAAACGATGGACAGATTAAATAGAAGGATCGGAAACCTGACTCTAACCCAAAAACCGAAGATAAGAGGTAGGCCTGGGATGAAGCTGCAGGTAATCGTGTACAACGGTCGCGTCGAGTTTGTGACTGGATTCCAACTCCTGCTTCCTGTATTCTCTTGCCATGATTTCGTGGGTCGGCACTTCCGGATTTCAATATCCCGCATGGAGAGGGACTTTCTATCCGGAGAAATTTCCTCCTGCGAAAATGCTACCGTTTTACGCGGAGCGATTCTCAACCACCGAGATCAACTACACCTTTTACCGTATCCCGAACAGCAAGACGATTGGAGGTTGGGATAGCTCGACTCCAGAAGGTTTTCGGTTTGGCCTTAAGGCGCCGCAAAAGGTCACTCATATTGCCAAACTCCGGAATTGTGAGGAGCTTTTGGATATTTTCCACCGCGTTGTTTCAGGATTGGGTTCGAAACTCGGACCTGTTTTGTTCCAGCTTCCGCCGAACTTTAAAAGGGATGGCGCGCTTTTAAACGAGTTTCTACACAGCGTGCCTGGCGGGATACGTGTTGCCTTCGAGTTTCGTCATTCGTCTTGGTTCGATGACGAAATCTTTGCCCATCTGCAAAACCATAACGCTGCGCTTTGCATCGCCGAGAGCAGCGATCTTGCTACTCCCAGTATCGCGACCACTGATTTTGGTTATTTGCGCCTTCGGCGCGAAGACTATGAAAAGGCAGACATCGTGCGGTGGGCGAAATTTATGGAGGCGCAAAAGGAGCGCTGGAATCATGCCTTCGTTTATTTCAAGCACGAAGAGAGCGGGATCGGCCCGCAATTAGCTGCCCAGCTGATGAAGGAACTGGGGGCTTGATCTTGTTCGGCTGATTTGGCGGAATGCCCGGTCGGCCCGGCACCCCCCACCCCTCTATCCAAGACGGGTATCGGCGGGGTATTGGAGTGCTAACAAAGGGAATCTGCAACAGAGCAACGGCTAATCAACCAAAACAACATAGAGAGATTACTCTCAAATCAGTGTTCGAACGATCCACCGAGGAAGCCGCACAAAACTAGAGAGAGGCCAAAAGCCGTTGGAAAGCCACTACGAAGCAGGACGGCATATGATAAATGAGAAAAGTTAAATATATGACAGTAGACGAACTGTTCGAACGAATATCACAGGTGCACGCTGGAGAAACTAGCGCCTCTATCGACTGCAATCGTGACCCGGACCCTTGCCCTAATTGGTTCTCGCGTTTGGAATGGCCAGACAGATTTACCCTCACGATGATTGACTTTTTTCTAGTTGAAGAGATGGGTTTTAGCCCAGCGAGTTATAATAATCTAACACCCTACGCTGAAGGCGACCCAATCATGACGCGCTATTATAAATGGCGCCCCGTTCGTCCGGAACTTGGGAGCTACTATTCAAATCATTGGTTTTTAGAGTGGATTAGTGCGAAGACTGGAAACGCCTATCAATTGCACCTTTTAACAGCCCCTCGCGATTCCGATGTATGGATTTATTCCAAGTTTGACCTGGACATATTTTTGACTTGGGGCGCCGAACATTTGGGCGGTGAGGACTGCCACTTTGTATCGCCCATTTTATCGCACTGGCGCACGCTAATTGATCACATTCGTAAGGTTGAAAACGGACCGAAGGCTGCTTGGCAGTAACCGCCGCAAGAATTGATCCGGAAAAAAAAGGTCGATGGCAGAGACCCTGTGTCCCGCTTCTCTAATCTGTGAAATCTGCGGTTTCAAATTCAGAATTTAGTTTAGCCGTACGAGTTTTAAGCGGGCAAAGGCTGGAGCCTTCGCTTACACGAGATCGCGCAGTGCCTTGGAGGCGAGTCCCACGGTTCCTACGAGGTTGTGCATATCATGTGAATAAACCTCGCAGATCCCTTTTATCACAATGGCTGGAGTCATTATGTTCCCCTCGGTGACGGTGAAAAACTGATAATTTTGAGATCAATTGATATTGGCCCGATCCGCGAGATTTTCTGGAATAACACAGGCCGGCTTGTGAATAACTTCTTTTGAACATTTTTACGCACTGCGATAGTGCGCTCGCTTTCGGCCTCGTTAATCCGCTGCGTTGACCTTGTAAGCCGTAAACAGGGCTTATCCGTCGAGCTGAGTATCGAGCTTCACCATCGTTTGGCGGACTTGATCCTCTTTCTTCATGCGTAAAGAGACAGTCTTACAAGCGTGCAAGACTGTTGCGTGATCCCGGCCCCCGAAGATTTCTCCAATTTGATGCAAGGAGGCCTTGGTGTGGTGCCGAGCCAGATACATCGCCACTTGGCGCGGGAATGCAATATTCGCGGTGCGCCGTTTGCTCGTCATATCCGCGAGTCGAACCCCAAAATGTTCGGCCACCTTCTTTTGAATCTGATCGATGGTAGTCACCTTCTTGGCTTCTTCCCCCAAAATATCGCGAAGAAGTTGTTCTAGCGTTTCGATTGAACACCGGCGGCCATTCAGCGACTGGTAAGAGGCAACCCGCATCAAGGCGCCCTCCAGGCGCCGAACATTGGTTCGGACACGCTGCGCGAGAAAAGTCAGGACATCCTCAGCAAGCTCAATATGAAATGCCTCGGCCTTTTTCCGGAGAATCGCCACGCGATTCTCGAGGTCCGGCGGCTGCAATTCTGTTGTTAATCCACACTCCAGTCGAGAAACAAGGCGGTGCTCCAAGTTGGCGATCTCGCTTGCCGGACGATCACTTGAAAGCACGATCTGCTTCCGGCCATCGAAGAGGGTATTAAACGTGTGGAAAAATTCTTCCTGGGAACGCTCTTTGCCGGCCAAGAAATGAATATCGTCGATCAAGAGAATATCTGTCTGACGATAGCGCTTTCGGAACCTGACCAGCATATTGTGCTGGATCGCGTCGATGAACTCGTTGGTGAACCGCTCACTCGAAAGGTACATTACCTTCTGGCTCTTTTTTCGTTCGATCGTCTGCTGGCCGATCGCCTGCATCAAGTGCGTCTTTCCTAAGCCTACGCCGCCGTAGATAAAAAGCGGGTTATAGGTTCTGGCCGGTGATTGAGAAACCGCGAGGGCGGCCGCATGGGCAAAATGGTTATTCGAGCCTACGACAAACGCGTCAAACCTATTCCGCGGATTCATCCCGTGGTTGATGGCTCCCTCCGAATCCTCATCTTGGGATATAGCGGCCAACGGTTCACTCACCCGGCCAGCATGGGCATCAACAACAGGACCGGTCATTCTGTTTTCGGCGGCACGGAATTTGATATCCCGCGGGCCGCCGAGCACGGAGATCGCAGCGCATCGCAGGACATTCAAGTAATTACTCTCAATCCAGAACTGATTAATGTTGTTCGGAACCTGGAAAGTCAGCGCGATTTCATCCGCCTGCACTAGTTCAATCTCGGCAAACCACCTCTGGAACGCATCCGCGCTGAGATGCGGCCTGATTCCCATTTCTATTGCCCGCCAAATCCCACTGTAAGTCTCTTGCATAGGTGCTTTTATTCACACACCTCCATGACGAGATTTTCGCCCGGCACCAACCGGAGGCCCGAAAGAAGAAGAGCACAACATCCTTCGGCCACTTGCCTCCTCCAAGCGGTTCCTGTCGACGTATCTGTAACGCAAGCTCAACCGGGAAGCTCCCTGACTGGACCAATCAGCAACTTAGCGGCAATGCAATAACCTCCTCCGTTAGACCCATCAATGACCTTGTCAACATTGTTATTCACATGTTATTCGCATCTACCGGCACTTCTTCCGTCGAACGGGAATAGGAGGATAAAATCACCCAGTCTCCCTAGCAAGAAAAAAGTTCTAATGAGTTCCCAAGTAAATTTCCTGGTCAACTGCCGGTCGTGCTTGACTTGCATTCGCGGCGCAGATCCCCCTTGCCGCTCAAAGCAGGCTTTACTGGTACCCCACAAATCAAAACTAAAGCAGTCATTTGGCGACGACGTATAGCGCTAAAAACAATACAACTAACATTTAACGATTGTTAGTAGATATTCGATAAAAGCTTATAGGTCTGTCCAGGATGGCTTTAAGATACGGAGGGTTAAGCTGCCGGCAAATCCCGGAGGTATTTGTTGAAAAAATCCAAGGTTCGTTGCCAAGCCAACTTGGCCGCAGACTCATCGTAACGTGGCGTTGTGTCGTTATGAAAACCATGGTTGACGCCCTCATAGACGTACACGGTGTAGGTCACGTGATTCGCCTTAAGCGCTTCCTCGTAGGCCGGCCATCCCTCGGTAATGCGCGTATCAAGCGATGCATAGTGAAGCAAAAGGGGCGCCTTGATTCTGGCGGCATCTCCAGCAGAGGGTTGTCGGCCGTAAAATGGCACCGCGGCCGCCAAATCCGGGAGTCGCACTGCCAGTTTATTGGCCATGGTTCCGCCAAAGCAGAAACCCACGACCCCGATTTTACCAGTGCATTCGGGACGCGATTTCAACCAGGCGGCTGAGGCCACAAAATCTTCGAACATTTTGTTCTCGTCCACCTTGCGAAAAAGTTCTGCCCCTTTCTCGTCATCGCCAGGATATCCTCCAACGGATGTAAGACCATCGGGCGCAAAGGCCAGGAAATTCGCAATTCCCAAACGCCGTGCCACGTCTTCTATGTAAGGATTCAGGCCACGGTTCTCATGTAAGACGAGCACCCCGGGCAATTTTCCGTCCGCGTTCGCGGGACGAACGAAATATCCACGTATGCTGTCGTTACCCTGCGGCGAGGGAACAGTCGCGTATTCCGTTTTGAGTCGTTTGTCGTCTTGAGGGATTTGTTCCGCCAGGGCGTAGTTCGGCTTGAGGACATCCCAGATTGCCATGGCGGTTAAGCCGCCTACAGCATACTTCGCCGCCCCATCCAGGAATTGGCGGCGGCTGATCTCGCCGTGAACGTAATGATCAAACAGGTCTAGCAACCCCTGAGGGAAATCGGTAGCTTTCTTTCGTTCCAATTGAGCGACTCCTCTGTTGTTGATTCTAAATGTCGGGGATGTTCGGTATAATTCTACATAAAAAGTTGACCGTGAGATGCCATGTCGGCGGGCCTGGAGGAACGTTGCTTGCCGCTCCCAGCCAGGAAGGCAAAAGAGGGACAGGTCGGCTGGAATAAGCCTATCTCGATCAATCTGGGCGCACAGAGGCAAAGGCTGGAGCCTTCGCTTACGTCTTAAATTTACGTTGAAAACGGGGTCCGCGATGGAGATAGATCTTCCACTCA
>Ga0210405_10002545_pt1 | contig 18829 bp, 21 predicted proteins | sample IncBWH11MmetaG_FD_155492 | JGI IMG/M metagenome (GOLD analysis project Ga0210405, IMG submission 155492) | Forest soil microbial communities from Barre Woods Harvard Forest LTER site, Petersham, Massachusetts, United States - Inc-BW-H-11-M | ecosystem: Environmental > Terrestrial > Soil >... | reverse complement strand
CGCATGGTGTATGGCGCATGGCGAGCGGAAAAGAACTACTTCTTCTTTTCCTGCTTCTCGACAGGCTTCGCGCCTTCCTCGCCTTCCTCGCCCTCGACTTCCTTCTTGCCCTTCTTGATGACTTCGGGCTCGGCCGGAGCGACGGCAACCGCGGCTTCGACCGGCTTCTCTTCCTCGGCACGCAAGGTGACGACGTGAGAGAGAACCGTTTGCGGGTCGGTGACCAGCTTGAGCTTTTTGGTGTCGAGCGGAAGTTCGCCGGCGCGCAGACTTTGGTTCAACGCGAGGCCGCTGACGTCCACCTTGAATTCGGTGGGGATGTCCGCGGGCAAGCACTCGACTTCGACTTCGCGGGTGACGACTTCGTAGACGCCGCCCTGCACCTTCACGCCGGAAGGCTCGCCAAAAGTGTGCACAGGAACCTTCACCTTCATGCGAACGTCCATGGCGATACGGAGCAGGTCCACGTGGAGCAGGTTGCCGGAGACGGGATCCACCTGCCAGTCTTTCACGATCGCGGGTTCCTGCTTGCCGCCGAGGTCCACCTGGAACAACGTGTTGTGGCCGGATTCGGAGCGGAGAATCGCGGTAACCTGCTTGGTGTTCACGGCGAGTGAGAGCACTTCGCCCCGGCCGCCGTACAGCGTGGCGGGAACCTTTCCGGAAACGCGCAAACGCCGCGCTTCGTTCTTGCCCCGTGTAGCGCGGGGCGCGCCTTCAACAATGATTTGAGCCATAGCTTCTTTCCCTTCCTGGAATCACTTCCGGCGAAACTGCGCGCCGGAGAATCTCAAATAAACAGCTCGCTGATCGAGGTTTCCTCGTGAATCGAACGAATGCCGCGGGCGAGCAGTTCCGCGACACTCAAAATCTTGATTTTCTTAATGCCCTTGGCGGCTTCGCAAAGCGGCACAGAATCCGTGGCCACCACTTCGGTGATTTTGGATTTCACGATGCGTTCGACAGCCGGCCCGGAAAACACGGCATGGGTGCAGGCAGCGAAGACCTGGGTGGCGCCTTCGCGGATCAGCGCGTCGGCGGTTTTCACCAGCGTGCCCGCGGTGTCAATGATGTCGTCCACGATCAAGGTGCTGCGGCCCTTGACGTCGCCGATGAGGTTCATCACTTCGGTCACGTCCATGTCCACGCGGCGCTTGTCCACGATGGCCAGCGGCGCATCGAGTTTTTTCGCGAAGGCGCGGGCACGCTCCACTCCGCCGGCGTCAGGAGAGACGACGGTGAGGTTCGGCAGCTTCATGTTGCGGAAATACTCGACCAATACAGGCGAGCCGTACAAGTGATCCACCGGAACGTCGAAATAGCCCTGAATCTGCGGGGCGTGCAAATCGAGCGTCAAAGCGCGGCTGGCACCGGCGGTTTCGAGAAGGTCCGCGACCAGCTTGGCGGATATCGGAACGCGCGGCTTGTCTTTGCGGTCCTGCCGCGCATAGCAGTAATACGGGAGCACGGCGGTGATGCGCCAGGCGGAAGCGCGCTTGAACGCGTCGATCATGAGCAGCAACTCAAGCAGGTGGCTGTCCACCGGGAACGAGCACGGCTGCACGACAAAGACATCGGCGCCGCGCACATTTTCGAGAATCTGAAAATAAATTTCACCATCGCTGAAACGATCGAGTTTGGCTTGCCCCAGCGGCACGTCCAAATGCCCGCAGATGGCTTTAGCCAGAACCGGATTGGCCGTACCGGTAAAGATTTTGAATCGCTCGTCGTTCACTCGCTTCTCTCTGTGATCGCCGCTCTGCGGCGACACACTTGCCCGGAGAAAAAGGAACCATGCATGAAAATGAAAAGCTTTCAGAGTACGGAGAGACGCTGAGGATCAACCGACAATCGCGCTTTTCAGCAACCGCGCATACCTGCTCCGCGAAATTGTTTCGCAGACGAAGGCCTGATCGTGCGGAAACCCGACAGCAGCTCGGCGCGCCTTAGCTGGGCTCGGGAAAACTCCAAACACCGCCGAACCGCTACCCGCCAGCAAGGCTTCTGAAGCTCCCCCATGGAGCAGATCCCGCTTGATCTTGCCAAGGCGGGGATGGCGCCGGAAAACTGCCGCTTCGAAATCATTCGAAAGGGAGCCTTCCTGCGCGCTCCAACATAGAGCACAGAACCTAAATAGTTTATGGTTCGCGGCGGATTTTGTCAACGAAGCCAATTCCGGGGCATGCAGCCAGCGGTAGGCGTCGGGAGTGGGCACATGAATGTCGTTCGGCGAGACAATCAGAAGTGTCCGCCGCGGGGCGTCCGGCAGGGGATAGATTTCCTCACCCTTGCTGATGCCCAGGGCCGTTCCGCCAAAGAGGAAAAACGGGACGTCTGCGCCGAGACTGGCGGCAATGTCCAAAAGCCGCGGTGTTTCGAACTTTTGACGCGTGAATTGCAGATAGCCGAGGAGTGCCGCCGCCGCGTCGCTGGAGCCGCCGCCCAGGCCGCGTCCCGCGGGAATTTTCTTTTGCAGGGTGATTTCGACGGCGGGGCGAACGCGGGCTTCGCGGCGGAGTGCATCCACGGCGCGGTAGACCAGATTTTTTTCGATCTCTTCCTTCGCGAGGGTTTCGTTGCCCCGAATTTGCAGGGAGATGCCGGGGCGGCGCGAGGCACGAAATTCTAATGTGTCATGCAGCCCTACGGCCTGAAAAATCGTGCGCAGTTCATGGTAGCCGTCGGCGCGCTTCCCCAGCACTTCCAGACGCAAGTTGACCTTGGCGTACGCCGGAATTCGGATTGTTCGCATTCACTGACTCAGGGTTTGGCATCGGCAGGAGGAGTTTTCTGCGCGACGCGATGCTTGTTCTGGCTGAGCTTTTTCTCCACTTCCGCGACTTTATCTTCTTCGAGGTCGGCTGGCAAGGAGCGGCGCCATTCGTTCAGAGATTTTTCCCATTCGACGACGGCAAGCTCCATGCGGCCTTGCTTTGCCAGGACGTCACCCAGGTGTTCGCGGATTGTGGGATCGTGCGATTCGCGTTCGACGGCTTTGCGCATGGTGAGTTCCGCCTGGTCGAGCTTGTTCTGCTTGTAGTAGGCCCAGCCGAGGCTGTCGAGAAATGCGCCGTTGTAAGGCTCCAGGTCGATGGCACGCTGGATGAGGTCCACGGCCTCGTCGAGGCGGATTCCGCGGTCGGCCAGCATGTAGCCGTAGTAGTTCAGGACCATGGAGTTTTTCGGATTGACTTCGATGACTTTCTTGAATTGCACTTCGGCTTTGTCGTACTGCTTCTGGCGCTCGAAGATGGCGCCCAAAATCAGCCAGGCGAGCTCGTTATCGGCGGGCTGGGCGGCGAGGGCTTCGGCCTTGCGCGCGGCGGCCTCGGCTTCCGTGAACCGGTGGCTGCGCTCGTAAATTTGGGCATAGTTCAAATAGGTTTCGCGATCGCCGGCGCCGCCTTTCAAGCCGACCTGCAGCAGCTTGATGGCTTCGTCCGGCTGTTGCGCTTCGCCGAGCATCATGGCGAGGCTGCTGCGGATCGAGGCATCATCCGGATACTTGGCCAGCGCTTCCTTGCCTGCTTGCAGAGCTTTCGGAAGGTCGCGAGCCTGGCGATAGGTGTCCATGACCAGCAGGCGCGAGCGGCGGTCTTCTTCGTCGCCGAGATGACCGAGTTCCTGGAAGGTGTAAATCGCGGCCTGGAAATTCTGCGTGTCGCGATAGAGCATGCCAAGCTGCTGGTAGAGGATGGCCAGCGAGCGCCGGCGCGACGGAAGAACTTTGGATTGGGCCTTTACGCCGGTGACCGCATCGGAGAGCACGCGAATGGCATCTTCGAAGCGTCCTTGCGATTCGTAAATCATGGCCTCGTTGTACATCACCTCGAGGCTGCCGGGCGCGTACTGGCGCGCCTTGACCAGATTTTCCTCGGCTTTATCGAGCTGGTGAAGTTCGCGATAAATTTGCGCGATGCGGAGGTAGGTGTCCGCATCGTCGGGCAGCATGTCGGAAAGCTTCTGGTAGACGGTCAGCGCCTCGGGGTACTTCTCTTCGGAGAGCAGGGTTTGCGCCAACCCGCGAATGTGGTTGAGTTCCGAGGGGTCCAGATCCATGGCCTTGCGATAGGCCGCCTCGGCCTTCGCGAAATCGTGCGTCTGTGTATAGGCGTCGCCGAGGTGATCGTAGAGCGTGGCTGATGGCGAGCGATCAATCATGCCATTCAGCAAAGAGATGGCCTCTTCGGCTTTGTTCTGGTCGAGGAGTAATTGGGTGAGTTGCTCCACGCCGGCATCGTTTTCGGGATCTTCTTTCAACAAATCGCGCAGGACGCCTTCGGCTTTTTCCGGTTCGTTGTGCAGGCGATAGAGTCGCGCGAGCCAGATGGTGACTTCCTGGTCCGAAGGATCGAGGCGGTGAACGGCGGCGTATTCCTGGATCGCTTTGACGATGGTTTCGGATTGGATATTGGAGCCATTGATGTCGCCGAGGCTGCGCAAATAGACGAGGGCCAATAGACGGTGCGTCGGAAGATCATCGGGATTGCGTTTCAGGACTTCGTTGGCTTCCGCGACCGCTTCGTGGACACGCTGGGCCTTCCAATACATTTCCGCGAGGCGTTCGCCGATGATGGGCGATAGTGGATCAACGGCGTAAGCCTTTTTGTAGGACTCGATCGCGCGAGTGGCATATTCACCGGCGCCGGTCTGCTCGTATTGCTGCTCGAAGATGTGGCCCATGGTGAAGTTGTAGTAGGCGTCGGCGCGAACGGGGTCCTTGCGCGTCGCGGAGGGCGGCGCGGAAGCGGTATCCTGGGCCAAAGCGGGTAGCGCCACGAGGGCGGCGCAGAAGAGAGGGAGGATCAAGCGATTTAGCGTCATAGAGTTCGTTTTTTCAGTATCCCATGCGGCGGAAACGCGGTCAAAAGCGAAAAGGAGGGCGTTTCGAAGAAAAGCAACGCACGGGAATAGGATGCACAGGGGTGGGGGAGGGTTTCTGGAAAAAAGGGATTGACAAGCTTCCGTATTTCCGCAACTATCGAAATATGAAGAAGGCCGACCTACTGCTGGTTACCCGCTGCGCCGACCGCTTTTCCGCCATTGGCGCGGAGCCGCGTCTGCAGATTGTACGTTTGCTGCTCTCGGCGCACCCAACGGGGATGGTGGCGGGGGAGATTCAGGAAGAGCTGGGGATTCCGGCCTCGACGCTCTCGCATCATCTGGAGAAATTGCGCCAGGTTGGATTGGTGGACGTGCGGCGCGCAGGGACTTTTCTTTGGTACACGGCGAACACGGACGCGCTGCGCGAGGTGCTTGGGTTCCTGTATGAGGAGTGCTGCACGCGGAATCGCGCGGTGTCGACGGAAGATTTTGTGCAAATTGCGAAGTAGGAACGGAGAAAAACAATCATGGGCGACCCAAACATCCAGGAAGCGGTAAAGGAAAAGTACGGAGCGGCGGCGAAACAGGTTACCGAGGGGAAGACCGCTTGTTGCGGCGGCGGCGCGTCGTTGAGCGGCTGCGACCCGATTACTCGCAATTTGTATGGTGAGGCGGAGAAAGGCAGCCTGCCGGTGGAAGCGGTGGCCGCGTCGCTTGGTTGCGGGAATCCGACGGCGCTGGCGAAATTGCGGGCGGGCGAAGTGGTGCTGGATCTCGGCTCCGGCGGCGGCATTGATGTTTTGCTTTCCGCCAAGCGCGTGGGGCCTGCCGGCAAGGCGTATGGGTTGGACATGACCGACGAGATGCTGGCGCTGGCTCGGGAAAACCAGCGCAAGGCCGGGGTTCAAAATGTGGAGTTCCTGAAAGGGACGATTGAGAACATCCCTCTGCCGGACAATACGGTGGATGTGATCATTTCGAATTGCGTGATCAATCTTTCCGGCGACAAGGACCGCGTGCTGCGCGAAGCGTTTCGCGTGTTAAAGCCGGGAGGTCGGCTGGCGGTTTCGGACGTGGTGCTGCGCGGCGAAGTGCCGGCGGAAATACGGAAGAGCATGGAATTGTGGGTGGGTTGCATCGCCGGGGCGCTGCAGGAAACCGAGTACGTGGAAAAGCTGAATGCGGCGGGATTCGGCGCGATTGAAGTGGAGCCGACGCGGGTTTACCAGGTGGAAGAGGCGCGCGAATTTCTGGAAGCGGCGGGATTCGACGCGGAAAAAATTGGCCCGTTGGTTAAAGACAAGTTCATGAGCGCGTTCCTCCGGGCCAGCAAGCCGGCGCTGCAGGCGTGCGATTGCCCGCCAGGTTGCGTCGATCTTCCCTGCTGCAATTGAGGTTCCGGCCGTGAACAAGCCATTTAACATTCTCTTTCTGTGCACCGGCAATTCCTCGCGTTCCATTCTTGCGGAAGCCATTCTGAATCGTCGCGGCAAGCCCAATTTTCGTGCGTTCAGCGCGGGCAGTCACCCCGCCGGCCGTGTGCATCCTTACGCGCTGAAGCAACTGGAATCGGCGGGCCTCCCGGTCGAAGGATTGTGGAGCAAGAGTTGGGATGAATTCGCGAAGCCCGGCGCGCCGCAAATGAATTTTGTGTTTACGGTTTGCGATTCAGCGGCGGCGGAGGCCTGCCCGGTGTGGCCGGGGCAACCAATCGCCGCACACTGGGGAATTCCCGATCCCGGGAATCTTGGGAAAACGCCCGAGGAGCTTACGCGTGCGTTTCGGGACGCGTTTGTAACCCTGGGACGCCGGATTGATTTGTTTCTGAGCTTGCCGATGGAGAAGCTCGACTCCTTGGCCGTGAAAAAGGAAGTGGAGCGGATCGGTCGCCAATGAAACTTCTGGGAGGCTTTAGTGCAGGAAATGGCGCATGTTGGTGAAGACCATCGCCAGGCCGAGGCGGTCAGCAGTGGCGATCACTTCGGAGTCTTTCACCGAGCCTCCCGGCTGAATGATCGCGGTGGCGCCGGCTTTGGCGGCTTCTTCAACGCCGTCGGGGAACGGGAAAAAGGCGTCGGATGCGACGGCGGTGCCCTTCACCGAGTTTTGCGCTTTCATTACGGCAATTTTCACGGAGTCGACGCGGCTCATTTGGCCGGCGCCCACGCCTAGTGTTGCGCGATCCTTCGCGAAGACGATTGCATTGGACTTCACGTGCTTGCAGATTTTCCAGGCGAATTTCAGGTCGGTAAGTTCGGCGGCGGCCGGCTCGCGCTTGGTGACGACTTTCAGTTCCTTGTCGTGCAGGTTGCCGAGGTCCGGCTGCTGGATCAACACGCCGCCGAGAATCCGCTTCATCTGTAATTCCTTGTCGTGATCGAGCCCGCCCTGCGGCAGATGCAGCAGGCGCAGATTTTTCTTGGCGGCAAAGATTTCCTGCGCGCGGTCAGCAAAGCCTGGGGCCACGATGCATTCGACGAAGAGCTTGGCCACTTCTTCCGCGGTCAGCGCGTCAACGATGTGGTTGAACGCGAGGACGCCACCGAATGCGGAAACCGGATCGCTGGCGAGCGCCTTGGTGTAGGCATCGAGGAGGGTGGACTGCTCGGCGGCGCCGCAGGGATTGTTGTGCTTGATGATGACGGCGGCGGGGCCTTCAAATTCGGCAACCAGGCTGCGGGCGGCTTCGAGGTCGACGTAATTGTTGTAGGAGAGTTCCTTGCCCTGAAGCTGTTTTGCGGCAGCCAGGCCCGTGGCGGGATGGCCGGCGGGAATGTAAAGCGCCGCGGCCTGGTGCGGATTTTCGCCGTAGCGTAATTCCTGCTTGCGGCGAAGGGCGACGTAGACGCGTTCGGTGAGTCCTCCCTTTTGCTGGACCTCCAGCTTTTCCCCTTGCAGGGCGAGCCGCTCGAGATTCATGGTGATTACGCCGTCGTAACGCGAGGTGAGGCCGAAGACTTTGCGCGCGAGGTCGAGACGCGTCGCGAGCAAGGTATCTCCCGTGGTTTCGAGTTCAGCGGCGATGCGCTGGTAATCCGCAGGGTCGGTGACGACCGTGACGCTTTCGAAATTCTTGGCCGCGGAACGCAGCATCGTGGGGCCGCCGATATCAATATTTTCGATCAGCTCTTCGGGCGGAAGATATTCCTTCGCGGCGGTGGCTTCGAAAGGATAGAGATTCACGACTACAAGATCGATTGGCGTGATGCCGTGCTCTTTCGCCTGCTTCAGGTCGTCGGGATTGTGGCGCCGGTAAAGCAGCCCTCCGTGCACCTTGGGATGCAGCGTCTTCACGCGCCCGCCGAGCATTTCCGGCCAGCTGGTGAAGTCGGAGACATCTTTCACCGGCACGCCGGTTTCGCGCAGGAGTTTCGAGGTGCCGCCGGTCGAGAGAATTTCGATTTTCAGCGCCGTCAGCCTGCGGGCAAACTCTACGATACCAGTTTTGTCGAATACGCTGAGCAGCGCGCGCTCCACGGCCATATCGCCTCCGATGCGGTAAAGGACCTTCCAGTTTACGCGGAGGCGCAAAAAACCGGAAATTCAGATCTGTGGGAAATTTTGCGGAGAAGGATCAGGATTTAACGAGGGCCTTGAGTTTCACCTGGCCGTCGATGGTTTCGACGACGTATTCGACTTCGTGGCAGTTTTTCTGTTTCTGAAGATCCTTGGTCTTTTTGCGGACGAATTCGTTGAAGCCGGCATGCGTCATCTTGCCCATTTCTTCGCCGGCAGCCTGCTTGGCGCGGACGAAGGCTTCGTAGAGCTGTTCGACTTTGTCGGCTTCCTTTTCCGGGGCGGTGCAAACCACGCGGAAAACCTTGGCTGCCTCGGCAGAAGCGGAGGCGGTCGCTGCGGCTTGGGCCTTGGCGCGTTCGGCTTCGATGGCCTTGGCGGCAGCGCCAAAGTGACGCTGCACTTTGCCTTCCTCGCGGTTGGCGGTGCGTTTGCGAAAGACGTCTTTGTACTTGGCGTAGGTTTGCGCCAAGTTGCCGAAGCGAAATCGCTGGCCGAACTTCATGTCGCCGCCGCGCTCGCCGTAGCGCTTGACGATCAGTTCAATGCGCCATTCGATTTCGGTGGGAGGGCGTTTGCGGCCGCCACCGAAATACATGTCGTATTCAATCTTGAGCTGACGAATGTCGCGCTCGAGTGCCGAGAGATCCTCGTCAATAGTGGCCATGAGATGGAAATCCCCGAGAGTTCATCCTAGATTCGCGCCCGGCGGACGTCAACGGCGGCGGAGCGGCGCGCTGCGCATGAAACAACGGCTGGGGGAGAGTGGGACTGACCGTTCGTACAGTTGGCAATTGCGGGGCGATTCCCTGCTGTGCTCCAATGGCGGCATGCCGGAAAAAGCAAAACCTGCGTCGAGCGCGGACCAGACGGCGCTGCTGCGGCTGTTGCCGTCGGTGGATGAGCTGCTGCTGCGGCCGCGTGTGGCGGCTTTGGCGAATTCGATGGAGCGCAGCTTCCTCGTGGAGATGGTTCGTGGCGTCCTTGCGCAGTTGCGAAGAGAAATAGTTTCAGGGGAGCCACTAGAAGAAACCCAGCTTGCTGCACAGGCGATTGAATTGCGAGTTGTGCGGAGTGTTGAGCGGGCGCTTACGCCTTCGCTGCTCGGGCTGATCAATGCCTCCGGTGTGATCCTGCATACGAATTTGGGGCGGGCTCCGCTGCCGGCCGCCATCCTGAACGAGTTTCGGCAAACCGCGACGCAATATTCAAATCTGGAGTACGACGTTGCGGCCGGGGCGCGCGGGAAACGCGACGCGCACACTTCGCGGCTGATCGAGCGGCTAACCGGCGCGGAAGCGGCGATTGTTGTGAACAATTGCGCGGCGGCGGTGCTGGTGACGCTGGCGGCGTTGGCCCGCGGCGGCGAAGTGATCGTTTCGCGCGGCGAATTGATCGAAATCGGCGACGGCTTCCGCATCCCGGAAATCATGGAGCAGAGCGGCGCGGCGCTTCGCGAGGTGGGCACCACCAATCGCACGCGGATCGCCGATTATGAAAACGCGATCAATGAAAAAACTTGCGTGATTTTGCGCGTGCACCCTTCGAACTTTACGGTGTCGGGATTTACGGAAAAGCCGGAGGTGGCGGAATTGATTGCGCTCGGGCAGCGCACGCGACTTCCGGTGGTGGAGGATCTGGGCTCCGGCTGCCTGGTGGATCTTTCGCCCGTGGGGATCAGCGAGCCGACCGCGCGGGAAAGCGTGGAGGCGGGATTTTCGCTGGTGCTCTTCAGCGGCGACAAGATGCTCGGCGGGCCGCAAGCGGGCATCATCGCGGGGAAAAAGGATCTAGTGCAAAAAGTTCGGCGCCACCCGCTGTTTCGTGCCCTGCGCGTGGACAAGCTGACGATAACCGCACTCGAAGCGACGTTGCGTGCATATCTTCGAGGCGCGTGGAATGAAATTCCGGCGTTGCGGATGATGCAGATGAGCGTCGACGAGATTTCCGCGCGCACAGACGGGTTCTACAAGGTGTTGTGGGCGAAAGTTGCTGGCGCCGATGTGGAAGTGGACATTGCGGAAGGGCGCTCGCTTGTGGGAGGAGGTTCGACGCCTGCGCAGTCGCTGCCGACGAAGGTCCTCCGCATCGCGAGTGCGCGACATTCCGCGACCGATTTGGAGGTTCGGCTACGGACAGGCGCGGGCCCGGCACCCGTGGTCGCTCGAATTGAAGAAGACAGGCTGCTGATCGATCTTCGGACGGTACTCCCCGAACAAGAACCTGCCCTTGCGGAAGCGCTTGCCGGAGCGCTGCGCTAAGACCTGGTTCAATTACTTTGAGATTCGAATTGCTGGAACGCGTGGCAGCGCCAAGACGTCTCTGCCTTCTGGATAAATCCGAAAAGTGAAAAGAATGATGATCAGCTTTGTGGTACGCGGAAAAAAGTTGGCCGAAGTGCGGAAGCCAATCCCCAAACTGTGGCCGGGATGGGCGCTCGTTCACGTGCGGCTGGCAGGAATTTGCAATACGGACGTGGAGATTCTGCGCGGGTACCACGGGTTTCGCGGAACGCCGGGGCATGAATTTGTTGGTGAAGTCGCGGATGTCGCCGGAGTTCCCACGGCAACCAAACGGCGGTGGATGGGCAAGCGCGTGGCGGGCGAAATCAATGTGGCCTGCGCGGCTTACCGATTCTCGCCACTATGCGATTTTTGCAAACGCGGCTTGAAGACACACTGTGCGAGACGGACCGTCCTGGGCATTGTGGCGCATGATGGGGCGTTCGCGGAGTATCTGACCCTGCCACTGGAAAATCTGCATCTTGTGCCGTCGACTGTGAGCGATGAGAAGGCCGTGTTTATCGAGCCGCTCGCCGCGGCGTGCCAGATTCTCGATCAACTCGACATTCGAAGATTTCCGAATGCAGCGGTGTTGGGTGATGGCAAACTCGCACAGTTGATCGCCATGGTCTTGAAGGCTGCGGGTTCGCGCGTCGCTCTTTATGGAAAGCATGCCAGCAAGTTGGCTTTGGCGCGGAGGGCTGGCGTCGCGACGAAGCAAGTGCGCGGCGATGCGAGCGATTTGACACGGGTGAAGGAAAATTATCGGCTGGTGGTGGAAGCCACCGGCTCGCCGACGGGCCTGGCGCTTGCGCAGCGGATGACCGAGCCGCGCGGCACGTTGCTACTGAAATCCACCTTTCACGGCGCGGCACCAGTGGAGACATGGCCGATTGTGGTGAAGGAAATCACGGTCGTAGGTTCGCGCTGCGGGCCTTTTGCAAAAGCGATTGCGCTGCTCCGCTCGAGCAGGGTGGATCCCTCGCCGCTTATTACCCGTACTTTCGCACTGAAGGATGCACCCGCCGTCATCGCGTATGCCCAAAAGCGCGGCGTGATGAAAATTCTGTTGAGAAATACCTGATTAAAGTCGATTGATGCAGGACGCGACGCAGGCGGCGCCGAAGCCGTTGTCGATGTTCACTACGGTGACGTTGGAGGCGCAGGAATTCAGCATGCCCAAAAGCGCCGCTACCCCGCCGAAGCTGGCCCCGTAGCCGGTGCTGGTTGGAACAGCGATTACCGGAATACCAACTAAACCGCCCACAACGCTTGGCAGAGCGCCTTCCATGCCAGCGACGCAGATGATGACCCGCGCTTCGGCGAGATTGCTGCGGTGCTCCAGCAAACGGTGAATACCGGCCACACCCACGTCATAAAGTTGCTCCACACGATTGCCCATCATGCGGGCGGTGAGGACGGCTTCTTCCGCCACGGGAATGTCGCTGGTGCCTGCGGAAACGACGAGGATGGTTCCCTTCCCCGAGATTTCGCTGCTTCGTTCAATGCTGATCACGCCGGAGAGCGGGTGAAACTTTGCGGAGCGGCTGACGCGCTTCACGGCGGCGAAGATTTTGGCGTCGGCGCGAGTGACCAGCACGTTGTGGCTCGACGCTTTTTTCGAGACCATGGCTCGAACGATCTGGGCCACCTGCGCGGGCGTCTTGCCCTTGCCGAAAATCACTTCGGCGTAGCCTTGCCGCAACGCGCGGTGATGATCGACCTTGGCAAAGCCGATATCTTCAAAGGGTAAATGCTTCAGCTTGGCCAGGGCTGCTTCGGAGATGAGTTTCCCGGACTCCACCGCCTGCAAAAGTTTCAATAGTTCGTCGGATTTCATCGTGTTTGACCGCTACGCATCTTAACATCGCCGCGACGCAGGGGCTAAGCTTGACTTGCCTGCGAGCCGCTGCGAGACTGAAAGAACCGCAGACAATTCCATGCCTTCGATCAAAGGACAAACGATTACCGTGGGTGTGACCGGAGCGAGCGGCGCCGTTTTCGCGCAGAAAACGCTTGCGATGCTGGAGGACGATCTGCGCGTCGGGCGCGTCCACCTGGTGGTTACGGAAACCGGACAACGGCTTTTTGCGGAGGAGCTCCGCATTACCTCGGGCGATTTGAAGAAGCTGCCGGGGCGAGTGCTGGGGCGCACTCCAAAAAAGATTGAGGTTATCTCGAATAAAGACGTGGGCGCGTCCATCGCCTCCGGGAGTTACAGCGTGGACGCGATGATCGTGATTCCCTGCACGGTCGGGGCACTGGCCTCGATTGCTTGCGGGACTTGCGACGACCTGATGGCGCGCTCGGCGGATGTGATGTTGAAAGAGGGGCGGAAGCTGATTCTTTGCGTTCGCGACACGCCGCTGAACAGGATTCATCTGGAAAACATGTTGCGAGCCCAGGCGGCCGGTGCGGTGATCATGCCGGTGATTCCTTCGTTTTATCACATGCCGAAAACCATTGATGACCTGGTGACGCAATATGTGTGCCGGGTGCTGGCACAGGCCGGACTGCCGCAAGAAAAAATGTTTCGCTGGACAGGCAGCGCCGCAGCGAAGAAAGCGGAGAGTTAATCGCATGGCCGGGCGCATTCGCACTGTGCTGGAGATGATCAAGTTTGAGCACTCCGTGTTTGCGCTGCCCTTTGCGCTAACGGGTGCGCTGTTGGCGGCGCGCGCGAGGCTGCACGGCTGGCCAACACTGCGGCAAGTTTTGTGGATTGTGGTGGCGATGGTGGCGGCGCGCTCTGCAGCGATGACGCTGAACCGCATCGCGGATGTGCGCTACGACAAGGAAAATCCGCGCACAAAGATGCGGGCCCTGGCAACGGGCGCGCTATCCGTCTCGTTTGCATGGACATTTACACTGCTCGCGGTTGGCGTGTTTTTCGTTGCCGCCTGGCAATTGAACCCGCTGGCGCTGAAGCTGGCGCCTGTGGCGATTGCGATTCTCTTTTTCTATTCCTACACCAAGCGGTTCACCCACTGGTCTCATCTGTTCCTGGGCTTTGCGCTGGGCATTTCTCCCGCGGCCGCTTGGATCGCAATCAGCGGCGGGCTTGATTGGCGAATGCTGATTCTCTGCGGCGCGGTCACGCTCTGGGTTGGCGGCTTTGATGTGCTCTACGCTTGCCAGGACGTCGAGTTCGACAAGAACGCGGGGCTCTATTCGATCCCGAAGCGGTTCGGAATTGCCGGCGCGTTGCGGATCGCGCGAGTGATGCATGTTGGCGTGGTCGCGTTGCTGAGCTGGCTGGCGTACGGGTTTGGGCTGCCATGGCCGGCCTGGGCGGGGATTGTGGTCGTGGCCGCCTTGTTGACTTACGAGCATTCGCTGGTCAAGGCTGACGACCTGAGCAAGCTCAACGCTGCGTTTTTCACCGTGAACGGCTATATTAGTATGTTGTTCCTATTGTTCTGGGGCGCCGCGGCAGCATTATGGCGCGTTTGAATTGTTTGATACTTTCGACAAGCGAATTTAAGTAGCGGCGAAGCACAAATCGCCCTCTAATAGATTAGGATGACCGTGGCTGAACTGACGATTAACGACGCAACACTGAAACCTATCGCCGACAAGGTGCTGGCCGGCGAGCGCCTCTCGTTTGACGACGGCGTCGCACTGTTCCGCTCACCGGATTTGCTTACCGTTGGCTGGCTGGCGAATTATGTGCGCGAAAAGCGCCATGGAAACGTCACATATTACAACGTGAATCGCCACATCAATCCGACTAACGTGTGCGTGGCGCATTGCAAGCTTTGCGCCTTTGGGCGCGATCCGAACGCCCCCGGTGCATACACCTACGCGCTGGAAGAGGTGTACCAGCGCGCGGCGCAGGGCGTGCGCGAGGGCGCGACGGAGTTTCACATTGTGGGTGGACTGCACCCGGATCTTTCGTTCGACCATTTTCTGGAGATGATCAGCGGGCTGAAGCAGCGGCATCCCCACGTGCACCTGAAGGCGTTCACGATGGTGGAGGTACACTATTTCGCCCGCATCGCGAAGCTGACCATTGAGGAAACGCTGAAGAAGATGAAAGAGGCCGGCGTGGATTCCTGCCCCGGCGGCGGAGCGGAGATTTTTCATCCTCGCGTGCGCAAAATTATTTGCGACCACAAGGTGAGCGGCCGGATGTGGCTGAGCATCGCAAAGAAGGCGCATCGCATCGGCCTGCGTTCGAATGCCACGATGCTGTACGGCCACGTGGAAACGATCGAAGAGCGCGTGGATCATCTGGTGCTGTTGCGGGAAGCCCAGGACGAGACGCACGGCTTCGTCGCATTCATCCCGCTGGCGTTTCACCCGGACAACACGGCGCTGGCGCACATTCCGAAGCCGACGGGCTACGACGACCTGCGGTGCATCGCGGTGTCGCGCCTGATGCTGGATAATTTCGATCACATCAAGGCGTACTGGATCATGCTGACGCCGAGCATCGCGCAGATTGCGCTGCGTTTCGGCGCCAACGATCTCGATGGCACGGTGGTCGAGGAAAAGATCTATCACGACGCGGGCGCGAAGACGTCGGAGTTCACACCGCTCAGCGAACTCGAGCGCCTGATCCGCGCCGCCGGCCGCGTGCCCGTCGAGCGCGACACGCTCTACAATCCAGTTGACCGCTCCAAACTGCCGCCCATAGTGCCCGCCACCCCGGCGGGGCTCGTCTCTCTCAGCCTCAACGCTTAGGTTTGGAATCGCCGGATGCAGGAACTCCCACACGCTTCCGGCGAAGTCATCTCATACCTAGAAATGTGTCAGGCATGGACCGCGAGCCTACAGAAGGGCATGAATTTTCGGCTCCGACCTGACTGCAGTCTAATTCTGATGAGCCGTCGGCCCAACGCGCCATACCGAGACCTCGTCGAAGAGAACGGCAGAGTATTGATTTACGAAGGCCACGATGTCTCCAAGACTGCGGAAAATCCAAACCCCAAAAATCTTGACCAGCCTAGATCCACCGTCGGGGGCAAACTTACCCAGAATGGGCTCTTCGAACAGGCTGCCGTTCAGGCTAAGAAGGGTGAATCAGCTCCTGAGTTAGTAGCGGTCTACGAGAAAATTCATGCGGGCATTTGGGCATTCAATGGCTTTTTCTTACTGACGGATGCATGGACTACTTCCGATGGGCGAAGACTTGTCTTTAAGTTTCGCCTTGAGATTACCGAGTCGGAGCGTTCCACCGTGTCGCAATCCGCTTCGGAATTGCTTCACAATCGAGTTATCCCTTCTGCTGTGAAGTTAGAGGTCTGGCAACGAGACAAAGGCCAATGTGTGCTCTGCGGCTCCAAGAGCAACTTGCACTTTGATCACGATCTACCGTTTTCGAAGGGAGGGACCTCCCTGACAGCCGGGAACATTCGACTTCTTTGCGCCCGACACAATCTCTCTAAAGGCTCCAAAATTCAGTAGCATGGTCACTTAGTGCTGAGCACCGTGCGTTCAACACCATTCATGAATGGTGTTGAATCTTCCACACCGGAAGAGTAATCTGCGTTCAGGAGTTCCACAATGCGCAAACAATTTGTGCTCGACAAGCGAACCGACAGGCTACTGAACGAACTGGCGTCGTACGTTGGCGGGAATCGCAGCATGGTGATCCGCGAAGCGATCAAGCTGTACTCCCACATGGAAGATCGCTTGGATGAGATCGAATCCGATCCCGCCTTCCAGGCGATGATAGCCAAGTCCGATGAGGACATTCGACAGGGTCGAGTTGTTCCCCACAGCGAAGTCCTAAGAATGCACAGGGCACTGGGCAAAGGGAAAAAAGGCAAGAAGAAGTGAAGCGGGAAGTTATCTGGACTCGATCGGTCTGGGTACTCTTCGAAGAACTCCCCATGCATGAGCGGGAGCTAATCCTGGACCACTTGAAATACATCTGCGAATTCCCGCACATGTATCCCGTGCGCACAAAAGGACGGCGATTCAGACACCACCGCTGGTTCCATGCCGGGAACTGGCTAGTCTACTACCGGGTGGTGGAGAACACGATTTATATCCGGGGTATCTGGCCGGCGCGCATTCCATAACGAAAAAACGAAACGGTTCGGTCCTTCCCGGAGTCACACTTTCGTCATTCACATGGGAGCAAACCTTGCGGACGATTCTGCTTCTGACCATTTCGAATATTTTTATGACGTTTGCGTGGTATGGGCATTTGAAGTTCCGCAATGTGGCGCTGTGGAAGGTCGTGCTGATCAGCTGGGGGATTGCCTTCTTTGAATACTGCTTCCAGGTGCCGGCCAACCGGATCGGCTCATACGAATTCAACGCCGCGCGGCTCAAAACGATTCAAGAGGTCATCACGCTCTCGGTCTTCTCGGTTTTTTCGATTACCTATCTTGGCGAGCCCATGAAGTGGAACTACCTGGTCGGATTCGCCTTCATTACGCTGGCGGCGTTTTTCATCTTCCACAAGTGGTAGAATTCAGGCTTGGCTGCGTAACCACTCCCCGCCCCCGTGAATCAAAGTTGTCTGACCCGCAGCCATAGTCAGCAACAAGGAGAGCACCCATGCAACGCAAAGCTTCCGCAGTCTGGCAAGGCGATCTGAAATCCGGAAAAGGCTCGATTTCGACCGATAGCGGCACATTGAAGGAGACGCAGTATTCGTTTTCCACCCGCTTTGAAAATGGCGTCGGGACCAACCCCGAAGAACTCCTGGCCGCGGCCCATGCCGGCTGCTTCACCATGGCGCTCTCCAATCAGCTCGGTGCCGCGGGCATGATCGCCACGAAACTCGAGACGACCTGCACGATTTCGCTGGAAAAGGTTGGCGAAGGCTTTTCGATCACCAAGAGCCATCTCGAACTGGTGGCCACGATTCCCAACGCCGATAAAGCCAAGTTTGACGCCGCCGTCAAGGGCGCAGAGACCGGCTGCCCTGTTTCCAGGTTGTTCAAGACGGAAATCTCGGTGAACGCGCGTCTGGTCACATCCGTCTCCGCTTGAACACCGCGTCCACCGCGATGAAAGAGGCAGGTTCCGCATGATTCTCGCTCCGGGTGTGTTCATCGCCGGCCTCGTTATTTTCTTCATTGTGAGTTGGGACGCGTTCGAGGCGATCATCCTTCCTCGCCGTGTCACCCGCAAATTTCGCCTGGCGCGCATCTATTACCAGTTCACCTGGACAACATGGAGGTTTTACGCGCGCCTCATCCCTTCAAAAAAGCGCCGCGAGTCTTTTCTTGGATTTTACGGGCCGATTTCGTTGCTGTTTCTGATTGCGGTGTGGGCGGTGGGGCTGATTATCAGTTTCGCCATGATGCAGTACGGAGCCGGCTCGGCCGTGAATGTGTCGGGAACTACGCCCAGCTTTTACACGGACTTGTATCTCAGCGGCACCACATTCTTCACGCTGGGATTGGGTGACGTCGTTCCGCGCTCCGGTGTTTCGCGATTCCTGGTGGTTGCGGAATCCGGATTTGGCTTCGGCTTTCTTGCGGCGCTCATCGGGTATTTGCCATTTATTTACGGTTCGTTTGCCGACCGTGAGACGGAGATCGTGCTGCTGGACGCGCGGGCTGGCACGCCTCCCACCGCCGGTGAACTCCTTCTGCGCCACACGTTCCCTGGCGGCCATGAAGAGTTGCGCAAACTGTTCAAGGATTGGGAGCGATGGTCCGCACAAGTCCTGGAAAGCCACCTTTCCTATCCGGTGCTCGCGTTCTTCCGCTCGCAACACGACAATCAGTCGTGGATCGGCTCGCTGACGGCAATTCTGGACGCGTGCGCGCTTACGATTTCCGGCATGGAAGACGTTTGCGCCCGGCAGGCGCAGCTTACGTTCGCGATTGCCCGACACGCGGTTGCCGATCTTTGCCAGGTTTTTTCGGTCGTGCCTCACCCGCCGGACAAGGATCGCCTTCCTCTGGAGGTGTTGCTGCTCATTCGTGAGACGCTGGCGAAGCACGGAACAAAACTCTCGGCGACGCCGGAAGCGGATCAAAAACTTTTGGAACTCCGCAATCTCTACGAGCCTTACGTTTACGGTCTTGCTGAACGTTTCGAACAGCCGATGGCGGCTTTTCTTCCTGCGAAAAAATCGAAGGATAACTGGCAGACTTCGGCTTGGGCGAAGACCACCGACGCCACAGCGGCCGCCGCACTGGTTCACGACGATCATTTCTGAACGGATTTCTATTTTTTCCATTTTGGAGGCTCAACCGTCTCCGGTATCTTGTTGTTGCTCGAACGACGATGAATTC
>Ga0210405_10002544_pt1 | contig 18842 bp, 13 predicted proteins | sample IncBWH11MmetaG_FD_155492 | JGI IMG/M metagenome (GOLD analysis project Ga0210405, IMG submission 155492) | Forest soil microbial communities from Barre Woods Harvard Forest LTER site, Petersham, Massachusetts, United States - Inc-BW-H-11-M | ecosystem: Environmental > Terrestrial > Soil >... | reverse complement strand
ACTGGTGCCACCCGCGCTACTGGAAGGAATTCGCCCAAACCGAATTCGAGACCGACCACTTCGGGGAAGGGGCGTCCGCTTTTCGTCGCGAGGTTTTCGAGAAGACCGGCGGATATTACGAAAAGCTTTTTTACGGCGCAGAGGGGCTGGACATGGAACTGCGCGTCATGGATCAGGGTTTCAAGATTATTTACACGCCGGAAGTCCGCGTCTGGCATCAGGTATCTGGGAAGGCTCGCACGAACGACCGGCAATTTTACTACTTTACACGGAATTACATCTGGATGGCCTACAGGGACTATCCCTTATGGCGAGGGGCGCGGTTCCTCACTTTTAAACTCGCCATGATGTTATACCTGACAGTCCGCGCCGGTTGCTACCCATCATTTCTGCGCGGACTGTGGGATGGGGTCATGGGACTGCACCGCATCCACCCAGACCGTAGGCCAATCAGTCGAGCTACGATGAACCGTTGGCTAGATTTCGAAAAAGGTCGGCCGGGACTTCTTACGCGGATGGCGCGTCACCGCGCACGGCCACAACTATGAAACTATGAGCGCAGAAAGGGCCGAGATAGTGAACCCTGCTAGCCTCACGGGGCCGAACCGATGGATCCGCCAGTGCCTCGGGGCAGGAGCGTATCCCTTCCTCAGCAGATGGCTCGACCCTGGCAGGCAGTACTCCCAAATTGTTTATGCTCAGCTGCTTTCCAAGCTCGTTCCCGCTGGGGCTGCTTGGCTCGACGCGGGGTGCGGGCACCAAGCGTTCAAAATCAGTTCAACTCGCCAGGAGGTCCAGATCGTCTCACGGGCCAATCTGGCGGTTGGCTGTGACCTCGACCGCCAGGCGCTCCAAACCCACCGCAGCTTCAGGCTGCGAGCCTGCTGTGACCTGCGCCGATTGCCTTTCGCGAGCGACGCATTCGACATCGTAACCCTCAACTACGTTGCGGAGCATCTCGAGGAAGCCTGTGCGACATTCGCCGAGCTGGCCCGCATTCTGCGGCCCGGGGGGAGATTGGTTGTCGTGACACCTCATGCGCTCGGATACTTTGTCAGGCTTTCGCGCCTTGGGCGCAGACTCCTTCCCGAGTCCCTCGTGCGCAAATTTATACTCCTTCGTGAATTTCGCTCGCCTGAAGACATATTTCCGACGTTCTACCGAGCCAATACGCGGGAAGATCTTTTGCGTCAGATGGAAGGGGCGGGGCTCACGGAAGAGAGCTTTCAAATGCTGAGGGATCCTGCGATTTTTAACTTCATTGCTCCGCTGGCCGCGTTGGAACTCCTGGTCGTGCGTTTGCTAGAGCTGTTAGGATTCAGGAAGCTCGCGGAGGGAACAATGATTGGTGTTTACCGCCGATCCCCGGTGCACGTAACTTGTTCGGAACGCGGTGTACAAATCTCAGGGCCCGGGCGACCGGTAGCCGTCGAGTAGGACTCGGATGTTTGTCTTCTACTTTCTCATCACCCAGATGCCGTTGGACCAGGATCCTACCTGGGGAAAATTTGTTGGGGCTGCTACGCTAATCAAGTATCTAGGCCTCTTCTGCGTGTTCTACGCCATATCGCACGTTGCCGTCCGCCGCTCCCAGCCACGTTACTTGACCACGATGCAGGCGCGACTCTTCTTAGTATTTCTGTTCCTTAGCTTTACTTCTTATTGGTTTAGAGGCCCTGAGTTTTCCCTCCGCTCCAGCCCATTCATCAGTCTTCTTTCAATGGCCTTCCTGTTTTTTGTCGTGCTGAGTATTGTGGACACGGTCTCGCGCCTTCGCTGGACCCTACTAGCCGCGGTGGCTTCAATGGGCTGGGCGTCTCTAATCGTAGGGAGAGAGTGGATGAGAGACCCAATGTGGAGGCCGGGGTCGATTGCGGGCGACGCCAACTACTTTGCGTTGGACGCTTGCTTTATACTTCCACTGGCATTTCTTTGGGTGTGGCGGTCGCGGGAACGATGGGAATGGATCTTTGCGCTCGGTTGTCTTGTCGCAACCATCGCGTCCACTACACTGGGTGCATCGCGAGGTGGTTTCATCGCCATCGGAGTAGCTTTCCTCTGGCTGGTGTGGCATTCTCACCGTCGGCTTCTCAACTTCATCGTTATAATCATCCTGGTGACTCCAGCCATTTTATTGCTTCCATCCTCGCCGGTTCGTCGTCTAATTCATCCCACTGACAGTGACCGTACCGGAGTCGAGTACCGGCGCATCGCCTGGAAAGCGGGACTTCGAATGGTCGAGCGCCATCCTCTCATGGGTATCGGGCTCGGCGAGTTCAAACCCCAAATGGATGATTATGCCGACCCGGGCGTCAACTTTTCATCCATAGCTCATAATACCTATCTGGAAGTGGCGGCAGAGACGGGTTTGCCTAACTTGCTTGTGTTCGTAGCCATGCTAACCTTTACGTACCGCAGTCTTGGTCGAGTCCGTCGCCGGGCCTCGGAGTCGGGTCCTCCGCTCGTATATCTGGCAGCAACGGGCATGCAGGCAGGGTTCGCAGGGTACCTTGTAGGCGCCTTCTTTCTTTCATCTGAATATATGAAGTTATTCTGGCTGTGGATGTTCTTATCCATGGTCTTGCCTTCATTTCTCCCAGTGCGAGTTGGTGAGCAGCAGAAGAAATTCGAAATGGCAATGACCTCAATCGACTCGATTCCGGCAAGGATCGGATTGTGAGGTTCAAAAACTCCCGATGCAGTCGATGTTATCGAATTCCAGAAAGCGCGCACTCTGCCTATTATGAACAACTTCCTCGAAAACATCGAACGAGATATGACGCCAGAAAGTAATTCGCTGAGGTTGCCAGATTTTATCGGTGTCGGACCGCCTCGAACTGCAACTACGTGGCTGCATGAGGTTCTCTCCGGCCATGTCGGGCTGCCCGAGGGAGTAAAAGAAACCGATTTCTTTGTGTGGCAATACAGTAAGGGATTGGAATGGTACGCCGCACACTTTCGTAATTGTCCGTCTGGGCGCCCTATTGGCGAATTTAGTCCAAATTACTTCGCGGGAGCACAAACGCGCGAGCGTATAGCAAGAGACATACCCGGCTGCAAAATCATTTGCACACTCCGAGACCCAGTGGAGAGAACGTATTCACATTACCGCAAGATGCGCGAGGGTGATTATTTTTCCGGCAGCTTCGAGGAATGCCTTGAGAAACGTCCAGAAGTGCTCGATTGGTCTAAGTACGCCTCTCAGGTCAGGGAATGGTGTCGCCTCTTCAGAGCAGACAACGTACTTGTACTCATCCAAGATGATTTGAAGTCCAACCCGCAGGATTACCTCAATCAAGTGTGTGATTTCATTCAGATTCCCGTGATTCAGCTCACCAATTCTGCATCGCAAGATAATAAGGTTAACGCCATCCCCAGCCTTCCAAGGAATCCCCGCATCGCTCGGTCGGCCCGCATTGTAAGGGATCGTCTTCAAAAACGCGGATATTATGCATTGGTTAATTCACTAAAAAGTAAACGACTTCGGAATTTCCTCTTCAGCGGCGGCCCATCTTTCGAGCCTCCTCGGGTTGAGACTGACGAGCGTCTGAGAGAGTTCTTCCGGCCGGAGATTGAAGCTTTGGAAGATATGCTAGCCCGGGATTTGTCGCCTTGGAAATCTCCTGCCAAGCATCCTAAGAAGACCTGGTCTGACCGGTGAGAGCCTGTTGTGCCTGGGCTGAAGTGCAGCGCGTCAGTTCAAGCCACGCGCAATCTGTTTACCGCGGTGAATTCCCTCTCGCCAGGCCTTCCAAGGCGCGGCCGATCTTTTCTTCAGCGAGGAAAACGCAACGGCCATCGCATAACCCACGTTCAGCCAGCCATAGCAGAGATTGTTCCATAGCCCCGCCTTCCAATGACGTTCGCGCATGTAGCTGGCAACTTGCGCATCCACGGTGACCCAGTGCGTCGAATCCCGGCTTTCAGGGCTTCGCATGTGAATCAGCCGTGCCCCTGGCGTAATCAGCAAAATAGTCTCTTTCGGCAGTCCGGCGCAAAAATCTATGTCTTCGCCCGGAGACGCGCCAGTGAGATTTGCATCAAACCGGTAATCGCGAATTGCGGAGGCGCGAAAACTCATCAGCCCACCGCCAAATTGCCGAACCCGAATCGGATCTTTTTTGCGGAGCTGGTCGGCGCTGCGATATACCACCTGCCTATCATCGTGGAAGGGCCCAACCTGGAATATTCTTTCCCAAAGACGCTGCTTGAGTGGTGGCGCTGAATAGTTTGTGATAATTCCGGAAACGCCCGTCACGTTGGGGTTGTATGCTTTAAGAATCTCCGCGATGAAATCCGGCTCCAGAAGAACATCGTCGTCGAGGAACAACCAAATGTCCCCCCGCGCGCGATCCATGGCTACGTTTCGTGCTGCTGATGCGCCTGAGAGCAGCGGATCATGGATGTATATAATCGGTATCGAGATTGGTCGGGAGAAACTCGATTCTGAGCTTTGATCCACCAGAATCAATTCCATCGGTTTGACTGTCTGGATGAGCAGAGTCTCAATTGTTCGTGCAAGGTCGTTTGCGCGGTTCTTGGTCGGAATAATTACGGAGATCATCGGAGCATCTGGCGCCTTATATCGAGCAGCGCCTTTCAAGTTCCTCTCCTTTTAAAGGCTCAAAATTTCATGCCTGGCAGCGCGCAATCAGCGGGCCGATCCATTTCGTAATCGGAATCGGCAGCCGTCGTCAAGTCCAAATTGTGGCGCGATAGCGCGGGTTCTCCGGATTTAATTTCATCGCTTCTTTACCGGATGCATTCCGGTAGTTCAAAGGAAGGGAACTACATCCGTCTGTGTTACGGCCGAGTAACGACCTGCCAAAACTAAATGTCTGGTAGCCTCGCCACCCGATGCTAAAACAGGAACATATTCGGGCGAAGGTTCTTCGTTTTTGGAGGAAGAGGCGCCTCCTCTCGCCCCGTCTTAGAAGTTTCGATTTCACAGTGTACTTCTGGAGACATCATAGAATCATGTCGTAAATAGGAAGCGACAAGTGGTTTAATGACGTCTCTGCCGAACTTGGCAAGGGAATCGGGAGAAGGACTCTCCGGGTATACTAGGATTTTGCACTAGCTTCTTTCTCTTATACCTGTAGAAATCTCCTCATTTCCATGACTAAGATATTTGTTGTATTATACTTACAAGCCAGTCCTTAGAACAACAGCTTTCCCCAAAATAGGCCTTCGAGTTGCTATTAAGAGTTTACAGTTTTTGTTTTCATGGCGTTATAAAAAAGCATTGAGCACTTAGCATGCCCCTCCTCAACTGCCAAAATGGGTAAGGAGCGAAATGGATAGTTCACAAGTAAAAAGGCCGTCCTCGATGCGTTGGGAAAATTTCAGTACCTTCCAGCGGATCAGAGCCGGAGTAAGGGCTTTGCTAGGTCTCAACAAGGGTGGCCGGAACTTTCCAGTCTTTCCGGACGACACCTTTTTGGTTTCATACCCGCGTTCAGGAAATACCTGGACTCGCTTCCTGATCGCTAATTTGCTTTTTGTAGATCGCGAAGTTAGTTTTCTTAATATCGATTACTTGATTCCTGATGTTTTCAATATCAATAGGCGAGCGCTCGCGAACATTCCTCGTCCACGACTGATCAAGAGCCACGAATATTTCGACCCTCGCTATAAGAAGGTGATTTACATTGTTCGAGACCCGCGCGATGTGGTCATCTCTTATTACTATTTCTACTTGAAACAGGGTTTCATCCAGGACGGATATCCTCTCGACAAATTCATCCGACGATTTGTCGAAGGGGACATCGACCCCGAATTCGCTACCTGGGGCGAAAATGTAATGAGTTGGCTAGCGACTCGATCACAGAAACCCGGATTCCTCCTTTTGAGATATGAAGACATGAAAGCGAATCCGGCTCAAGAACTGGCGAAGGTTGGAGAGTTCCTGAGAAGCCAATACGATCTCGCAGTTCTGGAACGAGCCGTTCAAATGAGTTCGGCAGAACGAATGCGCGAACTCGAGAAGCGTGATGAACATCGATGGGCAGCAACTCGCAACAGGCGCAAAGATGTTCGTTTCATTCGAACCGCCGATGCTGGAGGCTGGCGATCCTCGCTTCGCGGGGACCAGGTGGCGTTAATCGAAACCGCTTGGGGTCCGATCATGAAAGCCTTGCAGTACAACCTAGTCTCGAGTGCGGAAGCCCCCAATGTCTCGGAGCCCAAGTGGCCTTTAGTTCTTAGATAGGCCATCGCGGCGGATTGCTCGCTCCGATCTATACCCTTGTACGTACGCTAACCTTCAGGCAAAGCCAAAATGTTCGGGCAATGAATTTCGTAGGGTGTTGGACCGTTTTCGGTGAGCGATAGTAAGACATATCCGCGAGATTTTAGAAAGCACGTAAGCTCATCTCGTGACCTACCGAAACCTCTCTGAAGTTCATCGAGCGCTTCCAGTACCAGAATAGGTTTAAGTTTCAGCAGTTCTCTTGATCCTTCTAAAGCCAGTAGCTCAGCACCTTCTATGTCAATCTTGAGAACGACCTTCTTAAGCCGCTTGAAGAGATTTGAGCCAAAAACATACTCGTCTAAGGCCACGGTTTGAATCGTATGCTGATTACCCTCAGAGACAGGAGTTCGACGAAGCGACGCACCCCCTGTATTACTCACGTTAGCCTCAAAGATTGTTGCAATTCCCGGATGGTCTGAAACTCCAAATTGGTTGAGTTGTATATTCGAGAAGCCGCTGTGCTTCACATTCCAAGCCAGCAGATTATAGGTCACTGCGAAGGGCTCAAAGCTGTGGACTTCTTGAACTAAAGGAGCACTTAAGAGCGTGTATTGCCCAATATTCGCACCTACATCGAAGAAGGTAACATCCGGTTTCAAAAATGGCTTGAGTGCGTTGACCAGGTGAGGTTCGTACCAACCTGAGTGCCAAATATGGCAGCCGATGATGTCACCTAAGAAAACCTTGACTCGCAGTCCGTTTCCCAGCCGCGCATACGTCGGCACGCGTGCTCCGCACTCTCTCACTAGAAAATGGAAGAGCCAGAGATTTGGGAAACGCGCACCGAAGATCTGAAGAGCAGCTCTGCTAAACCGGGGATACGTCCTTCCTAAGTAGGAGGCTATGCTCGCCGAACTCAGTTGCATTTAAGTGATAATTGTCTCGCGCCAGTAGTCCATTGTCCAGATCTGAGGGTGGTTGGTTTTCGCTTAGCCTAGTGGGTAGACCAGAATAGATTGCCTGCCTGGATCTGTGAAATCGCGTCGCCATAATTCGCCGCTTCTCTTCCGCAGGTGAATGCTTGCAAAGGAACCGAGCAGAGAACAGTCCCCGTAACGGCCTCATGGCCGTCATAGGCATTGTCATGGAGGGACACTAAGCCTTGATTTAGGTTTTGGAAATCTTGAAAGACCCACCAGTTGAAGCCGACTACGGGGAAGTCTCCGTTGTGTCCTGGTGTGGTCAAAAAGTATTGAACATCATTGTACCACGCTGCTCCTCTCGCCGCCTGCGTTCCAACATCGTTAGGACTTGAATGGGGAATGCACGAATAGGATGAATCTGCCTGCGCTGTAAGGACATTGAAAGTCATAAATGGAAGATCCGCATACCGAGTCTGGTAGTCGTACATCGAAGCGGTTTGGGCTAAGGGCTGCGACCATGTGGCCTCGTCTACGAACATCGCGTCAACGTACGGGACGGCCCCTGCGAGGAATTTGCTGTAAGCAGGAGTACCCCACGAGCCGATTGTGTCGAGTCCAAAATAGGGAACGTGTGAGCCTACAGATTTCAAATCGGCCTGCATGGTTTTGAAGTATTGGGCCGAATACTCAGGAATCCAGTTATCGAGGTCCACAGCTAGATTGGCGTTAGCATTTGGCACAGGGTTGTTCAATCCCCCGCCGCCGACGCAGGAGAAGTACGTTGGGTAGTTCGGGTCAGCTCCTTCTAGGCAGTACCAATTGGTTCCTACCCATGAATTCGAGCCACTCTCATCCATGAGGCCGGTGCCGCCGCCCATCCAACCTCCGTAGATATAGTTTGCAGTGATGGCAGCGCCACTCGCCGGAGCCTTGAGGAAGGTAATTGTGACGGCTCCGGTCGCGTAGGTGATTGTGCTGGAAGCTTGGGTAACGAGATTCGCTGTCGGACTACCCAAAGTGCCTTGGTTCGTAGCGGCAGCACAGAGGTAGGCATTGTGAACCCACGGGCAATCTCCTATCTGAGGAGTACCCGCAATAGAAATGAGGAGGCTGAACGGGTCTACGTTTGCATGGGCCAGCGTGTGAGTGAAAACAGTAGTCGTGCCATCGCCAGTTCCGATTGTCTCGCCCGTAATCTGCGTCCCGGTAGAATCGAACGTCGTATAATTGGAGCCCCAGGCGGCATTGAGTGCGGATATGCTTCCGCCATACTTCTGCCACAGATAATCGCGCAGGCTGCACGGGTTCGTGATCGAGCACGTTGTCACCGGATTCGTCGCCTGAGTCTTAGTGAAAATCTGTTGCACCGAATATGTTAACTTCTTACCGCCAAACGGAGTTTGGTTGCTGTAAGTCTGCACGGGAGTCGTGAGAAGCGTAGTCCATCCAATGTTCGTATTCGTATGACCGGACGGGAAGTCTGGCCCCGCTCCCGAACCCCAGAAAAAGTCCGAATCGTCAGTGAACACGCCGAGCAGATACGGATAGTTATTCCTTACGTTTTGTGCGCCTGAATTTGTACGAGCCAGTTCGTTAACCATCTGCGCGCTCAGAGCCGAATCAAACACATCATAGGTCGCAGCGCCGCGCCAGCCTGTATAATTCAAGTTCAGCCCGCCGAGCATGTCCTTAACGCCGCTTGTGACGTAACCACCGGAAAGAATCGAAGCATCTTCGGCAGGTTTGAGTTCGGTGATGTAGGGCAACTTAATCGGCTGCGTCCCGCCAGGCCAGTTACAGCCAGCAACGCCCAATGTGCAGGTCGTGAAGGGCAAATTGAATCCAACGGAAGCCTGCCCGATCGAATTAAATCCCCATTGGGTCAGGCGCTTGTTCGTCTGCCAGCCCCAGTTGTAGGTTACATCACCGTACTTTGCGGCGTATATGGGATAGACGTTCTTTCCGGCGCAATCGAGAGTAGGGTTAGTGAGGAGGCCCGAGGTGATGCTCATCGCTATGAAGCCATGACCCGCCGGGGTACAAAACCACCAGTGAGTGCCAATTTTCTCTAGGTGGAAATATGGGGTGATACTTGCGCAATTGATGTCTTCTCGCCCGCCGTACTGATCGAGTGAACCGCCAAGCGTTGTCATCGACAACATTTTTGTGGCTGTCTGCGGTGGTGAGCTACTGTCAGTCACCCGAACAGTGAAAGTGTACTGGCTGGCTGTTGAGGGCGTTCCTGAAATGTCGCCGGTCGTAGCTGCGAGCATGAGTCCAGGAGGCAGGGCGCCGGAAGTGGTCGCCAAGCCCCAAGTATAAGGAGGATTACCACCAGTTGCGGCAAGAGTTACGTTATAGGGCTGGGAAAGCCGTCCAGCCGACAGTGAAGTCGACGTAATGTTCAATGAGGAATTGGTCGTCGCGGAAACGGTCATGCTGTAGGTTTGTGTTGCCGATTGCCCTACTGTATCCGTAACTTCAACCGCGAAATTGTAATGGCTGGCCACTGAAGGCAATCCTGAAATTACACCGCTGGCTCCCTCAAGCATCAGGCCTGGAGGCAGGCCAGCGGAACCAGCTGCCAAGCCCCAAGTATAAGGAGGATTGCCACCGCTCGCGGTAAGGGTCGCGTTATAGGGCTGAGAAATTTGGGAAGGTGGCAGCGAAGCGGTCGTAATACTTAGAAACGATGCTGCCGAAGCAGTTATGCTAAAAGGCTTTGTGGCGGTTTGTCCGAATGAAGAGGATTGCCCGAATGAAGGACCGACCCATTGTGTCGGCACTCCCGAGCTTGCACCCATGGTGGCGTTCGCCTTCGGATAAAGAACACTTAGTTGGGCGGTCCCTGCAGCAGTGATATCGGCGGCTGGAATCAGAGCCCGCAACTCGACGCTACTAATTGCGACCGTTGGACGCGCCACACCATTCCAAAGAATCACCGAGTTGCCTGTAAAATGGGTTCCCGTTACGGTTAGTGTAAATGCGGATCCGCCTGCCTTGACACTTTGTGGCGACACACTTTGAACGGATGGGATTTGCCCATCTTGGTAGGCGCACCCGATCATGAAGGTCGTTAAGATGATTAACAGCATGAGCGACCATAAATTGGAGCGCTCCCAAATATTCCCCCAGCGAATTTTCATCGCTCGCGACCTCAAAAACATCCCTCCCCGACTCAAGCTATCTTCTCGGGGAAAGGCTGTTTGAGGCTACTGCGCTGAAGACCAAAAATCGGACAGGTAGGAGTCCGCACTTTCGCCTGTTCGAACGGCCATGCAATAATCAGATCGACGACGCTGGTGCATTGCTCGCGCTGGCTGAACACGAGACCAACGAAGGATTGGCGCTGGTGCGATGGGCGGCAAGCCGAGAGGACGGACCACATGATTGGACCGTAAGCAACGGCTCGGCGCAAATGAAAGCCCCTGGCTTTAATATGCGATGGATTTCACCGGCGGCCTTGGCGATGCTCAAATGGTGCAGGACGCCATCAGTGACGACAACATCGAAGCTGCCATCGCGGAAGCCGATCAAATGTGCATTCATCACCGCTCCGGAATCACAGCGGAATCCAACTTCTCTCAGCTTCTTGCGCGTCGAAATACAACCTCAAGCGAGACATCAAATGCCCAAACGTGTGCGTCCTTGAATGTCAGGAGTCTGCTGATCCATCCACCTCCATATCCGAGGTCAAGCACATCTTTCCTTGCTATGTCCCCCAAGAGGTAAGAGGGTGTATTCCCAGTAGTCGAGCGTCTCGGATTCGGATTCGTTGCTCTCTCAACCCACGGCCCCAGTGCGCTTATTGGCTGCTGCTCTTGAAGTACACACCCCGTGGGTCAGAAGCCAGCCATTTCAGTTCGCCTTCAATATCGCTTCGAAGTTGATTTTCAATGGTCGCGTGTCCAGGGTGGGCTGATTCTCGCTCGGAGATTGTGCGGCCGTCCGAGCCTGATCGCGTTCCAACCCGCACCAATAGAAGCAAGACAGGCACCCAGAAGATACACATCTAAAGGTTCGTTAGAGAAGTTCAAATAGAAAATCCGGGTTAATATTCGGTGCGGCCTGGCTACAAAAAATCTTGTTTCCAAGCCCAAAGTCTATATTCAGAATTACATTCCAAAGGGGGCGGAATGCAGGTCATCGTCGCGGGTGCGAAGGATTCCGATCGTTGGAAAACCTTCGTGGACGGGCATCAGATGTCCTTCAACTATCATCGCTGGCCGTGGAAGCGCGTCATCGAAAAGGTATTTGGATGGCGATCTTTCTATCTGATGGCCGAAAACGAGGGTTTAATCCAGGGAATTCTGCCACTGTTTTGGCACAAGAGCGCTCTTTTTGGAAATCTTCTTTGTTCTGTGCCATTCTTCAGTCAAGCTGGGCTTGTGGCTGGAACAGAGGAAGCTCGCGACGCGCTCCTTTCACAGGCCATTTCGATCGCTCGTGAACTAAAGGTCGACTATCTTGAAATGCGACACAGAGAAGATCCACTTCCTGGAATGCGTTTTAACAGGAACAAAGTCATGCTTGTCTGTGACGTTCACGCCGACTCGGAACTGAACATGCAACGGCTAGGCACTAAAATGAGAACGAATGTCCGTCGAGCCCTTAAGTCAGGACTCGTAGCTGAGTTCGGTGGCAAGGAGCTGCTGGATGACTTTTACAGGATGTTCTCACTCAGGATGCGCGAACTCGGGACGCCAGTCTACAGTCGACAATTCTTCGAAACAATTTGCGAGGCCTTTCCTAGGGAGACTTTTGTCTGCCGCATCCTACACCGAGGAAGAACTATTAGTGGGGCGTTCCTTACCGGTTATCGAGATCTGATGGAGGCGAACTGGAGCGCGTCTGACCCACGCGCCCTGTCGCTGCGACCGAACATGTTCCTCTTCTGGAACCTTTTGTGTTTCGCTGGCCAGCGAGGGTATTCGACTTTCGATTTCGGTCGGTCGTCTGTTGGTTCAGGAACCTACAACTTCAAACTTCAATGGGGAGCACGACCTGTTCAGCTCTATTGGAATTACTGGATGCCTTCTGGGGAGAAAGTTTTACAACTGAATCCGGAGAATCCTCGATATCGCGCTGCAATCTGGCTTTGGAAAAGGATGCCACTTGGTCTTACGCAGTTATTCGGGCCTCCGATAGCCAGAAGTTTGCCATAATCGTACAAAATGGCTCTCACGGTCCTGGAAAGCCGTCAGAGCCAGAAAGAGAGATGTCTAGGTGCACCACCTTTTTACTGACTACCAATGATACCCGGATGCTAGCCTCAAGCGTTCATCAGTAGGATTCGTCCGTCCTTGAGATTGATACATCGGAAGGCATTCCCATTACTTTGACGTTTACATTGCCAAACTTCGCCGATCTTGGGCAGTTGCATAGGTTAAACTTAACAGCGTCAAGATCAGCCTACGAAACGAGAAGGAATCTCTTGAAAGGAGCTTCAAACAACGATTATGAATGGGACCGAGCATCTGAATCCGCCCCACGGCGGTGCACTCGTGAATTTGATTGCCGATTCAAAACGGCGGGAGGAAATTCGGACCGCTTCGAAGGGATGGCCTTCTTGGGATTTGACGGAACGGCAGCTGTGCGATTTGGAACTCCTGCTCAATGGAGGATTTTCTCCACTCCGCGGATTCATGGGACAAGCCGATTACGAATCCGTTTGCTCATCCATGCGCCTTGCGAACGGACTCATTTGGACAATGCCAATAATTCTGGATTTGCCGGCCGAACTCGCAAGACAGCTTAAGACGGGCGCATCTCTAGCTCTTCGCGATCCTGAAGGAGTCATGCTTGCGGTTCTGCATGTCGAAGAAATCTGGGAGCCGAATCGCCGCTGGGAAGCTGAAAACGTTTTTGAAAGTTTGGATCGTGTGCACCCGGGAGTCTCCTACCTTCTCGATAGAGCGGCCCCTTTTTACGTCTCAGGCAAGCTCGAGGGATTGCAGCTTCCCGCTCACTATGACTATGTGGATTTGCGGTCGACGCCTTCGGAAATGCGTGAAGAATTTAGGCGACTCGGGTGGCGTCGTGTGGTTGCCTTCCAAACTCGAAATCCTATGCACCGGGCTCACGTGGAGCTGACCTTCCGCGCGTCCAAGGAAACTTCTGCGAATTTGCTCATACATCCCTCGGTAGGCATGACGAAGCCCGGCGACGTGGACCATTACACCAGAGTACGCTGCTATCAGGCGATTCTTCCGCACTATCCAGCAAACACAGCCAAACTGGCTTTGCTGCCGCTGGCGATGCGGATGGGCGGACCCAGAGAGGCAGTTTGGCATGCGATCATCCGCAAGAATTTCGGCTGCACTCATCTGATCGTGGGCCGTGATCATGCGGGACCAGGAAATGACGGGAAAGGGAAACCCTTCTACGATCCCTATGGGGCGCAGAATCTTCTCAAGAAACACCAGGAGGAACTCGGGGTCAAGATGGTCCCCTTCAAAATGATGGTCTACCTTGAAGACAAAGACGTTTATGTTCCGGAAGATGAGGTCCCACAAGGAAGCCGCGTGCTCAACATCTCGGGGACAGAACTGCGCGGACGACTTGCTGGGGGACGCGACATCCCAAACTGGTTCACTTATCCAGAAGTAGTGACCGAGCTGCGACGAACCTACCCGGCACGGAATCATCAAGGTTTCACCGTTTTCTTCACAGGACTTTCGGGTTCTGGTAAGTCAACTGTTGCGAACGTATTACTCGTCAAACTACTTGAGATGGGTGGACGCCCAATCACATTGCTCGATGGCGACATCGTCCGCAAGAACTTGTCATCAGAATTGGGTTTTTCCAAGGAACACCGCGATTTGAATATCCGGCGTATAGGATTCGTCGCGCGGGAGATCACCAAAAACGGCGGGATCGCGATTTGCGCTCCGATCGCGCCTTACGACAACATCCGTAAAGAGGTGCGTAAATCCATGGACGATCTAGGGGGATTTGTCCTCGTGCATATGTCCACCTCACTGGATATCTGTGAAGGGCGCGACCGGAAAGGCCTTTACGCAAAAGCGCGAGCAGGAATCATTACTGTTTTCACCGGCATTTCCGACCCCTATGAGGTTCCTGCCGATGCCGACATCGTCATCGATGCAGCAAATGTCACCCCCGAAGAAGCGGCTCAGGAAATCCTCTTGTACCTTGAGAAGCAAGGATACCTCGGAGAAATAAACGGGACGAATTAGGCAGCAGAAACACCACAAAGAAAAAGGGACGAGTCGCCTCAGATTTGTTTATAGCAGGGGAAATCTTTGTATCAGAAGCATGAAAAGACGCACCTACCAACTCGAAGCAACGAGACAAGAATGACACAGCGCCAAAGAGACTTGGACAGGATTGTTAAAGCGCTCGAATCGGGTGGAAGAATCTATCGCTCGCGTTCTATGGGAAGTGTCCGCGTGGATAGGAAAAGGGGTGGCGATCCGGTCACGGATACAGAGCGCGAAGTAAATCAGCTGTTGTTCGAAATACTCGTGCAGGACGGTGAAGGATGGCTATCTGAGGAAAGCGCCGATAATGAAGAGCGGTTGAAGTGCTCGCGAGTTTGGCTGGTTGATCCGCTGGACGGAACGAAGGAGTACGTTAGGAGAATACCCGAATGGTGCATTTCGATTGCTCTGATGGAGGACGGGATTTTGGTTTGTGCAGGAATTTACAATCCTCAGACCGATGAAATGTTCTACGGCTCCCATGAGACGGGGCTCATCTGTAAGAATAGTTCCGCTGTCGGTAGGACGGATCACGGAAGAACCCCCTTAGTACTTGTGAGCCGAAGCGAAGTCGCGCGAGGAGAGTGGAGACGATTTGAGAACAGAGATTTTCGCCTCCAGCCGATGGGGTCAGTGGCCTATAAACTAGCACTCGTGGCTGCGGACAAAGCTGATGCTACCTGGACCCTCGTGCCGAAAAACGAGTGGGATGTCGCCGCCGGAGTCGCGCTCTTGCTCGTGGCCAAAGGACACGTGCGGACTTCCGAGGGCTTCACACCATCTTTCAACAACAGAAACACCCTATTCCCAGGGCTGGTGGGATTGTCCGCGACGGGAATCGAACGTCTTCGTCCCTTTATCGAACATACTCTAACCAGCGCTGCGTTTCGGGATTGCGTGCCGTGGGCTCAATCCCTTACCTCTCTAGGTTCGGAGTCAAAAGAAACTTGAAGCTTAGAGCGCCTACAGACTGACTCAACGCCGGTCTTTATGTCGCTGCTTGCAAAGTTTGGGAATTAGCTGAAGTTGGACCTCGACGCAAAAGCAGAAGAAAGAGAAGGGGACTCAGACGCCATACCTGACCTACACTCACAGTACGGAACCGCCCGTCATTTTCGAGGCGGTTCCGCGTCAGTTCAAGCCTTAATGAGCTAGGCTATAATCCTACGCCGGAGAACACCCGCTACCAGAAGAAGCCCTGAGCCGAAAAGCAGCATCGTGCCAGGTTCAGGCGTGACCGTGGTTCCGCCCTCTCCCGCACTGAACGTACCAAGCTCGGTGCTGTGGGGCCCCTTCAATTTCGAAATAGGTGTGCCGAATTGAAGGTCGATAATCATCGAAACCGTTTGGCCGTTTAGAGTTGCTGTCAAGTATGCCCTTTGCCCTGTCTGGTCGAGCGTGATGTTAGAGAGGGTCCCGGTAAAACCATTATTTAACGCAAAATTCAGAGTACCCGTGCCAGCGTAATCGTCGGGATCGCCAGGAGCTACCGTGAATGTTACCGAGCCTGACAAAGTAAACGATGTTGCGCCTGCAAAGGCTCCTGTACCATTAAAGGCCACACCGGAGAGCCCTGTGACTGTCATGATCGGACTTCCACCGTTCCCTGCGAAAGTAATGGTACCGGTCGTGGGAGCCGACAAGGTAACGGTTGAGGTCGATGCGGTCGCCGTCGTTGTACTAAGTGCCAAGGCAAACGTCAAGACGATGATCGTAAGAATTGCACTACGCATTTTGGGTACCCCCGTCGAGGTCTCAAAGGAGCGGCTGGGAAAGCTCTCCCTGGACTAATCCGTTAGAGCCTAACACTGCCACAACGACTGTCAATAGTACTCAGGTACCGGAACTGTAGTTTTGTCCATTCGGCCACCCTGAGGAGGCCCAGGGGATTGCTCCTGATTAAATCATGAGATCGGGAATTGGCATCAATCTGCCCGGTTGAGCGCCAGCTGAGCTTGCTGCGCTTCGGAACCCGCAAGCCTCATCCGCAACGCTATCTCGAGCTGCTCCCTCCCCTTGGACTTTTGCCCGGCGGCTATCAGGGTCATTCCAAGATGGTAGCGAAACTCGGCCGAATCCGGGGATTTCTGGACGCATTCCTGAAGCAGCGGCGCGGCGCCCGCATAATTACCTTTTTTGTATAGCACCCATGCCAGCGTGTCAGTAATGGAGGGCGACTCGGGCATCAGCGATTTTGCTTTTTGCGCCCTGCCTAAGGCGACGTCGAGGTTCTTATCCTCTTCAGCATCTAACCACGCCAAGTTTGCGTTGGCGATGGCGAAATTGGGATCGGCTTCGAGAGCCTGAGCAAAATACTTGCGAGCGGTCTCCAAATCTCCCTTATTGAGATAGAAGTTTCCAACCATCGTGGCAAGCGGCGCGAATTTCGGCTGCAAATCGAGCGCCTTCTGATAACGTACGATCGCAAAGTCGGTCTGCCCCTCCGCTTCGTAGACTTTGCCAAGCCTTAGATATGCCTGCACGTGTTTGGGGTCAAGTTGGATGGCGCGCTCGAACTCCGACCGGGCAGAATTGTAATTATGCGATTCGAAATCTAATGCGCCCAAGATGACATGGCCGTTCGCGTCGCTCGGATTGGCAGTCACGTACTGTTGGACGCGGGCAAATGCGTTCGCAATTTGACTTCGGGCAGTTAAGAAGTCTGCCAGTTGTCCTAAAATGGTTGCGTTATGCGGATCGAGTTGAAGGGCTCTGTCGAACTCAGCCTGAGCCTCCGGCCATTTCTTTTCTGCCAGGTAGACTTGCGCCAAATTGAGGTGAACAGTTGGATCGTCCGGTGCCAAGTGCCTTGCAATTAGGATTTGCTCCTCGGCTGAGCGGAGTTGTCCCTGCCGTGCTAGCGCCTCGGCGAGCAACTGGCGGTCGCCTGGATCGGCAGGGGAATTTTGAATTAATTCCTGGGCGTAGATTTTGGCATCTGCCACATCTCCTTGCTCGAGGCTTAGTCTGGCTAGCTCGTGTAACGCCATTTGCGAGCTCGGCGAAGCCTTGAGAGCATCGAGCAAGGCGCTCCGGGCTTGTCGCAGGTCGCCGTTCTGCCAGAAAGCCATTGCCAAATAATAATGGCCCTCTACTGAATCCGCTGCGTCGGCCACAACTTTTTGAAGGTAGATCGCTGCCTGATGTGGATTTCCTTCTAGCATCAGCAGACGCCCATGATTGACACGGATGATGACGTCCTTCGCGGAATCCTTCATTAAGGCTCGATCCAAGTCGGCCGCCAGCTGTTCCTGATTAGTGGAAAGGTAAAGATTCTCGATCCGCTTCTGGATGTCAAGATTCTTTGGTGCTACCGAGAGGCCTCGACGATATTCGGCCAACGCTTGGTCCGTCTCCTTCCGCTGGAAATAGAAGTCGCCGATGGCCACGGTGGCATCAGCGGAACTCGGAACCTGTGTGCGCAGTTTGTCGAGGAGAGCTTCGGCATCATTCTTCCTGCCTTGGCTTGCGAGTATTGACGTCCAATCGAGATAAAGCGGAACCGCCTTAGGGTTCCTTTCAACACCATTCTGTAGAACCTGCTGTGCCTCCGAAACTCGATTCTCCAGCCGATAGAAGTTAGCCAGATCGTTATAGGCTTGTATAGATTGGGGGTCCACCGCTACGGCCTTCTTGAAATGCTGCTCCGCATCGCCGTAACGGCGCAGGCTGATCTCAATCAAGGCAAGATTCACATAAGCACTGGAATCGTTCGGTAATAGTTCAACAACCCTTGAAAACGCCGCGAGGGCCTGGTCGGGCTTTTGCTCTCCGACCAGTGCAGCGCCGAGCAGTTGGTAGGCAGCGACGTCTTTTGAATCCTGTTTGAGGATAAAGTTCGCCTCATCCTCAGCCTTATCGTACTCTCGTGCGGCTAGGTACAGGCGTCCTCGATCCAACCGAGCATCCAGACGACCGGGATCCAGTTCGATAGCTTTCTCAAGATACTCGTATGCCGCACTCCAGTCGTGCCGGGCGAGGTCGGCTTGGGCGAGTTGGTAGTATGCCTCGACAAAGCGCGGATCGAGCCTAAGCGCATTACGAAATTCGATCGCCGCGTCTCCATACTGTCCTTTCTTCATATAGCCCTGACCCGCGGCGAAGTATTTTGCCTTGGCCTTCTGCGGGTCTTTCGCGCAGCTGCTGAGCACCAGAGCCGCGGAGAATGCCACCACAGCAACGGCGATCTGCTGTTTTGCGCCTATCATGCAGTGCCCTCCGTAAACTCCTTGCAGTTCACTTCGGTATTAATTCGTCTAAATGCGGAAAAAGGATCTGAGTAAAACTCACTAGCCTAGCTCGCGCATTTTCCTCCCCGTCACCCAAGGGTGTGACCAGACGAACCAGCGCGCCATCGGTGCGATTGCGAGAGATAGCATCGGCCACCATCCAGAATTTACCCGCGTATTCGCTGGCGATGACTCGCCCGCGGCCCTGATACCAATAGAAAACCATCTGCTTATTTTGGTCTCGTCGGATCACATATTCGTTAACGAGAATCTG
>Ga0210405_10002543_pt1 | contig 18848 bp, 16 predicted proteins | sample IncBWH11MmetaG_FD_155492 | JGI IMG/M metagenome (GOLD analysis project Ga0210405, IMG submission 155492) | Forest soil microbial communities from Barre Woods Harvard Forest LTER site, Petersham, Massachusetts, United States - Inc-BW-H-11-M | ecosystem: Environmental > Terrestrial > Soil >... | reverse complement strand
AATGGGCGTTGCATGCCACGCCCCTCCATTTTCCGGGATGTACCGGGCGGCATTCTGAGGGACGTTGCGCGCGACGCCTAATGGAGCTGCTACGCTGAAATACCTGAACCCGCTGAACCCGCTGATCCCTGCCCAATGACCCCATGGTCGAGCAGCCAGTTCAATGACTCGAATACAGCTTCCAACGAGCTGTACCGCGGCTGATACTCCAGGAGTCGTTGCGCTTTCGCGATACTGCAGTTCGGGCAATGTGCGATGTGATCCCAGGTGGCTGCAGCGTCTTCCTTCGAGACGGTCTTGCGCCATTCATCCCACGATAAAAATCGCAAGCCGGCTTTTTTCCCAAACCATGCAGAGACGGCTTCGGCATATCCACGAAGGGTCAATGCTGCCGGGGAGACCACATGAAAACTTTCTCCAATTGCAACGCTGCGGTGAACCATCGCTTGCACGAACGCCTGAGCAACATCATCGGCATGGACGTGGTGCACCGTCTCGAGTCCGAGGTTCGGCAGAATTACTTCTTCGCCGTGAGCCAGGCGCTCGAAAACCTCGGGATTGAAATGGCCGGCAGGATTCAACGGTTCCCATCCAGGTCCGACGATGTGCCCGGGATGTAACAGCGTGGCTGGGAATCCGGTGAGACGGGCTTCCCGCAGCAGATACTCTTCGATGGCGGCCTTTTTTGTACCGTAATCGCCGAATGGCCTGCGCGGTGTATCCTCGGTCGTCGGCACCTGAACGCTAGGGCCATGGACCCAGATCGTACCGCAATGGAGAAAGTGCTGGATCTGACTACGGAGCGATTCGACCAATTGCAATGCGCTTTCCGGTGTAAAGCAAATCAGGTCAATCACAACGTCTGCTCGCAACGCACGGATGCTTTCCCCAAAAGTGCCGCGATCCTCTTGCTCCGCGCGATCGATCTGGAGGCGCGTCACGAACTTCCAAGCACCGTGCTGGGTGTACGGTTCGCGCCTGCTACGGCTGACAGCGATGACCTCATGCCCGGCAGCGATCAATCGCGGGACCAGGTACGTTCCTATATGTCCGGTACTACCAATGACGACGACACGCATGATTTTTCCTTTTTTGTCATCATTAGGTTGGACTGGGAAGAACTCAAGCAGGCAAGAAGCCGAGAATTCAAGAATTCAAGAATTCAAGAAGTGCCCGAAGCGGGCAGTAAAAATTGGGCGGCGTTGAATTACGCGCTTTTGTCTCCTGAGCTCCTGCAACTTCTGACTCCTTGAGTTCTTGAGTTCTTGAGTCCTTTCCTGCCGCTTCCCTCCGGGGACTAGCGGGCAATAACTCCATCGGCGAAGTTGCGGGATGCATTGGATACAGGTCGTCGAATTTTCGTTCTACTTGGTAGAAACGTTCGCGTTGCCGTTTGCCATTCTGGTGTTTCTTTACGAGCGCCGGAAAGAGCGGTATGTCGACGAAGAAGAAATCTATCAGCGTCTGTCCGACGAATATACAAACTTTCTAAAGCTGGTGCTGGACAATTCGGATCTCCAACTCCTCCGCAAGCACGCGCCTCTAGCGCAGCTTAGCGAGGAACAGATGGAGCGGAAACTGGCACTTTTTGGGATTCTGGTCTCGATTTTCGAACGCGCCTATATCCTTGTTTATGAAGAGCGAATGAAAAAGCAGACGCGCCGCCTCTGGTCATCCTGGGAAGATTACATGCGCGAGTGGTGTCGTCGTGCCGATTTCCGCCAGGCGCTGCCGGAGTTGCTGGAGGGGGAAGACCCAGATTTCAAAGCGCACATCGAACGCATCGCACAAGGCGCAGCGACGGCTTCGCGCTAACCCGCAAAAATCAAGCGAAAGCCGAAGCGACGAGCTCATTGCGGATTAGAAGGATTGTGAGCGATGCAGGCTAGTGAAATATGCGCGACAACCGGAAACTGGATTCTACAATGAACCGCTATCCATGCTACATCTTCTCCATCACCCGCTTGCCACGCATGTAGTCACGCATTTACGGGATCGGACTACCAAACCCGCTACGTTTCGGACGCTCGCGTATCAGATCAGCTTATTGCTCGCACTGGAAGCGACGCGGGACCTTGCGACGCGAGAAAAAACCATCCAAACTCCGCTCGAGCCGCATTTAGGCGGCGTCTTAAGTCAACCGATAGTCGTCGTACCAATCTTACGCGCCGGAATTGCTATGGCGCAGCCGTTCACCGATTTGTTTCCGGATGTAACCATTGGCTACATAGGTCTTGAACGCGACGAAGAGACGGCCGTTGCTCGCAGCTACTATTGTAAACTGCCACCCTTAGGCTCGAAGAAGGTGCTCATTCTCGACCCGATGCTTGCGACTGGCGGTTCTGCGGTTCAAGCAATAAAGCTTGTCAATGCGCACAGACCAGCAGACTTGAGGCTCGTCTGTATTGTCTGCGCCCCGGAAGGCGTCCGGGCAGTCGAAGAAATTGATCCCCAAATAGACATTGTTTCGGCCGCCTTGGACCGGGAATTGAACACTCGAAAGTATATCTTGCCTGGACTCGGCGATTTTGGCGATCGGCTCTATGGGACTTAAGGGAAATTCTTCGCGCCGCAGAACTTCTCTGTCGACCTGATTGACTTGTAATATTGCGGCAAGGTCTCAGCCACTTGCACGGCGTTAGCTTCGCATCGTCCAACGATATTCACGCGGAGCAATGCTTATGAGACCAACGAGAACTATTTTTGCCACTCTCAGCCGCGAATTTCAGTGATGGACGTGGCAAAGCGAAGTGCAGTGCGCGATGCGTGGCGGCTTACCAAGGCCTATTGGACATCGGAGGAGAAATGGTCGGCCTGGGGATTGCTCCTCGCCATCATCGCGCTCAACCTCGGCAACGTCTACATCAGCGTGCGTATAAATGAATGGAACAATGCCTTTTACGGCGCACTGCAGGCGTTCAACGGCGGCGAGTTCTTACACCAGCTCGGTATCTTCTCCCTCTTAGCTGCTTTCTATATCGCGTTTGCTGTCTATGCACTCTATCTCAATCAGATGCTGCAAATACGCTGGCGGCGCTGGCTGACGCGCAGATATCTCGGCGCCTGGCTCGCTGACCGTGCTTTTTATCAGTTGCAGCTTGGGAGCACAACCGATAACCCCGACCAGCGTATCTCGGAGGATCTCAATCAATTCACAACGTACGTTCTGACCTTATCACTTGGCCTTCTCACGTCCGTAGTCTCATTGGTTTCGTTCCTCTTCATCCTCTGGGGGCTCTCGGGACCTGCGAATATAGCGCTTGGCAAGTGGGGAACGTTGCAGATACCGGCCTACCTCGTTTGGGCAGCGCTGCTCTACGCCGGCGTCGGTACATGGCTTACCATCAAAATCGGTCGACCGCTGGTGCCGCTAAATTTCGCTCAGCAACGCTTTGAGGCCGACTTCCGGTTCAGCCTGGTGCGTTTGCGCGAGAATGCCGAAAGCGTCGCTTTCTACGGTGGCGAGGCGGTGGAGCTGGGCGTCTTTCAAGAGCGTTTTCGAAGTATATTCGAGAACTTTTGGAAGATCATGAAACGGCAAAAGCGGCTGACCTGGTTTACGTCAGGCTACGCCCAGATTGCAATTATCTTTCCTCTCGTAGTCGTCGCGCCGCGTTACTTTGCGAAGCAAATTGGGCTGGGTGGCCTGATGCAGGTCGTTAGCGCTTTTACCTCGGTCCAAAATTCGCTCTCCTTCATCATTACGTCGTATACTGACATCGCCGCATGGCAGGCGGTGACTGAACGGTTACGCGGCTTCGAGGAGCGACTGCTGGCAATTCAGCAGTCGACGCGCGCGCCGCACCAGCTCGCAGTTCGGCGTGAAGGCGACGGGGTTGCGGTGAACAACGTCGATCTGGATCTCCCCGACGGCACACCACTTCTGCGTGGCGTTGCGTTTGCCCCCGAGCGTGGCGCGGCAATCCTGATCACCGGCCCGACCGGCGCAGGAAAGAGCACGTTGCTGCGGGCGATCGCCGGAATTTGGCCTTTCGGCCGCGGAGAAATCAGACTCGGCAAAGGTAGAATTCTGTTCGTGCCGCAACGGCCCTATCTGCCACTCGGCAGCCTTGCCAGCGCGCTACTCTACCCACTTGATGATAAAGGCAGCTTCCCGACGCCCATGCTCATTGCCGTGCTCGAGGAGGTGGGGCTCGGTGCGCTGGCAGACGAAATGGATTTGGTCGACAACTGGTCCCAGCGCCTGTCGCTCGGCGAACAACAGCGGCTCGCATTTGCCCGGATTCTCCTGGTGAAGCCAACGCTCCTGTTTCTGGACGAGGCAACGTCCGCGCTCGATGAGGCATCCGAGACGAGGCTTTACGGCTTGCTGCGGGCCGTCTTATGGCGGCCGACCGTGGTGAGCGTCGGACACAGAAGCACGTTGCGTCGTTTCCACCATCACGTCTTAGACATAGCCGATTTCATGGAACGTCCGACGGGGGTGACGGCAGTTGCCCTGGCAGGGCAAGTAGTCAGGAGTTGCAGGAGTTCAGGAGTTGCAGAATGAGACGCCGGTTTCCCGGTCTGTAGATAGTGATTAATCGGCCGCCATGCTGCGGGGCAAACTCTTCTCTGCAAAAAGCAGCGGAAATGTCCGCCGCCTCATTCTGCAACTCCTGAACTCCTGCAACTCCTGACTTCTTGATTTGCTCGTCTGTCTAAGCTTTGCGGGTTAGCGGAGCAAAAGCAGGAGCTTTCGCTTACGCTTAATAAAATTCTCCCTCGCAACTGTCACAACGGCGGGCGGTATGTGTCTTACCCCTTGTAGCCGCACGAAAGTGGCGAAAAGGAAGGAAACGCTGCGAAAATGGATATCAAAAGACGATTGGAGAGGATAAGGACTGCATCAAGCTTGGTCGGGCTGGCTTTAGAATTTGCCCTGCTCGGCATCCTGATCCTGGCAAAGGGAGACAGTGAAGGCATATCGATGACCGGCGGCCTGGTCGGTATTTTCTTAGGCGCGACATTTTTGATGTTGGCATTTGCTTTCGGACGTTCCGTTCCGGTCGAGTAGGTGAAGGCTGGAGCCTTCGCAAGCCATGGCGCGCCGCCCACGGCGAAGACAAGTCTTTACAGCCATGGCGCGCTACTCCAGGGCAAAGGCTGGAGCCTTCGCTTACACTTGGTCAAATCGGGACGGCCACAAAAACATTGCGGCGTCGGCCCCGATTTTCAGTAGATTTGACGTCGATTTCTCCCATGCATGCGATGATTCTAGAAAAACCGGGGACGGCACTTCGTGAAACCGAGGTGCCGGCGCCGTCTCCGAACGTTGGACAAGTGAAAGTGCGGGTGCGAGCTTGCGCGGTTTGCCGAACCGACCTTCACGTGGTAGACGGCGAATTGCCCCACCCAAAACTTCCTCTCATTCCCGGGCATGAAGTTGTCGGAGAGGTAGTGGAGCGCGGCGCGCAGGCTGAGCATCTTCACGTGGGAACCCGAGTGGGTATTCCCTGGCTCGGTTGGACCTGCGGTCACTGTCAATACTGCCGGACCAACCGGGAGAACCTATGCGACGAGGCCAGGTTCACTGGGTACACAATCGACGGCGGCTACGCTGAGTTCGCTGTGGCGGACGCAGCCTTTTGTTTTCCGCTGCCTGAATTTTATAACGATGTCGAAGCAGCCCCGCTCCTGTGCGCCGGGCTGATTGGTTACCGTTCTCTGGTCATGGCTGGGCCTGTCCAAGATTCAACACGGCTTGGGATTTACGGCTTCGGAGCCGCTGCTCATATCGTCGCGCAAGTAGCCATTCATCAGGGCAGAGAGGTCTATGCATTCACCAGACCGGGCAAAAGAAGCGACATGGAGTTCGCGCGCTCGATGGGTGCAGTCTGGGCCGGCGGGTCGGACGAACTTCCGCCTTACAAGTTGGATGCCGCAATCATTTTCGCTCCGGTCGGCCCGCTGGTTGTTGCGGCATTACGCGCCGTGCGAAAGGGATGCCGGGTAGTCTGTGGCGGGATCCACATGAGTGACATCCCCTCCTTTCCGTATTCATTGCTTTGGGAAGAACGGAGCATTCATTCCGTGGCGAATCTGACCCGAGCCGATGCCCAAACCTTTCTGAGTCTGGCTCCGACGGTGCCCGTGCGAACCGAGACGGAAACATTCTGGATGTCGAACGCCAACGAGGCCTTGGAGCGTTTGCGGAAAGGCCGGATTCGCGGAGCAGCGGTGTTGGTTCCGAATTGGTGAGGAGGTCGACAGCGGCATCCAAATCGTCCTCGTCGTCGTCCTCGTCGTCGTCCTCGATCTTTGACCGTTGCCGGCCAAAAGCGCTTCGTTGGGAAATTGCGATCGAAGGAGGCGGCAGCAATCCGAGCTCTAAAAGAAAATCGAGGACGAGGACGACTAGACGAGCAGGGGAACGGTTTGGATTGGGAAAATCATAGATTTACACACATTTTAAATAAATGTTTTACTCTCTTTGTGGAACCTCTATTTGACCACGAAAAACTGGATGTTTATTGTCTCGAGCTCCAGTTCGTTGCCTGGATCGCCGACTTCTTCGACGATGTTTCTCGGTGTTCGCTTCAACGCCGACGCGAGTTGTTTGAGCAACTCGACCGCGCGAGCCTTTCCGCACTTCTAAATACGGCCGAGGGAAACGGTAAGCGTCGCGGACGTCAAAGGGCCAAGTTTTTTGAGGACGCGCGTGGCTCGGCCAGCGAGTGCGCGGCCTGTCTGGATGCTCCGGTTGCGAAGCGCTTCGTCTCGAAGGATCGGGTCCGCTCCGGTAAGGAGATGCTCGCTCGTCCTCGTACTCGGTCTTTGACCGTTGCACGCCAAAAGCGCTTCGCAGTTGGGAAAATGGCGATCGAAGGCAGCAATCCGAGCACTAAAAGAAATCGAGGACGAGGACGAGGACGATAAGAGACGCGGAGTGGAAGCAGATTTGGCGGCAGGAAGGTCGGTTCAAACCTTGGCAACCGAAGCCTGGTAGATTTCGTCGATCGCTTTTGATAACGAGGCATCAAACTCGGTGTCGCTCATCGAATAACGGAGATCTTCCATCAATGCCCGCGAAAAACTCGCGATCATTCCATGATTGGCGACGAGGCGATGGCAGGCGTCTTTCCGGGAATAGCCGCCGGAGAGCGCCACGACCCTGGTGACGCGGCTGTTCTCGATCAAAGGAGAATAGTAGTCCGGAACGTCCGGAATCGTCAGTTTCAACATCACGCGGCGTCCGACCGGCAATTCATCCAGTCCTCTTGCGAGTTCCTCGCGAAGAATCGCTTCCGCGCCCGGTTTGTCGGGGCTCTTGATCAAAACTTCCGGCTCCAGGATCGGCATCAGTCCATGCTCCGCGATTTGCGCTGCAAAAGCGAACTGCTGGGCCGCGATGGCCGCGATACCGGTCTTGGAGGGCAAGTGGATCGTCGAGCGCATTTTCGTGCCGTAGACCCCGAGTTTCACGGCACGTTCAAGAAGCGAGTCTAGTCCCGGAATCGGCTTCATCAGACTGACCCCGTCCTTTTCCGTTTCCAATCCTTTATCGACTTTCAGGAACGGGACGACACCGCGGTCTTCCCAGAGGAATGCAGGCACAGGTTTCCCTTTAGCCTGTCCATCCATTGTGCCTTCAAACAGAATCGCTCCGATGACCTTGTCGCCCGTGAAGGCGGGCGAACTCATAATGCGTACGCGCATCTCGTGCATCAGCTTAAACATCTCGGTCTCTCCGCTATACGCGCTGTCAGGTATGCCGTAGTAACGCAAAGCACCGGGCGTGGAACCACCACTTTGATCAAGCGCGGCGATAAAGCCTGGCTTGGTAGACATCTGCGAGTTCATTTCGTTGCTGGTCATTTTCTTTTCCTTGGACGGCCACTTACTCGTGAAGCTTTCGGGCCCAAACTGTCCAGGAGGCGGTAACTCTTCAGCCGGTCCTGGGCGCTTCTCCTCAAGCGATCCGTCTCTTCCGTCGCGCTAGGGGATAGGGCACAGCGATTTAAACGTCTCCCGCTCGAATCAAATGTCAATAGGTCAATTGCTGTTCAATGCCCGAGCGATTTGCCTTCTCACCCGAGCACGCACAATGTCGTCGTAGAACCTTTGGGAGCGAAACCCCCATAATCGTCCTCGAACTCGTTCTTTGACCGCCGACCAAAAGCGCTTTGCGGTTGGGAGAATGGCGATTGGTCGAACGAAGCGGCAGCAATCCGAGTTCTAAAAGAAAATCGAGGACGAGTTCGAGGACGATCAGCGGACGAGGACGATTTGGTTGCGGTTATACCGCACCGTGGTTTACAAGGGGGGTCTTATGATGGACCTGATCTTTCGGCGCGCGAATCTTCCTGATGGCCGTAGTCGCATCGACATCGGGATAGAAGACGATCGCATTGTGGCCGTAGAACCGCAGCTTCAAGCGACGGCAAACGAGGAGATCGAGGCCGAGGGCCGGTTGTTGTCGCCGCCGTTTGTGGATGGCCATTTTCACCTTGACGCGACTCTCTCCCTCGGGCTGCCGCGTATGAATCGCTCAGGGACCCTGTTGGAGGGTATTGCGCTTTGGGGAGAGCTGAAACCGCGCCTGACGCACGAGGCGGTCATTGCCCGAGCCCTGGCGTACTGTGACATGGCGGTTGCACAAGGCTTGCTCGCGATTCGCAGTCACGTCGACGTCTGCGACGATCGCCTGGTGGCAGTGGAAGCACTATTAGAAGTGAAAAATCGTGTCGCACCCTATCTTGATCTCCAGTTGGTTGCCTTTCCGCAGGACGGGTTTTACCGCGCGCCGACCGCCGAGCGCAATTTGTTGCGTGCGCTCGATATGGGTGTGGAAGTAGTGGGAGGAATTCCGCATTTTGAGCGGACCATGGCGGAAGGCGCAGCCTCTGTGCGTCGCCTCTGCGAGATTGCTGCCGATCGCGGCCTGTTGGTGGATATGCACTGCGACGAATCGGATGATCCTTTGTCGCGCCATATCGAGACGCTTGCAGCCGAAACGAAACGACTCGGCCTGAATGGCCGGGTAGCCGGTTCCCATCTCACGTCTATGCACTCCATGGATAACTACTATGTCTCGAAACTCCTTCCGCTGATTGCTGAAGCCGGCGTGGCGGCCATCGCGAATCCGCTGATCAACATCACCCTGCAGGGTCGCCACGACACTTATCCAAAACGTCGTGGATTGACCCGCGTGCCCGAGTTGATGGCGTCTGGCGTTCCGGTAGCCTTCGGTCACGATTGCGTGATGGATCCATGGTACGCTCTCGGCTCTGGCGATATGTTGGAGGTGGCACACATGGCTGTTCATGTTGGCCATCTGACAGCCCTCGACGCTGTTCGTGCCTGCTACGATGCAATCACGGTAAACGCGGCAAAGATTCTGCACCTGGACCGCTATGGCATTGCCCCTGGCTGCCGGGCCGATCTTGTTCTCTTGCAGGCTGCTGATCCTTTCGAAGCCATCCGCCTGAAGGCAACGCGACTGTTGGTGCTGCGGAATGGGAAAACGATCGCGCGCACACCCGAAAAGCTGACCAGCCTTTTCGTGCAGGACCGTCCGAGCACGGTAGCGTTGAACTTTGTGCCGGGTTCGATCGCCTAGGCAGGGAATTGGCTTGGGCCAACACCCGAGCATTCAAGGACTCAAGGACTCAAGAAGAACCAGCGATCTTGCGCCGCGTTCCGCATGGCACCATTTTTGGCTTCTTGAGTGCTCGAGTCCTTGACTCGTGGATCATTGCAGGACACTAGGAGGAAAGACATGAGCGTACAGGTGTATGGATGTAATCATGTGGCAATTGGCGTCACAGACATTGAAAAAGCCAAGGCATTTTATCAGGATGTTTTTAATCTTGAACTTCAGTCCGGGGGAGAAGGTGACGCGTTCTTTAAACTCGGGGAACACCAGTTTCTGGCCATGTTTAAAGTGGAACAGGTTCCGCGAGATCAAAGACACTTCGGGATAATGGTACGCGACGAGACGCAATTGGCCGAAGTCCGTGAAAAGGTTACCAAAAAATATCGCCTCGAACTTATCGAGGGCTTTCGCTGCGTCTTTCGTGATCCCTTCGGCAATCGGATCGATGTTGTCGACCTACACGACGAATCTCTAGTCTGGTTGCTGCCTTACCAGGAAGTGCAGAAGGCCGGCATTCGCTTCGAATAGCGCGCGCGGGGATTTGGCGCGGTTTCAAATTCGGAATTAGTTAAATGAACTCCGAGCGCTTTCAAAGATCTCGCGGCAGACTTCTATCGCCGCTGCCAATTCTTTTTCTAACGGTCTTCATCGATATGGTCGGCTTTGGCATAGTTGTTCCCGTATTGCCGTTATATACTGAGCGATTCGGTGCTTCGCCATTCACTACCGGGTTGCTGCTTGCTGTGTACTCAGGGATGGGGTTCATCTTTTCGCCGGTCGTGGGGGCGCTTTCCGATCGTATTGGCCGGCGATCAATCCTGCTGCTGAGCACGATTGGTCAGGCGACCGGCTTCTTCATTATGGGAGCGGCAACCACGCTCCTGTGGCTTTTCATAGCTCGAACAATTGACGGAATTTTCGGAGCGAACGTCTCGGCGACCCAGGCCTACGTCGCCGACGTGACGCCCCCGCAAGATCGTTCGCGTGCACTGGGGTTGCTGGGCGCAGCATTTGGGTTGGGGTTTATCTGTGGGCCAATGTTGGGTGGCGTACTCAGCCTGATATCGCTTTCAGCACCCTTTTATTTTGCGGGCGCACTCGCGGCGGCCAATGCGGTATTAATATTTTTTATCCTGCCTGAGAGCTTGCCTCTTGAAAACCGCTCCGGGCTGAATCGAGAAACTTTCGTCACCTTATTCAGAGAAGGTCGCGGACGGGTAATCGTGCCCCTCATGGCGGCTTACTTTTTCATTATGGCTGGATTCTCAATTATGACTGCGTTTTTCGCGATCTTTACCGAAGATCGTTTCGGCTATAACGCGAGTGCCAATGGTTATATTTTCGCCGGGGTAGGTGTCATCAGTGTGATTGTCCAAGGGGCAATGATCGGCCGATTGATCAAGAATTTTACGGAGAAAGGAATTGCACTTACCGGCGTAGCGCTACTGGCCTGCAGCCTGTTTGCGTTGCCGCTGGTGCAAACGCTAACTACGCTGCTCTTGGTCAGCACAGGTATCGCGGTCGGAAATTCGTTCATCAATCCGACGATGAATGGATTGGTTTCGCGCTCTGTGAACAAGTACTGGCAGGGGCGGGTCCTGGGCCTCATGCAGGCCTGCGCGAGCTTGGGGCGTTTTTTTGGACCATTGATTGGAGGTTGGTTTCTGGTCTTCAATCCGAGGCGTACTCTGGATTTTGGTAGGGCGCCCTTCTGGATAGGCGGCGCTCTGCTGATTGTCTCTTTTGTTCTAACGACGATGGTGTCAACTCGCCGGTCGGATACTCGGGAAACGGCTCTACCAAGCGAAGCTTGATGTTCACAATCAGAATAACAGAACAAAATAATTGCGGGACAATCGGGCTATTTTTGCTGCAGAAAACGCCGGCGCATCGAGGACGAAGGACGACGACGAGGACGAGTCCAGCCTTCGCTTACGCGCGTCGTGTGCCTGTCGATGAAACGCTCCGTTCCTCTGGCCAAAATGAGTCATTGAGTAGCCAAAAAACGCAGTAGCCTAGGAATAAGAGCGCGGAGAGCGGTTGAGCCGAAAATACCCAGCGTTGTTTGAAATGAAACAGGTATAGCGTCCTGGAGTCATGGTTAATGAGCTGAAGAGCGAATGCCAGCGAGAGCAAGGCACGAAGTACGGTTGACTGTCGTTCATGGAACGACTGGACCAGCGCCAGAACGAGCGCAGGAGCCATGAGCAGGTAGGTATGAGATTCTGTCGCCGGACCACAAAGAGGCATCCATACCGAGCCCATGAAGAAAAGACCGGTCAACACCCGCTCGTTTTTCCAGTTTTTCGATGTCCCCCAGATGCACAAAAGAGCCGCAGCAGCCCCGGTCCCAGCTTGGATCAGTGAGTAGAACCAAGGCTGGATCGGTAGTCGGCAGACCCAGTGGAGCAGAAACCAGAGGTCAACCGGTACATACTTTTCCGGATAATGGAGTCGATTGTCTAAGGTGCGCGTTTCAATCCAGGCATGATACTGGTCAGAAACGTAGGACCAATGCTGAAGCAAGAAGGGAGCAACAGCTAGAAATAAAAGCGCGACCAGCAGGCGCCATACGAAGCGTCGAGGAGCGATCACACAGATCAACATTCCTACCGCAAGAGGGTATATTTTAAAAAATGTTGGGATCGCAACGCAGAGAGCAGCGATGTTCCAGCGTTCGGCACGCACAGCAACTATAGCGAACATTAGCAGCCCAACCACTAATGGGTTTGACTGACCCACATCTAAATTTCCAAGCGCAAGGGGCAGAAGAAGCAAGTAGACAATACCAGCGCATTTTGGGCTGAAGCCGGGAAACAGGACGAAAAGTGCGGCTAGACCGCCAAGCAATGCGGCGGCATTGGCAAGCAGCCAGAGACCGTAGGCAACTGCAGGAGGCAGACAGGAGAAAGGCACGAAGAATGCCGCTGTCACTGGGCTGTAAATGAACCCGCGCCAATTCGCATAAAGATATTCGCCGCGCATCCAGTGCGAGCCGGCGAGCATATAGTCGTTGAAAGCGTATGATCGGTGAGAGCCGCCGCAAGAAAATCGCACGACTAGTCCCGCCAGGGCCACCAGCCAAACGATCCGGGCAGTGATGATCCAAAAGCCAGATCTACTCAAAACAAACTGTTTCAAAAGTTTTCTCTCCAAAAAGCAGTAGAATTTTTCGGCTACGTAAGCGAAAGCTCCAGCTTTTGCCTTTTCATCAAGACAAACGGCTAGGGGGAAACGTATGGGCGTATCGGCGTGTCGGCGTTTGCAAAGCATCATCAACTCCGTCGAGACCTCCTGATCATTATAGCCGTGTCGAAAAGCAGTCTTACTTCCCCAGACGCCGATACGCCGACACGTTTCCCCAACCGGCGACCCATTTTTGATCGCAACAATATACCTGCGATTTCGGGGACAGGGCACTAAAGAGACCGATGCAAAGCCTCTGTCAATTCTTCATTTGTCAGCACGATTGGATTCGCTTTCATACTGCTGGCTTCGGCAGCCTTTTCGACAAGCGTTCCACAATCGCTCTCGGTCACACCGTACGCACGCAGGCCCGGAACTCGAAGCGCCTGACAGAGTTCGGTGACCCAGTTAATCGTGTCGCGTGCGCCGGCCTCTTTGTTCCCGGTCAAGATGGTGGCGACTCTATCGTAGCGGCGCAAAGCTTCGCCATCCGGCATCCGTTCACGCAGCGCGCGAATGTTGATTTCCATCACGCGGGAAAGCAGCGCGGCGCAGACCGCTCCATGCGGGGCAGGAAACATCCCGCCAATCGGCCCCGCGAATCCGTGCACCGCACCGAGACCGGAGTTAGCCAGGGCGAGCCCGCCGAGCATGCTCGCGAGCGCCATATCTTCCCGAGCAGCGGGGTCATGCCCGTGCTCGAATGCGCGTCGGAGCGACCTCGCTGCCCTGCTCATGCCCTCGACACAAAATGCGTCAGTCATCGGATTGGCTCGAATTGAAACATACGGTTCTATAAGTTGCGTAAGTGCGTCGAGACCGGTGAAAGCGGTGACCTCGGCTGGTAACTCAGAAGTGAGTTCAGGATCGACGATTGCAACGCGCGGTAACAGGAACGGACTGCGTAAGCTTACTTTGACGCGGTGCTCCGGCGCTGCCAGGACTGCGTTTCGCGTTACCTCAGCTCCGGTGCCTGCGGTGGTCGGAATCGCGATGCAGGGCAGGGCGGGGGCGATGAGCGGTTTACCTTTTCCGATGACTTCCAAATAGTCGAGTATGTCACCGGCGTTCGTTACAAGTCCGGCGATTGCCTTCGCTGAATCGATCACACTGCCTCCGCCAAAACCAATGACAACGTTGCACCCCGACTCGCGCGCGAGATTTACGCCCTTTTTTATATGCTCGATCGTTGGCTCACCACGGGTCGCGAAGCTCCAATTTTTGAGGTTCGCGGCTTCCATCGCGGAAAACAGTGGTTGAGTTCGGGCTGAACTGCTGCCGCAGACGACGAGGGCGAACTTGCCTAACTCGCCGGCAATCGTGCCCAACTCTCTAAGCGTCCCGGGCCCAAACAAAATGCGTCCAGCAGTGGCGAACTCGAATCGCATTGCTACCAGTCCTTGTTCTCAGGAAACAGGTTGGTGAATTTCACGCTTGCACGCGTTTCGGCCATCATCGGAGCGACGGTGTCGCGCCATTTTGCATAGTGCGGAGTTTCTTTGTGCGCCTTTGTTGCTCCTTCGTCGTGATAAGCCTCAACCAGAACGAACCGGGTCGGGTCATCTGTCTGCTGGACCACATCGAACCTGGCGATGCCTGGCTCCTGGATGCTGTTTCGTGCATTTTCGATCGTCGCTTCGCGAAACGCTTGGATCGACTCGGGCCTCACATGGATGTGAACGTGGACGATTAGCATAGAAGTTTTGCGTTTTGCGTTTTGGGTTTTGAGTTTTGAGTTTTTGCGTGGCGGCTTTAGCGACTCAACACCCAAAACGCAAAACCCAAAACCCAAAACTCAAAACTCTACTCTCCGTACGGCACCCAAATATTTTTGATCTGAACAGCGTGGCGGAGGTATTCCCAGCCTTGAGCCTGGTGATCGTCCAACCAGTTACGGCGTTTGCCGTCGTTGACCCAGGTGGCTTTCAGATTTCCGATTGATTCGCGTTCGACAATTGCGCTAAACCTCGCTGAACCGACATACCACAGGGCCGCAACGTCGTCATGTTGGGCCAGAACCTTTGCCAGTTCATCCGGGTGACCTGTTACGATGTTGACAACACCCGGCGGTACGTCGCTGGTGTCCAGGACCTGGTAAAAGTCCGTGGCCAGCAGAGGGAATCGCCATGACGGAATGGCGACTACGCGATTTCCCATTGCGATTGCCGGCGCAATCAGCGAGACGAGTGCCAACAGCGGATGTTCGGCCGGGCAAACCATCCCCATGATTCCCCACGGCTCAGGCATTGCAAGTGTGACGTTTCGGAACGGCGTCTGATGAACGGAGCCATCATATTTGTCCGCCCAGGCGCCGTAATAAAAGAGTCGTTCGATCGTTTTTGCTACTTCCCCATTGGCTTCGCTTTCACTTGTTCTAGTAAGCAAAATGAGGCGATTGGAAAATTCGGCAGCCCGAACCGAGAGATTCTCTCCGAGATAGTACAGAATCTGGGCTCGGAGGTGGGCCGTTGCCCGCGACCAGCTTTCGGCCTTGTTGGCTGCCTCCACCGCGTTCCTGACATCCTTGCGATTGCCTAGTCCGGCCTCCGAGACATAACGGTCATCTGCGTTTTCTACGGAAAAGCTGTATCCGCCGTCCGGTCGCGTCTGTTTGCCCCCGATGTAGAGTTTGGGCGAACGGTCGATCAGCGGTTCGACGCTCGCGTTATGTTTGACGTCGGTCACAGGATAAGAATGAAGTGCGATTTCGCTCTTTTCGTAAGCCGGCAGAAAGCGTTCCCAGCTTGGGACCAGGTACTCGTACATTCCCTCATTGCCGCCTTCGCGTCCGAAACCGCTCTCGCGGTAACCGCCGAAACCTGACGCAGCATCGAAGAGGTTCGTGGAGTTGATCCAGACGACGCCTGACTTCAGTTTGGGAGCGATGTCAAGGGCGAGGTTCAGGTTCTCCGTCCAGAGCGAAGCTGCGAGCCCGTATGCCGTGTTATTTGCCAGTTCCACTGCTTCGCCTGGCGTCCGGAAAGTCATCGTGACCAGAACCGGACCGAAGACCTCGACCTGAGCGAGTGCGGAGGCAGGTTCGACTTTAGTAAAGAGGGTAGGAGGATAAAAAAGGCCTTCTTGAGGCAAAGCCCAGCTCGGTTGCCAGCAGGTGGCGCCTTCCGCTTTGCCTTGCTCAACAAGGCGTTGAATCCGTTGCAGCTGCACGGGAGCAACGATCGCACCGATATCGATTCCTTTGTCGAGTGGATCACCGACGCGCAAATTCTCCATGCGGTGCCGGAGTTTTGAGAGCATCCGGTCAGCGATGCCCTCTTGCAAAAGCAACCGGCTACCCGCGCAGCAGACCTGGCCCTGATTGAACCAGATCGCATCAACGACGCCTTCGACAGCGCTGTCAAGATCTGCGTCTTCGAACACGATGAATGGCGATTTGCCGCCGAGCTCCAGGGAGACCTTTTTCCCGGTACCTGCCGTTTGACGTCGAATGATTCGTCCAACCTCAGTTGAACCGGTAAATGCGATTTTTTGGATATCTCTGTGCCGAACGATCAATTCGCCCGTCTTTCCGTCACCAGTGACGATATTCACTACCCCGGGCGGCAAAGAGATCTGTTGCAGTACCTCGGCAAAGAGTAAAGCGGTGAGGGAGGTGAACTCGGCCGGCTTGAGCACAACGGTGTTACCGGCGGCGAGAGCCGGGGCAACCTTCCAAGCGAGCATTAGTAACGGGAAGTTCCATGGGATGATCTGCCCGCACACCCCGATTGGTTCGTAACCTATGAATGTTTCATTGCGAAGCTGTGCCCAGCCCGCGTGATGATAGAAGTGACGAGCGACCAGAGGAATATCAATATCGCGCGATTCGCGAATTGGTTTCCCATTATCAAGGCTCTCCAGCACGGCAAATAATCGGGAGTGTTTTTGGATCTGTCGCGCGATGGCGTAAAGGTACCGGGCACGTTCATGACCGGTGAGCGCCGACCAGGATGGGAAAGCGGATGTAGCCGCTGTGACCGCCGCGTTAACTTCATTCTCACCGCATTGGACGATACGGGCGAGCGGTTGGCCGTTACTTGGATTGACCGATTCAAAGTACAATTCGTCCATGAACCTGGCGAACTCTCCGTTAATAAATGGATGAAATGTGTGCCGATGCTCGTCAAGCCAGCTCAGCGCTAGATCCGCGGGTTCAGGTGCAGGACCGTATTCCATGGTTTCAAAAATCTCTCGGACGGTACTCACGGAAGTTAGTTTTGAGTTTTGGGTTTTGAGTTTTGGGTTTTGAGTACGCCGACACGCCGTTACGCCGATACGCCGACACGCTCCGTCACGCCATGGGGTGCTTGTGCGCCGCGGAGTAGCGCCCGGTTGCGTAATGCTCCAACTGGCGCTCGATGTCAGTCAACAGGCTCGATGCGCCGAATCGAAACAGCTCCGGTTCCATCCAGTCCCGACCAAGTTCTTCTTTCATCAGAACTAGCCAGGCCATGGCATCTTTCGCGGTGCGAATTCCACCGGCCGGTTTGAACCCGACGTTGCGCCCGGTTCGCTCGCGGTATTCGCGAATTGCTCTGACCATCGTTAGACTGACTGGCAGGGTCGCATTTTCCGTTTCTTTGCCGGTCGAAGTTTTGATGAAATCTGCGCCGGCCATCATCGCGACGAGACTGGCTCTCTGGATATTCCGGAGCGTAGCGAGTTCGCCTGTCGCGAGGATCGTCTTCAGGTGGGCATCTCCGCAGACCTCACGAAAAGCGGCCACCTCATCGTACAGCGCCTGCCATTCACCGGTCAGGACGTGATGGCGCGTGATCACAATATCAATCTCTGCGGCGCCCTCTCCGACCGCATAATGAATTTCCTCGAGCCGCGATTTCATGGGGCTGAGTCCGGCGGGGAACGCGGCGGCCACTGAGGCGATCGGGATTCCAGACCCTTCGAGCGCCCGGACAGCGTGAGGTACCATGGTCGGGTAAACGCATACCGCGCCGACACTTATCCCGAGATCCGCGACGCCCATGGCCTCAAGCAGGTCGGTGCGGACGGGGTGACGTGCCTTGGCGCACAACCGATGGATTTTCCCCGGTGTATCGTCTCCGCCGAGCGCAGTGAGATCAATGCAGCTTACTGCTTTAAGCAGCCAGGCAGCCTGCCATTGTTTCTTCACGGTCCGGCGGGTGATCAGGGTCGAGGCGCGCCGTTCCACCGCACTCTTGTTGACCTGCACCTGCTTCAACCAGCCCAAGTCCAACGGCATGCCGGTGTTTCTTGTTTGTTCCCCGGGCGAATGGATAGCCTTGGGTTTGTCAACCGGCGTCGTGCGCATAGAGGGTCCAGGTTAGGGGGTGGATGAGACGATATTCGAAACAATTATCTGTTTTGCGAAAGATAGCTCGCAGTTTTTTCGTCGGTTTTATTTGTAGCACTCCAACAAATGCAGGAAATTGCAACAGTTGCGCAGAGACTTGCCTCAGCCGTATTGAAGTTCGCTTTGCCCGACGCGTTGTTTGCCTGACCGGTTTTTTTTGACTTCGTAGAGCAGAGGTTATCGAAGCGGAAAGGCAAACTTGAACAAGTTCCCGTCTCCCCCTCGTATGAACCTCATACTTCCGGTAACCGGGATCGGGATCCTGTTGCGTGGCGTGGACTTGTTCAAGACGGTTGACCTCGTTTATATCCCGACCCAAGGGGGACCGGGAAACAGCAGCGAGACGCTGACGTTTTTTACTTATGTGCAGGGGTTCAAGTTCTTTAACCCAAGCTACGCATCTGCCATGTCTTTCATTCAACTGATCCTGGTCATCATTGCAGCCAAAATTTTTCTATCGTTCATCCGCGCTTATGCAATCGCGCGGTTTCAGGTAGGTCGCGAGCATCTGGCGTTTTGGATTCTATCGATCCGCATGTTCCCTCCTATTGCAACTATCCTCCCCCTGTTTGTCATCTTCCGGTTTGTCGGCCTGGTAGATTCCTATTCCGGCCTGGTTCTTTCCTACACTGTGTTCAATTTACCGTTCGCAATCTGGATCTTGAAGGGCTTTATCGAAGATCTTCCACGTGAAATAGAGGAGGCTGCCAAGGTGGACGGAACGAGGCCTCT
>Ga0210405_10002542_pt1 | contig 18849 bp, 22 predicted proteins | sample IncBWH11MmetaG_FD_155492 | JGI IMG/M metagenome (GOLD analysis project Ga0210405, IMG submission 155492) | Forest soil microbial communities from Barre Woods Harvard Forest LTER site, Petersham, Massachusetts, United States - Inc-BW-H-11-M | ecosystem: Environmental > Terrestrial > Soil >... | reverse complement strand
CCAGCCGTTGTCCGCCGATGACGTTGCGAGTGCAGTAGGCAGGATCGCGGTAGAGCCGCCGATAAATGGCACCGTCGAAATCGGCGGGCCAGAACAGTTTCGCGTTGATGAACTAGTCCGGCGGCGCTTGGCTGCGCTGAAAGATCCGCGCGAGGTAAGCGCTGATCCAAATGCGCGTTACTCTGGAGCGAAACTCGGCGAGAAAACACTAGTTCCGGGCAGTAACGCACGGCTCGGAGAGACGCGCTTCGAAACCTGGCTGACTCAGCCCGCAGCACACGCTCAGAAGGCTGCCTGAGGGCAGAATTACGGACCAAACACAAGACGCAACCGTGCGTGAATGAAGCGAAAGGCTAATTTATGACATTCCCAAAACTAATTTTGGCACTGGCATGTCTCATGTCCAGCACCTTGATGGGCCAGGAGGCCACAGTAACAGACCTCTTTTCGAAAGACTTGGCAAACATTCCTGGCAAAGAAGGTGCGATGATGATCGTGGATTATCCGCCGGGCAGTGTAGACCCTATCCATCGTCACAATGCTAATGCGTTTATTTATGTGCTGGAAGGCTCGATCGTGATGCAGGTGAGAGGCGGGAAAGAAGTGACTTTGACACCTGGTCAGACGTTCTATGAAGGCCCCGATGATGTTCACGTCGTTGGTCGGAACGCAAGCAAAATCAAACCGGCGAAGTTCGTCCTGGTCATGGTGAAGGACAAAGGCGCTCCGGTGCTGGTGCCCGCCAAGTAAATAAAAAAGTTTCTGTTTCACAAGAATATAAACATAAAGGAGAAGATTTGTATGAGCACCATTACTGTCAATGACGGCACCACGATTTACTACAAAGATTGGGGATCAGGACAGCCGATCGTTTTTTCACACGGCTGGCCGCTCTCAGCCGACGATTGGGACACGCAGATGTTGTTCTTCCTCAAGCACGGTTATCGAGTTATTGCTCACGATCGGCGTGGACATGGTCGCTCCTCGCAAACCGGTGATGGCCACGACATGGATCATTATGCCGACGATCTGGCGGCACTGACCGACCATCTCAACCTCAAAGACGCCATCCACGTCGGCCATTCGACGGGGGGAGGTGAGGTCGTGCGCTACCTGGGTCGCCATGGCGAAAGCAGGGTGGCAAAAGCGGCAATTCTCAGCGCGGTGCCGCCGTTGATGGTGAAGACAGCGGCCAATCCGGGCGGGCTGCCTCAAGAGGTATTTGACGACTTACAAGCACAGCTCGCCGCCAGTCGAACCAAGTTCTATTACGACCTTGCGTCGGGACCCTTTTACGGTTACAACCGGCCCGGCGCGAAGGTTTCCGAGGCGGTGATCCGGAATTGGTGGCGCCAGGGCATGATGGGCGGAGCTAAGGCGCACTATGACGGCATCGTGGCCTTCTCACAGACGGACTTCACCGAAGACCTGAAGAAGATCACTGTACCGGTGCTAGTGATGCATGGCGATGACGACCAGATCGTACCTTATGCCGATTCCGCACCGCTATCTGCAAAGTTGCTGAAAAACGGCACATTGAAAACCTACAAGGGCTTCCCTCACGGCATGCCCACGACCCAGGCCGAGACGATCAACAACGATCTCTTAGCGTTCTTTGAAGCAGCAGCACAAGCAGCGGCGTAATGAAAGCATGGTGTGAAGAATGGTTCGGCGTTTCGCGCTAGGCGGAACGCCGAACCTCTAAGAACCAACGGCGGGATTCACCAGTAACAAACGAGGGAACTCCATGAACACTAAACTGGATGGTCCTAACATTTCACGTCGTGGCTTTCTGGCATTTGCTGGTGCAGCTTCAAGCGTTGCCTTGCTCGCTCCCCGCCAGCTCTTCGCTCAAGATGACGGCCTTGTGCAGATGGCCCGCAGGTCAGCATCGTCAGGTAACATCACCGTCCAGAAGCTGCGCGGCAACATCAGCGTCCTGATGGGTGCCGGTGGAAACATCGCGGTTTTGCCCGGCCCTGACGGAAAGCTGCTAATCGATGCAGGCTTCGCCGGCTCGCGTCCGAAGATTACAGATGCGCTCGCTTCGATCAGCTCCGATCCCATTAAGCAACTCATCAATACTCACTGGCACTTCGATCACACCGACGGCAATGAGTGGCTGCACTCTGCGGGTGCCGCGATCCTCGCTCACACGAATACGAAAAAGCGCCTTTCCACAACGACACGAGTGGAAGGCTGGAACTTTACTTTTCCGCCCGCTCCTGCTGGAGCAATTCCCGCGGACGTTTTCGACGACGAGCGGACTCTGAAGCTCAATGGAACGCGTATCGCCTTGAAGTATTACGGGCCTGCTCATACCGATAGCGACATCTCCGTTTACTTTACCGACGCCGATGTTTTCCATGTCGGTGACACATTTTGGAATGGCTACTATCCATTCATCGATTATTCAACGGGCGGCAGCATCGACGGCATGATTCGCGCTACCGAGGCGAATCTAGCGAAAGTCACTGACAAGATGATCATCATCCCAGGCCACGGCGCGGTTGGCGACAAATCCCAACTCGCCTTTTATCGCGACCTGCTCGTTGATGCTCGCGAGAAAGTAGCGGCTCTGAAGAAACAAGGGAAGTCGCTGGACGAAATCGTCGCCACAAAGCCCACTGGCCCCACAAACGCAAAGTGGGGCAACGGATTCAGGAAACCGAAGGATTTTATCGGAGACGTTTTCCAGGGTGTTTGACGTGACCACGAGCGAGTCCACGGGCGATCCGGAAGTTAAGCAAAAATGATTACCAGCTTCCGATTCGCAGACAACATATCCAGAAGCCATTAATCACAGCCTTTGCCCCCATTACAACAATTAGGCTGGCTTATGAAGGTTCTCGAGCCTCAGAGGCTCATCCCACCGTCGATCAGCAACTCTGCACCGACCGTAAACGCTGCCTCATCCGAAGCGAGAAACACGACAGCATTCGCGATCTCACTTGGCTGTCCGAACCTTCCTGCTGGGATCTGCCCGTCTGCGATTTCCGTTGCTAAAAATGTGAATGTTGTTTCGGAGGAACGATGATCCGGCATTGTGTCGTGCTTGCAGTTCTTGTTCTTTCGAGTAGCATCAACATCGGTAGGGGCAACGAACGCGTATAGCCCCAGCGCGAAATCTGTTGGAACGTTCAATCCCGGTAGCTCTGCATGTAACATAGCGGCTTTTTTCCCGGTACGGATTCCGCCCAGCCCAAGATCCCAGCCCAAGCTCAGCATGTCACCCACGACTTCTAAAGCACTTACGCAGCCACCTAAGACCTGTTAAGTCGTTGTAAATACTTATTAACGCCAGTCTGAAAAGGCTGGCGTCGGCGGTTCAACTCCGTCCCTGACCACCATGTTTTCAATAGGTTGGAAGGATTTTATCAACCTTTACGTCGCCCCCAAACCCGGCCATCTTGGGCTGACAGCAAGCATAGAGCTTACTCGATCTCGTTTGAATTCATGGAATTCCATGTGATGAGTCCCTTTGAGCGCAGACTTTGGGATGCTGCGGTCAGGTTGCTAGCGGGGACATTGTTACCGCTCAACTCGCGGACGCTGCCTTGTCACGACAGAGGTCCCAGCACGCTGTTCGGGGCGGGATTTATTCCCCCGAACGGCAGTGTACAAGAGGCGGAAGGCGAACCTGCGTTTCAGCCCTATTTCAAAGTGGTGACCGAAGTGCGTTAGACTTTTGTTCTATACCAACCCGGGTGCATTCCTAGGGATGACCACAAGGGATGAGCACAGAAGAGGAAATACGAACTCAAAACGATCGGCTTGAGTTGCTCCTCAACTTGACGAGCAAAATCACGTCGAGCCTCGACTTGCGAGAGGTCTTGCGCGCCGTTGCGGCGAACATACGCGAAGTCATACATGCCGAAGGTATCACCGTCTCGTTGCAAGATGCAGCCTCGGAGAAATTCAGGGTATTCGCCATCGATTTCCCGCATGGAAAAGGGGTACTCAAGGAAGAGTTTCTCGTTAGGCCAAGTACAGCTGTCAAGAAAGCCCTAGAGACCTTAAGACCCGTGGTCAGTCATACTTGCTGTGGCGAAGCAGAGTTTGTACGGTCTTCGGATCGGTTCTGATGCGAACCAGAAACGACGCCAGACTATGCCGAAGATTGTGAAATCCGAACCGGCGCGGATCATCCTCCATCAATCGCCCGCAATCATCCCGATGCGATGAAAGAATTCGAGCCTTCGCTGCAGCGGGCCGCAGATAATCTTCGACGAGCATATTCGCTACGCGCGGCTGTTTGCCATTCAGTCGAAACGAAGCACAAACCCAGTCGCCTGGCTGCGAATATGGGGTTTTCTGTTTCCAAGAAAGCAGGAAGTCGGCGAGCAACGGATGGAGCGGCACAGGACCCTTTGAAGCTTTGGTCTTCGGCAAACCCACTTGGCCACAAGTCCAAGTGCGACGCACATGGATCATTGCGTCAGCGAAATTTGCATCTTGCCATTGCAGACCCAGGCACTCGGAGATTCGAAGGCCCGTGCCTGCAGCCAGGAGCGTCAGGGTTCGTTCCGGCTCTCGCAAATTACGAACGATTTCATAAGCTTGTTCGGGCGTTATGATCATCGCTTCGTATCCGCTGGTCGTCTTGCAGCGAACGAAGCGCATCGGGTTCGACTCTTGACTTCGGGAAATCAAGCCATATCGTTGGCCATGGCGATAAACCATCGACATGACACGACGCATTCGGTCGAGCGTTGGATTTTCAAGTCCTTCCTCCCCTTTCAAGGTCGTCAGCCATTGCTCGATTTCCAGTGGTTGTATACCCAGCGCGATTCTCGAACCCCACTTTGGTAGCGAGCGATTCCGGAGGACTCGCTCGTAGCCTTTTATTGTGGTATGCGCTTTGGGGTGTTTGGATTCTGAACGATCCACCAACTCGTGTTCCGCGCCAAGTCGACAAATGTCACACCCCGTCGCGAATCCACCGGATTGAGCGCGAGAGGCAGTCGTTCGACTTCAGCCCACGCGCTACTTTTGTCAGGAAAATCGAGGACGAACCCAATAGGGATCTTGTTTTCAACCCGTCTGCCGTCGAACTTTCGCGTGGTTCGAAAATAGAGCACCCATGTCTCGCCTTGAGTCCGAGTTTCCTTCTTTAGCCATCCTCGTTGTCGTCTTTGTGCCATTGTGCCGCCTCCTTGAGATTGCGCTCCCGCTCAGATTCCGATTATCGACAGATTGCGGGGAGGCGGCATTTTGGGCGAGATAGCACCGTTGTCATACATTTGAGCGGCCTGAAGTCAGTGACTACAGATAACCAGAAAAGAGGGGCTTTGACGAGCAGATCTGTAACTACCGGTTTGCGGACAAATCAGGAGTAATTCAACCATGCGGAACGTTGCTCCGTACATTTTCATCGTAACCAACTTTCGTGCACTTATACTTGAGTGTGAAAGCCGAATGCTTGGGACTATAATTGCGTGCACGGATGACCCATGATCACTGGCAGAAAACTCGGGGTGTATGAGGTTTCGATCGCCGCTGGATGCTGGTGGCGCAGCCTTTGGATGTTTGTCCTAACGGTCGTGTGGCCCTGAAAGAGCGCACTGCGCTAGTCTCAACGGTCCCCTGTTTGGAGGTGTCGAATGAAGCATCTGGGGACTGGGTTATTGTTGGCTCTTCTCAGCTTCCGACCTGTGGTCTTAGGTCAATCTGACGCTCACCACCAACACGCGGACACCCTTCGAGCGGAACAATACGGCACGGTCTTTTTTCCTATCTCCTGCTCGAGTCAGGCTCAGAAGGCGTTTGAGCGAGGAGTAGCCATGCTGCACTCTTTTGAATACGAGGATGCCAATGCGACCTTTATCGCTGTGGCGCATCGCGGCCCCACCTGTGCCATGGCCTATTGGGGCCAAGCGGTAAGTTATTACCATCCCCATTGGCAGCCCCCTGATGCTTCCCATTTGAAGCTCGGGCGAGAGGCAAGCGAAAGAGCCTTGGCTATTGGCGGCAAGACGCCGCGGGAAAAGGAGTACATCACAGCGATTGCCGACTACTATCGCGATTCTGAGCGACTGGATTCTCGAACCCGCGCTGTCAACTACCAGAAAGCCTTGGAGCACTTGTACACGGCATATCCCGACGACCGCGAAGCGGCTCTTTTCTACGCCTTACAGATAATCGCGAACGCGCCGCCACGCGACTCCAGCTACGCCGAACAGAAGAAAGCTGGCGCCATCCTGGAAAAAATCTTCGCCGAGTCGCCCAATCATCCGGGCGTGGCTCATTACATCATCCATGCTTACGACAACCCAGTGCTGGCCAACCGCGGGCTCGCAGCAGCACGAAGCTATGCCAAGATTGCACCTTCTTCGGTCCACGCTCTGCACATGCCGTCTCATATCTTCATTCAAGTGGGATCGTGGCAAGAAGCCATCGATTCCAATCGCGCCTCGTTGGCCGCGGCACGGGCTTGGGTGGCCAAGTCCGGACGCAAGGAACTATGGGATCAGCAGGCACACGCCCAGGATTATCTCGCCTATGCGTACCTGCAAACTGGACAGGATCTGCTTGCTAAACAGATCCGCGATGAAGTCAGCCGCTACTCCGAGCGGTTCGGAGAAACCCCGATGGCGGCGTACTCAGCGCTCGTGGGGATTCCTGCTCGTTACGCATTGGAGCGGCACCAGTGGGCTGAGGCCGCGGCCCTCCCGATTCGAAAAGTTCCAATGCCCCTCTATGAAGCCGAAACCTATTTCGCAAGGGCGATCGGCTGCGCGCGTACAGGCGATCTCGCTGGTGCGAAGTCCAATGCTGACAAGCTCGCGGAGCTTCGTGGTCAATTGCCGCAAGGAAATCAAGGTTGGGTAGGCAACGCCGACCTGGTGGAAGTACAGCGTCTACAGGCCGAGGCATGGCTGGCCCACGCAGAAAAGCGCGACGCGGACGCCGTCAGGCTGATGAAATCGGCGATTGCACTCGAAGAATCCACCTCAGCAACCTGGATCGCAGCACCCTTGCTTGCTGGGAATGAACAACTCGGTGACCTACTACTGGAGCAGAACCAGCCCGAGCAGGCCCTGGCAGCCTATGAGGCCTCCCTGCAACTTGCCCCTAATCGTTTCAACAGCCTCTTTGGCGCGGGAAGAGCCGCCGAACTGGCGGGTACTCCGTCGAAGGCCGAGACGTATTACGCTCAACTTCTAAGTATGTGCAAAGATGCAGAATCAGAACGGCCAGAGTTGCACTTCGCCAAGAGCTTCCTTGAGAAACAGGCTAAATTGGGGCCTTGAGGCTGCGTCCAGATGATCCCATGTCGCGAGCGCGCGAATAGTTGATGCTCCGCTCTAAGCACTCCCTTTGGGCTACGACGTTGAAGTGAATCTGCTTCTCAACTGACATGGAGTACTCTCTCGGGATTATCTCCAGGTGACGGTCAATCCTTCCCTAACCTGATAAGGGAAGGATTGCTGACAAGGACTCGTCCAAGGACGCAGCACCACTCCAGTCTCATTTCAGCGGTTGCCAAGCACATGTCGGTGGTCCCAAACTTTCGCATCTTCGTGCCAAGCTGGGGTCAATTCTGCGAAGTCAACTAGGGAAAGAAAAAAACTGAACCCCATGGAGGAACCTATGAAGCAGCACATCTCGGTATGCGCGCTGGCGGTCTGCGTTATGTTGCTCGCGGGTATGGGTGCGGCAGAAACGCCAAACCGCGTCACCATTCTGTACGACTCCTTCGGCAAATCTTCGCCACTGACCATGGATTGGGGGTTTGCGGCCCTGGTCGAATATGGCGGCAAACGCATCCTCTTCGACACCGGCAACAACTCCCAGATCCTCGAACACAACGTGAAGGCGGCGGGTGTCGATCTGCAAAAGCTTGATTTTGTGGTTATGTCCCATCGCCATGGTGATCATATGGGCGGATTGGCCTACTTGCTCAAGGTGAGCCCGACTGTGAAGATCTATGCGCCGAAGGAGAGATCCGGAGTCTACGGCGATTACCAGCCCAGCACTACTTGGTATCGCAAGGACGCATCGCTTCCCGCAGAACAGCGTTATTACAGTGGCGCCCCACCCGAGACCATACACATGGGGGCGGCGTGGCCCGATGCCAACTTTCAACTGATCGATAGAAAGACTGAGATTGCGCCCGGCATGTTTCTGATTGCACTAGTTTCCGACATCCCCGGTACGCTGGAAGTGCACGAGCTTTCGCTTGCCATCCGCACACCTGATGGACTCGTGCTCGTGGTCGGCTGCTCACATCCCGGTGTGGAGCACATCATGCAGGAATCCGCTGCGATCGATTCTCACATCAGTATCCTGGTCGGCGGGTTGCACCAGATTCAAGCACCCGATCCCGAGGTGGAGCGCATTGCCACCGTGCTGCACGAGCAGTACAAGGTGGGACGCGTCGCCCCGGGACATTGCACGGGCGAGCCAGAGTTCGCCGCTCTCAAGCGAACATTTGGCGACCACTACGTCTACGCGGGTGTGGGATCAGTAATTGAGCTACCCAGGTGAAGGCGGCCGAGCAGAGCCTTTCGGCAGCGCTTGGCGATAAGTCTCGGGACTGGCCCCGAGTGACGCTAGTGCTGACGGGCAAACAGGAAGTAATTGCGGTGAGCGGACAATCGGCCCTCGGTTGATTTCAATTTGAGAGGCCCATTCCAGCCCAAGATCCCAGCCCAAGATAAACAAAGCTCCCACGACTTTTAAAGCACTTACGCAGCCACCTAAGACCTGTTATGTTGTTGTAAATACTTATTAACGCCAAACTGAAAAGGCTGGCGTCGGCGGTTCAACTCCGTCCCTGGCCACCATATCTTTCAGTAACTTAGCGACCCAGCGCAAAATTTCACACCTGTGATTTCGCACCTGTGGCTGTCCATCTAAGATCTAGGCGAACAAAAAGCGAAATTGATAAACTCCTTACGTCGACGCTGGATGACATCGTTCGGCAGAAGGACCCAGCTCTGAAATCTGCCGTCGAACTGCTGGCGACGGGCCAAGTCTCCGGTGCGCTCGACGTACTCCAACAACAAGGTCGCGTGAAGGAAATTCCTAACCAGGAAGAGCGAGTTCGGGCCATCGCCAAGAGCTACGTCGAATCCCCCGTGAACACGCTCATCGTTTCACCGGACAATGCTTCCCGCCACGAACTGAATCTCGCGGTTCGCCATGAGTTGAAAGCCACGGGCGCCGTTGCCCCGGAAGATCGTGATTTCCGTGTGCTGGTTCAGCGCCAGGACATGACTGGAGCCGAACGATCATGGGCCAGCCACTATGGGATCGACGACGTAGTTCGCTACACACGCGGCAGCAAAGCGATCGGAATTGAAGCTGCCGCCTACGCATCGGTTGTCGCGATCAACCCAGCCGCAAACGAACTCACGGTCAGGAAAGCGAACGGAGAGCTTGCGACCTACGATCCCCGCCGCCTTACAGGCGTCAGCGTCTACCAAGAGATCCAACGGGAGTTCTCCGTTGGCGACCGCATCCAGTTTACTGCCCCCGACAGATCACTGGGCGTTGCAAATCGCGACATGGCCACGATCGAGACGATCCGCCCCGATGGTCGCCTATTCGTTCGCCTCGACAACAACCGCCTCATCGAATTCAACCCCAACGAGCATCGTCATCTCGACCACGGCTACGCCGTTACCAGTCACAGCTCGCAGGGCCTAACCGCCGAACGCGTCCTCGTCCACGGCGATACCAGCGTCCACCCAGACCTGCTCAACTCCCGCTTCGCCTACGTTTCCATCTCGCGCGCAAGCCTCGACGCTAAGATCTATACCAGTGACACTGCCGAACTTGGCCAAAGGTTGAGTGGCGAGGTTTCCAAGAGTTCTGCTATTGAGTTTTCCCACTCGACAGCTAACGCGATGACAGATCTCGGTCTAGGGCAGGGTATTTGAGGTCAGACCCGTGGCATGTTGCAAAACGTCATTAGATATGATTAAGTAATGACATATTGAGACATGAGCTATGGCAAAACCTCTCCAGAGGATCATGCGGTACGTCGGCCAACACGGGATCGTTAGGCCTCGCGACATTGAGGCCATCGGCCTTCCACGGGAATATCTCGTTCGTCTCCACCGCCAAGGCCGGCTCAGCCGGCCTGGACGCGGAATTTACACTCTGCCCGACGCCAAGATTACGGAACGCCACTCTTACGCTGAGGTGGCGAAACGTGTCCCGGACGCTGCTATTTGCCTCCTTTCCGCCCTTGTGTTTCACGAAATCACAACCCAGAGTCCTGCTTCGGTTTGGATCGCTCTCCGGAAAGGGGCAAGGACGCCTGTCCTCACTTCGCCTTCACTCAGGATCGTTCGACTGTCCGGCCCGTCGCTGACCGAGGGAATTGAGAATCATCAGGTCGAGGGTGTTCCCGTCCGTGTTTATTCAGCCGCGAAGAGCGTCGCCGACTGCTTTAAGTTCCGCAGCAAAATAGGACTCGATGTCGCGATCGAAGCTCTAAAGGATTGTCTTCGCCAAAAGAAGGCTAACGTCAACGAAATCTATCGTTACGCCAAAATCTGCCGGGTTAGCAATGTCATTCGTCCCTACATGGAGGCGCTGTGACACGCGAGAAGGGCAAGAACAAAGCAGCATCCATCCGCGCGCGCCTTCTTGCGCTCGCGCAGAGCAAAAATGAAGACTACCAACGGGTGCTGGGCAGATACGCCATCGAACGCTTCCTGTATCGCTTGGGTCGGTCGCCATATCGGGACAAATTTGCCGTCAAGGGAGCCACACTCTTTACGCTGTGGACCGGCCACACTCACCGGCCCACAAAGGATCTGGATCTACTCGGACAGGGATCATCGGCGATCGGCGCGGTTGAACAAACAATCCAGGCCATCTGCGAGATTCAGGAAGAAGACGGCCTTCTATTCGACAGCACCTCGGTCGAGGGCACAAAGATCAAAGAGGATGACGAGTACGATGGCGTTCGCATCAAGCTCCTGGCCGATTTGGCCGGAGCCCGCATTCCGATGCAAATCGACATAGGGTTTGGCGATGCCGTGTACCCGGAACCCGAATTGGCTTCCTTTCCGGTCCTCTTGCAAATGGAAGCACCTCTGATTCGTGCATATCCGCGAGAAGCCAGCATCGCTGAGAAATTCCAAGCAATGGTCCTGCTCGACATCCGCAACAGCCGGATGAAGGACTTCTATGACATCTGGTTCATCGCAAACACTTGGACATTCGATATGGTGTCCCTTCGCAACGCGATCCTTGCGTCGTTTGAGAGACGCGGTTCAACCATTCCAACAGAAGTCCCTTTTGCGCTAACGGACGACTTCCTAAACGATCCGCGGAAGACACAGCAATGGAGTGCATTCGTGAACCGGCTGAATCCAGGAGAGAAAGCCTCATCTCTTAAAGAAGTCGGTGCCGTCCTTCGTGCCTTCCTCTTGCCGTGTATCTCTAGCGGATCTCCGAAAAAGCCCGACAGTCTTTCATGGACTCCAAAACACGGCTGGAGTAACACCAAGCCGAACTCTTCTTCGGACCCCGCGACCACTGACTAAGGACAATCCTCGTCATTGGCTTTTGGCACTCTCGCAGCTCAGAATTCAGCGTTCCCCCATACAGTGTTCACGCGGAGAGGTAACAAGTAAATGCCACGAGGAAAGACGAGCGGCGGCAAGCCGCCGAAGCGCCCGATAGAGCGCTATGAACACCGCGACAAAAAACGCATTAACAATCCGCCCGTTGGGTTGGTGACACCCGAGACCGATCCGGTTGCGCCGACGCACAAGACTTACGAGTATGTCGCCCCCGTGCCATCAGTGAAACCCCGCCAGGAGTTGGACTACGATCTGCATCTTGATCCGCAGTTGGTCTGGGCGGGGCAAGAAGGAGCACACCTCGTTCGAGGTACCGACAGTCTCCTTGCACGTACATGAGCGGATCGATCCCCACACAATCATCGATGCCATTCGCAAGCGCAACGGCAATGGCTTGCCGGTACAGTCATCGCTCTTCGAGCGCACGGAGGAAAGTCCTCCGTTACGCGAGGCCATTGACTTCTATCGTCACCCCCACGGTTGGTCGAATCGCCTCATCGCTGGTGATTCATTGCTGGTGATGAACTCGCTTCTCGAAAAGGAGGGCATGGCTGGGCAGGTGCAGATGGCTTACATCGATCCCCCATACGGGATTAAATACGGCTCTAATTTCCAGCCTTTCGTTGACAAGCGGGAAGTAAAAGACGGCAAGGATGATGACCTGACCCAAGAGCCAGAGATGATCCGTGCATTTCGCGACACGTGGGAACTCGGGATTCATTCCTACCTGACCTACCTGCGCGATCGCCTGCTGCTCGCACGTGACCTACTCCACGAGACCGGATCCTGCTTTGTGCAAATTAGCGACGAGAACCTTCATTACGTGCGCGACCTCATGGATGAGGTATTCGGCGTCGGGTCCTTCATCGTCTCATTCCCCGTAAAGAAAAAAGGCAGCCAAAAGAGCGAGATGGTTGATCCGGTTAACGACTACCTCGTCTGGTACACGAAGTCGCCTCGCCGGAGCGGTCTGCCAAAATTTCGGCCACTCTTTCAGGAACGAGCACTCGACGCGGATCTTCTTGCCGAATTTAAGTTCGTTCGCCTTCCCGACGGTCGCGAATTGGCGTTTCGCGATGTTCCTTCGCCCGATGAGCGCGACCGTGACTACTCACTGAACCCACGTCAGCTATTTCGAGTATCCGATCCCGTTCGCAGACCGGGCAAACCAGCAAGATGACTGGGCAAGCCAGGGTGCAATTCTGGCCAGTGAAACCAACACGCCGTTCTACGTCACGGGCGTTGGCGGTGCAGCGGTCAAGCCCGGTGCGCAGCCAACGGACATCAGGGCCGTGCGCCATGCAAACCAGAAAGCTGACCTGGCCGATTCTTTGCAGGTGTTCAACGCCGAGGAAGTGAAGCAATGACACCGGCAGAGCAGAAGCTACAAACATCAACTTGAAGAAGCGGGACATCTGGATGGCCATTGAAGCCAACCCGGATGTTCCCGCTGTGAGACTGGCGGTGGAGCACAAGGTCAGCAGCAAGCCGTGCTCCGCTTGCTCATGACGTACTGACGTAGGGCCTTGACCGCTGAGTCCCTCAAGGAGGCGAACAATGGTTGACAGAGAGAAGGCACTGCGGTTCCTCGACATGATGAACGAGGCCAATGTGAAGCTGGAGATTGAACACAGCAGCTACCCGGATTCCGAGGAGCTTGGCGAATCTTTCGACGATGACTACGACGCCGAAGAAGCCTGGTGCGCTGAAGAGTGCGGCCTGACCACCGATGACGTGCAGTTCATTTTCGACAACCTGGAGCAATTCCAATGAGCAAATGGAACTTGAAATGGCTGGAGAAAGTTTTCCCCTGGCTCCCTCTGATGTGTGATGGCTGCCACACCAAGCTGGTAGCCGACTACGGGAATGCAAACCGGCAAAACCCGCTGGACATCATGTGCGGTGTTTGCGAGGCCAAATTCAATCGCTGGTGCGACCGCAAGGAAATCGAAGTCGCCAACACACCGGACTCGGAGTCATTCCTATGAACGACGCCATCACGCCGGAAGAGATTCAGGCCGGCTTCCTTCAAGTCGTTGTATCAAACGCGACCGCCGCAGATTCTGATGAGGCTACTAATCTCTCCTCTGCGGTCGCTTCTGATACAACACTAGGACTTGTCGGTACCGATCTGGCACGCTTCCCAGAAGCCTAACGTTTCTGGATAGTTTCCGGCTTGTCGACAATATGCGGAGAGCCTCCGACTTCCGGTTTGCTTCGGACCCGGGCAGAATTGGGATGTACGCAATCGCTAGCGCAATGCACTTACAGCGTCTCTCTGGCCCGCGCGATGTAGCGGACACTAAGTCTCAAACTTACCTGCGATTGGTTTGTGCATCTCCCGGAAGTTTCTCTCACTAAACGCCTCCTAACGTACTATCGAAACATGAGCCAGCACCCAGGTTATCTGGGTGTTGACTAGGCCAGGGGCTAGTCGTCTGAGATAGCGCATTTGTTCGCCGTCCAGCATTAGATCCGTGGTCTCAAACCCATCATGATTTGCGTCGGGAAAAACCTTGATGGTGAAATCCCGATTGCCCGCCGCCGTCAAATCCGCGGTCAGAGCAGTCACGTTTTTTGCCGCAGGCACGTTCAAATCCTTACCACCGTACAGCGCCAGCACCGGGATTTTGACTCGGCGCCAGAGCTCCGATGGCTTGATCTGCGCCATCAGATACAGCTTCTTGTGCGGCCAGCCCCTCTGCTCGGGCTCGCTCACGTAAGAAAACCATTTTTCATTACGATAAGGACCCACGAACGCCTGGAACTCTGCCCAGGCGTGATCGCTGAGCCCAGCCCCGTCGGCAAGCATATCGAATGCTTGCCGCTTGAATTCGAGCGCCTTTCTTAGGTCGTCGCCGCTCAAGCCGCTCGCTTTCAGATTCTCTTCCACTTCATTCATGAGTTCTGGGACATAATCCATCGCCGGACCCGCCCAGATCACGATGAACTTGATTCTGGGATCGCGGGTCGCGACTGCCGGCACAATCCATCCGCCTTCGCTGTCGCCTTCAATCCCGATTTGATCCGGATCAATGTCGTCCCGTTGCCGCAGGAAACGCACCGCGGCGAGAACATCGTCCGCCAATTCAGAGATGCCTGCCTCACGCCAGTCTCCGCTGGACTTGCCCGTACCCCTCTTGTCGAACGACAAGTAGGCAACGCCGTGATAGGCAAACCAGCCATCGTATGCGTTCCGCCTTGTCTGCGGTCCAGCACCCTGAATTCTAATGAGAACCGGATGCGGCCCCTTACTGCTGGGGAGCACTAATGTGCCGGATAGAACTACCTCACTGTCTTTGAACGTTACCTCTTCTCTTCGCTGGTCCAGCTTGTGGCCAATCTGGTGACCAGACTCATCCTCCCAGTGCAGAGCGACAAGGTTCGCGAGTGGATCGGTTGAGAGGCGGCAGCGTATGACCATCGGCACTGGGACTTGAAACGAAGGGCCGGCAAAAAAAGTATCCTGGGAAGACGGAAAGAGGACGCCAACCCGCCCCGTTGTGTAGTCGGAATAAACTGGACCCAAGGGAAACTTCAGGACTGACACCATGTGGCCGGGTTGCATTTCGTAATAACCAAGGAGTTGCTGTTCCGACTCGGCGGTCAATTTCACTGTGGGCACCAGTTGCAGCATTCCCTGTTTGTCGCCGCGCCTGACCGTACCCGCAAGCAGGCCATCGGAGAATCTGCCGTCGAACGACATTAGGACACCATCATCGGTCCAGGCGAACGCTATTCGGCCGTGCTCCACTGAAATTGCTGACAAAGGAATGTCCGCGCCACTGCTGGCTGGAAAAGCGATAGTCCCGGCCTTGGGTTCTCGGTCTCCACTCAGCCGCAGTCGAACCAAGTGTTTGATCTCACCGATCCTTAGTTCTCCAACCCAGTTCTCGCTAAGAGACTGATCTGTGGCGAGGAGACTCGGCAAACAGGCAAAAGCGGAAATCAGTAACGCCGAGAAAGCAATGATCCAACGGCGAAACATAAAAACCTCCTGTTGTGGCGCGTACTCGTGAATGCCTTTAGGACTACGAGGCCAAGCTGCACTACGAGAAGATTAGTCCCCCATTTCGCGTTGTATCGTATCATAAATGATGTATACACATCATATATGTCTTTACAAACTGTCCCAATACCTTGTGCCTGCACTTCGATCAAGAAGCTGTCCCGTGTTCTTGGGCGGGTCTACGATGCCGCGCTCGCTGCTTCGCCCATGAACGTCACTCAGCTAGCCGTTTTACGCTGCATCGGCCGCAGGACAGGCGAGCCTCTCATCCATGTTGCTGAAGAATTGGAGATGGACCGGAGTTCCTTGTATCGAGCCCTCGATCCTATGGTGCGGGACAACTGGGTGAAAGTCACCTCTGGAAGAGACGCCCGCTCCCGTACTGCGGTCATCGCTCCCAAGGGCTACAGAATCCTGAAGCAAGCGGGAAAGCAATGGGAAAAGGTACAGACGCGAGTAATTGAACGCTTCGGACGCCGCGAGTGGGCTGTCTTTGTGGCGAACGTGGAGAAACTGCGAGCCTGTGCCGAGGCGGAATGACAAAACGGCGAAGCCTTGTGCGGTCTCAGTTATAGGGTCGTGCACCCCTCAGATGTCCTCCAATCCAAGGTTGTCGTTTACCACATGGCTGAGCCTCTGCTTGCAGACACGAGGGCTCACACAACGTTATCGAAACGAGACTGACGCGAGCCGTGCCGCACGAACGGCCGGGATCGTCGACGCGGCGATCGACACTCCAGCCAGTAGCGCGGCTACCGTCAGAAGCGTCACTGGATCGAAGGGACCCACGCCGAACAGCAGGCCGCTCATAAGCCGCAGCGCCATCGGCGCGAGGACGATACCGATCACAACGCCGACCGCCGTCAGCGCCATCGCGTGGTCGAAGATGAGTGACACGATGTCGAAGGGCGTCGCGCCGAGTGCAACGCGAATCCCGATCTCGCGCGTCCGCGCGGTTGTCAGGTATGCCATCACCCCGTACACCCCGACGGCCGAGAGGACGAGTGCGAGTATGGCGAAAGCGCCCACGAGCCACGCCAGTTCGCGGGGGCGCGCGAAAGTCTCCCCGATCACGTCGTCGAAGGTTTTCTCATAGCTCACCGCTGACTGCGGATCGACCGCGCGCACAGCGTCCCGAATCGCCTGCGTGGCCGTCTCGGCGGAACGGCCTCTCACCCGCGCCATCAGGGTCAAGGTGCTCGTTGGGTTCTGCGCGTATGGAAGATAGAGTTGCGGCAGGCCGGCAGCGTTGGGCAATCCATCCTCACGTACGTCGCTGACGACCCCGACGATCGTGAGCATCTCGCCATTGGCGCGTGGAATCCAGAATGCGTGGCTCTTGGGGAATACAGGCCGCAGACGCTTCCCAACAACGTCGGTAGTGTTCCAAAAGCGGCGCGCGAAGGTCTCGCCGACAACAGCGACCCCGCCGCGCGTCCGATCGTCGGCCGAAGTGAAATCACGACCCACGCAAAGCCGAATCCCGACCGTGTGAAAATAACCCGGCGCGACAACCCAGTACCGCGCGATCCACCGTTGGCCTGGCGGTGGGGACTGTCCCTCGATGGTAACCGGCACACCCACGTGAATCACCGAGAGAGGTGGATAGTTGACAAGTGCCGCTGCGTCGATGCCTGGCGATGTGCTGAGCTGTTCGAGCATGGAGGCGGCGACGCGGACAAGTCGTTCAGTCTCGGCGTACCGCGGGTCGTTCAATGCCACCTCCGCAGTCATCATGCCGTCAACGATCACGCCGCGCGCGAGGCGCTGAAGGCCCAGAGCAGACCGCGTGAGCGCCAGCGCTGATGCCGTGAGTACGATCGACAGCGCCACCTGCCCGATGACGAGCGCGTGACGCAGTCCCCGGTTCGGCATGCCGGCGGTGACGCCGTGGGTCGAATCTTTCAGAGCGTCGACGACACCGGCGTCGGGTGCAGCACGAGCAGGCAATACGACGAAGACGAGCGTGACAGCGAGCAACAGCCCGCCAGTGAAGGCTAGCACCAAGGCGTCGACGCGAAATGGCTGGAGGCGATTGACATCTTGAAAGCTTACGGCGGCGTTCAGTGCGGTGACGATCCACCTAGCAAGCAGGATCGCAAGCGCGCCGCCTAAAACCGTGACTACAAATGTTTCGCCCGCCAAGTCCAGTGCAACGTGCCACCGGCTCGCTCCGAGAGCCTGGCGGATAGCCAGTTCCTTCCGTCGTCTGGCGGTCTCGGCCAGGAGCAAGTTGGCAATGTTGGCGCAGGCGATGAGTAGCACGAACGCCGCCGCCCATTCGAGCGTCAGCAGGATCGGCCGTGAGTTGGCAGCGAAGCTCGCCGAAAGCAACGCCACGTCGGCCGTCCACAAGTGGTCGGGAATCGGCAGTGACGAATACACCGTCTTCATTTGCGCACGCGCGCTGTCCAACGAAACGCGCGGCTTCAGTTTGGCGTAAACGTTTATCGATTGTTCGTGGTCGGTCGCGTCGAGAACGAACGGTCGGAAAAGATCGACTTCACGATTGAGGACGCGGAAAATCTTAAAGCTCGATGGCAGGACCCCGACCACAGTGCACGATGTTCCATCGACGTCGATCGATTGGCCGATGATCGCCGAATCGGCGGCGAATTGACGACGCCAGAAGCCGTCGCTTAGCAGAACGACCGCGTCGCGACCCGGCTGGGCATCCTTGTCACTGAACCCGCGGCCGAGGGACGGTTCGACCCCGAGCATTGGAAAGAATGTAGGAGCGATCTGGAATCCCTCCACCTGCAGCGTGCTGGTTCTCATTGACACGTTAAAGGCAACGCGACGGAAAACCGCGGTCTGCTCGAACGCCTCCACGTGGTCGCGCCAGGCAACCAAGTTGAAAGGCGCGATTGGCGCGGACGCCACCCCTAGGCCCCGACTGACCTCAAACACCCGCACGAGCCGATCGGGATCACGGTAGGGGAGAGGTCGGAGCAGAACTTCACGTGTCAAGCTGAAGATCGCGGCATTGACCCCGAGGCCCAGGGCTAGCGTCGCGACGGCTACAACCGGGAAAGCGGGACGCGAAGCAAGCGATCGCAGCGATCTGGGGATGTTCATCGTCACTTGGCCCCACACCAGCGCCGAGGAGTGCGGGAAGTCCGCGCCTTGCGATCCGGTCCCGTGCACGGTATCGGATCTGTTCCACTGATTCTATACCCGGTTTCCGCCAGGTCTACTCCCGTGTTGCGAGAAGTCTGCGGACCTTTATTTGGCGGATGGTGGGCGCCTCCCGGGATCGAGTCCGGATCACGTTAGAGCTGTATCGGAAGCGAA
>Ga0210405_10002541_pt1 | contig 18853 bp, 19 predicted proteins | sample IncBWH11MmetaG_FD_155492 | JGI IMG/M metagenome (GOLD analysis project Ga0210405, IMG submission 155492) | Forest soil microbial communities from Barre Woods Harvard Forest LTER site, Petersham, Massachusetts, United States - Inc-BW-H-11-M | ecosystem: Environmental > Terrestrial > Soil >... | reverse complement strand
CGAGCTTTGGATCGGGCCGGTTCGCCTCGCTTTCGAAGATCTTGTAGTTGAGCGTGTTGAAGGCGCGCACCAGCCGCGTGCCCGGCAGATATTTCTGCGAAACGACGCCGATGCCGTCGCGCTCGACCTCCTCGAAGATCGTGTTGCCGTCGCGCGCCAGAACGGCATTGCCGGCGTCGAGCATGATCTTGCCCTTGAGCGCCGCGCCGTAGTCTTGGCCGATCTGCGGCATGGCGCCGTACGGCACGGCGATGAACAGCACGTCACTGAATGCGATCGCCTGTTCTACTGTGCCGGCCTGGGCCTGCGCTCCAAGTCCCGCCACCAGGTCCTTGAGCTCGTCGGGATGCCGCGAGGAGAACAGCACGGCGTGGCCGGCCTTGACCCACAGGCCACCGATCGTGCCGCCGATATGACCCGAGCCGATGATGCCGATGCGCATCTTGGCGCCGCTGTTTGTCTGCGCCGAAGCGTGCGCCGGCCACAGGTTCGCGCCAAGCACCAAGGCGCCGCCGAGAAGCACGGCACGGCGGTCGCGCCTGATCGTGCGGTCACGCTGGTCAATGTCATGTTCGGGCATGGCAACCTCCTGGCAATTGCGCATCGCGCATGCGTGGTGTGCTCGCCCAACAATATAACCCGCGTCAGGGGTCCCGGTCAGAGCCGAAGCGCATGGTCCGCATGCGTATAGGGAAGCTCCAGCGCGTCGGCGACGGCGCGGTAGGTAACACGGCCGTCGTGCACGTTGAGCCCTTTGAGAAGATGCGGGTCCTCGCTCAACGCCCGCCGCCAGCCCTTGTCGGCAAGCGCGAGCACGAAAGACGTAGTCATGTTGCTCAGGGCGAAGGTCGAAGTGCGCGCCACCGCGCCCGGCATATTGGTCACGCAATAGTGCACGACGTCGTCGACCACGTAGGTCGGATGCGAATGCGTCGTCGGCCGCGAAGTTTCGGAGCACCCGCCCTGATCGATGGCGACGTCGACGATCACCGAACCGGGCTTCATCGCCTTCACCGTCTGCGCCGAGATCAACTTCGGCGCGGTTGCGCCCGGCACCAGCACTGTGGCGATGACCAGATCGGCGCGGCGGCAAAGCAGCTCGACCACGTCGCGCGTCGAGAACAGGGTACGCACCCGATTGCCGAACTGCGCGGCGATCCGGCGCAGCGCCTCCGGGTTGCGGTCGAGCACCGCGACGTCGGCGCCCATGCCGGAGGCGATCAGCGCCGCGTTGGTCCCGGCCACCCCGCCGCCGAGGATGACCACACTGGCCGGCGAAACACCGGGCACGCCGGCAAGCAGCACGCCGCGCCCGCCGTTCTCCTTTTCCAGGCAGTGGGCGCCGACGTGCGGCGCCATGCGGCCGGCGACCTCCGACATCGGCGTGAGCAGAGGCAACGCGCCTTGCGCGCTGGTCACCGTCTCGTAGGCGATGGCGGTGACGCCCGCCTTCATCAAATCCTCGGTCTGCGCGCGGTCGGGCGCGAGATGCAGATACGCGAACAGCACCTGGCCGCGCCGCAGCTTCTTGCGTTCCGCCACCAGCGGCTCCTTCACTTTCACGATCAGCTCAGCACGGCCGTAGACGCCATCGGCCTCGCCGACGATCTCGGCGCCCGCAGCCTGGTAATCGGCATCCGGGAGGCCGGCTCCCAATCCCGCGCCCGCCTCGACGATGACGCCGTGACCCTTGTCGGTGAGCTCGCGCACCGTCGATGGCACGGCGCCGACCCGGTATTCGTTGTCCTTGATTTCCTTCGGCACGCCGACCAGCATGGCCATCCCCGCTATGCTCCCTCGTCCTTTCGGGGACGGGAAAAGCGCCTGCGCTACATCACGTAGAGGCGATCCGGCAAACCATCCGCCGATCCGTCGGGCGGAGCGTGCGCGGCGAGCACGGCTGTGCAGCGCTCGATTGCGGCGGTAAAGCCCTGCACGATGCGTCCGTCGTGCATGTGGCCGGTCAGGGCGTCGATCGCGGACTGCCACTCCGCACTATGCACTTTTTGCGCCAAGCCCTCGTCGGCAATGATGCGGGCGTAGCGTTCGCCGAGTGAAACGAAGATGAGCACGCCCATGCGGTTCTTGGTGTGGGCGACGCGGCGAATAACGAACTGCTCGAGCGCGATGCGGTGCGCCCGCGTGCGCCGCACCGCGCGCGGCACCAGCGCAAAGCGCAACGGCATCCAGGAGAAGAGAAGCCCGGCAACGAGGAAGACCGCGAGCTGAACGAGGAAAATCTGCTGCACGCTCCACGGCGTGAAATAGATCAGCGGCCACGGTGCGAGCAGCGCGAGCAAACTCGCCCACATGATCGGCACGTGAGCATAGCGCGACGAGGCGCGGGCGAGCACGCAGACGATTTGCGCGCTGGTATGCTGCTCCGCTGCGCGGATCGCGGCTGCGATGGCGGCGTGATCCTCCTTGGTCAGCATCACCAACTCCCGGATGCGCCGCCGCCACCCGACGAGCCGCCCCCGCCGGAAAAGCCACCGCCGCCGGAAAATCCGCCACCGCCGCCCCAGCCCGATCCCCCCGATCCCCAGGAGCCGCCGTAAGGCACGAAGACGCTGCGTCCGCCCCTGCTGCCCGGCGGGCCGTTGGCGTTATGGATCAAGTACCAGACGAAAAAGATCACCACCACCAACAGCAGAGCCGGAAACAGAGCGCCGAAAGCCACCGTCGGATCGTCGGATCGGACCTTCGCCTTGCGGTGCCATTCCGCGGCGTCGGTGGTGAGCACGGCGATGATGCCGTCGACGCCGCGCTCGATGCCGGCCGAGAAGTCGTTCGCCTTGAAGCGCGGCGTGATCGCGCTGGTGATGATGACCGAGCTCAAGGCGTCGGTCAGCGTGCCTTCGAGCCCATAGCCGACCTCGATGCGCACCTTGTGCTCCGCCGGCGCAACGAGCAGCAGCACGCCATTGTTCTTCTTGGCTTCGCCAAGCTTCCAGAAGCGGAAGAGCTGATTGGCATAGGTCTCGATGTCGCTGCCCTGCAGTGATTTGACGGTGGCAACGACAAGCTGGATGCCGGATTTGTCCTCGAGATCCTTCGCCTTCGCTTCGACGTCGCTGCGGGTCACCGGCGACATGATATTCGCTTGATCGACCACGCGGCCGCTCAACGCCGGAAAGTCGAAGGCAAAAGCGGTCAGCGCCAGCGAGAGAACGAACGTGAGGGTCGCGGCGCACGCTGCGGGCGCCGCCCTTGTTCCTCCGCCAAGAAAGTGGCGCCGGTGATCCATCAGAACTTCACCTGTGGCGGTTTGTCCGAGCCTTCTGTCGCCGTGAATTCGGCCATCGGCTTGTTGCCGGAAAACGCAGTCTTCGCCCAGATCACGGTCGGGAATGTACGCAACGCGGTGTTGTAGCCGCGCACCGCCTCGATGTAGTCGCGCCGCGCCACTGCGATGCGGTTCTCGGTGCCTTCGAGCTGCGATTGCAGCGCCAGGAAGTTGGCGTTGGATTTGAGATCGGGATAATTCTCCGACACCGCGAGCAGCCGACCGAGCGCTCCGGTGAGCTGGTTTTGGGCGTCCTGGAAGGCCTTTACCTTTTCCGGATCGGTAAGCTGCGAGGCGTCGACCTTGACCTGCGTCGCCTTGGCCCGCGCCTCGATGACGGCTGTGAGCACGCTCTTCTCCTGCGTGGCGTAGCCTTTCACCGTCTCCACCAAATTGGGGATGAGATCGGCGCGGCGCTGATACTGGTTCTGCACATCGGCCCAGCGCGCCTTCGCCTGCTCCTCGAGCGTCGGAATGGTATTGTAGCCGCACGCCGAGAGCGTGAGGCCGGCCACCACAATCGCCGCCAGCGCGGCGATACGGGAAACGATCCTGTTCATTGTGCGCCTCGTCTGTTTCTCAACACATTGTTCGCGTGCCGCAACGTCATCCCTCGACCGGCTCGGTTCCGACAATCTCGATGCCGAAGCCGGAGAGCCCGACATAGGTCATGTGCCGGGAAAAGCTCAAAAGCCTGATCGAAGTCACGCCGAGGTCCTTGAGAATCTGCGCGCCGAGGCCGACCTCACGCCATTGCCTGATGCGCGCCTCGCCGGACGGTGTTTCATCCGACTTCGGAATGGAGACGACCGGCACGCCGGCGGCACCGTCGCGCAGGACCACAAGCACCCCCCTGCCCTCGGCCTTGAAGCGGTCGAGCGTGCGGTGGATCGCCTTGGCCCCGCCGAAGACGTCGAGGATCAGATTGGCGCGATGCAGGCGCGCCAGCACGTTCCGCCCGTCGCCGATGCGGCCATGAACGAATGCCATGTGGTAGAACGGATCGAACGGCGTCTGAAAGGCATAGCCGGCCAGCGTTCCGATCTCGGATTCGACGGGAAACTCGCCGACCCGCTCGATCAGTTTCTCGCGCGCCTGGCGAAAGGCGATCAGGTCGGCGATGGAGACGCGCTGCAACTTGTGGCGCTCGGCGAAAGCGGCGATGTCTGCTCCGTGCATGACCGTGCCGTCATCATTCATCAGCTCGGCAAGCACGCCGACCGGCGGCAAACCGGCCAGACGGCAGAGATCGACGCACGCTTCGGTGTGACCGGAGCGCATGAGCACGCCGCCGTCCTTGGCGACCAGCGGAAAGACATGGCCGGGACGCACGAAGTCGCCCGCGCCCATATTGCCGTTGGCGAGCGCCCGCACCGTGTTGGCTCGCTCTTCCGCTGAGATGCCGGTGGTCAGGCCATGGCGGACATCGACTGAGACTGTGAAGGCGGTGCCGAGCGGCGCGTCGTTGCGGGCCACCATCGGATCGAGATGAAGCCGCCGCGCCTCTTCCGGGGCGACCGGTGCGCAAACGATGCCGGACGTATGGCGGATGATGAACGCCATCTTCTCCGGCGTGCAAAGCGCCGCGGCGACGAAGAGATCGCCCTCGTTCTCGCGGTCGTCGTCGTCGGCGACAATGACAAGCTCACCGCGCCCGAAGGCGGCCACGGCAGCCCGGATGCGTTGGTGGGCGTCGCTCATCGGGTCGCTGTTGCTATCCCATCAGCGTGAAGCATCATTGCCGTCGACGCCAAGCCATCGGACTTCATGCGGCCGAAGCTTGACGACTTTGCCGCCTCGCTCCGCGCGTTGACGTTCTGCTGCAGTCATGAATCGCCCCCGTTCTTGCCTTCAGCGCGCCGGCTGCGGAACCGGCCAATGCGGCGTCTCGCCGACCTGGCCGCGATGGCGCAGATAGTGATCGGCGATGACGCACGCCACCATGGCTTCGCCAACCGGCACGGCCCTGATGCCGACGCAAGGGTCGTGGCGGCCGGTGGTGGAAATGTCGGTCTCGTTGCCGTAGCGGTCGACGGTGCGCCGCGCGGTAAGGATTGACGACGTAGGCTTGACCGCAAATCTCGCGATCACCGGCTGGCCGGTGGAAATGCCGCCGAGGATGCCGCCGGCATTGTTGCTGAGAAAGATCGGCTGGCCGTCGTTGCCCATGCGCATCTCGTCGGCGTTCTCTTCGCCGCTGAGCGCCGCCGCGGCGAAGCCGGCGCCGATCTCGACGCCCTTGACGGCGTTGATGCTCATCAAAGCGGCGGCGAGGTCGCCGTCGAGCTTGCCGTAGATGGGCGCGCCAAGGCCGGGCGGCACGCCCTCGGCTACGATCTCGATGACTGCGCCGACGGAAGAGCCGCGCTTGCGCACGCCGTCGAGATAGTCGGCGAAGAACGCCACCCTTTCCGCGTCAGGGCAGAAGAACGGATTGCGCTCGACCTCGGCCCAGTCGCAGCGCGTCCGATCGATCGCATGCGGACCCATCTGCACGAGCGCGCCGCGCACTTTGAGGCCCGGCACGACCTTGCGCGCGATCGCCCCGGCGGCGACGCGCGTCGCCGTCTCGCGTGCCGACTGGCGGCCGCCGCCGCGATAGTCGCGCAAGCCATATTTGACGTCATAGGTGTAGTCGGCATGGCCGGGACGATATTTGTCCTTGATGTCGGCATAGTCCTTGGCGCGCTGGTCGACGTTGTCGATGACGAGTGCGATCGGGGTGCCGGTCGTCACCTGCGTGCCGGTTGCCTCGTCCGTGAACACGCCGGAGAGGATTTTGACCGTGTCGGGTTCCTGGCGCTGCGTGGTGAAGCGCGACTGGCCGGGCCGGCGCCGATCGAGATAGGGCTGGATGTCGGCCTCGTCGAGCGCAATTCGCGGCGGGCAGCCATCGACCACGCAACCGATCGCCGGCCCGTGGCTTTCGCCGAAGGTGGTGACACGGAAGGAATGACCGAATGTGTTGAACGACATGGATCGCTCAAATCACGTTTCAATGCCGCTAAATGAAAGTGCGGCGGGCTTCGTAGCCCGCGGGTTCCAGCGGGTCAAATGCGCGCCCGCAGCCGCGGCGCGTCACTGCAATTGGTTCATACCGCGCGGCATGGCAAAGCGTCTGCTAACCGCGTCCTGAAAATTGGCCGCGACACCGGGCCTCCATTCATATCGCATTCATCTCGCTGAACGGCGGTTAATGACAAGCTGAATATCCGTTAACCTACGGAAAAATCACGATTATTTGCATTTTTTCCATTGCGGTTTCGCTCGTGCTGTGGCATCGTTTGCGGCGGTCAGGGGGGCGAAGGCCCAGGGTATCCGAGACAACGCCCGCAAAGCTTGAACTCAACCCTGCCGTAGGATCCAGATGAAAAGGAAATAAGCCATGGCGACGCAGAAGAAGAAGAAGAAGAAGATGGCGAAGTAACGATGCGAGCACGAGCCTCGTATTGGGGCCGTGCGCGCCATCGACTTCGAAATTCGCGAGGCGCCTGAGCGGTGTTTCGTGACAGCGGCCGGGTTTCGATCCGGCCGCTGCTAATTTCAGCGCCAACGCCAGGCTCGATGTTTCAGCCCGGGAACGCTCCCCGGCGCGCCATTGGGAACCGGGCGGAAAGATCATCGCCGCAGGGTATCGGCTCCGAGCCACGCTGTCCGTGCCAGCCAGCAGGCGCAGGGACCAACCGAACGCTTTCAACCGCTGAGACTTCGGAAAGCGCGATGCGCGGGCCGCCGCCGCGCGGTGAGCCTCAGTCCTTGTCGGCGCCACCGTTATTGCCGACCGTGATGTCTGGCGCGTCGGGGTGCTTCATGCCCACGATGTGATAGCCGGCATCCACGTGGTGCACTTCGCCGGTAACGCCGCGCGACATGTCCGAGAGAAGATACACGCCGGCCTCGCCCACCTCCTCGATGGTCACATTGCGGCGCAACGGCGCGTTGTACTCGTTCCATTTGAGGATGTAGCGGAAGTCGCCAATGCCGGAAGCCGCGAGCGTCTTGATCGGCCCCGACGAGATGGCGTTAACGCGGATGTTCTTCACGCCGAGGTCGGCGGCGAGATAGCGCACCGAGGTTTCGAGGGCGGATTTGGCGACGCCCATGACGTTGTAGTGCGGCATCCACTTTTCCGCCCCGTAATAGGTGAGCGTGAGCATGGCGCCGCCGTTCGGCATCATCTTCTCGGCGCGCTGCGCGATCGAGGTGAACGAGTAGCAGCTCACCAGCATGGTCTTGTTGAAGTTCTCCTGCGTGGTATCGACGTAGCGGCCGTCGAGCTGAGCCTTGTCCGAGAAGGCGATGGCGTGGACTAGAAAGTCGAGCGCGCCCCAGGCCGAGCGCACGGCCGCGAAGGCGGCATCGATGCTCTTGGATTCGGTGACGTCACAATCACCAACCACAATGCCGCCGACATCGCGGGCAAGCGGCTCGACGCGTTTCTTGAGCGCATCGCCCTGGTAGGTGAAGGCGAGCGCGGCGCCGTGGGTGTGGCACGCCTTGGCGATGCCCCAGGCGAGCGAACGATGGTTGGCGACCCCCATGATCAGGCCACGCTTGCCGCGCAGAAGCCCCGGAACTTCCGGCATTCCCTATCCGCCTGATTGGCTCGCCCTCAACCTCCTATGGCATAGGGCCGCCCGCGCCAGCAAGCGTGCCACGGCAGGCCGCAAAAACGTTGAATCACATGGGGTTGCGCAAAGCTCCGCCGGCCTCCCGGGAGCGAAAGCTTGGCGCCGTGCGATATTTCCAGATTGGCCGGCGCGAACGGGATCGCCCCATGCCGGCAGCGCGCTCACATCCCCTGGCGCGGATCGTAGGGCTTCTCGCTGCGCCATTTCCGCATCAGCGCTTCGAGCTCGGGGTCGCTCCGTTCCGGCAGGGCGATCCGCACCGTGGCGAGGAGGTCGCCGTGCCCTTCCTTGGCCGGGAAGCCCTTGCCCTTGAGGCGGAACGTGCGCCCGCTGCTGGTCCAAGGTGGAATCGTGATCTCGACCGGCCGGTCGAGGGTTGGGACGCGTACCTTGGCGCCGAGCGTCGCCTCGTCGAGCGTGATCGGCAAATCGAGCCGCACATCGGCGCCTTCGAGCGTAAAGATCGGATGCTCTGCGACCGAGACGGTGATGAGCACGTCGCCGGCTCCGCCCGGCCCGGCCATCCCTTGACCGCGCAGCCGGATCGTCTGGCCATCGGCGATGCCGGCGGGGATCTTGACTTCGAGGTCCTTGCCCGACGGCAGGTGCACGCGCTGTGTGACGCCGTGCGCCGCCTCCGGCAGCGTCACGGTCAACGCCGCCCTGACGTCCGCTCCGACGCCGAAATCCTGCGCCTCGAAGGCGTCGCCAGGCCCGCCGCCATGACGCCCGCGACCGGCCGCACCGCCGAAGGCTTCCCGGAGAATGTCTTCGAACCCGCCGGCGCCGGCGCCGCGGCCAGGGCGCGTGGAACGGGTAAAGCCTTCAGGACCGAAGCTGAAAGTCTCGAATTCCGACTCGGGCGCGAAGCCGCCCGCGCGGCGTCCGCCGCCGCCCCCAAATCCCTCGTAGCCGTGGAAACGCGGCTTACCCTCGGCGTCGATCTCGCCGCGGTCAAAGGCTTTGCGCTTGTCTTCCTCGCCGAGAATTTCGTACGCGGCATTGAGCTCGGCAAAGCGCGAGGCGGCCTTGGGGTCGTTCTTGTTGGCGTCGGGGTGCAGCTTCTTCGCTTGGCGCCGGAAGGCGCTCTTGATCTCGGCCTCACCCGCCTTGCGATCGACGCCCAGCACCTCATAGGGGTCGCGCATTCCCCATGAACTCCGCTTTCAATTTCGGGCCGGCCCCGCCCGCCCATCGGCACAATGTGGGATTTATTCAGCTGCCCTGCAATGCAGCACCGAATCGGTGCGCTCGCCCAATGATAGCCGATCAGCCGCGGTTGAGTGGCGTCAGGCTTTTCACCTCCCACTTGCCGTGACCAGTGCGGCAGGCCTCTCCCTGCAGCCAGGCCTCCGTTTGCCCGCGCACGTAGCTCGCAAGGAAATCGCGGCAGGTGAAGGTGCCCGCGGTATAGGAAACGGCGAGGGGCGTAATGTTGCCGCCGGCACCGGTGTTCGGATTGTGCCAGGGCACGCTGTCGTCCTTGCCGCTGCGGGCGAGCGCATCCGCGGCGACCGCGCGCGCATAGACGAGGTCGACCTCCGGGGGCGGGACGGCCTCGGCCTGCTGCTGCGGCCGGCCAAGCGCGCCGGTCTGTTCCATGTCGGCGCCGTCTTTCGGCGTGAACGAACTGAGCTGATACGAGCATCCGCCGACGGCAATCAAGCCGATCACGGCAGTGAGCCGCAGCAGCGAACACAACGACCGAGAAGACCGGCAAGATAGGCGTGCGCGCCCGCTTCCACTATATAGAGACCGGCAGGCCGCACCCCGATCGCCCCACGCGACCACTTTGGGCACTCCACGGAATGACCGACGCAGCCTCGATAGAACACCCCACGGAGTTAACGGCCGGTGACTTCACCGCGGCCGATGAGCCGTTGCGCCTGTTCGCGGCCTGGTTCGCCGACGCCGAACGCGCGGAGCCGGTCAATCCGAACGCCATGACGCTGGCGACCGTCGATCGCGACGGACTGCCCAATGCGCGCATGGTCCTGTTGAAGGGCTTCGACGAGCGCGGCTTCGTCTTCTACACGAACGTCGACAGCGTGAAGGGCCGCGAATTGAGCGCAACGCCGAAGGCGGCGCTGACGTTCTATTGGAAGACGCTGCAGCGCCAGGTCCGGCTGCGCGGAAGTGTCGAGCCGGTCGCGGCGGATGAGGCGGACAGCTATTTCGCCACCCGCTCGCGCATGGCGCAGATCGGCGCCTGGGCCAGCAACCAATCGGCTCCGCTTGAAAGCCGCATGGCGTTCGAGAAGGCGGTCGCGCGCTATACCGCGAAATTCGGGATCGGCGCGGTGCCGCGGCCGCCGCACTGGTCGGGTTACCGCATCGTCCCGCAGGAGATCGAGTTCTGGCAGGAGCGGCCGTTCCGGCTGCACGACCGCATCGCCTTCAGCCGTTCGAGCCCGACCGCGCCGTGGCGCAAGGCGCGCCTCTATCCGTAAGCACCACGACATCGGCGCCAGGAGCAAAGCAATCCGACGAACCGATCCGCAATTCGCCAGACAGTTGACCGCTTTGCTTCACCGGCAGTGACGGCACAGAGAAGAATCGAAAGACGAGAAGATGCCAACCAGCAACCAGCCGCGGCGGACATTGCTTCTGACCGGCGCGAGCCGCGGCATCGGACATGCGACCGTCAAGCGCTTCTCGGCTGCGGGGTGGCGCGTCCTCACCTCGTCGCGGCATCCGTTTCCGGAAAACTGTCCGTGGGAGGCCGGCCCGGAGGATCACATCCAGGTCGACCTCGCCGACGCCGAGAACACCGACGCGGCGATCGCCGAGGTCAAGCGGCGGCTCAACGGCGAGCTGCACGCGCTGGTCAACAACGCCGCCATCTCGCCCAAGGCGGACGGCGGCAAGCGGCTCGGCTCGATCGACACCTCGCGCGAGGATTGGCATCACGTGTTCCAGGTGAATTTCTTCGCGCCGATCATGCTGGCGCGCGGGCTCCTCGACGAGCTCAAGGCCGCCAAGGGCTCCGTGGTCAATGTCACCTCGATCGCCGGCTCGCGCGTGCATCCCTTCGCCGGCGCTGCTTACGCGACCTCGAAGGCGGCGCTCGCCGCGCTCACGCGCGAGATGGCGGCCGATTTCGGCGCGCTCGGCGTCCGCGTCAACGCCATCGCCCCGGGGGAGATCGACACGGCGATGCTTTCGCCCGGCACGGAAAAGATCGTTGAGATCATCCCGATGCACCGCCTCGGGACACCGGACGAGGTCGCGAAGATCATCTATGTGTTGTGCACCGAGACATCCTCCTACGTGAACGGTGCCGAAATCCACATCAACGGCGGCCAGCACGTGTGACGGTCGGCATGGAACAGGATGTCAAGGAAGTGAAGATGTATTCGGACTTCAAAAGTCCGTACGCATTCCTTGCCTTCGATCCGGCGCTCGCGCTCGAGGACAAGTACCGCATCAGGCTCAAATGGAAGCCGTTCCAGCTGCGGCTCAAGGGCAAGGGCGAGCGCAGCCGGTATTCCGAATACAAGGTGAAGTACTCCTACATGGACGCGCGGCGCTGGGCCAACATGCGCGGCGGACTGATGATCCGCGGCCCGCTGAAGATCTTCGACACCACGCCGGCGCTGATCGGCGGCCTTTATGCGGATAAGAACGGACGGCTGCGCGAATACGGCAACAGGGTCTTCGAACTGTTCTTCAAGCGTGAACTCGCGGCCGACGAGGCCGACGCGATCGCCGGAGTGATTGCGTCGATCGGCCTCTCCGATGCCGGCTATCGGGAATACCTCGGCGGTGAAGGGGCAGCGGCCTATGAGCATGCCCAGGAAGAGGCGGTGACCGACCAGGTGTTCGGCGTCCCCATGTTCTATTTCGAGAACGAGCCGTTCTGGGGATACGACCGCATGGGCCTTCTCGAGCAGCGGCTGACCGAAGCCGGCCTCAAGCGCGAGGAGCCGCGCCGGCGCGCGGTGTGAAGGAACGGACAACCGGCGCGATGCTGAAGGGTTACCGCGTGGTCGATCTCGGGCAGTTCGTCGCCGGGCCGACGTGCGCGCGAATGCTCGCGGAAATGGGCGCCGAAGTGATCAAGCTGGAGCGATCGCGGCCGTTTCTCGGGCGACAAGCCGCGCGATCCGGCGTTGAAGAAGTCGTTGCAGAGCACGTACTTTTTTCAGCACAACCACTCGAAGAAATCCGTTGCCGTCGACATCAAGCAGGAGCGCGGGCGCGCGCTCGTCCACGCGCTCGTCGCCAAGTCCGATGTCCTGGTCGAGAACTTCGCTCCGGGCGTGATGGCACGCGCCGGATTGGGTTACGACGCGCTGTCGCGCATCAATCCGGGCCTGATCATGTGCTCGATCTCGCTTGCGGGACAGTCGGGCCCGCTCAGCGACAAGCCCGGCTTCGACTACATGGCGGCCGCTTATGCCGGCCTCACCGCCGCCATCGGCGAGGCCGATCGCGGGCCGGCGCAGCTACCCGTAGCCATCGCCGACTACGCCACCGGCGTGACGGCGGCGATGTGCGTCGGTTTCGCGCTGCTGCATCGCGAGCGGACCGGCGAAGGGCAATACATCGACTGCTCGCTCATCGACACGTATTTCAACATGCACGAGGTGAATGTTCCGAAGGCATCGCTGCGCGGCAGGCAGTTCAGTCCGCCGCGCATGGGGTCGCTGCATCCGGACGGCGGTCCGACCGGCGTCTTCCGCTGCGGGAGCGGGGAATTCATCTCGCTCATGGTGCTGCCCTACCAATGGCCGCAGCTCGTCAAGGCCATGAACATGCCGGAGCTGACGGAAGACGCCCGTTTCCGGGACCCGCGCGCCAGACGTGACAACAATCGAGCGCTCGCCGCCGTCATTGAGAACTGGCTTTCGCGTTTCGCCAGCCGCGAAGAAGCGATGGCCGCTCTTGAGGCGGAGCGCGTTCCCTGCGCGCCGGTCCTCACCTTGCACGAGGCCATGGCCCACCCGCATCTGCGCGAACGGGGCACCGTGCGCCGCGTCGCCGACCAGGCGATCGGCGAATTCGACATTCCCGGCCTTGCGGCAAAGTTTTCCCGCTGGCCGGCCGCGGCCGCGCTCACCGCCGACCGTTTGGGCGAGCATAACGAGGACGTGCTGCGCAACGTCCTCGGCCTTTCCGACACGGAGATCGAAGAACTCTATCGGGACAAGACGATCGTTCGCGATCCTGTCCTTGACGGCGAGCGGTGACGGCGTCGGCCACAGCGACGCCTGGTCTAGCTCGCTTGTTCGTTTCGCTCTTCGCGAGGACGAGGGTAGAGAAAATCCATTGTCGCGGTCTCGGCGAGCACCGCCTGGGGAATGCCGTGGCGCGCGGAGCGGCTGCGATCCTCGGCGCTCTGCGTCGCCTGCAGATAGGCCCCAAGGTACCGCGCCCGTTCGATGATCTTGCGGCCGACCGGCAACCGCTCCGCCTCGAAGCGCAGAAGCGCCGTTTCCACCCGATCCGCGTCAAGGGCCGCGGCCAGCGCGGCCGCATCGTCGGCCGCCTTGGAAACGCCCGCCGCCACATGCGGCCGTGCGACGAACGCCGCATCGCCGATGATCGCCACTCGCCCGAAGGCAAGACGCGGGCTCTCGAGATCGTAGATCGGCTGCAGCATGGGCTCGTCGATCAACCGCACGACGGCGCGAAATTGCGGCGCTAGGAGTCGTTCCGCCGCCGCGCGCATCTCGGCGATGGCCGCGCGCGGGATGAGCGGCGGCGGTATCGAGATCGGATGGGTGACGCCGCTGTCGTCGGTGAGGAGCGCCGGAAGCTCCTTCTGCTCGTCCGCCGGACGGTACCAGACCACGTTGTAGCGGCGCCGGCCCGGTCGCAGGTCACCGTTGGGTCCGGTGATCGGATAGGCGACGAACTGCTCGCCGGGCAGCAGGCAGAACGTCATGGTGGCAAAGAGGTCGCGGTGGATCGCCGGCGGCAGGGCGCTCTCCGGCAGGACCGCGCGCCAGGCCACATAACCGGCATAGAGCGGCGCGACGGCGGGCAGGCAAAGCTGGCGCACGGTCGAGCGCAACCCATCGGCGCCGATCAGCGTGTCGCCCTCGGCGACGCTGCCGTCGCCGAAGTGAGCGACGACGCCGCGACGGTCCTGCGTGAAGGCCGTAAAGCTGCGGCCGCGCTGGTAGCAAGGCGCCGGCAACGCTTCGCGGAGCACGCGATAGATGTGCTCCCAGGCTGCCATCAGGTGCGGGCGTTCGATCGCAGCCATCACCCCGCCCGCGGCATCGAGCATCTTACGGGCGTTGAGCACCACGCCGAGGTCGCGCACCTCAAGGCCCAGGGCGCCGAGGTGAGCGATGAGTTCGGCTTGGGCGAGGATGCCGGCGCCGCGGCCGGCCAATTCAGTCTCGACGCGCTCGAACACATCGACGTCCCAACCGCGTCGCTGCAGCATGAGCGCTGCCAGGAGTCCGCTCATCGAGCCGCCGATGATGAGCGCGCGCCGTCGTTTGCTCGTTCTGCGCTCGGTGCCGCGCGCGCGCGCGGCCGGGGGCGCCCGGCGCTGCTTTTTACCGTCCAGGGTCGCGGTCTTGGCCGGGACGCGCGCAGTACCACGCGGCATGCAACACCTTGCTATTTCACGGAGTGCGAAGCTTCTATAGTCTGAACGGCAACCCCGGGGGAAACGCCATGGCCCTGCCGCTGGACAAGGCGGGCGATCACGAATGATCTTTTCATTCGATCTTCTGGTCAACGCCGTCGTCTCCGGCATCCTGATCGGCGGCTTCTACGCCGCGGTCACGGCCGGCGTGTCGCTGTCGTTCGGCGTTCTCGACATTGTCAACATCGCCCACCCGGCCTTCATCATTCTCGGCTCCTACACCGCCTATCTTGTCAATACCACGCTCGGCGTTGACCCGATTCTCACCAGCATCGTCTTGGCTCCGGCGTTCTACGCGCTCGGCGCCGCCATCTACCAGATCTACTATGTCTCGTTCGAAAAGCGCGGCCAGGAATCGCTGCGCGGCCTCGCCTTCTTCTTCGGCCTCCTGTTCATCACCGAGGTGAGCCTGGTCCTCTATTTCGGCGTCGACTACCGTTACGTCGAAGCGTCGTATATCGGTCCGACCTGGCATTTCGGCTTCATCGACGTGCCGCTGCGCATCGTGGTGCCGTTCCTGGTGTCGCTGTTGCTGATCGCGACGCTGCAGCTCGTGCTTACGCGCAGCTTCGTCGGCCGCGCCATCATGGCGGTGGCACAGGACCAGCTTGCGCTCAGGCTCTTGGCAGTCGACCCGATCCGCATCAAACGCATCGCCTTCGGCATTTCGATCGCGACCGCATCGCTGGCCGGCGCGTTCCTCATCATCATCCAGCCGGTCGAGCCGTCGGTCGGACGCGAATATATCGGCCGCGTGTTCGCGATCTGCGTGCTCGGCGGGATGGGCAGCCTGCCGGGAACCGTGATCGCTGCCATGCTGGTCGGCATCGTCGAGAGCCTGACCGCGACGTTCTACGGCCCCTCGTGGGCGCCGGCGGTGTCCTTCGGCTTCTTACTGCTCACCTTGGCGGTGCGGCCGGCCGGCCTGTTGGGGCGCTAGCCGTGCGCTCGGACTTCTTCTTGCTCATCTGTATCGCCGCCTGTGCCGCGCTCTACGGCGCCGCCGCCGCGCTCGGCAATGACTACGTGTTCTTTGCCGGCTACGTGGTGCTGCAATATGTCGTGCTCTCGACGGCATGGAATATTCTCGGCGGCTATTGCGGCTACGTGAATTTCGGCTCCGCCGCCTTCTTCGCCCTCGGCGCTTATTCGACCATCGCCATGCACAAGCTTCATCCGCTGCCGATCCCGCTCCTGGTCCTGGTCGGCGGCGTGGTGTCGGGCGTCGTCGGTCTCGGAATGGGTTATCTGACGCTGCGGCTGCGCGGCGCATTCTTCGCCATCGCCACGCTTGCGCTCGCCGTCGTGCTGCAGACGCTGGTCGTCAACTGGGACTATGTCGGCGGCTCGCGCGGCGCCTATATCGTACGGCCAGAAACGCTCGCTCCGTTCGGCCCCTATATCAGATATCTGTTCACGATCATGCTGCTGCTTGCCGCCGGCGCGGTGACGGTCGCGCGGCTGATCGAGCGCTCGCGCCCCGGCTTCGGCTTCGCCACCATCCGCGACGACGAACTCGCCGCAGAAGCCTCCGGGGTCCCGACGCTTCGGCTCAAGCTCGTTGCCACCATGATCTCGGGCGCGCTCATGGGCATGGCCGGCGCGCCGTTCCCGTATTACATCGGCTTCCTGCAGCCGTCCTCGGCGTTCGGCCTCGACTACGCGGTCAACTCGATCGCGATGCCGCTGATCGGCGGCACGACCAGCTGGGTCGGTCCACTGATCGGCGCCGTCCTGCTTGGCTCGCTGCAGCAGATCGCGACGGTGACGATCTCGTCCGCCGTCAACCTGCTGATCGTCGGCTGCCTCCTCGTCGCCTTCGTCATCATCGCGCCCAACGGCATCGTCGGGCTGGTGCGCCAATACATCCAGCACAAGCCGGAGGATTTCGTCGGCCGCCGGAAGGTCGAAGCCGACGCACCGGAACACGCGCCATGAGCCAGCTGCTCGAGATCGAACGCCTCGGCAAACGTTTTGGCGGCTTCGTCGCGCTGGAAGACATCTCGCTCTCAGTAGCCGCCGGCGAACGCGTCGGCCTGATCGGACCGAACGGCTCCGGCAAGAGCACGCTGGTCAACTGCATCTGCGGCACGCTGCGCAACGAGGCCGGTTCGGTGCGCTTCGACGGCCACCGGCTCGACGGCTCGACCGCGCACCAGCGCACGCACCGCGGCCTTGCCCGTACCTTTCAGTTGCCGCGGCCGTTCGCGAGCCTCTGCCTCCTCGACAACATGCGCATTCCCCTCCTCTACACCGTCGCGGCGCGCGGCGGCGGCCGCTCCGCGCCGGACATCGAGGCGCGATGCTTCGAGGTGTTGCGCGAGGTCGGTCTCGAAGACAAGGCACGGCGCCTGCCGCGCGAGCTGACCCAGGTGGAGATGCGCAAGCTCGAACTCGCCCGCGCCATGGCAGCGGAACCCAAGCTTCTGATCGCCGACGAATCGATGGCCGGGCTCACCCATTCGGAGGTCGAGGACATCGTGGCGCTGCTCAAACGCCTGAACGAACACGGCGTCACCATCATTCTCATCGAGCACATCATGCGCGCGGTGATGAGCTTCTCGCAGCGGCTCATCGTGCTCGTCTCCGGGCGCAAGATCGCCGACGGCCTGCCGGACCAGGTCGTGCGCGACCCGGACGTGGAAAGGGCCTATCTTGGCCAGTAGCCTCGCCATCGCCGGCGTTCACGCCGCCTACGGTGCGGTACGCGTGATCAACGGCGTTTCGCTCGGCATCGGCGCGGGCGAGACCGTCGTGCTCCTCGGCACCAACGGCAACGGCAAGTCGACGCTCATGAAGTGCATCATGGGCATCGTGCGGCCGAGCGCCGGTTCGATCATCGCCGACATCGACGGCGTCCATCACGATCTGATCGGCCGCACCACCGAGGAGATCGTCGACCTCGGCATTGCGCTGGTCCCGGAGGGGCGACGCCTGTTTCCGAGGCTCACCGTCGAGGAGAACCTTCTGCTCGGCGCCTTCCGCCGCGCCGCGCGGCGAGAGCTCGCGCGCAATCTGCAAATGTGCTTCGAGACCTTTCCCCGCCTCGCCGAGCGCCGTGGCGTGCTCGCCGGCAGCTTGAGCGGCGGGGAGCAGCAGATGCTTGCGCTCGGCCGCGCGCTCATGCTGGCGCCGAAGATTCTGCTGGTCGACGAACCCTCGGTCGGGCTCGCGCCGATTCTCGTCGCCCGCACCATCGACGCGATCGCCGAGATGAAGGCGCGCTACCGCCTCACCGTGCTGATGGCCGAACAGAATTTCACGCAGGCTGTCCGTATCGCCGACCGCGGCTATGTGATCGTGCACGGCAGGATCGCCTTCGAAGGCGGCTCGGCGCAGGCGCTCAACAACAACGATCTGATCAAGAAGTTTTATCTGGGGCTGTGAACGCGCGGTCGCGCCCTCCCCGCGCCGGCAGCGGCGGCCGCGGCGCACGCCGCGCCCACGACCCCGGCATCACCGCACCGGAAAATCGAAATAAGTTGCGGGAAATGGTTCTCGCGCCAGCGTGAAATGCCACCACTCCTTCGCGTAAGGCCGGAAGCCGCGGCGCCGCATCGCAGCGGCGAGCAAGGCACGATTGGCGCGGGCGGAACCGGCGACGCTCGGATCGGCAGGCGAAGAACGCGGGCTGAAGAAATCGAACGGCGTTCCCATGTCGAGTTCGCGGCCGCCGGCCTCTGCGAGCGTGATATCGACGGTCGAGCCGCGCGAATGGCCTGAGCGCGCGGCGATATAGCCGTCGCGGAACAGCGTGCGCTTGTCGATCTGAGGATAGAATTCCGCTTTGCCGGCGGTGTCGTTGAGGTCGCGCGCCCAGCGCATGAAGCTCGCCACCGCGCGCGCCGGGCGATAGCAGTCGAAGACCTTGAGCACGAGGCCACGCGGCGCAAAGTCGCGCGCTACCTCGCCGAGCGCGGCACCAGCCGGTTGCGTGAGCCAACAACGCGCCGCATCGTAGCCGGGGATCGGCCGGCCGACGAAATTGTGGGCGCCGGCGTAGCGCATGTCGACGATGAGAGCCGGCACCACAGTCGCCGCATCGATGAAAGCGGCGGGCGGCGTTTGCGCGACGGCTGCGGGCGGAGTGCAGATCGCAAGCATCCCAGCGAGCAGCAAAACGGCGAATCGAGAGGGGTTCTCTTCGCGTCCCTCCTGGCCCCTATTCCCCATTCGCTACTCGTGATTCCCCATTTGCGCATTACCGCACGCATTCACCTCGACCGTCACATGCGACAACCCAGCCAAACCTTCAAGGCGCCGCTTGTAGGCCGCCGGCGCTTGCGGGGAATCGGACACGACCGACGCCATCACTGCGGCGTGGCCGGG
>Ga0210405_10002540_pt1 | contig 18856 bp, 16 predicted proteins | sample IncBWH11MmetaG_FD_155492 | JGI IMG/M metagenome (GOLD analysis project Ga0210405, IMG submission 155492) | Forest soil microbial communities from Barre Woods Harvard Forest LTER site, Petersham, Massachusetts, United States - Inc-BW-H-11-M | ecosystem: Environmental > Terrestrial > Soil >... | reverse complement strand
CCAATGTGGCGTTCGGGCTCAAGCAGGAAGGCCTGGCCAAAGCCGAAATCGCGCATCGCGTCGCCGACATGCTGGCCATGGTCAAGCTGGAAAGTTTTGGCCGGCGCAAGCCGCATGAATTGTCCGGCGGCCAGCGTCAGCGCGTGGCGCTGGCGCGCGCTTTGGTAAAGCGCCCGCGGGTGCTGCTGCTCGACGAGCCGCTGGCGGCGCTCGACAAGAAGTTGCGCGACCAGACCCGTTTCGAGCTGATGGACCTGCAACGCAAGCTCGGACTCACTTTCGTCATCGTCACCCACGACCAGAGCGAAGCCATGATCGTCGCCGACCGTATCGGCGTGATGGACCGCGGCTGGCTCCGGCAGGTCGCGCGACCCGCGGACATCTACGAGCGGCCGAATTCGCGCTGGGTCGCCGACTTCGTCGGCGACGTCAATCTGTTCGAGGGTGTCGTCGGCGAAGACGGTTTGAGCGTCGAAGGCACGCCCGCCGGCACGCTGCGCGTCGCTGCGAAAATCGAGGCCAAGCCGGGCGCAACGGTTTGGCTGGCGGTGCGGCCGGAGAAGATGCGCGTCGCGTCCGAGGCTCCGCAACCGCCGCCCGACAACTGCGCCGCCGGCGCGATTGTCGATATCGGCTATCTCGGCGAACTGACCATCTACAAATTGCGCCTCGCCGATGGTGCGATCGTCACCGCAGCGGTCGCCAATACCGGCCACGCCGCCGAGCGCGCGATCGATTGGGACGAACGTGCCTGGATAAGCTTTTCGCCCGAAGCCGCAATCGTATTGACCATATGAAGCCGCGGCACACGCCATGACCCCGAAACGATCATTCGCGGAAAAGCTCATCGTCAGGATTCCCTACGCGTGGCTGCTGGTCTTTTTCCTGGTGCCGTTCCTGATCGTGCTGCGGATCAGCCTATCGCAGCCGGCACTGGCGCAACCGCCTTACGCGCCGCTATTCGACCTCTCGGCCGGCTGGCACGGCATCGTGGCATTCTTCGGCACGCTGTCATTCGACAACTACGCCCTCATCGGCTCCGATCCGCTCTATCTTTTGTCCTTCGTGAAGAGCATTGAGATTGCCGCGTTCTCGACGCTGCTCCTGCTCGCCATCGGCTACCCGATCGCCTACGGCATCACGCGCACGCCGCGCCGCGTCCAGGCGGTGCTGATGACCCTGGTCATGCTGCCGTTCTGGACCGCATTCCTGATCCGCATCTATGCCTGGATGAATATTTTGCAGCACGACGGGCTGCTCAATCAGCTGCTCATGGCGCTGCATTTGGTCAGCACGCCGCCGGTGTGGCTGTCGACCGACACCGCCATCTACATCGGCATCGTCTATTCTTACCTGCCGTTCATGGTGCTGCCGCTCTATGCGACGCTGGAGAAGCTGGACGAGTCGCTGCTCGAAGCGGCGGCCGATCTCGGCTGCCCGCGCAGCAAGATTTTTTGGGAGGTAACGCTGCCGCTGTCGGCACCGGGCGTGCTGGCCGGCGCGCTCTTGTGTTTCATCCCCGCGGTCGGCGAATTCGTCATTCCCGACCTGCTCGGCGGCTCGCAGGCGCCGATGATCGGGCAGACCATCTGGACGGAATTTTTCGGCAACAAGGATTGGCCCGCCGCTGCGGCGATTGCCGTCGCGCTCATCGGACTATTGGTGACGCCGATCGTCATTTTCCAGCACCAGACGATGCGCGCCGTGGAGCGCGGCTGACCATGCGCAAAGTCTCCGCATTCAATCTCGCCGCCATCGTGCTGGGCCTCACCTTTCTTTATCTGCCGATCGCCATCCTGGTGATCTACTCGTTCAACGCCTCGCGCTTGGTCTCCGTGTGGGGCGGCTGGTCGACGCGCTGGTACACGGAGCTCATCAATGACGCGCCGCTGCTCGACTCCGCCTTCATCAGCATCCGCCTGGCGCTGGTCTCAGCAACCGCGGCGACAATCCTGGGCACGCTTGCGGCGGTGGCGCTGGTGCGTTTCGGCCGGTTCCGCGGCCGGCTGCTCTTCACGTCGATGATCTATGCGCCGCTGGTCATGCCGGAAGTCATCACCGGTCTGTCCATGCTGTTGCTGTTCGTGGCCATTGCGATCGACCGCGGTTTTTGGACCGTTGCAATCGCCCACACCACCATGGCGATGTGTTTCGTCACCGTGATCGTGCAGGCGCGGCTTTTTGATTTCGACATGAACCTCGAAGAGGCGGCGATGGACCTCGGCGCCTCGCCGCTCGAGACGTTCCGCGCCGTGACCTTGCCGCTGATCCTGCCGGCCATCGCCGCCGGCTGGATGCTCGCCTTCGCGCTGTCGCTCGACGACCTGGTGATCGCGAGCTTCACCACCGGGCCAGGCGCGACGACCTTGCCGATCCGCATCTATTCCGAGGTCCGCCTCGGCGTGAAGCCGGAGATGAACGCGGTCTGCAGCATCATGATTGGTGTCGTCGGCGTTGCCGTCATCGCCGCTTCGCTGCTGGCCAAGTTCAATGTGGTTGCCGGCAAGCAGGCGTGACAGCTCTTGCGATGGGCAAAAGTCGACCCAAATGTCTATTGTTTGGTCCATCACGGGTGCTGTGATGCGGATTTCCGTCACCGAGGCTAAGGATCGACTGACTGACTTGGTGAAGCGCGCTGAAGCAGGCGAGGAGATCGTCCTGACGCAGGGTGGTCGCGCGGCAGCACGTCTCGTCGCTTTTGAGAAAAAGCGCCTTGATGCCGCAGCGCGCAGGCAACTGCTCGAGGAGGTCAGCGCTGCCGGCTCCGCAAACGCGAGCCCGGGACCAAGCGCCGCCAGAAGCCAAGACTTTCTCTATGACGAGGACGGCCTGCCGAAATGACCACGAGCGGCCCGTCGAGCCTTTAATCCCTGCTCTCGCCCGGCGGCCGGAACAAATAGAACAGGAACCACACCGGCACGATCACCAGCGAGCCGAGCAGCAGGTTAGGCAGCGCCCAGGCAAAGCCTTCGCGGGCCAGTTCCTCGATGCGCTCGGGCGACAGCCCCGCGGTCTTGATCAATTCACCGGTGGAAATGCCGAAATGCGCCAGGATCGTACCGACGATCAGCGAGGCGACCAGCACCTTGACCAGAGTGCGCGTGAGGCGGTTGAGCATTTTGCGCCCGTCGCGGGCGGCAAACCCGCGCTGATTCGTGCGCGGGAATCATAAAGCATGATGTAGGAAAAAGCCTGTCCCGCGCGTTATTTGGGCGGCGCGGGAGCCGCAACTGGAGCGGCGGCAGGCTCGGCCGGCGGCGCCGCCATCAACTGGTCGATCACCGAGCGGACGGCGTCACCCGCGGTACGGCCCTTGACGGCGTCGAGCAATGGCGCCGCCGCCCCCGAATGGCGGATCAGGCTCTGCGGATCGGGCAGCATGATCGGGTCGTCCCAGCGGCCCTGCACCACGAACGGCAGCTCGAACTCGGTGGTGGTGGCGCTCGAGATCAAGGTCGCGGTGCCCTTGAGATCGAGATCGCGCATCGGCACCGACGCCTGGCCGCCGACCGCGAGCCGCACCGCCGGCCCATCGATATGCATGTCCTGCACCGCCACCATGCCGTGATCGATCGCCAGACTCAGCACCAATTGGTCGAACGGCGTACGCCCGGAGCGGAAATCGCCGTTGCCGGAGAGCGGCCGGCGCTCGAGCCGCCGCAGCAATTGCTCGACATTGAGGCCGACCAGCGCGCCGTTATGGGCGGTGAGGCTCGCCGTGCCGTTGAGCGTGTTGGTCAGCGCCAGTACGGAATCGCCCGAGCCGTCGATGTTGAGCATCAGGTTGCCGCGGCCGGCGACTTTCTGAATGCCGAACACCTGGCCGAGACAGCTTTCCAGGTCGACGTCGACGAATTGCACGTGCGTCATCGCTTCGACGCCGCCATTGGCGCTGGCGATACCGACCGCACCCTTCACGACCCCGCCGAAGGCCTGCGATTCACCGATCGTCACGTCGAGCTTGCCGTCGCGCATATTGGCGGCTACCGCGGTGCGGCCCAGTTGCGCGTTGGCGATCTTGATGCTCGCCGCCGAGAGCCGCAGGTCGAGGTTCAAGTCGGCAAGACCGTCCAGCGCGATCGGCAGTTGATCCCACTTGCGCTCGTTGGCGGCCAATAACCGCATGCCGGTGACATAAGGCGTCAGATCCAGCGTGTCGGCCGCCAGCGTGCCCTGGACCATGCGATGATCGCCGGCTGAGAGCGTCAGCACGCCCTCGGCGGTATTGCCGTCGAGCTCGACATTGACATTGGCGAGCGAAATCATCCCGCCGCCGATGGTGCTCTGCGCCCGCAAGGCGAAACGGCCGAAGCCACCGAACGGCACCTTGCTCTTGCCGGTCCAGCGCATGGCATCGCGCAACGACGGCGCATCGACGCCCAACGTGCCCTCGAGCTTGAGCGTCGGCTGCGCGCTCGCGGCGCCGTCGAAGGCGAGCTTGAGCGGCGCGCCGGCGAGCCGCACCTTGACGCCGGAGCGCTGGCCCGACAGCGCCGCCAGAAAATCGGTAAGCGTGAGGCTCGCCTCGACCGGTTCGCCATGCCAGACCAGCCGGCCGTTGGCGCCAAAACTGCGCGAGATCGACGGCCAGGCGATCTGGAATTCCACGTTGTCGAGCCGCTCGATGTAACCTTTCTCGGTGTCGCGGACGACGATGGTGCCGTCGTTGATGCCGATCTCCGAAAACGACGCGGTGCGGCCGGGATTGGGCGCCAGCGCACGCGCCAGCGTCTCCATCAGCCCGGACCAGTTCGACTGGCCGCCGGGCATAAAGGTGATAGTGATCGTCGGCCGCACCAAGGTGACGTCGGCGATCTCGATCCGGCCGGCCAGAAGCGGGAAATAACGCAGCCGCGCGGTCAATTCATCGGTGACCACGGCCGGCTCGCCGGTGCGGTCGTCGCCGAGCAGCACATTGTGGAAGGTCACGGTTCCGGACGGGAACAGCGACACCGCAACGTCGCCGCGCAGGATCGGATCGAGTCCGGTGACGGCCTGGATTTGTTTGGCGACCGCGTCACGCACCACCGCGGCGGGCATGAGAAAAGACAGCGCAATCAGGGTGACGAACGCCACCGCGACCATGGCGGCAACGGCAATGGCGAGGCGTTTCAAGCCGATAGCCACGGGCAAAGGACGCACATCCGATGTTGCAGGACCCGACGAAATATACCGAGCGCGCGGTACCAAGCAAACGTGCTCGACATCTGTGTCGCTTTCGTGGCCGGCGCCACCGCAAACCACGCCCAAATGCCGGATTTAAAACAAAAAACAGCCTTGGCGCCAGTGCCGTCGCTGCGCCGTCGACGGCGCCAGATAACCGGACCTGTCGCCTGCTCCGAGACCAGACAAAAGCGCACCCGCAGGAGCGTTCTGTAATTGTGGGCCATTCATCAGCCAAGACGCGGTGGTGCTGGTTTGCGTAATTGGACTCTAGAATGTCGCGGGTCGCGCGCTAGGTCGCTTTGTTTAATTAGACTGATTTGCCGATCCTTCAATTTGGCGGAGACGTGAGTGTATCCCATTGCTCCAGCCGCGAACACAAACAAGCTCGCACTAATCCACCACGATATGACCTCATGACCGACTGGCGCGAAAACGGGAAGTATGCAAGCGGTCGCCAGAAGTGAGGCGGCGAGACCGTAGCCCAGACGCTTAGTTTTCTCTGTTTCTCGAATGAACGTTTCGTGGACTCGCGATCGTTCTTCCACGAATTGTGCTGCCAAAAATGCTTCCATAGAATGGCCTTCATTCGTTGGTTCCGCCGCCCATGGCACGCTGAGCCTGATATTCTGGGATTCCACATCCTTCCAATTCCGCTCGCGTCTTGGTTCTTCAGAATCGGCCATTTGCCTCTCCATGCGATGAGTGCCCGGCAGTCTCCGAGCTCGTTCTGGCGAAGCCGGACACGCTCGGCTAATCGCTCCCGCTTTCCGACGGCTCTAGCCGGACCGCAGGAACCAATACATGCTGGCCGGGAAGATTGAGCCAATTGCCAAAGGGCGTACCTTCCTTAACGACAAATCGTTCGCGTTTTCCGTCAGGCTGCGAGTTCATTTTTGCAATCGTCATACGGTATCCAAGACGCCGAAGCGTCAAGACCGGTGCCCACGAGTCTTGGAAAGACCGGGCCGTAGCGCCGAGCCGATCATGTCCGGTAGCGAATCCACGCTTACGCGAAATTCCACGATGGGTTCCGTCAAGCGACGCGAGCGCATCGGCAATTTCGTCGGCGATCTCGCGGCTGACAGCTTCCAATGCTCCATGGACACGGAGTTCATTCGTCTTGCGGATAAGCGCAAGCCGCAATCGTCTCGCCGCGTTCGCATCCTCGGCGACGAGATCGGCCAATACGCCAAACGGCGCGTTCTCAAAATAGGGGAGAACCCCCAAAGGAAAAGACGACGCCAACACGGAAGTCTGCGCTAACGGGGTTGCCGCCATCAAATCAGCCAGCAATTGCTCAGAAGAACCGAAGGCATCGTGGGCACATCCGACCGCCGGGGCTGGAAGGACAATCAGGCGACCCTGCTCCAATAGCGGAAGGGCTTCGGTCGTCAACAGCTTTATGAGGCTGATCGGCAAATAGGCACCGTGTCCGGTAACGAAGAACCAGGGTCCGGTTTCCTTCGAGTCAAAAGCTTTGCTGGCGAGCGCCGCCATATAGCCCGCGCCGCCACAAACATAGTCGAATGGCGCTATGCTCGCGGCCATCCCTCCCTCGACAGAACCTTTCCAAAGCAGGACAAGGCAATCCGATACGAGAGTGAGCATCCGGATTGCCCGCCGGACTTCTTGCAGACTTCGCACTTCGACGAAGGGGGTGAAGTGATTGGGCGCGTGGTCGCGCAAATTCGCCATGATTTTTGCCGCGCTGCCTCCGCCCCAATAATCGTAGAGGACGCCCAGCGCACCGAATTGATTGTCCTTATCCGAACGACTCTTCCGCTCGCTGCTCGTGCCGTGTGCGAGATATTCACGCCACCACGTAACGAGAGGCTTGAAGGCCTCGGCGTTCGCCGCTGCGAGCGAACCTGTGCCAGACGTGGTTGGCAGCGCATGGATTTCCTGAAGGCGGCGCTTTATTTCACGGGTGCCATCGAGCTCCTGGCGCAGAATTTCCAATACGTTGCTTACGTAGTGGCGCGTCGGCGGGAGAATCTGCAACGCCGCAAGCGCAGCCTCGGCCTCGGTCCAGCGGCCGAGTTCGGTCGCCGCCTTCATCATCTGCACGTTGATATCGAACAGCGCCTGTCCTGGCGCCTTAGTTTCGCGCGCAAGCCGATCCGCGTTGTTAAAGGCCGCCAGCGCCTCTTCGGTACGGCCTGCGTCCACAAGGTAACGCCCACGCTGGAATTCGGTCTCGGCAATGACCTGTGGCTCGGCGCGAACCTGCTGCTGCGCCTTTTGCATGATGGCGATTGCTTGCTCGGGAGCCCCCGCTTGGGCCAATAAGGCCGCGGCCATCGACATGATACCCGCCTTCAGTTGCGGGTCTGTCTGGTCGTTGCGTAACACTGGATCGAGTAATTCAATCTGCCGTCGCGCTTTTTCTGTCTGGCCGCTGGAAAGATAAACGCCGGCAAGATTAGCTTGTGCCACCCAATAAAAATCGGGCCTCTCGGCACGCTCGGACAATTCAGCGCTCAGGTTTGCGCAAGCGATTGCGATGTCCGTAGCGTCTAAATGCATCGACCGGCCGGTCAGATTTTGCAGAAGAGTTGCCGCCTGATACGCCAGATCCTTGGTTGTACAGGCCTCGCGTATCATGGCGAGGGCGCGCCCCGCACCCTCGCCATCTTGCCGCCGGCTGTAATAGGTGATCAGTGCGTCAGTGACTTGCAAAAGCACTTGACCATCCTGCGCCAGTGGATTGGTGCGGACGAAACTTTCAATGCTTTCGACATGAGCTGGGAGATCGGCCAGGCGGTCGGCACGGACGGCGTTAATGACAAGTTCGGCGCGCGCAAAACAATGATGCTCATTGATGTGTTCCAGGTCCTTCGGTTTCTCCAAACCCGAGGGTTGAACGGCCAGCGCCTCTTGATACTGCGTGTTGGCGAGGTCATCTCTGCCATCGGCCGCCCACGCCGCTGCCCGAAGCCGATGACTGCTGATGCGAAACGCGGGAGAATCGCTGTCCTTTAACTCGGAATCGGCAAGATCAAGATGATTGCGTGCCTGCTGCGTTTTGCCGCCCCTCATTTCGAGATGGGCAATGAGCTGATGCGCACGGATGCGGTTGTGTCGCTGTGTATCCATTCCCACGGTGCGCTCAAGAACTTCATTGCATAGTGCATAGGCTTTGTCAGAATCGTGAAATTGGAGCGCCTTATACGCTTGCTCGATGAGACCGCTGATAGGGTTCTCGGCGGAAGGAGGCTTACCAAATAGCTCTTCAAGCGCGGCTTCCGACAAATTGGCGACAATGTCCGTCCAAAACCGCTCCGGCGTGTACCAATCAATAGCGATTGCCGGCGCCTGTGCGCGCTTCAGGTCGGCCAAAGTTGCGATAACCTCGGCAGGTAAACCGTCTTTGTTTATAACAAACAGCCACCGCTTGAGCCGCTCGCCCCAATATCTCACGGCGCCGGAAAAATCTTCCGCAATCTTGTCCGTGGCAGCCTTCGCCCTGATGATTTCAGGGGCATAGCACTGATAGATGGTGCCGTTGACTCCCGAGTAGCCATCGGATTTCCAGTCCCCGGCCGGCCCTCCCGCCTTGATGCGACTGAACGTACGGTCATGTTTTTCCATGATGCGCTCGAATAGCGCCTGAAATTCGCTACCCGTCGCCTTCGAAACCTTCAAATCGAAGAGAAGCTTATGCGCAGGACGCGCAGGGATATCGCGGCATTCCGAGGTCATCTCGCGACAAGGCTCGCGTCAAGTACCGATGGCTACAACCTATTATTGCAGGCCTGACCGAGCATTTCCACTCGAAAGCTGCACGCACAACGCAATTCCAGCAGCATCTGGCTGATATCAGCCCACTAGGCTTAACGGGCGGCGGCCCGAAGCGGCAAAGCCTCATGGGCCTGTGCCACCTCGGCGATCATTTTTTTGATGATGGCCTGGCCGAACGAGTTGAAGTTTTCCGCCACCATGACGAAGGCGCTCGGGCCGCCGACCACGTTGTTGCGATAATAATTGGCAAGCCCGCCCGGCGGATTGGTGTGGTCGGGATTCCACGACATCGGATTGTCGCTGAGGATCACCAGCCCGTTGATGGTGATGCCTTTGGCCACCGCCTCGTCGCGCAGCATGGCGACGTCGCGACCGGCATTGTTGGTGCCGTCGCCGGAGACGTCGATGGTGCGGCGCGCCGCCGCAAAGGGCGCCTTGTCGAGCTGCCCCATGGCAAATTCGATCGCGCCCGAGATCGAGGTGCGGTCGGCAAACGAGCGCGGCGCCTCCAACAGGCGGTCGCCGAAGCCCTTCGCGGAATCCGTATCCCCGATCGTGGTCCAGTCGATCACCACCTTCTGCGCGCCGACGCCGGACCATTCCACGAAGGTCAAGCCGATGCGGCCGCTGCGGCCCGAATGAATGGCTTCAAGCACGTGCGGATCGGCGACCGCGGCCGCGTAGCCCTCGCGCTGGAGCTGGAATTTGGTGGCGTCGATGCTGCGCGATACGTCGACCGCCAGCACCAGCAGCAGATCGACGTCTTCGGCGGCGCGCGCCGCCACGGGAACCAAGATGGCAGCCGCGACGAGCGACGTCAGGAGGGTTCTGATCGTGGGCATGATCACACCTCACCGAGGTTGCCGCCCAGCCCGGCGCAAGCCTCGACCAATCAAAGTCTAGCCGATTCCGCGGCGCGGGTACCATCGGATGACAGCCCGGATGATGACCAGTGGATAGCTTTCGGCCGCTTGCGGGCTAATTCGTGACGACGCGGCTTGGCGGAAAGGCGATTTCGACCAGAGTGCCGGCGTTCGGCGCGCTCTTGATGTGGAAGTTGGCGCGGTTGGCCTCGGCCAGCGCCTTGGTCAGCGGCAAGGCGAGCCCGGTTCCGCCAGAGCCCCAGCTGCCCGACGTCGCCACTTGGCGGAACGGCTCGAGCGCCGCCTCGATGTCTTTCTCGCTCATGCCGACGCCGGTATCGCGCACGCGGAGCACCACTTCGCTGCTGTCGGAGACCGCGGTGGACACGATCACCTGGCCGCCGGGCCCGGTGAACTTGATCGAGTTGGCCAGGAGATTGAGCACGATCTGGCGCAGCGACCGCTCGTCGGCGACGACCTGCGGCAGCGCCGGCGTCAGCGAAGTGCGGATGATGATGCGGGCGCGGTTCGCTTGCGGCTGCATGATGCCGACGCATTGCTGGGTGAGATCGTTGACGCCGACATGGCCGAAGCTGAGATCGAGCTTGCCGGTCTCGACCTTGGACAGATCGAGCAGATCGTTGAGCAGCGAAACCAGATGCGCGCCGGCGCCGTGAATGTCCTTGAGATAGTCGCGGTAACGCTCGTTGCCGATCGGGCCGAAGCGCTCCGTCATCATGACTTCGGCGAAGCCGGTCATGGCGTTGAGCGGCGTGCGGATCTCGTGGCTGATCTTGGCGAGGAATTCGGCTTTGGCCGCCGCCGACTTTTGCGTTTCGCGCTTGGCGTTGCGCAGCTCGGTCTCGGCGGCGGCGAGCGCGAGCTCGGTGGCGCGGCGGCCGACCGCGTTCAATCCATTGGTGAGAATGAGCGCCAGCGCCGAGGCGCCGTGCCACGGCACCGTGAATAGCCGGCCGTCGACCGCAACGGTGTCGCCGCGGCGCGTCACGATCGACAGCGTCTGCGAGCCGGTGCTTTCCGCGAGCGCATCGGCACCGCGCTCGACGAACAGAGAATTCAAGCCGCCGGCCGCTTCGAGCGCCGCGAGATCGTCGTAGCCGATCGTTTCGAGGAAATGGCGGTTGGCGTGGAGCAGCGCATCGTGCCGGTAGATCAAGATGCCGATCGGAAGACGGTCGAGCAGCGACGGATCGATGCCGGCTGCTGCGGGGCGTTCGGCGTCATTCGCAGGTAGCGGCGGCTCCTCGGACGAAGTCAGTGAGGCTGCGGATTCGACGGTTTGGTCCAGCGGCTTCGGCGTTTCGGCCAGCGCGCCGTCGAGATCAGGCGCTGCGGCAGCGGGCGCCTCCGGCGTGCCGCGCAAGCGCGCGTTCAATTCCTGCGCCAGTTCGCGGAACGCCCTGCGCTCCACCGGACTGAGCGTCGGCGCTTTCGGTTCCGCAGGCGGTGCCTGACGAAACGGCACCACATTGGCCGCGGCCGGCGCGATATTCAGCGCAGGACGCTCGGGCCGCGCTGCCGTTTCGGCGGCTGCCGGGCTTTGCGGCGCCGAAGGCGCGGTGTCATCGTGTTCCGACGCCGGCATGAAGCCGATCGGCCGTTCGCGGCGCGCACGTGCCAATTGGTTGATGCGGGCAATGTCGCGACAAACGCCAAAACCGCGGTAGCCGCGAAAGCTGCGATCGCGATCGAACACCGGCAGGCCCGACAGCTCGACCGGCAGCCGGTCGCTGGTTTCATCCACCGGCCAGGGAATGACGATGCCGCTCCAGGTCTCGTGGCTCGACACCGCGCGCGCGATCAGATTGTCCGGATCGAGTTTCAACTCGGCTGAGATCTCGCTCCAGGTACGGCCGAACGCGGCCGTGGTTTTCGGCCCGACCAGCGCGATGAATTCATCGGAGCCGACGACGAAACGGCCGTCGGCATCCATCTGCCAGACGAACCGCAACGGGTGACGCCGTTCGACGATCGGTTCGGCGGGCGAAGCAGTTTGCGGCGCTGTTGGTGACGGCCGCTGCGCCGGCTCTGTGACCACCTCCTCAGGCATGGCGGACACTGCAACGGTCTCGCTCGGCTTTACCTCCGCTGTTTCGGCAGGCGCCGCTTGCGGCTGCGGCAAGCTGAGCACCAGCACGCGCGCCGCGCCCTCGCCGAGCCGTTGCAGATTGGATTCGGGAATGCCAAGCGCGGACAAGGAATTTGCTTCGCCAAGCTGCGCGCGCGCTGCTTCTGTCATGTGAACCAGCGCGCCGTCCGCTGCGAATACGGCGAGCGGTTCGTCATCGCCGAACAGGCGGCGGACACGCTCGGCAAGCGACAGCGCCGGCCCCGCCGGCTCGGTCGCGACGATCAGGACCGCGACCTTGCCGTCCGTAACAACGAGACGCGAACAGGCACAGGTGAGCGCGCGGCCGAAGCCAAGTCCGAATCCGCGCAAGCGTTCGAGGCGCGGCGGACCGGCAGATGGCAGCGTGGCGGCGAGGCGGACGATCTGCGCGGCGGCCGGGTTGTTGACATCGAAGCGGCGCTGCACGCATTCGCGCGTATCGGCGGCGCCAAACAGCGCCGCGCCGGCCGCGTTCGCCCACAGCAGCCGCGAGGCATCGGCGCTCCACAGCCAAGCGGGCCATGGGCTCGTCGCCGGCGCCGCCAGTCGCGGATCACGCAATAGGGCGAGCTCTGACTCTACAAACGTCATGCGACGGAACTCGTTGCCTAAGGAATTCTTAATAGTGCGGGGGCGCTGCTGCGTCCATGGCGCGAGGCCGTCCGCCGCGGGCCTTGCCAGGATAACCTTAATCGCGGCGCCCCGTGGCCCAGCCGCGCCGATCGGGCCTTGCATGTCGGACGTGAAACTAAGCTAGGATCACCCCGCCGGCCCTTTTGTGGAGCACCCCATGGCCAAGGATCCCTTCGAGCAATTCGCCATCCCGAACGAGATGCGCAGCTTCGCCGAGCAGAGCGTGGCGCAGGCCCGCCAGGCCTTCGACGGGTTCCTCCAGGCGGCCAACCAAGCCATGGGCCAGTTCCAAGGGCAGGCTTTAGCCGCGCGCAGCGGCGCCCAGGAGATCGCGCAAAAGTCGATGACCTATGCCGAGCAGAATGTGGCGGCGACCTTCGATTTCGCGCAAAAGCTGATGCGCGCCAAGGACGCCGCCGAGCTGATGGCGCTGCAATCGGAATATCTCTCCCGCCAAATGCAGACGATTTCGGCCCAGGTCCAGGATCTTGGCCAAAGTGCTGCCAAAATGGCGATGGAAGCTGCCAAACCTAAGACCTGATTGCGTCAGGCGAATTTTCGCCCAGGGCGCGGGCTCGGCGCGAAAAGACGATAAGTTTCAATCCCTTAAATTATTTGTGCAATGCAATAATTTCTCTGTTGCATTGCACCAAAAATGTGTTATATAAAATCCCGGAAGCCGCGGCCTTAGACATGTTCAGCGTTGAGCCGCGGGAGCGCGAGGCGGATTGAGGCCTCGCACAGCAAACACGAGTTCAAGGACATTGATCATGGTCGAAGCCAGCACAGCCCCCAAAGCGAAGACGAGCAAGCCCGTGACGGGCGCGTTCGAAATGCCGAAATTCGAAATGCCCAAGTTCGACATCCCGAAGGTCGAGATGCCGGCTGCCTTCCGCGAATTCGCCGAGCGTGGCGTCGCGCAGGCCAAGGACACCTACGAGAAGATGAAGGCCGCCGCCGAAGAGGCGACCGACGTGCTCGAGACCACCTATTCGACGGCCGCCAAGGGCACCGCCGACTACGGCCTCAAGGTCATCGAGACGGCGCGCGTCAACACCAACGCCGCGTTCGATTTCTATGGCGAGCTGATTACCGCGAAGACGCTCTCCGAAGTGATCGAGCTGTCGAGCGCCCATGCGCGCAAGCAGTTCGAGGCACTCACGGCGCAGAGCAAGGAGCTCGGCGCGCTGGCGCAGAAAGTCGCCACCGAGACCGCCGAACCGATCAAGAGCGGCATGAACAAGGCGTTCAGCAAGGTCGCTTAAGTCCGACGCCTGCGTTGCAAAGCGTTACGTTGAGGGGAAGCCCGGGTTTGCGCCCGGGCTTTTGCTTGCTTAGCGGCAAGCGCGTTTTGACTTGATGTCTTGCCGAAATAGCGCCGCTTGCCATCATTCGGAGCGCGACGGCGGTAACGCATCGCCGCGCGGCAAACTGGCGTGCAGCGTCCTGCGGCAAGATTTTAAGCGCAGTTTTACAGTGCTCTCGGGCCGCGCATCGTGCCGAAGACTGCCGCAATCAGGAACAGCAGCAGCGCGACAAAAAACACGATCTGGGCCAGACCGACCGCGGTCGAAGCGATGCCGCCAAATCCCAGCACGGCCGCAATCAAGGCGATGATCAAGAGCGTGACGACCAGGTTAAGCATGGTTGTTACCTCGCAAACTGAGCAGGGCCGCGCCGTTAAGCTTGCGTCCGCGCGGCTGAGCCTTCGGCGATAAAAATGCCGAACCGTCGAAAAGTTCCACGGCCGTTTCGCTGCAGCGCGGCATGCGTCGCCAACGCGATCATCAAAAATAACACTCGCGATGAATGACGCGGCGCCGCGCTGCGCGGAACTTGTGCATGCTTTGTTGGTTCACACCGGGAACCGCGGCAATTGGATGGCGGATCTGAGTTTTCCGATCCGCCGGACTGCCGTGTGGTCACGCAACCAGTCTTGGGGAACGCAAGGAGTTTGTTATGGCCGATACAACAATCGTCGGCGATCGCATTGAGATCGTCGATGCACAGAATGCAGGACTATGGAGCGCGCTCTCCTGGAGCGGAATCATTGCCGGCGCGTTCACCGCCACCGCCGTCACCTTCATCTTCATCGCGCTTGGATCGGGCATTGGACTTTCGCTGGCGTCGCCGTTCTCCTCTTCGCCGTCGGCGGGCACGCTCACGGTTCTCGGTGCGGTATGGCTGGTGTTTGCGCAAGCGATCGGATTTGCGACGGGCGGTTACGTCGCCGGACGGTTGCGCCGGGAGCCGATGCCGGTCCACACCGGTGAGACGAATTTCCGCGACGCCGCGAGTGGCCTTGTCGTCTGGGCGATCGGCGTCGTGGTGACTTCGATCCTGCTTGTCGCAGCCGCTGAAAAAGCCGGCAGCGCGGCGGCGACGACCGCTACCGCCGGTGCCGCCGCGGCCGGCGTCGCCGGCGCTTCCAGTCAATCGTCATCGATCGACTATTTCACCGACACGTTGCTGCGGTCCAATCCACAGGCGCCGTCCGTCGCAGGTGCTGCCGCAGCTGGCGGTGCTTCATCTGGCGGCGCGTCAGCCGCCGCGGCCGCACCGGATGACCGCGCGATGCATGCGCAGGTCGGCCGCATCCTGATCACCGCCGTGGCGGCCGACAATATTGCCCCCGACGACCGCACCTATCTGGCGCAGATCGTCAGCGCGCGAACCGGCATGAGCATGGAGGACGCGCAGAAGCGCGTTGACGACGTGGTCAACCGGGCCCGCGCCAGTGTGACGCAGGCGGCCGAGACGGCGCGCAAGGCTGGCGCTTATCTGTCGTTCTGGACTTTCATGTCGCTGCTGTTCGGCGCCGCATGCGCGACACTGGGCGGAATGCTCGGCGGCGATCTGCGCGACGATTTCGCAACCCGGCGCGCAGTTCCTGCGGCGCCGCGGTAATCGGCGCCGCAGCGGAACGGACCGGGTCGCCACACGTTGGCACGAGAAGGGGCCGCGCACGGCCCCACCCGGTCCCCTAAACTCCGCAATGTACAAGGACAACAACAATGGGTCTCTTCTCCAAAGACATCAAAAACATGAACGACCTGTTCGTGCACACCCTGCAGGACATCTATTACGCCGAGAAGCAAATCGTGAAGGCGTTGCCCGACATGGTCGAAAAATCCAACGACCCGCAGCTCAAGCAGGGCTTTCAGACCCATCTGCGCGAAACCGAAAATCACGTGAAGCGGCTGGAACAGGTTTTCCAACTCATCGGCAAGAAGGCGCAGGGCGTCGACTGCCCGGCAATCGACGGCATCATCGAGGAAGCCAACGACGTTGCCGGCGAAGTCGAGAAGAAGTCGGTGCTCGATGCGGCATTGATTGCCGCCGCGCAAGCGGTCGAGCATTACGAGATGACGCGCTACGGCACGCTGATCTCATGGGCGAAGGAGCTTGGCCGCAACGACTGCGTCGCGCTGTTGCAGCAGACGTTGGACGAGGAAAAAGCCACCGACAAAAAGCTGACCGCGATGGCGGAAAGCCAGGTCAACCGCAAGGCGGCCTGAAGCGAGACGACGCTATTTTGCGACTCGCTCGAGCGCGCTCCTCAAGCTCTCGGCGCTCCTCTCCAGGCCGCTGCGCTCCTCGGCCGACAGCTCCGGCTGCAACACCGACATCGCGCCGGTGCGGCCGACGATGCTCGGCAATGACAGCGTGACGCCGAATGCGCGCTGATAGCTGCCGATCGGGATCGCGGCGCGCTCGTCGCGCAGCACCAATTCGGCAATGCGCGCCGACACGATGCCGATGCCATATTGGCTGGCGTCGTGTCCCTCGATGATGGTGATGTTGGCATAGCGAACGTCGCGCTCAAGCTGCGCGCGCACGTCGTCGAGCCTTTCACCGCGTTCGTCGAGCAGCGCCGTGACCGGCACGCCGGCGATGCGCGCGGACGACCACAGAAAGACTTGCGACGTGCCGTGGTCGCCGATCACCTGCGCCTCGACCTGCGCCGGGTCGACGCCGAAATGCTTGCCGAGATGAACGCGAAACCGCAACGTATCGAGGAACGTACCCGCGCTCAGCACGCGCTCGTGCCCCGCCACGGCGCGGGCGATATCGGCGAGCGGATCCGGCGGATCGGTGACGGCGACGAGCACCGCGTCCGGCGCGGCGCGCACGATTTTCGGCACGATGTCGCGATAGATCGCCGCATTCTTGTCGAGCAGTTTTAGCCGCCCCTGCGGATCGCTGCGGTCGGTGGCGCCGCCGGTTTTCTCGTTGACGCCCGAGGTGATCAGAATCACGCCGGCGCCGGATAGCGCATCGTAATCGCCGTCGCTGATATCGACCTTTTGGCCGAGCGGCGTGCCGTAACGGATGTCGGTCGCGACCGCTTCCGCGGTCTTGCGCGTCCGATTGACCAGGATGATTTCGCGCGCGCTGCCGCGCGTGACCGCGGCAAGCGCGATGGCGCAGCCGACACTGCCGGTTCCGACGACTCCGAGTTTCATGGGCTTTGCTCCGTTGCCGGGCTCCGATAACAATATCACGGCGTGGCCTTCGTTCCCTCTTTCATGGAGGATAGCCCGATGTCAGGAATCCATCACGTCACGGCGATTTCCGGCAAGGCCGAGCGCAATTGGGAATTTTATACGCGTGTCATCGGGCTGCGCTTCGTCAAGAAGACGGTGAATTTCGACGATCCCGGCACCTATCATCTCTATTATGGCGACCGGGTCGGCCATCCCGGCACCATCCTGACGTTCTTTCCCTGGGAGCATGCGGCGCCAGGGCGCAGCGGCGTCGGCTTGGCGCAGCAGACCACATTCCGCGTCCCGGCGAGCGCGATCGGCTATTGGACGCACCGGCTGGTCGAAAACGGCGTCGCGCACGAGGCGCCGGAAAAGCGTTTCGGCGACACGGTGCTGGCGTTCACCGATCCCGACGGCATGAGTCTGGCGCTGGTCGGCGTGGCCGGGGCCGAAGCCGAGCCGGCATGGAGCGCCGGCACCATTGCCGCCGAACACGCGGTGCGCGGCTTTCACGGCGTCACGCTGATGGTCGAAGACGCGGCGCGCACGGCCGCGGTGTTGACCGATGTCTTGGGTTTCAAGGACGGCGGCCGCGACGGAACGCTTTGGCGCTTGCGCGCCAGCGAAGCGATCGGCGGCGTCGTCGATATTCGCGAAGCAAAGGGCTTTTTGCCGGGCCGGCTCGGCCGCGGTTCGGTGCATCACATCGCGTTCCGCGCCGCGGACGACGCGAGCCAGGCGGCGATGGCGCAAAAGCTCGTCGCCGATCTCGGCTTGCGGCCGACCCATCAGCTCGACCGGCAATATTTCCGCTCGGTTTATTTCCGCGAGCCGGGCGGCATTCTGTTCGAGATCGCGACCGATGCGCCCGGCTTCGCGGTGGACGAACCGGTCGAAACGCTGGGCCACGATCTAAAGCTGCCGCCGTTTCTCGAGGCGCGGCGCAAGGAGATCGAAGCGGTGCTGCCCGACCTGCAAGCCGCGGAACGGACCGCCTGATGGCCAAGAAATTGCCCCTGTCCTTCATTCATCGCTTTGAAAAAGGCGCCGAGCCCGATGCGCGCCCGTTGCTGTTGCTGCACGGCACCGGTGGCGACGAGAACGATCTCATCCCGCTCGGCCGCATGATCGCGCCGGCCGCGCCGTTGCTTTCGCCGCGCGGAAAAGTCTTGGAAAACGGCATGCCGCGATTTTTCCGGCGCTTTGCCGAGGGCCGCTTCGACGAGGACGACGTGCGCCAGCGCGCCCAGGAGCTCGCCGATTTCATCGAAGAAGCGCGAGCCCATTACGGCATCGCACCGCCGATTGCGCTCGGCTATTCGAACGGCGCCAATATTGCCGCGGCGCTGTTGCTGCTCTACCCGCAAACGCTGGCCGGCGCCATTTTGTTGCGGGCGACGCTGCCATTGTCGCAAACGCCGCCAGTCGACCTGGCCGGCAAGGCGGTCCTGATCGATTCCGGCGCCAGCGACCCGATGATGACGCCGGAAGGCGCCGCACGGCTGGCGGCGCGCTTGCAGCAATATGGTGCTAGTGTCGAGCATCGCACTTTGCCGAGCGGCCATGAGTTGTCGCAGGCGGATGTCGCGATTGCCCAAGCTTGGCTGCGGTCGCACGCGCAGCCAAAGGCCGGGACATGACAGGGGAGGCTTCCGGTGAAAACGCTCGCCTATAGTCTGAGCATTATCTGCGTCATCGTCGCCGTCCTGTATTTCGTGCTGCCGGGCGGCTCATTGCCGACATTCTTGCCGGGCTACGTCGCCGGCTCGACGCGGGTTCATAAGCTGCACGCGTTCGCGGCCGCCACCGGAGCCGTTGTATTTTTACTGATCGGC
>Ga0210405_10002539_pt1 | contig 18859 bp, 13 predicted proteins | sample IncBWH11MmetaG_FD_155492 | JGI IMG/M metagenome (GOLD analysis project Ga0210405, IMG submission 155492) | Forest soil microbial communities from Barre Woods Harvard Forest LTER site, Petersham, Massachusetts, United States - Inc-BW-H-11-M | ecosystem: Environmental > Terrestrial > Soil >... | reverse complement strand
GTAAGCCTGCATCAGCTCGTACTGCGTTTGGGGCTGTTCTGCATAGAATCCGTGCAGGTTGTAGCTGAACCAGTGATGCCACGTGGAATCGACGACCACCCGACCGATCCCGGCGCTGTCACCGTCATATGCGCCTACAAGACCGAACCTCTTCGTGCCGTATCCAAAGCCTCCCGCTACCCGCGCCAATGCATTACCCCCAGCATCAGGTGGGCGATCGAGCGGACTTAGGTTCGTCGTTCGTCCGTACGCGATCACGTGCGGACGTGGACGCGGTCGCACTGGCCCGCCTCCGAGAGTGATCCTTGCGGCGGTGCCTGGATTTATCTGCGGTTCTACAAATGGGTACTCAGGTCGGTTGTAACCTGCGATGTTCAGCGGGCTGTCGAGTTCCACGTCATCGTCGTTGATTATTTCGCCTTCATGCATATGATCGGGGAATGTGTCGATCACCCCGGTCGGCGTAGTGAGTATGGGATGCGTAATCGGGGGGCGAGTCAAGATCGAGTTCACCAGTGGCTGATAGACGAGCTCGATCGGTTGTGGAAGCGTGTCTCCTTCCAAGACGTCGGGATTGCCCTGCCCTTCCACCGGTTGCAGCGTCTGGTTTCGCGTGTCCCCGTCTTGCGCCGGCAGCCCCTGCTCCAGCGTCCATTTGCGCATGGTTCGCACGCGGGGGATGCGCGAGCACATCGCCGACCCCAGGTTCCAATGGTCGCCCGCGGCAAACACCCCGCCACCTCCGTCCATCCACCCTGCCAGCAGTTTGAGCTCATCATCTCCAAGAGGGTTAAAGAAGGGGTAATTAGGGTCGTAGATGTTGTCTGAAAGATTTGCTGGATTGTCGCCGAAGAGCCAGACTTGGTCCCAGTCGTCGAGGCTGAAATTCGCCTCCGTAAACTTGAAGCCAAGTGTGTCAAAGTTTGGTGCATTCCCGACGGTGTAATTCGTGTCCGGATAGTCCTGCGAAGTTTGCACTAGCTCTGCGTGGTCGCGTCGGACAACCTGAACTTCGAATCGAACCCACCACGCGAACCCGTCGTTGCGAAGCGTGTCGAGGACGTAACCAAGGCCGAAGCTCGACGGGTTCTTACTGGTGTTAATCCGTCCATCAATCACAAAGAGGATGCGTATGACAGTCGGCCACAATGCGGGTCCGGGGGCCACACCCCATCTGACAAACGTCTCCACGTTCCTGTTCCCAACCGTCGCATTCAACGCCATACTCTCCTCCGTCGCCTCAAATCGCGTGGGTAGGCCGCTCAACCCATCGAACATTCGCAACCGGGTCATTCACCCATTGTTGAGGATGAAGGGCCTCCCAACTGGCGGAAACCACATCTTCCGCCGCTTCCGAATGACGTGGCTACGCGAGAACTCGGTTTCTCCGGACATCGAGCGGTTTTGGCTCGGTCATGCGAACCGGACGGTTGGCGACGATTATTCCATGCTCAAAAAAAACATAAAGTTCCGCAAGCAAATTGCGGACAACATAGGGGTCGGGTTCGAGCTCCCGAACTCGATTTGGGCCTCAGTTGTACCGAATGTACCGAAAATGGCCGTCGAACAAGCAGGGCAGGCTGTAGCGTAAGTGATTGTAATATGAGAAATTAGGGAGAGAGCGCCCGTAGCTCAGTTGGATAGAGCGTCTGCCTTCTAAGCAGAGGGTCGGGAGTTCGAATCTCCCCGGGCGCGCCACTTATCTCTCTTGAATCAAACCATGCAGCCATTTTAGAAATCGGCTTAGTTTCAATTTTCGGTCCATTCGGTCCATCTTCGGTCTTTTTGGACGGAAGCTCGAAACCGAGCCCCACTCGTATCGCTACTTCTTTTCGAAACACAAGGTCGTCCTTCAATTTGCTGTAGTCATCAGTCACGCTCTTTCCCGCGTGGCCTGCCCAAAAATGAATCAAGTCCTCGGGAACGCCATTCTTCCTCAGATGGGTAACGCGGAAACGCCGGAACGCATGACAGCCACACTTCGGCTCCTTGAAGTTATCTAGAATCGGATGCAAAGTACGCCGCAGGATATTGGACCGTTGAAGAGGCTTGCCCGACCTGGATTGAAACAATAGGTCGGACTTTAGCGTTTTCGGCCTTTTTTCCAGGTATTCCTTCAGCATCGCTGCAAGCGCCGGGCACAAATCAACTTCCCGAGAGCCGCTTTCGGTCTTGAGAAAATTGTGAAGCTGTGACCCCCACGCTTTTTGCACGATCTTAATGGTGGAGCAGTCCGAAGAGATATCTAACTGCGTATCGCCGATTCGCCCAAGCCCCCCCCTATACCATCTTGATTCCAAGATTTTTCAACGAGAGATTCTTGACGTTATCGAGCGGCATGTGGCCGATGTTCGGATTAAGTCAGTTTTCCAAACAACTCTCCCAAGTTGAAAGAGTTGACGGAGCTACCGGCTTGCGCTTGCGGTTCTTCATCTGCTCCAACCAAATCTCGGCCTGTTCTCGAAACGTAGTACCGTGATTTCCACAAACGACTCTTTCGCTCCTTGCAAAGAACTAAGCTAAGGCAGCCCAGCCAAGTTGCACTTCGACTGTCTGGGATCCGCCACCGCGAAAGATCGACTTACTGGTTCCTGACAGGCAGGCGAGCGAATGACACTTTAAGGGAGTTGTTGTGGCTACCGACAGATCTGGAAATCCGACGTTTCAAATACAAAATCTGATCAAGGACTACGGGACTTGTGGGTCCGCTTCGGCATTTAACTGGATGTCTCCGAGCTCAAGATCCCCAAACTGATTATGAATTTCGCAGAGCCACCATTTCCGAAAGGGAATAGGTTGCTGTGATTCGGAGTCTAAATAGAAAGAAATCAAGAGCGCCCGGCGGTTTCGAAGGGGAAGGGATGTCCATGGTGCATACGAAAGTTGTCTCACGTTTTCTATTCTTGCTCGCCGCATTGCTCTTTTCGGCGGGAGCTGTCCTCGCGCAGTCGATGGCCTACGCCATCGAACACGTTACGGTAATCAACCCTGGCGGTGGCAAGCCACAACCCGATAGAACCATCGTCGTCTCGGGACACACGATCACTACGGTCGTACTGTCAAAGGATTTCAAGCCTACCGCTTCCGTACGGTTGATCGATGGGCATGGCAAGTTTGTCATCCCTGGGTTGTGGGATATGCATATGCATTTCCGCGACGCGGGCCGCGACTTAAAGATGGATGTCGCTAATGGTGTGCTCGGGTTGCGCAATATGGGTGGGGTCGCTAACGAAGTGTTCCCATTGCGCGATGCGATCGCTCAAGGCAAACAGGTCGGGCCGAAGATCGTCGCCTGCGGGCCCATCATCGATGGCCCAAACTCATGGTCCAATCCACAATTCACCATTTCCGTGAAGACCGCCGATGAGGCGCGGGCAACCGTAGATTCGCTTCAGCATCAAGGCGCCGATTGTCTCAAAGTGTACGACGGACTTTCGCGCGATTCCTATTTCGCCATCATCGACGAAGCGAAGCGGCTTGGTCTCCCGGTAGTTGGGCACCTTCCCAGTGCGATCAGCGTCCGGGAAGCCTCGCAGGCCGGACAACGATCCTTGGAGCATGGCATCGCCCTGGCAGGCGGATCAACCACTGAAGCCGCCTATATTCAACAACGCCTCGACCCATCTGCTTTTCAGGAGGCCCTGCGCACGAAGAATTTCGCGTTAATACCGGCAAAAATCGCTAGCGACGAAACCATGATGCTCGACCACTTCAGCCCGAGAGTGGCTGACGAAACGTATTCACTTTTGGCCCTGAACGCCACGTTTCTCACGCCAACCCTTGTGACCCAACGGGCCCTCACTTTCGCTGATGACCTCATCAAGGAAAACGACCCGCGCATGCAGTATGTCTCTGCCGAAGAACTCAATTGGTGGAAACCCGAGAACGGGATGCTGACGAAGTATCGCTCGGCCGAGTATATCGCCATGCGCAAGAGGGAATACGACCTGCTCCTGAAAGAAGTTCATCGCGCCCAAACCATGGGAGTCCATTTTCTTGCGGGCACCGACATCACAATTCCATTCACCTATCCCGGTTTCAGTCTCCACGACGAGCTCGCCTTGTTTGTCAAGGCAGGCCTGTCACCGTCGCAGGCGCTGGAAACCGCCACCACAAATCCCGCTTTGCTCTTGGGGCTATCCAAGGAGTGGGGCCGCGTGTCGCCGGGATATATTGCCAATTTCGTGCTCCTAAATGCAGATCCGCTGGAGGACGTCGCGAACACGAAGAACATACATGCCGTGGTGTTAAACGGTGAGTTTTTGGATCGTGCCCGGCTCGACGAAATGCTCCGTGAGGCACGAATACCAAACGATTCAAGCAAACCGGCCTCCCACTAAGCGCTTCGCCACATCACCAGTTTCCCGTAAATGAAATTCGTTGAATAGGCAAGGCTCGGAGACTCGGGGACATTAGCCCGAATGTCCTTCCTTGTTCTCGCCATCAAATTCCCTGGTTCAACGCGGGAGGCCAATGCGGCGCACAAGGTCTTGAAAGCGCGGATCCGAGCGGAGAGGATCGAAGCCCGGTCGCAAGAGAACTCCCGGGTTAAAGCGTTCTCCGTAACCTTTTTCGAGCCAATTCATGGCCTGATCCGTATCACCGAGAGCCGCATAGATCACGGCAATCTCCGAAGCATGCGAAGAAACCGGACTGGAACGCTTCTTCAGATCGTTCAATAGTTTTACCGCTTCGCTCCTCTCGCCGGATGCAACATACGCGCGAGCGAGATTGGCCACGGCTGTGGGGCTACCCCCAGAAAGCTGTACCGCTTTTTGTAGTTCTGCGACGGCTTCAACGTGCATGTGGGTTTGGAGGTAAGCCTGGGCAAGTTGGTTGTGTGCGAAAGCAAAATTAGGGTCCATTTCGATTGTCTTGCGGCTTTGCTGTATGGCTTCGTCATATGAATGCGCGAGGACAAGGAGCTCCGCCAAATCGGCATTAATAATAAGGGAAAGCGGATCCAGGTTTTCCGCTTTTCTCATTTCCTCGATCGCTTCGTCATACTTGCCCAATAGACTCAAATGCCAAGCGTACCAATGGTGGGCGGTAGCGTAGCTCGGGCTCAGTTCAATAGCCCGCCGGAATTCCTTCCCGGCAGAGTCGAAATCCCAGTCGAAACCATCCAAGCAGAATGCAAGCGAGTTGTGGGCTTCGCCGAGCGTGCTGTCCAATTCCAGAGCTTTGATCGCTGCGGCCTTTGCTTTTGGGAGTGCCTCCTTGGGAGTCATCACTGCATACTGCCAGTCTCCCAGCAAAGAATAAGTGTCGGCTAAGCCGGAATAGGCTTGGGCATATTTCGGGTCCTCATCTGTGGCCTGATTGAAGTAAGCCAGAGCGACTTTCAAACCATCCGCGGTTCGTTTATTCCAGAAGTAGCGCCCTTTGAGAAAGGACTCGTACGCTTGTGGATTAACGACCTTGACGTTTTTCAGGGCGGCTTGTTCTTGTGGATTCACGTTGATTCGAATCTGATCCGCGATGGCTCTGGCCACCTGGTTCTGGAGCGCCAAGGTATCCCGTAATTCTCCCTCGTAGCTTTGGGACCATAAGTGCTTGTCCGAAGAGGCGTCGATCAATTGCGCCGTGATGCGGACCCTGTCGCCGGAACGGAGCACGGTACCTTCCACCACGGCGTCGACATTCAGTTCGCGAGCGATTTGCCGTAGCGGCTTGCGCGCGTGTTTATAAACCATCACTGAGGTACGCGAGATCACACGCAACGCACTGATCTGGCCGAGGTCCAAAATCAACTCGTCGGTCATTCCATCAGCGAAGTAATCCTGAGACGCATCGTTCGAAAGGCTTTCGAGCGGTAGGACAGCCAGCGAGCGAATGACAAGTGATCGGCGGTTCCAGGAATGAAGCATCCATGCGGAGAGAGAAACCACCAGTAGAAGGAGCACGAAGGCCGATATCTTCGACCCACGTGACGACAGAAAATGCTTGGGCATTGCGGGTTTGCCGGCTGAGTCCCCGCGATCACCAGCTTCTGCCACGGGATGAAGAAGAGTGGCGAGTTCCGGACCGCGAACAACGGCCACATCGGCAACTTTAACCTCTGCAAGGAAGCGGTAACCGCGACGAGCTACGGTTTCCACAAAGCGGGGACTCTCGGCGGAGTCGCTGAGGGCCTCGCGAATCTTGCTCATCGCTTTGTTGAGCCCGTGGTCGAAATCCACGAAAGTGTCCGCGGGCCAGAGTTTCTTTTGAAGCTCCTCGCGAGTTACGACTTCGCCGGGGTGCTCAAGCAGCATCGCCAAAAGCTGGAAGGGCTGTTCCTGCAGGCGAATTCGCAGACCGCGCTTGCGCAATTCGCCAGCGCGAAGATCAAGTTCGAAAACCCCAAAACGAAGCCGGCCGCTAACCTGATGTTCTTCTCGCATGGAGAAGTGAACCTCAATCGAAACTGAGTGTATCACTGGCCAGAGTTAACTGGAACTCGATGGCGGGGATAACCTCCCGTAAGTCTTTTATTAAGTGCTAGTTAATAGGGGAGCATGATTCCAGCGGGAAGGAACTACCCGTCCATTGTATCGATCAGAAGTGCAAACCATAGTTGGGCCGTCCAGCGCACCAGTCGGCACATAGGTTGGGGCGCGGTACTGGTTGAAGGGAGGCCGCTATGGGGGAACACGATTCTCTTCCGAGTTTTGAGGAGGCTGTCTTACCGCATCTTGACGCCGCTTACAACTTGGCGCGCTGGCTGACGCGCGATGAGCGGGATGCGGAGGATGTGGTCCAGGAAGCATACTTGCGCGCTTTCCGATTCTTCTCTGGCTTCCACGGCGGCGACGCGCGTGCGTGGCTCCTGAAAATTGTCCGGAATACCTTCTATACGTGGTCGCATACAAATCGGCCTCTGCGAGGTGCAGAGGAATTTGACGAGAAGCATTTCCCTGTTCATTCCCGCATTCCCTATGCAGAAGAAGTTTTGCTCCAGAATGACAACACAACCCTGGTGCGGAGGGCGCTGAAGAAGTTGCCGCAGAAATATCGCGAAGTATTGATTTTGCGCGAACTCGAGGAGATGTCCTACAAAGAGATCGCAGAGATCACCAGCATGCCCATAGGCACCGTGATGTCCACCTTATCTCGTGCACGGAGCTGCCTTCGTGGAGTTCTGACAACTCTTATGAGCGAAGTTCCGATGCCGAGTTCACGACGAATCGTAAATGTGAACGCATGAGTGCGCGGGAGTAAGCGGAAGTTGCAGATATGCACTCATTGTTGTGGCGGCGGGCAAACCTCGAGCTTGTTTGTTTTTCGGTCATGAATCAATGGGGCAGGAACGCTTGATGAGCGGCAAGGACGGATAGAGAGTCTCCATCAGTTCCTTCGCCACGCCGGTGCACTGAGAGAAACGGTCATAACTTGGCGACCGAAATACTCACAATTTTATTCCCTCCTCCTAAACAGCGCTGGATCGGGGAATTATCCGAGAGCATGCGTGGTCTTACACGCTGAAGACACCAAAATGTCTCGCAATTAAAAACCACACGGAACAAGGAGACTTGAAATGATCTGGGCTAGACATATGAAATTACTTACGAAGTTAGGCATGGCTGCACTTTCACTAGGCACTTTGGCGACTAGTGGGAACGCGCAGACTGCATATCAAGGCAAGTTCACGCTTCCAGTCGAGACTCACTGGGGAGGCGCCACACTGCCCCCTGGCGATTACACATTTACCATGTCAACAGCAAGCTCTCCATACACACTTTACGTTCACGGACAGGCAGCCAACGCCATCATCATGGCCACCACAGCAGACCAGAAAGTGGCTTCTGAACGCCCACAGTTGAACTTAGTGGACATCGCAGATGTGCAGACAGTCCAGACATTCGATGCGCCGGAACTGGGACTGACGTTAGTCTACGCAACGCCTACACAAAAGCACATGGGACGCAAGGACGGTAGTCAAAAGATGGCCTCACACACCGCGCCAGCGTTGAAGGTCAGTGAAAACAAAACATCCATCGAAGTCCATACTTCGGGTCGCTAAGGAAAAAAGTCATGCAAGTCACTGCAAACGCCAGGTGCAGAAAGATGGTTGGATCCCTGGCGAGGCCCAATGTAGAGAAGCGGCGTAGCCTAAATTGGGATGCGCGTTCCAGCAAGGAATGCATCTCGAAGAAGGCTGCGCTGCCAGTCTTTCCTTGCGCCATTGCATCCGGAGCATTCGTTTCGTGCTGGAACGATCCGGCAATCGATCTTCGATCGCGACAGGATTGCCGCGGCGAACTTTCATCTCCCCGACCGCCAAGCGGTTAGTGCCGGCTGCCACACACTAACGGCAGGATATAGAGGTCTGAAAGAGGATTCAAGAATGATTTGGGTGGGAAGTTTCAAATCGTTGCAGTTTGCGCTCCCTGAACCTCGTTCCACGGATGCACCGCTAGCGGTGCACACCTGGGTGCGAAGCGAGATCGGTCTGATCACACCGCTTGTGGATTGGCTCATGAGCCTGATAATTAGATCCAGGTGTGTTTTCGGAGAGGAGGAGTCCGTTGAACTCGCTTTTCGGGAGGCTCTGGGCAACGCGATGCTCCACGGCAATCGCTCGGACTCTAGCAAGTTGGTTCACGTCCGCTGCTGCTGCGAATGTGGCAAGGGAATGACCATCGTCGTCAGGGATCAGGGACTTGGATTCGAACCCAATTCTGTTCCCGATCCTCTGACTTTCGAATACCTTGGTGCCGAACACGGGCGCGGCCTCTATTTGATGAAAAATGCCATGGACAGTGTTTCTTTCCAGCGCGGAGGAGCGGAGGTCCATATGCGCAAGACAGGGCGTAAACAAGAGACACCTGCTTGGCGCGCGCCCAACGGAGCATCAGGACCGCTTGTGAGTAGACCGTCCCCGGGGGTCCGTGTTGTCGAGTTATATGAGCGGCCATGAGCCTAGGTCATGTCACGAGCTCCGAGTTGTTCGACAGCGGCAGTGAGGCGCTGATCAGAACAGTGTTTTCCAACTTTCGAGCCCCATCGAGAAGCCAATGTTGCGGAAACCATCGGGACTCGAGTCGGTTCTTTATCCCGGTAAGATAGACCGCCGGAAGCAGCCATGTTCACACTCGATCGAGTAGTTCCTTGGGGCCGGTCCTTCGAGGAATATCGACGCATGTTCGCCCTGAGCGACGCGGACCTACAGCTGCGGATTCTCGGTTGCGCTGATGGTCCAGCGAGCTTCAACGCCGAATCGACTCGGCGTGGTGCCGCCGTCATCTCAATTGATCCGTTATATCGATTGGATACCGGAACGATTCGTGACCGGATAGCAGCGACCTACGACCAGATGTTGGAGCAGGCCCAACGTAATAGGCAGCAGTTTGTCTGGGATACCATCCAGTCAGTAGAGGAGTTGGGCCGTATGCGGATGCAGACCATGCAAGTATTCTTGGACGACTATGATTTAGGAAAGCGCCAAGGCCGCTACGTTGATGCTGAACTCCCATCCATCGCCTTACCTGACAAATCATTTGACTTGGCGCTTTGCTCGCATTTCCTCTTTCTGTACACAGAGCAATTGCCTTTGGCGTTCCACCAGTCCGCAATTCTCGAATTGTGCCGTGTTGCCCGTGAGGTTAGGATTTTTCCATTACTCACCATGGACGGCCGCAGCTCGCCATATGTCGAAAGGATTGTCGACGATCTCAACGGCTCTCGGGAAATTTCGCTGGAAACGGTGCCATACGAATTTCAACGAGGTGGGAACCAGATGATGCGCGTCCGTCCTCTTCAGGCAGAAAGTGTGCGGTGCGACCGGTCAGGAACGAATGACGGCGCATTCGGAAGTTATTCCCCCAGCAAGGCGTCTCACTTGGCACGAAGTCGCAGCTCTGTAAAGCCGTCCGGAAATTTGGTTATGGGGAACTGAAGGGCTCCGTCAAGCGCCCCTCTTCTTTGCGTATTTTTAAGGCCGCCTGCGCCCGAAGCGGACGTTCCTGCTCGCACTGGCGCTGGCGCTGTGCAATAACTGTGCAGAACCTCTATCTTTTCCATCGATGGGGGTTAGCTTTGAGCGAAAAGTAGATGCCCCGATTTGTTGGAAACATTAATAGTTAGAAAAATTGGATGGAATTATTGGAGCCGGGGGCCGCGCTTAGAAGGCAGACGATCCATTCCAAGCACAACTCCGGGAGTCGGAGCTTCAACCCCAGTCCAACTTCGGTCCAATTCAAGGGCGAGATAAATGACGCGCTTCCTCGTAAGCGACACCAGAAGCGGCACTTAGAGTTTTGTACTGCGTAACTTCTAAGCAGAATGCCGCAGGTTCGAGTCCTGCCGGGCGCGGCACCTCATTGAAATGAAAAGAGTAAAAAGAATCGCTCTTTGCCGTTGACCCTCTGCTCGCAAAGCAGGTGGTCTCTCTGCTGAGCTATCCGCCGACGCGGTGTAACAATTATAACTTCAAGCGTTTACAGCCAACAATTCGGCATCACCCACATCGATTTTCGGTCCATTCGGTCCAACAACGTGTTTTTAGAAGGAAGTTCGAAACCCAAGCCAATCCTTCCAGAAGTTCTTTCCGGAAGGCAACAACATCTTTCAGCTTCGAGTAGCGGTCCCCGATCTCTTCGTCCTCGTGGCCCATCCAGAAATGCTCCAAGTCCTTCGGCACATCGTTTTTGCGGAGCCCGGCTAGACAGGTGCCGATAACTCTACACTGCGCGACAAGGCAGAAGCTATTTCCCACAACCCCGTTTTTGGCCAACTTCCGAGTAGCCGACTATCCGTCCGGAACCCCGCTTCCAAGCGAGTTTCTTGTGCAAACCTGGCATCCTCGCAGACGTCTTGACAGGAGCCGCTAACGATTTGACGGTGGCGTAGTCAAACTATGTCAGGAGTGATGCTTTGCATCGAGACGAAATTCCTCCCGGAACGCTCTATCTGCTGATTTTGAGAACGTTGGCGCGCTCTGGCGAAATGCATGGGTATGAGATCGCCAATTCCATTCAGCGGATATCGGATGACGTCCTCCAAGTCGAAGAAGGCTCCCTGTACCCCGCGTTGCAGCGGATGCTAATCAAAGGTTGGGTGACCGCGAAATGGGGCACGACAGCCGGGAACCGCCGCGCTCGGTACTACCAACTAACCGCGGCGGGACGCAAACAATTAGACGTGGAAATGTCGCAGTTTGAACGTGTGATTGGCGCGATCACGCGTGTGATCGAGGCTGTGTGAAAGGAGTTCTGGAATGAACTGGCTGGCCAAATTTGCAAGACGCATCAGGATGCTGATTCATCGGCAGCAGTTTGACGCGGACCTCGAAGAGGAGATGCGCCTACATTTGGAATTGCGCCAAGAGGAACAGCTCGAGTCCGGCATGTCAGCATACGATGCTCAGACCGGTGCCCGGCGCCGGTTTGGCAACACAACATACCTGAAGGAAGAAAGTCACATCGCGTGGGGCTGGGAATGGTTCGAGAACCTGGCGCAGGACGCCCGCTACGGCCTCCGCATCCTGCGCAGATCTCCCGGCTTCGCCACCGTCGCCGTCCTCACGCTCGCCCTCGGCATCGGCGCGACGATTGCGATCTTCAGCGTACTCGACGGCGTCGTGCTAAGACCTCTCTCGTATCTTCGCCCTGAAGAATTAGTGAGCCTGGAAGTCGCTCCGCTCGCAATAGATCCATCACTACGCGGTATGGCGCCGGAGGACTACTTCGTATTTCGCGACCAGAGTCGCACGTTTCAGGACATCGGTATTTACGCCGAGACCGACACGGACAGAGACGTCAACGTCACCGGCTTCGCAGAACCCGAACGCGTGCACGCATTGGACGTGACTCATGGCGTTCTTTCGGTCTTAGGTATACCGCCCATGTTCGGCCGCATCTTCTCTCCTTCCGACGACTCTCCTGGTGCGCCGCCTACTGCGCTTCTGACCTACGGCTACTGGCAGCGCAAATTCAGCGCCGATCCTTCCGCGGTCGGGAAAACGATCATCGTGGACGGAATGGCTCGCCAGATCATCGGTGTGCTTCCTCGGAACTTCCGTTTTCTCGATGTGGAGGACTTGGCCTTGATCCTGCCGCTCCAGTTGGACCGGAATAAAACATTCCTGGGAAATTTCAGCTACTTCGGCATCGCCCGCCTTCAGGCCGGAAGTACGCTCACCCAAGCGAGCGCCGACGTCGCGCGGATGCTTCCGATCACGCTGGACGCCTTTCCCCCTCCACCCGGTGTCAGCGTCGATTCACTCCAGAAGGCTGGCTTGGCCCCAAGCCTCCTGCCGCTGAAGCAGGAGGTTATCGGTAATGTCGGCCTGCTCCTTTGGGTGCTTATGGGCAGCATCGGAATGGTTCTGCTCATTGCTTGCGCCAACGTTGCCAATCTTTTGCTCGTGCGCACGGAAGGCCGACAGAACGAACTGGCTCTCCGGGCCGCACTTGGAGCGAGCCGCCCCCGCATCGCCGCACAATTACTTTGCGAGAGCGCGATCATTGGCCTGCTGGGCAGCATTTTCGGTTTGGGAATGGCGTACGCGGCCCTGCGCTTTCTTGTCGCCCTCGAGCCCTCCGGACTGCCCCGGATCAGCGACGTTGGCGTCAATTTGCCGGTTCTTTATTTCACTCTCGCTATCACAGTCTTCACCACCCTCCTCTTCGGACTGATTCCGGTCGTCAAACACGCCGGTGTCCGCGCCAGCGTTCCTGAAGGCGGGCGTACCCTCGGACTGAGCCGCGAACACCATCGCGCACGAAATCTTCTTGTTACCATGCAAGTCGCGCTCGCCCTGGTTCTGTTGATTTGTTCAGGGCTGATGATTCGAACGTTTCGGGTTTTGACGCACATCCATCCCGGATTCGAGCGCCCCGCCGAGCTTCAGACATTTCGCATTTCGATTGCGGATTCCGATGTGCCTGACGATACCGGCGTCCCTCGCGTCGAGCAGCAAATTCAGGATGAGCTCGCTACTATTCCTGGCGTCTCCTCGGTCTCCTTTTCCAGCGCGGTGCCCTTAGATGGAGACAGCCGGTTCGATAATGTCTTCGCAGCAGACCACCCGTACGTCGAAGGAGCGCTTTCCCCACCTCGGCATCTCCTGTTCATCTCGCCTGGATATTTTCATACGTTGGGAATACCGCTCATCGCTGGTCGTGATCTCAGTTGGGCTGATACGTATAACAAAGTTCCCGTTGCGCTTATCTCCGAGAATTTCGCCCGCGAATATTGGAGCACGCCCAGCGAAGCGCTTGGCAAGCGCATTCGAGTCACCACGGTTGACGATTGGCGTCAAATCATCGGCGTCGTGGGTGATGTGCGCGATGACGGGATGGACAAGCCCCCGCGCACGGACGTCTATTGGCCCACGCTGATGGCAAAATTTCAGAGCCAGCCGCTCCGTGCGCAGCGCTACGTTACTTTCGTTGTCCGCAGTCCCCTCGCCGGCTCGGCAAGCTTTATGAACCAGATTCGTCGGGCGGTTTGGTCCGTCGATGCCAATCTGCCTCTCGCGAGCGTTTACACGCTGAACTATCTCTATACCAGATCTATGGCGCGCGCTTCGTTCACTCTTGCGATGCTTGGTATCGCCGCAGCGATGGCGCTGCTCTTGGGCACGGTGGGCCTCTACGGCGTTATCGCCTATTCAGTTTCGCAGCGCACTCGCGAAATCGGCATTCGCGTGGCCCTCGGCGCTCAGCAAAGCGACGTGATGAGACTGGTTCTAAGCGAGGGAGTATTGGTGATTCTGGTTGGTCTGGGGGTTGGTTTGGCAGGATCTCTGGCCTCTACCAGATTTCTGTCGAGCTTGCTCTTCGGCGTGACCGCAACCGACCCGCTCACCTTTGCTGGCGTCATCATCCTGCTCGCGCTCGTCGCGTTCGCCGCCTGCTACATCCCTGCGCGCCGCGCCATGCGCGTCAATCCGATGGTAGCGCTGAGATATGAATAGCCGTTTGCGTGACCGTCGCAACCAGGTGGTTTCTGCCTGTCCCGGCGTTCATCGTTGCTAAAAGCCGTCCACTGTAGGCACTCGCAGGCTTACCGCCGATCGCGGGCGGATCACGGGCAAACCGGAGAGCGCCGGGATAAACCGGCATGTTGTGGGGGATGCAAGAGCCCTACAGGAAAGGAAGTAGCGAATCCATCCTGACCTCGAGTCTTGCTGGGGACATCGCGAGGTGTCTCTTGAAGTGTAGACAGAGGCATCGGTGGGCGGGGCGATTGAGCTGCGAAAAGCCCGTAGATCAGGATGCCGACTTCATTCCGAGTGAGAGGAAGGCAACACGGCAGCCACGCTAAACGCGAGTGGACTGTCTTGCGTAGTCTGAGAACCCGCGCACGCTGAGAAACAACATGCACGAGAACCGGGAGATCTCCAGCACGCCTTGGTCTGACGATCAAGGCCGGTCCGCGAAGGCCACAAGCCGCAATGCGGACACGCACGTGCCGGAGAAGTCGGACTGTTTCGTAGTACCTGTGAACCAGCCGAACAAGGGAGGGCAACCTTCCGCGGAGGTTGGGGAGGGAAGGGCACAGACACCTGTAGTTATACCTGGCGGCGGAAAGGGTGACCAATCCGTCGAAAGCCCGGGAGTAAAAGTCCCCGTTGGCTGGGTGAAACCTGGTCAGCTCCGACAGGGGGGCGAGCGAATCGACAGGTCGTAGCGCGAGCAAACCGTGGTCAAGCCCCGAAAATGTCCCCCCACAAGAATCGGAGGGTGGGGGAAGAAGGAAGTGCCGAGACCGTGAACGATGGTCTAAGGCCAGCGTCGTCGGCAAAGGAACTGGGTGCATGCAGCCGACGAACTTCCCGTGGTCTCAGAGGGCGACATGTCGATAAAGAACAATCAACGAAAGCTTGGATCCACTCGTGGGTCGCCTAGGCGCACCAGCACAGCGAGGGCATTCCGTATAAACCGCCAAGCGGCGAAATCGGGATGTGCCTACGAGTGGGGCGGATGAGGTCGATTAAGCGTTGATGGGCTGGGACAATAGAACCCAGACCGGAGCGAGGACCTCTGGGGTCGAGGAGTTGACTCCTCGAATGGCAGTGCGCCACCGAGTCCACTGTTCCGACACAGAGCGGGGCACCAGGTGAGGCCACGGAGTGCACGAAGGGCAGACGCAAACCTACGTGATGTGCAGGGTATGCCGGGTGCTGGCTTAACCTGAGCGATATGAGGGAAGGCGCTACCTGATAGGCCAACCTTCCAGCCGTACTGGGGAAAACCCGCCGTACGGAATGATAGGGGGACAGTGGAAACGTCGGCATCATTCGAAGCCCGCTACGCGCCACTGTCCTACCCGACAATCGCACATGCACCCGACACAGAGCGGGAAGCGCATGTCCCAGAGGTTGGACGGTGTGCGGAAGGTAGCAAAGGAAAGAAAGCAGGAACGGTTCACTGCTTTGCTCCACCATCTTAACGTTGATTTACTCCGAGACAGCTTCTACGCGCTTCAGCGTAAGGCTTCGCCCGGAGTCGACGGCGTAACGTGGCAGGAGTATGAAACCGGGCTTGAGGATCGACTCGTCGATCTGCACAGCCGGGTGCACCGTGGAGCGTATCGGGCAAAACCTTCGAGGCGAGTCTTTATTCCGAAGGCTGACGGGCGGCAACGTCCGTTGGGCATCGCAGCGCTGGAAGACAAAATCGTTCAACAGGCTGTGATGACGATCCTCAACCAGATACAGTTGGCTATCAGTTCTCCCTCGGTCGCAGGGTACTCCCAGATCGTGCCTGATAAGCGCCGTAATCGGAAATTGGCCTGATCCTCAGTGTCCGGTAATCCACTTATCAGGCATTTGTACTGTGGTAGATTCCAGTTGTCGGGATGAACACTGGAACGGGACGTTTTCCATGAATACGCTGACCCAGGACATTCGCTTCGCACTTCGCTCTTTCGTGAAGAATCCTGGGTTTGCACTGGCCGCGGTATTGTCCATGGCGATTGGAGTTGGCGCGAATTCCTCCATCTTCAGTGTTGCGAACGCGCTGCTGTTCCGCCCACTGCCGTACGAAGGTTCGGACCGATTGGTAATCCTGTGGAATCGTTCACCCGGACTGAACATCAGCGAAGATTGGTTTTCCACGGCGCAGTATTGCGACATCAAAACAGGGCACCATGGGTTTGAGCAGATCGCGATCGCGATTGGCGGCAATTACAACTTGACTGGGCTGGGTGACCCGGAACGAGTGGGCGTCATCCGAGTCTCATCGAATCTTCTTCCGATGCTCGGTGCTCACCCGTCTCTCGGCCGTCTGCTGACCCCGGACGAAGACTCTCCGGGACGTCCGGCTACGGCCGTGGTGACGGACGGGATTTGGGCGCGGCGTTTCGGCCGCGATCCGCGAATAATCGGCAAGTCCATCATCATCAATGGACAAACGTATGAAGTAGTAGGCCTCCTGCCGCAACGCTTTTCTTTGCCGCGGGAAGTTCTCCCTTTGCTCGACGGAACGGAGCAGGCAGAGATTTTTCTGCCGTTGCCGCTTGCGCCCGCCGCTTCGCAAGTGCGGACCCACGAAGATTACAACATCGTCGGAAAACTAAAGCCGGAGGTTTCGCTGGCGCAAGCCCAAGCGGAGATGGATATCATCACGGCGCGGCTGCGGCGCGACTTCCCAGATAACTATCCGCCCAATGGCGGGCTGACATTCAGTATCGTGCCGCTTCTCGAGCAGGTTGTTGGCAACGTGCGTAATTCTTTGCTAGTGCTGCTTGGGTCGGTGGGTTTCGTGCTGCTGATCGCGTGTGCCAACGTCGCTAATCTCTTGTTATCGCGGGCCGTGGCGCGCCAGCAAGAAATTGCCGTGCGGACGGCATTGGGCGCAAGCCGATGGCACATCGTTCGTCAATTATTGACGGAGAGCGTGCTGCTTTCACTCTGCGGTGGAGCGGTGGGAATGTTCATCTGCCTTCTCAGCGTGAAGTGGATTTACATTTTGGGAACGAAGAGCATCCCGCGGCTGCAGGACGTGAGGATCGACGGACGCGTGCTCCTGTTTACTCTGGTGCTCTCCCTTTTTTCCGGGATTCTCTTCGGCCTTTCCCCGGCCTTGCGCATTTCTCGGCTGGATTTGAATTCGACTCTGAAAGATATGCGTCGTGGCGCATCTGGAACGAGCGCGGTATGGGGTCGCGGTAATAGTGTTCGGAGGCTGCTCGTTATTTCGGAGTTGGCGCTCTCCGTGGTCCTCTTGATCGGTGCAGGGCTTCTCATCCGAAGTTTCGCCCGCCTGCAAGATGTGCTGCCTGGGTTCAACCCGCGCGGCGTGCTCACGTTCGACCTGACGATGACCGGTCGAAAATACAACGACAAACAGACGATCTTGAATACTTACCGGCAGCTTTGGGAACGGCTGGAGCATTTGCCTGGAGCGAACGCAGCGGGGGGAGTCACCTCGCTTCCTTTGAGCCAGGCTTTTGCGTGGACGCCGATCACCGTCGAAGGACGAACGCCGCTTCCCGGCGAGAAATTTCTCAATGCGGACGAACGGCTGGTTGGGGGACACTATTTTGAAGCGATGGGAATTCCGCTGCGGCGTGGCCGATTCTTCACCGATCAGGACGACACGACGAAGCCAATCGTAGTCATCGTTGATGAGTACATGGCCGACCAACTGTGGCCAGGACAAGATCCCATCGGCAAGCGGATTCATATTGTCGAACTTCAGTCGAAGGACTCGTGGCAGACGGTGGTTGGCGTGGCCGGACGCGTAAAGCAAGACTCTCTGGACTCTAACCCGCGAATTGCTTTCTACCTGCCCCACACGCAATTCCCCACGCGAGCGATGACTATAGCCCTTCGAGGCTCCACGGATCCCTCTGCAATGGTGACCGCCGTCAAGAATGAGCTGCGAAATCTCGATCCGGATCTTCCAATGTACTATGTTCGAACGATGAGACAGCGTGTGGACGAATCACTGGCCCGCCGACGTTTCTCGATGCTGCTTCTGGGGGTCTTCGCCAGCTTCGCTCTGGTTCTCGCAACGATTGGCATCTATGGCCTGATGGCGTACCTGGTCACTCAGGGAACTCGAGAAATTGGGATTCGCATGGCACTGGGCGCTTCGCAGCGCAACGTCCTGAGTCTTGTTGTCCGGCAGGGGATGGCGCTTGCTTTTTCCGGTGTGTTTATAGGTTTGGCAACAGCTTTCCTCCTTACCCGGTTGATTCGAAGCCTGCTATTCGGCGTGGAAGCGACCGACCCAATCACATTTGCTGCGATTTCATTGTTGCTCTTGCTGATCGCGCTGCTCGCCAGTTACATACCAGCGCAACGCGCCACTCGAATTGACCCCATGGTCTCGCTGCGCTGCGAGTAGCGGAGCGACAATTGGCGGCCTGAGTCCTGATTAACGCGCTAATCGGATAAGTGACTTTCGGGCTCAGGCCCCAGAAGTCCGGGTCGAGGAAGTTTGTGGTGGCATAGCACTTTCTGGGATAGATCGCGGTAAACGCGCTAGTGTCTATCGATTCTTGTAATTGAGTCGGGTCCCATCCAGGCGCCGATCTCTCGCGACTACGCGCGATCTATTTCCCCAAGGCTCGTTTTGGGCCGCCGACGGATGCGCTTTCAGCAATTTCAGTCCAACTTCGGTCTAATTCAAGGGCGAGATAAATGGCGCGCTTCCTCGTAAGCGACACCAGAAGCGGCACTTAGAGTTTTGTACTGCGTACCTTCTAAGCAGAGGGTCGGGAGTTCGAGTCTCCCCGGGCGCGCCACTTTTTCAATTACTTACGGCAGATCAAGGAAACTCTGTGCTGTGACTGTAGCGGGAATTGTAGCGCGTGACCTGCGAGAAATCGTCAACACTAAGTGGAGTGCAGTTGTTTGCCCCGCCCCTGAAATCGACTCAGTGATTTTCAAGGATGCAGCACCAATGGTTGCCATCCAGTG